>Ga0209835_1000016_pt1 | contig 113668 bp, 90 predicted proteins | sample LakKivwa52mmetaG_FD_184138 | JGI IMG/M metagenome (GOLD analysis project Ga0209835, IMG submission 184138) | Anoxic lake water microbial communities from Lake Kivu, Rwanda to study Microbial Dark Matter (Phase II) - Lake Kivu water 52m metaG... | ecosystem: Environmental > Aquatic > Freshwater...
GATATAGATAAATTTAACCAATGTTGTAAATTTTTGTCATGTACTTAGATTACTAAAATTCATATTTTTGTTTATAATCAACAGTCAGCAATATGGGAAACCGCTTTCTCATACTGGTATTACTTTCAGGAATAATCATTGGTTCCTGCAAGGAAAAATCAGGCCGCAACACACAGTTTGTCTTTCCCGACGCTGATACCTTCTCCATTTCTGATGCTGAAAAGCTGAGCGATGAAGCCATCGATGACATTGTGAGGAACATGTCGTCGCCGGTTGAGATTTCTGCAATACTGCAATCCCTGAGTGTTCCGTTCTCACCCGAATACCTCGCTTCAACCCGCGATGTCGACCGTCTCAGCACCAACTTTGAGAAAGCCCTAAAACTGGGAATCTATGGCGCCGACCTGGGTTACCTCAACATGTATGAAAGAACCGGCAACTCGGTTGAAGTACTTCAGTCAATTAAAAAGCTTGCCGACGGTATAAGGGTTGGTCAGTTCTTCGACTTTGAAACCATTAAGCGGCTGTCGGAAGGCAGGTCAAACATCGACTCCCTGCTATTCATTTCGGTACAATCATACAACCATATTGATGAATATCTCCGCGAGGGACAGCGCGGACACCTCTCTGCCCTGATGATAACCGGCGTATGGATTGAAGCCCAGTATCTCGCAACACAGGTAGTCAGGCACTACCCCGATGACATCCTGAAAAACAGGATAGGTGAACAGAAAATTATCCTGAACGACCTGATAATGCTCCTTAAACCCTATTGCACCAGCAGCCGGGATTATACAAGGCTATGCGAAAAGATGGAGAATCTCAGGGAAAAATACAGGGATATAAAGATAACCTACACTCTTGGTGAACCCGAGGCCATTGAGGTAGATGGCCGGCTCACAGTAATACAGCATGAAGAGAGTGTTGTTGAAATGACCGATCAGCAGTTACTCGGCATTATAGAGTTAACAAAGACAATTCGTGACGACTTAATTGCAGGAAGATGATATGAAAAGAGTTCTGATTTATGTTACCCTGCTGCTGCTGCCTTCGCCGTTGTTTGCCCAGACCGACCAGGGAATGACTGATAAGTGCCGTATCAGCGCAGGTCCTAATACCACATACCTGAAAGACCATGTGATAAAACTCCCGAAGGCGGCATCGAAGGCAAATCTCCCGGTGGTAAAGGAGAATATGTATCTCTCAAAGGGTATTAAGTACAGATTCACCATTTGCAATGCCGATGGCTCGGCAGGCGAACTGACTGTTGCAATCTACGACCGGGACCGAAAGGTTATCAGCTCATATGATGAAAAAAGCGGCAAGAGTTACAACTCCATTGATTTTGCATGCAACAAAACCGGCATGTACACCTTGTGGTATTCCTTCAGAGACGGTGAACAGGGAATGGGCGTCGGAGTGGTCTCGCTGGTAAGGTAAACTGTTCTCTCAGATATCAAGAAACAGATTCAGTAATACGAGTATTATTGTGCCTGAGAATATTATCTCGGGAATTACTCTTTTCCTCTTCATAAATATGAAATAGTGGGAAAGAAAATAACTGGCCGGAGCTGCCAGAATGAAGATAAGCTCCTTTCCTGCAGAGGGAATGATAAGATAAACTGCCACTGTTACCATAAATACCCATACCAGCAGTGAAATAACCTTCCTCGATTTTACCTTCTTTGTGTTATAGACCGAAAAAAGGTGGCCAAGTGCTATAATCAGTGAAATGCCTGAAAATACCGATGTAATCACCTCAAGCCTTGACCATTCAGCATTAGCGGCTGGGTCGAAGAGTGACCCCGAGATGGTTCTTGTCAGATTATTAATGTCAAAATCGGCAACGTAGAAAATACCGAAGAGAAAAACATAGGGTGTTGCAAGACCCAGCAGCGAAATCAATACCTCACGGAAATTAAATGTCCGGAATATCTGGATCCCCGCGAAAAGCAATATCCCAAACCATATAAGCGATGCGTAAAAAAGGCTTCCGAGCCCGATAAGCAGTGCTGCATCGAAAAAGTTGTAGGCAGTGCCTGCCTTGCGATATGTTCCGGCAATTCTTATTACGGCAAGAACCAGCAGCAGGGAAGCCGGTATCGCGGCGTTCAATGCCTGGTATTCGGGGAAAGCGGCAACAAGCACCATATACAGAACCCCGGGAAGAAATGTCCTTTCGGGTATGAAAAAGGTACTGGTATTGAAGGCAATCAGAGTTGTGGCAGTAACAATTACCACCACAAGGGATAATACCGCTCCGGCCAGATACGAAGACCCTGCGAAATCATGCAGCAACTGATAGAGTACCATCATGTTGCCGTCAGATTGCAGCGGCACCCGGTACCCCGCAAAAGCCTTAATCCAGAATACCACTGCCAGAACCATGGCCAGCAGGATGGTACCAGGCCCCGTCCCCCTGAAAAACCTGAGCATACTTTACTTCAAATCGTATCCGATATCCCTTCTGAAATATTTGCCCTCAAACTGAATCATCGCCGCATTCATGTAGGATTGGGCCAGAGCCTCATCCATCGACTCTCCCATTGATGTTACTGAAAGAACCCTGCCTCCGGCAGTTACAACCCTGCCTTCACTAAGGGCCGTTCCGGCATGGAACAGAATTGACCCGGTGCATTTTTCAAGACCCTCAATCACTTTCCCCTTCTCATAATCGCCAGGATATCCACCCGACACCAGCATAACCGTGGCCGCAGTTCTTTCATCAACCTCAAAAGGCCTTTTCCCTATATTCTCAAAGGCTACGCCTTCAAGAAGTTCGAAAAAATCTGATTTAATCCTTGGAAGTATAACCTCTGTCTCAGGGTCACCAAGGCGTGCATTGTACTCTATGACATAGGGATCGCCATTAACCTTCATCAGACCGAAAAAAATGAATCCCTTGTAGTAATTACCCTCCGACTGCAATCCCCTGAGGGTAGGTTCAATTATCCGTTCTTCAACCTTTTCCATAAACTCCCGGCCTGCAAACGGAACCGGAGAGACTGCTCCCATTCCTCCGGTATTCGGACCGGTTCCTCCCTCTCCTGCCCTCTTGTAATCTTTTGCCGGTGGCAATATCTTGTAATCGTGTCCGTCGGTCAGAATTATTACCGAAAGCTCAATACCATCGAGAAACTCCTCAATTACCACACGTTTACCCGCACTTCCGAATTTCCCGGCAAACATATTCTTAAGTTCGGCTTCAGCCTCGGCCAGATTATCGAGTATCAGAACACCCTTGCCGCTTGCAAGCCCGTCGGCCTTCAGCACGTAGGGAGGCTTATTCATCTGAAGGAACCGCACGGCTTTCTCGTGGTCGCCGGGGACAAAACTCCCGAAGCCCGCCGTGGGAATATTGTTCCTCTTCATAAACTCCTTCGCAAACTGCTTGCTGCCTTCAAGCATGGCGCCGGTTCGGTCGGGCCCGATCACGGGAATCGTTTTCAACTCTTGGTCGGCCCTGAAAAAATCGGTTATTCCGGCTACCAGCGGGGCTTCTGGCCCGACAACAACCATTCCGATACCATTTCCAAGAACGGCCTTCTTTACTGCCTGAAAATCTTCCGGGTCGAGCTGTATGTTCCTGCAGAAGGAAGCTGTTCCGGCATTACCCGGGGCTACAAAAACCGATTCAACCCTACTGCTCTGGACAAGCTTCCATGCTATTGTGTGCTCGCGTCCACCCGAGCCAAGAATAAGAATGTTCATACTATCTGCTCCTTCTGCTATACCAACCAAAAATATAACTTAATTGTGTAGCCTCAAAAGAAAGTTAAACAATAATGGCTGACGGCCATAAGCCACGATAAAGGTCTCAGGGCCGGCAATTATCGTCATATTACCGGGAAGTCTTTACTGTGGCGACTTCATTACCAGCTCCATGTAATATGCATTCAGGTCAGGTTCAACCCTGGCTTTGAGTTCGTCAAGACCAAACTCTTCGGATATGCCAAAAATCTCAATAACTGCCTGAAGGTTTATTCCAACAGGATATTCCAGTCCAAACCTGTTGCCAATTCCGTAACCCGAAATCAGATCGAGGTACTGGTATGACAAATCAAGTATGGAGTCTATCAGATCCATTGCCCTGTCATTGTCACCTGCCCGCAGGAATGCCCGTGCAATGTCAACCATGAAGTAGTCATAGCTCATGCTTTCCGGGGGAACCAGGGCCAGTCCCTGTGTGGCAGCGGCTACCGCCCTTACGGTGTCGCCCTCATCGAGAAGTGCATTTGCGAGAGCACCGAACGTCCTTCTGAAATTACTGAACATCCTGCGGTTGGTCTCATCGAGATATACTGAGGGATCGTCGGCGTTGCCCCACCGGAATCTGTTCATCATATTTTCATACATCACATCGGTGTCAATATACCCCTCTCCCTCTTCAACCAGCCCGGTAAGGTTAACAGGACTGAGCCGGTATGCGAGTCCCTCCTGGATAAAGAATTTGTCAAGACCCTTGTACTGTGAAGGAGGAACCGTTGTGGAAAAGTAAACCGGCCTGTTCCAGTTGTTGCCTGCAAGAAGGTCAAGTATTACAAGGTCGTTTTTGAGGGCCATGTCGCCTTTGAAGTCCCAAATCATGGGTGACTCAATTCTGCCGGCAAGCTTGCGCGGAACCGTGCCGTTAGCCAGCACAAGGGCACTGTCGACAGCGACACTGAACCGGTGAACAGGAAAATAATTTACCCAGTCGCCCCTTCCTGTCAGATCAACCTTCCGGTTCTGCTCCTCCATCCCTGTGAAAGCAACAACCTCGCGTGCGTCAAAAGGTTTGTCGATGCTTCGGTTTACAGGCATCTGCTCGCGCCTGCCGTCGAGATATTTCCCGACAGAAAGTGTCAGCGGGAGGGCCTCCGATTCATACGCCTTCTGCTTCATCATGGCAACATACCAGCCTGCCTGAAGGTAACTCAGGTTTGCCACCCTGAGGTCGGTGCGTATCCCTTCAACGTCCTGTACATACCACAACGGAAAAGAGTCATTGTCGCCATAGGTGAAAATAACCCCGTTCTCTGCACACGAGTTAAGATAGTTTGCTCCCACATCCCTTGCAGTATATCTGTCCGACCTGTCGTGGTCATCCCAGTTCTCCCACAGAAGAAGTAACGGTACTGCCGCAAGCAGCAGGAGGAACGACACTGCTGCAGAAACTTTACCTGAAACAGCCCTCCGTAGGAACTCATACAGCCACATAAGTCCCATACCTATCCATATTGAAAATGAATAGAAGCTGCCGGCATAGGCGTAGTCCCTCTCCCTTGGCTGGTTGGGATACTGGTTAAGGTATATAATAATTGCGGCACCAGTCATTATAAAGAATGCCAGTACAATAAAGAAATCCTTCCTGTCGCGGCGGTATTGCCAGAACAGACCTGCGATACCCGCCAGCAAAGGGAGAAAATAATAACGGTTCCTGCCACGGTTAGACTTTAAATCGTCGGGGAGATCTGCCTGATCACCAAGCCTGAAATTATCAACCGGCGCAATGCCCGAAATCCAGTTTCCGTGAATTCTGTTGCCGTTTCCCTGAATGTCATTCTGCCGCCCGGCAAAGTTCCACATGAAATACCGGCCATACATGTAACCCATCTGGTACCTCAGGAAATACCTGAGATTCTCACCGAATGAAGGAAGCAGGAATTCGTTTGTTCCCTGCCCTGTCTGTACCCTTATCTTCCTTCCCTTTATACGGCCCCAGAATTTGTACGCTTCAACATGGCCCGGTTCGTTACTGTACATGCGCGGGAAAAATGAAACGAACCTTTCATCATACGAATAATCGGTTTTAAAATAGGGTTCGTAACGCCCGTCAATCTGGTTATATCCGGCAAGCTCCCGGTTAACCCCCGCAATGGGAGCGTCGAATGAATGACCATGAAGAAGTGGAACGCTTCCGTATTGTTCACGGTTTATGTAGTAAATAAAGTTGAATATGTCTGACGGATTGTTCTGGTTCATTGGAGGGCGTGCTTCGGCTCTTATCATAATCATGGCAAACGATGAGTAGCCGATCACTATGACCGTGAAACAGGTTACTATGTAGTTGAGAATTACCAGTCTTTTCCTTACGGAGTACCTGATCAGGAACACCACTGCAGCAACAAGCAGAATCAGATAGAAGTACATTCCCGAGTCGTATGGCAGTCCGAATCCGTTCACGAAAAGCAGTTCGAACCAGCCGGCAGCCTTGGGTACCCCCGGAATCACCACGAATACGAGCGCGCCCAGCATCAGAGCAGCAACCCCCAGAGTAATGATAAAGCCCCTGAGAGTGACTTCGTATTTTCTGAAGTAATATATCATAACCAGGGCAGGCAGGGCAAGCAGGTTAAGCAGGTGCACCCCAACAGAAAGGCCCATCAGAAAGGCAATCAGCACAATCCATCGGCCAGCACCGGGGTTGTCGGCCTCCTCCTCCCACCTCAGCATAGCCCAGAACACAACAGCAGTAAAGAGAGACGAGGTTGCGTAAACCTCCCCTTCAACGGCCGAAAACCAGAAAGTGTCAGTGAATGCATAGGCAAGTGCTCCTATCATACCGGCAGAGAGTATAACCGGGAAGTGTTCTCGGGCCGGCTCTACGTTTCCTGAAAACACCTTCCTTACCATATGGGTGATTGTCCAGAAAAGGAACATTATGGTAAAGGCACTTGCAAGTGCCGACATAATATTGACCATCATCGCAACCTTTGATGTGTCGCTACCTGCAAACAGGGTGAAGAACCGTGCCACTATCATCCACAGGGGTGCACCCGGCGGGTGCCCTACCTGCATCTTGAATGCGGACAGGATAAACTCGCCGCAATCCCAGAAACTTGCAGTCGGTTCGATAGTCAGAAGGTAAACTACTGTTGCTGTCAGGAAAGCCATCCAGCCACCTATGTTGTTGTAAAACCGGAATCTCTTCATTAATCTGCTGGTAAGTGTTGTTTTACTGAATAACGGCAAAGATTGGAAAAAAATGCAAGAATACGCCAAACTGCGGGCCGATTTCGTCGGTTAACCGCTGCTAATTAGCTATCTTTGGGCAAAAGCGGATTATGAAGCACCGTCTCTTCCTGTTAACGTTAATGGCCTCATTAACTGTTCATTCACTTGTATTGAATGGAGCCATGCGGGGTGACACAGTTTGGGCAGGCAGGCCCGGCATAAGCTTCGGCAGCCTAAGTTTCTTCAGGAATAACGAATTCTACAATCCCCTGACCAGGGGCTACACCCTTACAGGCAGTCACCTTCGCCCGTTGCTGGTGTGGAGTCCCGCAGCCGGTGCCACTGTGAAGGCAGGGGCTTTCATCTCGGTGTGGTCGGGATATGGCGGCAGTCCGGTTCTCAAGCCGGTTTTCTCAACCACTTTTGAGCTTGCGCCGGGAATCAGCATTACCGTCGGTTCGCTTGACGGCCCCGATGTCCACGGCATGTTTGATCCCCATTACGACTCGGAAAAGCTCTACTCAGATTTTCAGGAAGAAGGGTTCAGGTTTGTGATTAACCGTGGCCGCATTTTCAGTGATACCTGGATTGACTGGGAGAGGTTTATCTTTACCGGCGACAGGCACAGGGAAGAGCTTACATTCGGTGAATCATTCAGGTACATAACCGGCTCACGCGGCAACAAATTCAGGTTTGAATTTCCGGTACAGTTGCTGGCGAAACACCTTGGCGGCGATATCAGCATATATAATGCCCCGGTTGAGACCCATGTCAACATTGCCGGAGGGGCAAGGATGGTTTTTGGAATTGACGAACCAGGGAGAAGGAACACAGCGATAGAAGCAACAGGATTCATTTACGGAGCCGGAAGAGACCCGTCAGATATTGATTTCGGAAAAGGCAGAGCGCTGTGGCTCAGGGCCGATCACACCAGGGGAGATCTGTTTGTATCGGGCGGGCTATGGTTTTCTGACAACTTTCACTCACCCAATGGCAACAGGATTTATGGCAGCATTTCTGATTACCGCGACGGAGTAACGATACCTTTGAGGACCATCGTTTCGGGCTCGGTTAATTTCGCAAAACCGGTTGAAACCGGACTGGTGACATTCCTGCAGGGATTTGACTGGTATTATGATGTAAAAGCAGCCCGTTTTGACTACACTATGACTCTTCACATCAGGATAAACGAGAAGGTATACCGGTTTCCCGGTAAAGGTCAGTAGGGTACTTTCCCCGGATACTGCTCCCAAACCGCGAACGCCCTGATACCCGGTTCACGGCAGGCATTCTCAAACACCACCGACCGGTGGCCGGGAGGGAGGGCAATCTCTTCATAGATTTTCTCGTCATTAAATCCGGCTGCAGCGGCGTCGCTGCGGGTCGCAGCGTATACAACACGTCTGATGCCGGCCCAGTAAATTGCTCCCAGGCACATAGGGCAGGGTTCGCACGATGCGTAGAGAGTGCAATCATCAAGTATATGGGTGGCAAGAGCGGCTGAGGCTTCCCTTATGGCGATTATCTCAGCATGGGCCGTAGGGTCGGATAAAGCCACAACCCTGTTGGCGGCCTTTGCGATGATTACTCCATCCCTCACTACCAGGGCCCCGAAAGGTCCGCCACCGGTGCTGATGTTTTTTTCAGCCGTTTCAATAGCCTCTTCGAGGTATTTCAGATCGGAATTTGTGAGCATGTGGCTATTGTTTTCTGTCGCCGGCCTCCGGTGCAGGCGAACGGGAGGCAAATTTAACTAAATTGCGCCGATGTGTGTCACCGGTGTGCAGTTTTTGGTTCCCCCGCCTCGATAAAATTAATAATATCAGGCTCCTTGCTTTTTTTTCAAAAAATATATTGTACTTTTGCAGACCCCAAAAAGAGGGGTTTTATATTTATTTTAAAAACCTGGTAAGAAGTGAATACTTTAAGCTACAAGACAGTATCGGCCAATAAGGCTACTGTTGACAAAGAGTGGTTGCTTGTTGATGCCGAAGGTCTTGTTCTTGGCCGGCTTGCATCAAAGGTAGCCAAACTGATCAGGGGTAAGCACAAAACGAACTATACCCCTCATGTGGACTGTGGAGATAACGTTGTGGTTATCAATTGTGAAAAAATCATCCTTACGGGCGACAAAATGACCGGGAAGGAGTATGTTAGGCATACGGGTTACCCGGGAGGCCAGAGGTTTACAACCGTTGAGAAGATGCTTAAGAAGAATCCTGCCGGTGTTATCGAGCATGCAGTAAAAGGAATGCTGCCGAAAAACAGGCTGGGAAGTGCACTTTACAGGAATCTGCACGTATATGCAGGCGTCAATCATCCTCATGAGGCTCAGAAACCCCGGAAAATTGAATTAGAAACCATCAAGTAGAAAGCATGGAAGCAATCAATGCCATTGGAAGAAGAAAAGCAGCTGTAGCAAGGGTTTACCTGCGCGAGGGCAAGGGCCAGATCACCATTAATGAGAGAGATTACAAAGAGTACTTTGGAACAGAAATCCTCCAGTATGTGGCAACACAGCCCCTTATCCTGCTGGGCCTTGAAGGCAGTTACGACATTGTAGTTAATCTCGACGGAGGCGGTGTCAAAGGGCAGGCTGAAGCCCTGCGCCTGGGCATCTCAAGAGCTCTTGTACAGATTGACGAAGAGTACAAGCCAAAGCTCAGGGCAAACGGATTCCTCACTCGCGACCCGCGCGAGGTTGAGAGAAAGAAACCGGGCCAGCCGAAAGCCAGAAGAAGATTCCAGTTCAGTAAGCGTTAATCAGTCATCATAGATGCAGGTTTAGTATCTAAATTGCAGTGACTTCCGCAACGGAACTACTCTGCGATTGACTTAACAGAATGTAAACTTAAATAAAAAACAAAATGCAGAAAATCAGTTTCGAACAACTTCTCGATGCCGGAGTACATTTCGGACATCTCAGAAGAAAATGGAACCCCGCCATGGCTCCCTATATTTTTATGGAGAAAAACGGGATTCACATCATTGATCTTGAGAAAACCGCAGCCAGGATTGATGAGTCGGCATCTGCAATAAAGCAGATAGCGAAATCAGGTAAAAAGATACTTTTTGTAGCTACAAAGAAACAGGCAAAAGAGATTGTTGCCGAGAGAGTACAGAAAACAGGCATGCCATACGTTACAGAACGCTGGCCGGGCGGAATGCTTACCAATTTCCCTACCATACGTAAGGCTGTCAAGAAAATGACCTCCATTGACAGAATGGCCGGCGACGGCACCCTGGGCAATCTTTCAAAGAGAGAGAAACTCCAGATTGCCCGCCAGAGAGCCAAGCTTGAGAAAAACCTTGGCAGTATTGCCGATCTTACCCGGCTTCCCTCTGCCCTGTTTGTTGTGGATGTGGGTAAGGAGCATATTGCAGTTAAGGAGGCAAACCGGCTGGGAATTCCGGTATTTGCAATGGTCGATACCAACTCCGATCCTTCCACCATCGATTTTGTAATTCCCGCAAACGATGATGCATCAAAGTCAATATCACTGATAATTGACGCCATCTGTTCAGCTATTGAGGAGGGCCTTAATGAGAGAAAGAACGAAAAGGACAAGGAACCCGCTGAAAAGGAGTACGATGAAGAGACAGTAACTTTGAAACGCAGGCCAAGACGACCCGCGGTTATAGATCAGGTTGCCGAAATTGAAGATGAGATAGATGAACCCGCTGAAACTATCTCAATTGATGAGATTGAAAAGGAACTCGACCTGGAAGAAGAGATTGAAGGAAGCCTCGAAGAAGAGAAATAGTTTATAACAGTAATTAACAGGATACAATATGTCAGCTATCAGCGCAGCCGATGTCGCCAAGCTCAGGAGAGTAACCGGCGCAGGAATGATGGATTGCAAGAAGGCCCTCGAAGAATCGGAGGGTAACTTCGACAAGGCAATTGAAATAATACGAAAGAAGGGACAGGCAATCGCAAACAAGCGTGCCGACAGGGATGCATCTGAAGGCGTGGTGCTTTCAAAGGCAGGTGCCGGCGGTAAAATCGGTATCATGATTGCTCTTAACTGTGAAACCGACTTCGTGGCCAAAAACGAGAACTTCATAGCTTTTGCCTGGAGCATTCTCGATAAAGCCCTCACAACCGGAGCAAAAACTCTGGAGGAAGTACTCGGTTTAAACCTCGACGGAAAAACCGTTTCCGATAGAATCATTGATCAGATAGGGGTTATCGGCGAGAAGATCGAGCTCTCATTTTTCTCAAGAATTGATGCTGCATGGGTTCAGCCATACATACATCCGGGCAACAAACTTGCTACTATGGCAGGCTTCAACAAGGCCGAAATCGATATACAGGTTTATAAGGATATTGCAATGCAGATTGCTGCTATGAGTCCGGTATCTCTCGATCGCAACGATGTGCCGGAAAAAGTCCTTGCAACCGAAATGGAGATCGCCCGTGAACTGGCCAGGCGCGAAGGAAAACCTGAGGCAATGCTCGAAAAAATTGCCGAAGGCAAACTCAATAAGTTCTTCAAGGAGAGCACACTGCTCAACCAGGAGTTTATTAAGGATAACAAAATGAATATAAAGCAGTACCTGCAGTCGATCGATAAAGGGCTTACTGTTACTGCATTTACCAGGTATACACTTAACCTGTAACAGTTTATTCCCGAAGATTCCAGCTGGCGCGGATTTTTGTCCGTGCCAGTTTTTTTTTCCGGCCGGCTTACCGGTTTTGTGCCCCGGGATGAACAAACCAACTCCGCTGGTGTTATATGTCTGACATTTAATGTCCCGGCCGCTCCTGCGGCTATATATCCCTCCACTGGTTTCCGTGTTTCTGTGGAGGGATTTTTTATTTTCCGCCGCAATTCCTTACTTTCGTATGCCTAACATTTCAAAGCAGATGAAGTACAAGCGCATTTTGCTAAAACTCAGTGGTGAATCGCTGGCAGGCAAATCAGGAGAGAGCCTCGACAATGAAACACTCGAAACCTATGCCGGACAAATAATCACACTGGCAAACATGGGCTGTCAGATCGGTATAGTGATTGGCGGTGGAAATATTTTCAGGGGACTGGCCGGAACCGGAGAAGGCTTCGACAGGGTTAAGGGAGACCAGATGGGTATGCTTGCCACAATCATCAACAGCCTTGCCCTGGAGAGTACTATAACATCACTGGGAGGTCTGGCCAGGGTCTACACCTCAATTCGTACGGAACCTGTCGGCGAACTCTATTCACGCGACAAGGTAGTTGATGCGATGGGTAGAGGATATGTATGCATCATAGGAGGTGGAACCGGTAATCCGTTTTTCACAACCGACACTGCCGCAGCTCTGAGAGCAGTGGAACTGAATGCAGATGTTCTGCTGAAAGGCACCAGGGTGGATGGAGTATATTCGGCCGACCCTGAGAAGGAGAGGAATGCCGTGCGATACACATCAGTAACATTTGATGAGGTAATTGACAAGCGGCTTAAGGTAATGGATATAACTGCCTTTACACTTTGCAGGGAAAACGGGCTTCCGGTAATCGTGTTCGATATGAATGAAAAGGGGGCCCTGATGAAGGTTGTTGATGGTGATGGAAAAGGTACTCTCGTACATCTTTAGTATTCACTATATTGTAATTTTACTATTTTTGCTGCACTCCCTACCGGAAACCCTTAAACAAGAAATAATATGACCGAATATGTAGACCTGATAATGGACGAGGTGAAAGAGAAGATGCAGAAAGCACTCGAACACCTCGAAAATGAACTTGCCCGTCTGAGGGCCGGAAGAGCCAATCCCGCTCTTCTTGAGGGGGTTACAATCGATTATTACGGTGTAACCACGCCACTTGTACAGACATCAAACATAAACACCCCCGATGCCAAGACCATCCTTATCCAGCCATGGGATAGAACAATGCTCTCACCGATTGAGAAAGCCATTCTTGCTGCAAATCTCGGTGTCACACCAATCAATAATGGCGAGCTGATAAGAATCAACATCCCTCCCCTGACTGAAGAACGGCGTGTCCAGCTTGTCAGGCAGGTGAAGAATGAAGGCGAAACAGCTAAGATAAGCATCAGAAATTCAAGAAAGTGGGCTAACGATGAGCTTAAAAAACTCCTGAAGGACGGGCTGCCCGAGGATGTTGAGAAGGGAGCCGTTGAGGAGGTTCAGGAACTTACCAACGACTATTCAGCCAAAATCGACAAGGTTGTAGCCGCCAAGGAGAAGGAGGTAATGACCGTCTGACCTTATCTCTTCTGTCCCTGTTTCCCGGGTGTTAGTGTCAGGTTGTAAAGTGCGTTATCCCTCACCGTCTGGTCTGAAAAATGATCGCGGTAAAACTTCCCGGCCACATAGTATTCAGTTTGTGACAGATAGAACCGGCTTGCAGGAACACCCGAATTTCCGGTCGGAATTATACTCAGAGACTCATCCCAGTTACCGGTGCTGTATATATGTCGTTGTGAAGCTCCGTTATCAACCATAAACTCCCTTCCATATGAGTAGGGGCTTACGGTATGATAGCTCCCACCTGTTGCGTATGATGGAGAATTAAGCCGGAAAAGCCTGTTCAGTATCTTTACCGACCCCATAGGATGCTGTAGCTCAAGCCTGTGCAGATCGCCCCACTGCCAGTCAGTCAACCCCCTTTCAGCAACAACCTTTACCATCTCCTCAACGCTTATCCTGAAAGCATCCCTCATTATCTGATTGAGGTTTTCAAATTCGGCAGTCTCCCTGCGATCGACCCATTTATCAGGTCCGCTCATTATAATCCTGTATATGTAATAATCGCGGTATACTTCAGGAAGCTGGTTGAATAACTCGCCAAGCTCGTCGGCCAGAAGTTCGCGGGCAAGGCTTACGCGGAAGAACTCAAACATTGTTGCTGCCTCGCTATCGGGCGACATAACAAAATCCCATTCCTCCAGAAGTCTTTTTGCCTTGTCGCGGTCATCACCGTATTCTCCGTCAACCGGAAGAGCCTGCAGGAGAACCGGGACAAGCATGCCTGCATATGATGATTTCTGGTCGGTTACCATACGCACGAAATCGTCGATGTTATGCACTTCCTTCTCTCCAATCATATCCCTGATACGGTTTATACGGTATGGCATTGCGAATGAGGTGGCAACATAATAGGGATAATCATCGGAAACGGTTTTGTTGTTTGCCGATGATACATACCCCGATTCAGGGTTGAACGAGTATGGCAGGTGTGAGAAGGGTACATAGCCAACCCAGTCGTGGGCATCGGTTGAACCATCCCTGATAAGTGTTCCGTGGCCCGACCTGACAGGTATCCCTCCGCCGGTGTGCAGCCCGGTATTGCCTTCAACATCGGCATAAACGAAGTTCTGGCTTATTGACCTGAACCTGCTTATCGCATCGCGAAAGTCGTCCCATGAGGCAGCCCTGTTAAGGTGGTAAACCGTATAAATCTCATCACTGAGGTCATATCCCGACCATCTCATTGAGAGAACGGCATCGCTTATGCCCCGCATTGATGATATAACGGGACCCCGATGTGTGAAAAACAGAGTACGGTTTTCAGCGGTTCCACCCTTTACCCTGATAGTCTCCTCCCTCTTCTCCATCTCCATCCAGGTACCGTTGAAGAGATACTTTCCAGGCATGGCTGTATCAGTCGTCTCCCTGAAAAGATCAATATCATCCACCATAAGGTTTGTCATTCCCCAGGCAATTTTCTCATTGTGCCCGGCAACGATGAATGGCTGACCCGGTACGGCTACACCGGTAACATTCAGTTTTCCGGGGACAACCTGATGCATCTGCATCCATATACCGGGTGCGCTGAGGCCAAGATGCATGTCGTTCGATAGCAATGGCTTCCCTGTGGTTGTGCGTTGCCCCGAAAGAGCCCAGTTATTGCTTCCCGAAAACGACTGAATACCTAGCATCTTAAGCTTTTCGCCCGACGAGATAAAACTTCCTGCTTCTTTAAGGAGCTTTTCATCGATTGTAAAATCGGGAAAAACATATGAAAGTGTTGCTTTCCAGTCAGGTATGATTTTCTCTGCCCCGTCGGCTCCAAGCTTACTCATCAGCCTGTAATTGAATATATCTTCTGACAGTGTTGAGGAAGCAAGGTCCCACCCCATATATCCTATTATGTTGGTAACATCCTCAGGCGTCCATGGCTCGGGCCTGTACCTGAGAATCCTGAACTCAGGCGGAAGCCTGTTGCCCTGTCCTTCAATATACCTGTTCACACCATCACAGAAATACTGTATCGCTCCGGTAACTTCAGAAGATGAATTGGCAAGCAGCATTTTTGACTTTTCGGTCATGCAGAGACTCCTCAGAAACATGTCAGTATCAATATAATCCTTACCGAATATCTCCGAAAGGGTTCCCCTTGTTGCCCGTCTTATAAGGTCCATCTGCCATAACCTTTCCCTGGCCATAAGGAACCCGGTTGCATAATAGAGGTCCTTCTCGGTTCCTGCATAAATATGAGGCATTCCTCTTTCATCAAAGTAGACATCGACTTTCTGGTCGAGGCCATTAAGAACCAGGGTTCCTTCATAGACAGGCAGTGCGCCTTTTCTGACAGAGTTTATGATTCCAACCGAGGCAAGTATCCCTAATATAATAATTGCCAGCAGCCAGGACAAAATTCTTTTGATGAGTTTCATGGCATGGAGCTTTTGGTAGTGAGCATCAATTTACAACGAAAGCCGTAATATACAACAACTCACGGAAATATTGCACTGAAATCTGATGATTTTAATAGGGTAAAAGAGGCGCTGGCTGTCTTAAGGTTGAGAACACCAACATGAAATTTAACTCAAATAAATAATGTCATGATAACAAGTAAAAGATTAACAGGAGTAATTGCAGCAGTTATAACAACTGTATTGGCAGTTCAGTTGTATGCGGCAGATATCGCCGCTAAAGTGAAAAACGACTCTCAGGATTACTTTACCACATTCAGGGGCAAAGTGGTTGATTCAGAGACGGGGCAACCTCTCGTATTTGCAACTGTGGCCCTGCAGCAGTCGAACATTGCCACAGTAACCAATATCGACGGAGAATTTGTTATCAAGATCCCGAATGAAGAAAAGGGAAAAGGTCTGGAATTCTCGTACATAGGTTACACCAATAAAACTGTACCCTTCAGTGAGATGCGGGAGAACGGCTATCGCAACAATATATCCCTGGTTCCGGCAAGGATTGCCCTTCAGGAGGTCACAATCAGACCGATCTCGCCAGCTGAGATTATTGAGAAAGCCATTTCGTCATTCCATGAGAATTATACCAATCTGCCAAACCTGATGACAGGATTCTACAGGGAGACCATCAAGAAGAATCGCAACTATGTGGCTATTGGTGAGGCTGTTGTGGAGATATTTAAGGCGCCTTATCATAGTGACCTGAGGCTCGATGCAATAAGAATCTATAAGGGAAGGAAGGGGTCGGATGTAACCAGAATGGATACAGTTTTGTTTAAACTTCAGGGCGGTCCGGTTACCTCACTTCAAATGGACCTTGTGAAATACCCCGAGTCGATTCTGACAAGAGAGGCGATGGAGTTCTATGACTATAAACTCGTAAACATCATAATGATTGACGATAATCCGCATTATGTGGTTGAATTTGAACAGAAACCGGAATATGAAATACCCTTGTTTCTTGGCAAATTCTACATCCAGACCAGTAACTTTGCGGTGAGAGAAGTAGAGTTCAGCCTCAACCTTACAAATATGGAAGAGGCCAAAAACCTGTTTATCAGAAAAAAACCGCTGGGGATGGATGTTACCCCCGAGGTGGCAAGCTACAGGGTGTCTTACCGGGAGAACGATGGTAAGTACTACTTTGCCTATTCAAGAGCTGAAGTGAAATTCATTGTTGACTGGAAGAGGAGGCTTTTCAACTCAACCTACACAACAATGTCGGAAATCGCCATTACTGACCGGACTGCGGAGGAAGTTATTAAATTTGCAGGTAAAGAGAGAGTAAGGTACACCGATGTGTTCTCCGATAAGGTCGACTCATTCTCCGATCCTGAGTTCTGGGGCGATTACAACGTAATTGAGCCTGACCAGAGTATCGAGGCGGCCATTCGCCGGCTGAGCAGAAGACTGAGGTTCAGTGACCTTGAGGAAAAATAACAGTGCGCTGATGAACAGGGGTGATGACATTGCAGGGAGTATACGGAACGGCGACATCGGAGCTTTTGAGTCGCTCTTCAGGTCCTCCTATTCACCCCTGGTCAGATATGCTTCAACTATTGTCAGGGATAAAGATACGGCCGAGGAGATTGTTCAGGACCTCTTCTACAGGCTGTGGGCTGACAGGAAAAAGACAGAGATTAAGAGTTCACTGAACGGTTACCTGTTCCGCTCAGTCTACAACAGATGCATGCACCTGATAGAACACAGGAAGGTAGTAAGAAAATACGAGTCGGAAATGGCACTAATTGATGCCGGATCACCTCCAACACCACTTCAGGAAATGCAGTATGGTGAACTACAGGACAAAATCGCACGTACGCTTGAGAATCTTCCTGAGCGATGTTGCGAAATCTTCTGCCTTAACAGGTTCGAAGGATTAAAATACAGCGAGATCGCCAGTAAACTCTCAATCTCGGTAAAAACTGTGGAAGCAAATATGGGCAGGGCACTGAAAGAGTTTCGCAAAGCAGTTACAGGATTATGAAAGAAAAAGATTTTTATATGAACGGGTTCAGCGAAGAAAAGTGGGGTAAGGCAGCTGCCTTTATCTCGGGAGAAGGATCTGAAGTGACAGATTTTCAGGTTAACGAAATATTGTCGGAGAGCGACATGCCCCTTACTTCGGAATTGTGGAAGGAAACAGGGAGGTGTGGTAAAACATCCGCCTCTCCCGATACGGAAGCAGCTTGGAATAAGGTTTATGACAGGCTGGCTTCCGATGGACATATTGCCAGACTAAGCAGGATAAGCCGGTTGCCGGCTTCAGTGATTTCAGCCATCAAGGTCGCAGCATCACTTTTGCTTATTGCATCGATTGGATATGTTACCTGGCAACTTGTTTCCGGCGACTCTGTGAAACCATTAACAGTAGCTTCGCACGAACAGAAGAACATGGCTGTAACCCTGCCCGACGGAAGTCGTGTTACCCTTAACCGGTTCTCTTCCATAAGTTACCCTGCTGAATTCAAAGCCTCGGCCCGTGAGGTAATACTTACAGGGGAGGCTTTTTTTGAAGTCGAGAGAGACGAGGCCCTCCCCTTCAGGGTAATTGCAGGCAGTGCTTCCGTAGAGGTGCTTGGCACCACATTCAGTATTAATACTGGTGGTGAATCAGGTGTTGTTGAGGTATTTGTGAACTCGGGAAGCGTCATGCTCTCCTCCGGAGATAATATGGCAGGTATTGTCCTTACTGAAGGCTATATCGGCAGCACTGCTGAAGGAAAAACTGTCAGATACCTGAACGAAAATCCGAATTATCTCGCATGGAACACCGGAATACTTAAGTATGAAGCGGCCAGCCTTGAAGAAGTATTCTCCGATCTTAAACGTACCTACGGAATCGAGATTGAGGCTGACAGCCAGATGGCTTCGGAAAAGCTTATTACAACCACTTTTGACAATGTCAGTGAACTGGAGATCATTCAGATTATTTCTGCAACTTTTAACCTTGCCTGGAAAAAGGACGGAAGAGTTTATGTATTTTCACAGCAGTAAATTTAAATATGGACTGACTTGTCCCGTCAAGCCGATATCAGCTTATTCATCTTCTGGGCCATACTGCTGTCTGCCCCTCATATATCTCTTAAATCACAAAATGCTGTCCTTAATAATGCTTACAGCTTCAATGAAGGCGAAATACGGAAAGGCAACGCATTAAACCTTATTAGCCGACGCACCGGGTACTATTTAACCTACGATTCCAGGATTGTAAACCCCGAAGAGAAAACAATACTGATATCAGACAACAGTTCGGTTTCCGAAATACTGCGGGGAATTTTCCAGAAAGATTCCATCAGGCTGACTGTAATTGGAAACCACATAATTATTTCAAAAGTGTTCCCCGGGATGTCTCCGGATGCCATACTCAGCTCCCCCGGTAATGCAATACGAATCGAGGGACAGGTAACTGACAGGGAGACGGGGGAACCACTGCCATTTGCCACAGTTGCAATACGCAACAAACCCAGAGGTTCTGTTGCAAACATCGATGGATTCTTCTCCCTTTCGATTACGGCTGATTTGGTTGAAGATACTTTAAGTGTATCGTTTATTGGGTTCCTGAATCGTAATATCCCGGTTAGGGAAGCCCTGGGAAACGATTTTAACATAGCAATGTCGAGAGATTACATTCCTATCCCGGAAATAATAATCCGCAGCCAGATTCCAGAGGAAATAATAAGAAGGTGCGTTGAGGCAACCAGTGTAAATTTCGGTGAAACTCCAGCAACAATGTGGGGGTTTTACCGCGAAGGTGTGAAAAAAGGAAAAGAGCTTCAGGTCTACTCTGAAGCGGTTGTAAGAGTATTCAAGGCCTCCTACTCCTCACCATCGACTGACCAGATTAAGGTGGAGAGAAGCCGCAAGGTTGAGAATATTGATGCATCCGATACGTTGGTTCTCAGACTTAAGGCAGGTCTGGGCAGTACATTGGTGCTCGACGGTATGAAAAACAGATTTGAGTTTATGGACGAGGAGTTCATGCCCCTTTACAATTTCAGTATGACCGACATTGTCACCATTGACGACCAGACGGCCTACGTAATTGAATTCGTTCAGAAAGAAGCAATCAGAGAGCCTCTGTTCAGGGGCTCGCTTATGATAAACACCAGTGACTATGCTCTGATGCAGGCTGAATTTGAGTTCAACCCAACCTATATCGGCACCAGAGATGAAACTTTTGTTTCAAGCCCGTCAAGAGGTTTCACAATACGACCTGCAAGTATCAAGTACCTTGTTAATTACCGCAAATCAGGTGAAAGATACTTCCTGAGCCATGTCAGGGGAGACCTCAGGTTCAGTGCCCGAAAGAGACGAGGGCTCTTCATCTCTTACTTCGATGTCTTTTTTGAAATGGCTATAACTTCGGCTTCCACCCAAAATGCAGTGAGGTTTGACCGGGATGAAATAATTCCGGTTCAGACAGTTTTCTCGAAAACTATTAATGCCTATGACAGGGAATTCTGGGGCAACTTCGATTTCCTTAAACCTGAAGATGACCTGATAAAAAAACTGAGTTCAATTACACAGAGAATCTCAGGTTATGTGGAAGGAGTGTATTGATCAGAATTTGTCTATAATGCGGTAAAGTTCCGATAAGTCAGGAGTTAAGATAATATCTGTTCTCCTGTTCCTGCTTCTGGCATCAGCCGTATTGCGGTTATCTACCGGCAGGAACTCGCTCCGGCCTGCTGCCGTAAGACGTTTCGGGTCAATCCTGGTTCCTTCGGTTAGCTCCCTGACAACTGTTGTCGACCTCTTTACACTTAGATCCCAGTTATCCCTTAGCTGACCACCTGACGGCTTATATGGAACGTTATCGGTGTGTCCTTCTATCATAATCTGAATGTCGGGATTTCGCTCCAGAACAGTAACCAGCCTCTTGAGTGCAGTGCGGCCATTGGCATCTATATCCCAGCTGCCCGTCTTGAACAGCAGCTTTTCATCGAGTGAAACATAAACCTTTCCGTCTTTCATGGTGACAGTCAGACCGTTATTCTCAAACCCGAACAAAGCCTCCGATACCTTATTCTTCAGATCACGTACCGCTCTCTGTTGTGCATCAAGTATCTTTTCCAGCTCTACCAGGCGCTGGTTCCTCTTCTCAAGTTCAAATGTCAGTTCGTCGAGTGTAGCTTTCTTCTGGTCAAGGTTCATCTCCAGATCACGCAGAAGATTCTCCTTTTGCTGCAGATTTGCCTGGGCAGACTGAAGCTCTCCAAGCAACCTGGAGGTCTCCCTTACATTGCCCTTAACAAGTTCGTCCTGGGCATTCTGCAGGTCAAGATACTTATTGTTCAGTCTGCTGAAATCCTGTAGTAACCTGTCGCGTTCCGCCTGAACCGACCGGTAGTCGTCGTTAATGCCCGAATACTCTTTTTCCATGGCTGCAATCCTGGCTTCCAGTTCCCTGTTGGCTATCGAAAGCTGAATATTGTCAGATTTATAGGCATCCCTTTCATTGACATTCTGCTGACTGGCGTCGCGAAGATTGCCGTAGCGCCCGGCTGGTACGCAGGAAATTGCCGCAAAGGCAATAGCGGCATACAGGTAATTGACTCTCTTCATCATTAAAAGTTTTGTTGATAACGATCCTTTTCCGTCTTAAATTGTTACATAGTATAGCCTGAGGCAAAAATAAGAATTTCCATCAATGCCGGCCAACCGGAAAGGAGCTTTTAATATTTGCTATATTTGCAGCAGGCAATAAATACAAATTGCTGATGAACGAGGAGTATAAATTCTTGTATGATATTTCATCACCGGATGATCTGAGGAAACTCGACCGTGCCGATCTTGTTAAGGTATCAAATGAGCTCAGAAATTTCATTATCGATGTGGTGAGTTCAAATCCCGGCCATTTCGGCGCCAGTCTTGGTGTCGTTGAACTTACGGTGGCGCTGCACTATGTTTACAATACCCCCTACGACAAAATTGTTTGGGATGTCGGACATCAGGCGTACGGACATAAGATACTTACAGGCAGAAAGGAGATTTTTCATACAAACAGGAAATACAAGGGGGTTAGCGGATTCCCGAAAATAAGCGAAAGTGAATATGACGCATTCGGTGTCGGCCATTCTTCAACATCGATCTCTGCTGCCCTTGGAATGGCTGTCGCTGCTAAAAGCAAGGGTGAAGATCGCAATATTGTTGCCGTAATCGGTGACGGATCAATGACTGCCGGACTGGCATTCGAGGGACTTAACAATGCTGGTTCCGAAAAAACCGACATTCTGGTAGTACTTAATGACAACAATATTGCCATCGATGCCAATGTGGGGGCTCTGAAGGAATACCTGGTAGATATCACGACCAGCCGTACATACAACAAATTCCGCAACGACATTTGGAACAACCTGGGCAGGATTAAAAGGCTGGGACCCAAGGCAAGAACACTTGTGGCCCAGCTGGAGGCCGGCATTAAAAGCACAATACTTGACAGGAGTAACCTGTTCGAGGCTCTTAATTTCAGATACTTCGGACCGGTTGACGGACACGACGTGCTCCACCTCGCTTCAGTGCTCGAAGATATGAAACATATTAAAGGGCCAAAACTGCTGCACTGTATCACAAAGAAGGGTAAAGGTTTCAGGGAGGCTGAAATAAACCAGACAATGTTTCATGCTCCCGGTAAATTCGACAAGATTACCGGTGAAATACTCAACACTTCAAACGGCAACGAACCTCCGCTTTATCAGGACGTATTCGGTCATACAGTGCTTGAACTGGCTGGCATCAACGAAAAAATAGTGGGCATTACACCCGCTATGCCAACTGGTTGTTCGCTCAACATTATGATGAAGGAGATGCCCGAACGCACTTACGACGTCGGGATTGCCGAACAACATGCAGTTACATTTTCGGCCGGACTTGCCTCACAGGGACTTCTTCCATTCTGCAATATCTACTCCTCCTTCATTCAGAGAGCTTATGACCAGGTCATTCATGATGTCGCCCTTCAGAATCTGAAAGTTGTATTCTGCCTCGACAGGGGAGGACTTGTGGGAAGCGATGGTGCTACCCATCACGGATTTTTCGACCTTGCATTCATGAGGAATATCCCCAACATGATTGTTGCAGCACCGATGGATGAGGTAGAACTGCGTAATATGATGTACACGGCTCAGCTCAATGAAATAAGGAATCCTTTCAGCATAAGGTACCCGCGCGGCAGGGGAATTTTTACTGACTGGCGCAAACCCTTCCAGAAAATTGAACCAGGAAAAGCCAGACTACTCAGAAAAGGAAACGATATCGCCGTACTGAGCATCGGCCTGCCAGGGAACTTCATCGAAAACGCAGCATCGGTACTTGAATATGAAGGCATCTCAATAACCCATTATGACATGCGCTTTGTCGCGCCTGTTGACGAGGAGGTCCTGCACGAGGTATTCAGGAACTTTGACAAGATAATTACCGTGGAGGATGGCATGCTCAAGGGCGGCTTTGGAAGCGCAGTCATTGAGTTCATGTGCGACAACTTCTACTCGGCAAGGGTAAAACGCCTGGGAATACCCGATTATTTCGTTGAACACGGAACACAGGAGGAATTATACCGTGAGTGCGGATTCGACACAGCTTCAATTGCAGAAACCATTCGGCAAATGACTGGTAAGGGAAATAAACCCTCCCGCGGAAGGAATCTTAGAAAGCCCGGTGTCAAAGTCTGATTTTTTTCCTATTTTCGCACTCCCTACCCCTGCCCGGATGGCGGAATTGGTAGACGCGCTGGTCTCAAACACCAGTGGTAGCAATACTGTGCCGGTTCGATCCCGGCTCCGGGTACCAGGATTGACTAAAAGAGTGAGTCCATACCGAATATCATCGCCTGACCTCATACCCCGGGTGTTCTCAGTTAACTGCATATGAAGAAGCGATCAGATAATCATCCTTACGGAGACAAACAGGAGGCATTCGATAAAAGATATCTCGAGATGGCTCTGATATGGGCCGGTAACTCATACTGCAAACGCCGGCAGGTAGGCGCTCTGATAGTTAAGGGTAAAATGATTATCTCCGATGGTTATAACGGAACACCTTCAGGTTTCGAAAATGTCTGTGAAGATGATAATTTTAAAACCAAACCCTATGTACTTCATGCCGAAGCCAATGCAATAACAAAAGTCGCTAAATCAAACAACTCGAGTGAAGACTCCACCCTTTATGTAACTACCTCTCCCTGTATGGAGTGCGCCAAACTGATTATCCAGTCCGGTATCAGAAGGGTTGTCTACTGCAATAAATATCACACAAACGACGGACTCGAACTGCTGGGAAGAGCTGGCATCGAAATTGTCTTTATTGACCTTGAAAGAAACATTTATGAAATCGAATAATTCCCTGCGTAACATACTTATGCCCCTGGTCGTTGCACTTTCGCTTGTAACAGGGCTTTTAATGGGATGGTACCTGCCCGGGAAAAAAACAATCCACACAATCTCCGGATTCTCTCCATCAACCGATAAGATAGGTTCTGTTTTATCAATTATTGAGTCAAAATATGTTGACACGGTAAACAGGCAGGAACTCGAGGAAACAGCCATCCCCGCCCTGCTCAGGCGACTTGACCCTCACTCGGTTTATATACCAGCCCGGGACCTTACCAGGGCAAATGAACCACTTCAGGGAAATTTCGAAGGTATTGGGATATCATTCAACATGATAACCGACACTATACTTGTCATCAGGACTATTCCAGGAGGACCGTCGGAAAAGGTTGGACTACTTGCCGGTGATAAAATCATTTATGTTAACGACTCTCTTGTCGCCGGTAAAAACATCCCCGATGAAGATGTTGTTAAAATGCTTAAAGGGCCAAGGGGAACCTCCGTCAGAATAAGGGTACTGAGAAATGGAGTCGCAACCCTTCTGCCATTTGAAATTACTCGCGACAAAATCCCTATCCATACAATTGATGTTGCCTATATGATTAATGAATCAACTGGCTATATCAAGATCAACACTTTCGCGGTTACAACTTTTGATGAATTTCTCGCCTCACTGAGGGAGCTTAAGGAGCAAGGAATGACCAAGCTTATCGTTGACCTGAGAAGCAATTCCGGTGGTGTAATGGAGGCTGCCACAAGTATCGCCAATCAGTTTCTTCATGAAGGACAAATGATTGTTTACACCGAAGGACGAGCATACCCGCGTGAGGAGATTAAAGCCAACAACACGGGTGAATTCCTCAACGGAGATCTGGTAATACTGATAGATGAATGGAGCGCTTCTGCCAGTGAAATCCTTGCCGGTGCAGTACAGGACAATGACAGAGGAACAATTATGGGACGCAGATCATTTGGTAAGGGTCTTGTTCAGGAACCTATAGGATTCAGGGACGGTTCGGGCATGCGCCTTACTATTGCACGATACTACACTCCTACCGGCCGGTCAATACAGAAACCCTACAATAACGGTTATGAGGATTATTATCAGGATCTGGGCGATCGCTTCCATAGTGGCGAAATGCTTGTTGCAGATAGTATCCATATGCCCGATTCGCTCAAATTCACAACACCCGGCGGAAGAACCGTCTTTGGAGGAGGAGGAATTATGCCTGATATTTTTATACCAATAGATACTGCAGGAGTTTCCGACTATTTTCTCAGGGTCAGGAACAGTGGCCTCATTTACCGCTATGCACTGAGATACACCGAAAATAATCGTGAGAAACTCTCAGCTTTCAGGGATGTGCAGCAATTGAACCGTTTCCTTGATTCTGAAGGCATACTCGAAAAGTTTGTTTCATTTGCTACAGACAACGGAGTTCCACGCGACAATCCGGGACTGGATGCCTCCGGGAAAATAATCACTATCCAGGTAAAGGCCTATATCGCACGAAATATGCTTGATAACAAGGGGTTCTATCCTGTATGGGAGGAGCTCGATACAACCCTAAAGCTTGCAGTCGACTATCTTCAGAGAGAGTCAAAGTGAGGAAAGCAAGTATCTCAGGCACGGCTTTCTGAACCAAAAACCTTCAGGGCAAAATCTCTCAAAATCATTGTCGACCTCTCAGGCTCTTCAATGAAACCAAGGTGCCCCGACTCAAAAAGCGTCGCCATCTGACCATTTGAAGGTAATTGAACCGCACCGGTAACACTCCTGTAATCAATATACTGATCGTGTATGCCCAGTACCCAAAGGAATGGGCTCTGTGAACTCTCCATTAATCCAAGTCTTGAAGGACGTGCAATCATACCCTTCAATACAGCAACTATCCCGTCATCGGGAGTGCGGGAAGCAATATCATTCAGTGCATTCAGCTCACTATTAAACCTCTCAAGATTGTAAGGGGAGTACATCTTCTCAATATTACTCGGATACATTATTGATTTCCTTCCGGCTAATACTATCTGTATTTCCCTCTTCCTCCTTTCTATTGCCTCGTCACTATCGGCAAAGGGGTGGGAATGAAACAGGCAATAACCACCAACTAATTCTGCATACTTCTCAAGAAAAGCCAGTACAACATACCCCCCAAGTGAATGACCGGTTATGAGTACGCGATCAATGCCTAAGAACCTGATAAGATCATAAACAGAAGCTGCCATCAGTTCCATACTATGACACTCCGATAAAATATCAGACTGACCATGCCCCGGCAGGTCGACTGCTACAATCCTGAAACTGCGGCTCAGTTTTCCGGATATATTTTTAAAAACATCAAGTGATCCAAGGTAACCATGCAAAAGCACTATTACATCACCTCTGCCTGTATCAGTGTATGCCAGACGCCTACCATCCCTTATGAAATACCTTACCATTGTAAGCAAAGGTATGCAATGCTGGTGATTAACTATATCCTGTGACAGCCAGAAAAATGTTTATGAGCATCCTGCTTTGATTGGATTTCTTCCAAAATAACCCTATTTTTAGGGGAACCGATCTAAAACTGTTTTTCGTTAACCAGTTAAACCAATCTGACCAATGAACAAGGTACTCTATTCTTCCATTTCAAAGAAATTCGTTATGGCCCTGGCAGGACTGTTTCTTCTTACATTTCTGCCGGTTCACCTTGCCATAAACCTGATGCTTCTGAATGATGACCCGGAACCCTTCAACAAGGCCGCTCATTTTATGTCAACATTCCCCTTTATTAAGGTTGTAGAGGTAGTTCTCTTTGTGGCAATCATGATTCACGTAATCTGGGGCATTTTACTGCAGGTTCAGAACTGGATTGCCCGTCCGGTAGCATACAAGGCACCGAACAGGTCTGATACCTCACCCTTCTCAAGGTTTATGATATGGACCGGAGGTTCCATCTTCATATTTCTTATACTCCATTTCTTCAATTTCTACTTCATTAAGCTGGGTATTGTTGAAGGCGACCCGGAGAACTTCTACTCAGTGGCTCACAACCTGTTCAAGATTCCGGCATATAATATAATATACTGGGTATGCTTTATCCTACTGGGATTTCACCTGCATCATGCATTCTACTCGGCATTCCAGACTCTGGGGCTCAATCACAGGATATGGACCCCGGTGGTTAAGGTTATGGCAGCTGTGTATGCCATCGCTATCCCAATTGGTTTCGCATATATACCCTTTGTGATCTGGATTCTGAAGTAACCTGTTAAACCGAAAAAGCCAATAACAATGATAAAACTTGATGCTAAAATACCAGAAGGACCGATAGCTGAGAAGTGGACACGCTACAAGCAGTCGGTAAACCTTGTCAATCCGGCCAATAAAAAGAAACTTGATATAATTGTCATTGGAACCGGTCTGGCAGGGGCAGGTGCTGCTTCAGCGCTTGGAGAACTAGGATACAATGTCAAAAACTTTTGCTTTCAGGACAGCCCCAGGCGCGCCCACTCAGTTGCCGCCCAGGGAGGTATTAATGCCGCCAAGAATTACAAGAATGACGGTGACAGTATTTACCGGCTGTTTTACGACATGATAAAAGGAGGAGACTTCAGGGCAAGGGAGGCCAATGTCTACAGGGCGGCAGAAGTCAGTAACGATGTAATTGACCACTATACTGCCCAGGGTGTCCCGTTCGCAAGGGACTATGGCGGCACACTCGATAACCGCTCATTCGGAGGTGTTCAGGTTTCAAGAACATTCTATGCCAAGGGTCAGACAGGACAACAGTGCCTTCTGGGTGCCTATTCGTCACTAAACCGACAGATTAAGCTCGGAACCGTTAAAATGTTTCCCAGAAGAGAGATGCTGGAACTTGTACTGATTGACGGAAAGGCCAGAGGTATAATAGCCCGCAACCTGATAACAGGTGAACTGGAAAGACACTCGGCTCATGCAGTCGTTTTGGCTACAGGGGGTTATGGAACAATATACTACCTGTCAACCCTTGCAGTCAACTCGAATGCCTCGGCAGCCTGGAAGGCTCATCGCAAGGGGGCACTGTTTGCAAATCCAAGTTTTGTGCAGATACACCCTACAAGCGTACCCCAGCTTAACGATTATCAGGCTAAACTGACACTAATGTCGGAATCACTTCGCAACGACGGAAGAATTTGGGTTCCAAAAAACAAGGATGAGAAAAGACATCCAAATGATATTCCCGAGGAGGAGAGGGATTATTTTCTCGAACGCAGGTATCCCGCTTTCGGAAACCTTGTTCCACGCGATGTAGCATCAAGAGCCGCCAAGGAGAGATGTGATGCAGGTTATGGTGTGGGCAAAACGGGACTTGCCGTTAACCTTGATTTTCGTGATGCCATTAAGAAACAGGGTAAAAAGGCTATTGAATCCAAATACGGGAACCTGTTTGAGATGTATGAAACCATTACCGGCTCTGACCCTTATGACGAGCCCATGAAAATTTATCCGGCCGGACACTATACCATGGGAGGACTATGGGTTGACTATGAGCTGATGACGACAATCCCCGGTCTGTATGCAATCGGAGAATCAAATTTCTCCGATCACGGCGCCAACAGGCTGGGAGCATGCTCACTGATGCAGGCAGCAGGTGACGGATACTTCATTCTGCCAAATACCATCTCGAACTATCTGGCCCCGGAGATAAAAACAGGAAAAATTCCTACCGACGGTAAGGAATTCGGGGAGGCAGAAAAATCGGTTACCGACAGAATTAATAAATTGCTGTCAATCAGTGGAAAGCAAACTGTGACTTCGTTCCATAAAAGGCTGGGACGCATTATGTGGGACTATTGCGGAATGTCGCGTAATAGCGAAGGACTGACAAAGGCACTGAAAATGGTAAATGAACTTGAAGAGGAGTTCTGGAAGGATGTAAACGTGCCGGGTAGTTCTGATGAGGTTAACCAGGAAATCGAAAAGGCAGGTCGTGTTGCCGATTATTTTGAGCTGGCTAAACTGATGATCACCGATGCCCTTCACAGGAAGGAATCCTGCGGTGCGCACTTCAGGGAAGAAAGCCAGACACCCGAAGGAGAGGCAATGAGAAACGATGCAGAGTTTGCGTATGTCGCCGCCTGGCAGTTTAATGAAAGCGAAAAAACTCACACCCTTCACAAGGAAATGCTCTCATTTGTTGAGGTAGAGATGAAGGAACGAAGCTACAAGTAACCGATTGTGAAACAATGAAAAACCACTGATATGAAAGTCAGACTTAAAATATGGCGTCAGAAAAACAGCAAGTCGAAAGGCGCATTCGCAACTTATGATTTCGATGGCGTTTCTCCTGAGATGTCATTCCTCGAAATGCTTGACGCACTCAACACAAAACTTGTACAGGAAGGCCGGGAACCCGTGGCATTCGACCACGATTGCAGGGAAGGGATATGCGGATCGTGCGGTATGTATATAAACGGATATCCGCACAGCCCGGTCCCGGGAATAACTACCTGCCATCTGTCCATGAGATATTTTAACGACGGTGATACTATAACTGTCGAACCCTGGAGGGCAAAAACCTTTCCCGTAATCAAGGACCTTATGGTTGACCGATCGGCCTTCGATAAAATACAGGTGGCAGGAGGCTTTATTTCAGTCAATACAGGAGCAGCCCCTGATTCAAATTCAATACCCTGCAGAAAGAAGCATGCCGATGAGGCTTTCGATTCAGCTTCATGCATAGGTTGCGGGGCTTGCGTTGCAGCCTGTAAAAACGCATCAGCCATGCTGTTCCTGTCAGCTAAAATATCCCAGCTCGCACTTCTCCCCCAGGGAAGGATTGAGGCTAAGGAACGTGTAAGAGAAATGGTGTCGGTCATGGATGAACTGGGCTTCGGTAACTGTTCAAATACAGGAGCCTGTGAAGCCCAGTGCCCTAAAGGCATCAAACTCACAAATATTGCGAGACTTAACAGGGAGTATTACAAGGCATTCTAACGAAGGAGGAAATATGAAGAAGTATTCTTGTGCATTGACTTTGTCATTGCTGTTGATCGGCATTACCAACTCCCAGGAGATAATAAGACGGGATCCTGAAATTGAGTCAATGATAAGGCAAATATCTCCCCAGCGCCTTGAACAGCACATACTTAAGCTGGTTAGCTTCCATACCAGGCATAACATGAGTGAACAAAACAGTGCCGATAAGGGGATTGGAGCAGCATGGAACTGGATACTGAAGGAATTTGAAAGCTATGTGCCTGCGTCAGGAGGCAGATTAAAAGTTGAATTTGATGAATACAAGACAGGTGGCGAGAGGCAGCGTATACCCCAGGAAATAACCCTTAAGAATGTAATCGCAACGCTTCAGGGAAGCGACCCCGCCGATACACGCATAATTGTAATGAGTGCCCATTTAGACAGCCGTGCTGCAAGGGATATTGACAACACAAATGCTGCCCCTGGAGCCAACGATGATGCTTCAGGTATTGCCGCTATGCTCGAAATATGCAGGATCATTTCTGCAAAACCCTTCCCGGCCACTATTGTATTCATGGCCTTTTCCGGCGAGGAACATGGTCTTCTGGGTGCACGCCATACTGCCCAGAAAGCTAAAGACGAAAACTGGAACATCATAGCACTTCTTAACAACGACATGATAGCCAACAGCGACGCAGGTGAGACACTGGCAAACAGTAATATGAGGCTCAGGGTCTTCAGCGAAGGGGTTCCGGCTCTCGAAACTGATGCAATGGCATCACTCCGACGCTATACATCAGGAGAAAATGACGGTAAGGCAAGACAGCTTGCAAGATATATTAAGGAGATAGGTGAGAGGTATGTCGACCAGCTGGATGTCACCCTCATATTCAGAAACGACAGGTTCGGCAGGGGCGGCGACCATACCCCGTTCTGTCAGCTCGGATTTACTGCCGTACGTATAAGTGAGTTCAATGAAAACTATGACAGGCAGCATCAGGTGCCACGCACCGAGGATGGAAAAGTATACGGTGACCTTCCAGAATTTATTGATTATGAATATCTCAGGAAAAACACCGGAGTAAATTTAGCTGTCCTTGCCAATCTCGCCCAGGCTCCCTGGGAACCCGTTAACTGTGGCATAAGGATGTCAGGAACAGGGAATCACACTACTATCGGCTGGGAACCCCCGAAACAGGGTAAGAAACCCGCAGGATATTACGTGATGATGCGTGAAACATACATGCCTCTCTGGCAGAAAAAAATATTCGTAACCGGAACCGAGATAACTCTCCCCTATTCAAAGGACAATTACTTCTTCGCAGTTCAGTCGGTCGATGAGAATGGCCATGAAAGTCTCCCTGTATTTCCAGGACAGATGAGACGATAACCTCAGGCACAAACCGCTTCGATATCCTCTACCGTTTTTGGTATTGGCCTGCCAAGGAGTTTGTGACCTGTTCCTGTAATGAGCAAATCATCTTCTATGCGTGCCCCGCCAAAGTCGCGGTATTTTTCAACCTCGGCATAGTTGATGAAGGCAGTATGCATCTTATCTGCCTTCCACCTGTCAATAAGTTCCGGTATAAAATAGCAACCCGGTTCAATGGTAAATACATGACCCGGCTTATAGGGAAGTGCAAACCTCAGAAACCGTGTGCCAAACTGTGTGCTGCGCTTAACCTCCTCATTATATCCAATGTAATTCTCTCCCAACGACTCCATGTCGTGCACATCAAGGCCCATCATATGACCAAGTCCATGCGGCATAAAGAGCGCGTGTGCGCCCTCCTTTACAGCCTCATCTATGTCGCCTTTCATAAGACCAAGATCCTTAAGGCTTGATGCAATTACCCTGCAGGCAAGCATATGAATATCCCTGTTTGACTTACCGGGTCCGGTTGCCTTTATCGCTTCAACATTTGCCTTGAGAACTACATTGTAAATATCCTTCTGACGTGGCGAAAACTTCCCGCCTACCGGGGTGGTGCGCGTAATGTCAGAACTGTAGCACATATTAGTCTCGGCTCCGCAGTCTGTAACCAACATTCTTCCAACCTTCAGAATGTTGTTATGGGCATGGTTGTGCAGTGTCTGTCCGTTGATGCTCAATATTATGGGAAATGAAGGGCCCCTGCCCTTCGAGAGGGCAAGGCCCTCAATGGTTCCGAAAATCTCCTGCTCAGCAACACCGGGTTTGCACATCTTCATGGCTGTCACATGCATTTCATAGGCAATGTCTACTGCCCTTTCTATCTCTTCCACCTCCCATGGCTCCTTGATCGAACGTAAAGCAATCACTGCCTTAATAAGCTCCTCCGACGCCTTGCTTTTCATCTGACAGGGATTCTCTTTAAGCAGGGAGCCCAGAAGCATCTTGTTCTCTCCCCTGTAAGGCGGAAGAAAATGAATCTTCCTTCCCTTGGCAGCTGTGTCCCTTATAAAATCCTCCAGCTTAGAAACCGGTGATGTGTTCTTTACACCTGCTTTGGCTGCAAGGTCTTTAATAAGAGGCTGAGGACCCATCCAGATTATGTCATCAAGGTCAACATCATTGCCAAAAATATAATCCTCACCAGAATCAAAGTCAATAACTCCGTACAAACCCTGAAGATCAAGACCAAAAAAATAAAGAAAATCACTGTCCTGCCTGAAATGATAGGTATTTGCCGGATAATTCATTGGTGAATCAATATTGCCAGGGAATAAGGCAATCCCCGATGTTACAGCTTTTTTGAGGCTGTTGCGGCGGTTTGTGTAAACGTCAGCTTTGAACATGGTCTGTAATATATTGGTTTACTTTTTTTCAGACTCTAAAAATAGGGAAATGATATCCTTTAAGCAAGAAAAATGACAGATCAGATACCATTTCTTCAACATGTAACTTCAGGGCTCAGTAACCAATATTACCATCTATCTATCCATTTACTGCCGTGCTACTTATTCACATTTCCGATATTAACAAGTAAAATATCCCATTATTCAAACAAATATTTTAATAATCAACGCTTAATATTTGCGAATAGGCTCGGAAATAAACAAATATATCATATATTCGCATCTGATATCAACATCTTATTAACAACTCCCGGGTTATGCCATACCGCCGACTGCCCAACACCGATGCCGCAAGAACGCGGGCAATGAAGAATGCTCTGGAAAAGGGGCGCGAGGTACCTCCGTTCAAAATGCCATTCTCGCAGAAGAATCTGGTTAAATTGCAGGGCTTCCTTCCACAGTTTGAGCATACTGTCAGCCTGCAGCGTCAGGCCATGAACTCACAAACCAGCAAAAGTGCGGATTACCAGGAAGTTGCCAGAAAGGCCAGATTGTATTTATCCCATTTTCTGAGGGTGATGAATATGGCAATTCTCCGCGGAGAGTTTCCCCCTGCAACACGTACCTACTACGGAATACCCGCCGATGACCCAACGGTGCCGTCTCTTACAACCGACAACGAACTGATAACGTGGGGAAAGAGAATTATTGACGGTGAGGACTTCAGAAAGAAGAAAGGACTAACCCCTGTTACAAACCCTTCCATAGCTGTCGTGAAGGTATGGTTCGACAAGTTCCTCGATTCACACATGTTCCATCAAACACTTAATAAAAGAACCGCCGAATATGCGATCCGCACATCAGAGATTCGAAAGGAAGCCGATAACCTGATTCTTGATATCTGGAATGAGGTTGAAAACAGCCTGAAGCAATTGCCAGAAGATAAACGTCGGAGAGAGGCGGAGAAGTATGGCCTCATTTATGTCTTCAGAAAAGGCGAAAGTGCTCCCTAGCCTGTTTCATTTCTACCCCTTTTCCGGCATCTGTCACCATTTGATTAAATTTGTGCCTCAAAACAGCGTTATATCAAACCGGGGGAGTATCTGTGAAACTTGGCAACGCCATACTTAGAGACAGGCCTGTTCTGCTTGCGCCGATGGAAGACATCACCGACCCCTCATTCCGTTCATTATGCAAGGAATTCGGGACAGACTTCATGTTTACCGAGTTCATTTCATCAGACGGCCTTATAAGGGACGGGGCAAAAAGTGTAAAGAAACTTGAGATATATGAAAATGAACGCCCAATCGGGATACAGCTTTACGGTCACCTAACCGAAGCCATGGTTGAGGCAGCCCTCATGGCTGAAGCCTCAGCCCCGGATTTGATTGATATCAATTTCGGTTGTCCCGTCAGAAAAATCGCAAACAGGGGTGCCGGAGCAGGTATGCTGAGGAATATACCTCTCATGATTGAAATGACAACCGCGATTGTCAAGTCTGTTAAGACCCCCGTTTCGGTAAAGACCAGGCTCGGATGGGATGAAGAGAACAAGAACATTGTAGAGGTTGCCGAGAGGCTGCAGGATACGGGTATCTGTGCCCTGACCATCCATGGCAGAACAAGAGCCCAGTTCTATAAGGGCGTTGCAGACTGGCACCTCATCGGAGAGGTAAAAAACAACCCCCGCATGACGATCCCCATTATCGGAAATGGTGATATCGATTCACCTGAAAAGGCAGCGGAAATGTTCAATAATTACGGAGTTGACGCTATTATGATTGGAAGAGCAGCGGTAGGCCGGCCTTGGTTATTCAGGGATGTACGCCACTATCTCGACACCGGGAATCTTCTCCCTGAACCTACTATTAGGGAAAAAGTCAGCTGGGCTCTTGAACATCTCAATCTCTCATTAAAGCACAAAGAAGGAAACAGGGCTATATTCGAAATGCGGCGACACCTTGCATCATATTTCAAGGGGCTCCCACATTTCAGGGACATGCGCCTTCAGCTTCTTACCTCAGTCGATCCTGAAATAATCCGTTCACTGCTCCTGCAAATCAGTGATGAATGGGGAAACTGCCGGGTAGACATGCAGGCAGAAAACAAAAATCAGATACCAGACATTACAATCCCAAATCTGAAATCGCAAATCTGATATCTGAAATCAGTCAGTCAACAGCCCACTGTCCCGGGCCATTAACAATTATCTCCTCCATCCACGGCCGCCACCCATTCTGCAGGGAGGAACCATAGCCTGACCCCTGCCACCCATACGTGCCGGGGCAACCATCCCAACTCCTCTGCCACTCATTCTGCCTGCAGGACCAACGTTGCCCGTGCTGCGGGGTGCAAATACCTGCTTCTGTTCAGGGGTAAGAACACTTAAAATTTCAAACCTGTGCCTGTAAGTGGCTTCCCGCATCTTCTGACCTGCGGCAAACCAGGATTCGCTATCAGCAGAATTCTGTCGCTCAGCGCGCAGAGCATCCATCTCAGCCCTGTGCTTCGTAGCCAGGCCGGTAAGCTCACTCTTCTGCTTATCGGTAAGTCCGGGTATATTAGCGCAATACTGTCCGGGGTCAGTTCCCCTGCCCCATCCCTGTGCACTCAGCATCCCCCCAGTCAACAGGAGAAAAGCCATCAGCACTACATTAATTTTAAACATCTTTTTCATGACATTACATTATTAAATTAAACATTCATATATCTGAGTTCGTCTCATTTCCTTTTAAAACCTGTTTACTCCCATACCTCGCCCATTACCACGTATGTTTCTTCCTCTGCCTCCGCCCATGGGCCCCCGGCGAAGGGCATCAGGATCACCCTGGGGATCGGACATCACCATGAACATCTCCTTAAGCCTCTCCTGTTGCTCCGGAGTGCAGACTTTTTTAAGGTCAAGGTAATAAGCAACCGTCTCCATCTTGAGGTCCCTGTGGAGGGAACCAATCTCGGTCGTAATCTCTGCTATTTTCTTCATATCCGGTTCCGGCCGTGCAAGTTCATTAACCATTGAGCGGCGCAGTATGTCAAGACGCGAGGTCATACGGCTGGCATCCTGGGTAAATGACCTGTTCATCATCATAAAGTCCCTTTGCTGCAATTCGGTAAGCTGGAGATGGTCTCTGAAAAACATTACCCTGGCATCGGCCAGCTCTTCGCTCCTCGTCCTCTCTTCAGCCTTAATCCTTCCTGAATAACTCAGCGCTGACACAACAATGGCAATATTTGTTGCGAGCAGTATCAAAACAGCCCATATCAATAGTCTATTTCGTGTCATCTGTATCAGGATAAAGATTAATCATATACGATTCAATCGGTTCCTGGCTGAAGTCATCCAAAAACTGCTTCGATTCATACACCAGTGCTTCTGTTGAATCAGCCCCGGTACCATACAACTTACCTATGTTAATGCCGGTAAAAACTCCACCAATGAAGAAAAGTGCCGCCACCATGGTAGGAATCAGCCTCCTAATGGTGAAGAGAGAAGCCGGTGCAGAGCGGAGCATCCTTGTCTCAACCCTGGTGAAAAAGAAAGGATTCTCTTCTATTACCTTTTCTCTTTCAATAACTCCGAAGACTCCCTTTAACTCCGTTAGAAACTCCCTGCAGGAAACGCATCCCTCCAGGTGCTTTTCTACAGAAGCGGCCTCTCCTGTGGAGAGAACCCCTTCTGCATATCTGAAAAGATCTTTATGTGGCCTGGTGCATTTCATTTTATCTGCTTTTTTCGTTTAGACAACAACCAAAATGAAAACTTGCGCTCATTTCATATTTTTCTGGTAAAACACATACAACCTCTTCTGCAAATTCTGTTTTGCCCTGAAAATCAGCGACTCCACAGAACCCATCGAAATATCCATCACCGCGGCAATCTCTTTGTAGGCCATATCTTCGTACTTATTTAGCACAAATGCTGTCCTCTGATTACCGGGAAGTGAGTCAAGAGCCTGGCTGAGGGCACGTGCCTGATCTTCACGGATAAGTTTATCATCAGTACTGTCAGCCCCGGTTATTTCATCCTGCGAAACACCTTGTTTCTCAGCACTTCCGACTCCGGTAAGGAGGGTGAAAATCCTCCTTCTTGAAGCGCTTCGTAAAAAATTGAGCGACTTGTTTACCGATATCCTGTATAGCCATGTTGACAGTTCCGAATCTCCGCGAAAGTTTTTAACCGACCTGAAGATCTCAATAAAGACATCCTGAGCGATATCTTCTGCATCGGCCGCCGAATGTACAAAACCAATACAGGTGCGGATAACTTTTACATGATACTTTTCTACAAGAACCCTGAAGGCCTGGCTTTCTCCTTCCTGCAGTCCTCTTACAAGCTCTTTATCATCACTATATGCCCCTGAAAAGTTCAAAGCTCAATGCAATATAAGACGTGTCAATGCTTATTAGACAACCCGACAGAGAAAAACCTGCGGCAGCCCTGCACGATTTTGATTAACGCAGCGATCGCACCGACCAGCCGTACTTTTTGCCCAGAAGCACCAGGAAAACGGATGACATTACAAAAAGGCCTGCAAACTCAAGCCAGGGAAATACGTCAAGCTGTTCAAAAACCGATGGTGTTTGAAGAGCTGACGACTTATGTGTAAGCATAACCGCAAGAAAGATATTATTTGCAGAGTGTGCCCCGATTGCAATTTCGATACCGTCGTCAAGCAGGACTGTTATGCCGAAAACCAGACCGAACAGAATGTATTGCGGCATCATCGTCAGAAATCCAAAATCCTTAACCTCGGGGTTGAAAGAATGCAGCAATCCGAAAATAACAGATGTCAGCAGCAGTGGCACCCACTTTTTCGGAACCGCCCTGTAGAAGCCCTGCATCAGGTAACCTCTCATAAGCAGCTCTTCCGAGCCTGCCTGAAACGGGATCAGTGTGATCGAAATCAATATCAGTGGCAGGAGTGTGATTGAGGTGTTATTCAGACTGAAGTTGTCAGGTTCGGCTTTCAGGTATGCAAAAAGGTAGATGGCCGAAAGGGCTGCCCAGACTCCGGCACCCGAAAGCAACCTGCCCCACCTGAATGACCCGCTGCCGTTGATGGTTTGCATAAGTGTCCTGTCATGCAATGGTTTAACTATGAGTGCGAATGCGGTTGTAACAGCCAGGAAAGGGAAAAGCATTAGAAAAAGGCTGGTATTCTGACTTACTCCTAAAACAGTGAAATCCGACGGATTCTCAGTAAGTTTGATTGCTGCTGAAGGATCATTAATTAAGGCCTTAATATAGAAAAAAAGCATTGGTGCCGCTCCAACCGAATTGGCTGCAAAGAGGACTACAATAAATACTATCAGGTATCTCCAGAAACTATTTCTTCCGGTAAATGCAAATTGCAGATGGTTCATCCTTCCCTTTCTTTAAAACTCAGTGCCCTTTCTTCTCGGGTAATCAATTGAATAATGAAGGCCAAGGCTCTCATGTCTTTTACTAGCCATTTTTATTATCAGGTAACCTACATTTATCATGTTCCTCAATTCACACAAACGGGCAGAAATATATGATTTCTTGTACAAATCCTCAGTCTCCCGGTAAATAATTTCAAGTCGCGAAAGAGCTCGCTGAAGTCTCAGATCCGACCGTACAATGCCAACGTAGTTGCTCATTATTGATTGTACCTCACGGTAACTCTGGGTGATAAGAACCATCTCCTCGTTATGAGAAGTGCCCTCGTAATTCCAGTCAGGCACTCTCTCTTCAAGCCTGATTGATCTGAATCTAGAGACAGCATCGATGGCCGATCTGTGTGCATAAACCACGGCCTCAATCAATGAATTACTGGCCAGGCGGTTAGCTCCATGAAGTCCGGTTGATGAACACTCTCCTATTGCATATAACCTGTCAATTGAACTCCTTCCCGACATATCAACCTTAATACCTCCGCACAGATAATGGGCAGCCGGTACAACCGGTATCATATTCATGGTGATATCAATCCCAAGCCGGAGACAATGTTCATATATATTGGGGAAGTGTTCCCTGAGCCCTGCTGCATCAAGGTGGGTGCAATCGAGATAGACATAATCCTCTCCTCTTGTCTTCATCTCATTATCAATAGCTCTGGCAACTATATCACGTGGTGCCAGCGACCCTCTCTGATCATAGCGGTTCATGAATTTTTCACCGGCACTGTTTATCAGAATGGCCCCATACCCTCTCAGCGCCTCGGTTATCAGAAACTGTGGCCGGGCCCCCGGATTATAGAGCGAGGTCGGATGAAACTGTACAAACTCCATATTCTCCACCAGTCCCTTCGCCCTGTAAACCATGGCAATCCCGTCACCGGTAGCTATCTCAGGGTTTGTTGTGGTTTGGTATACACTGCCGGCCCCCCCGGTAGCCATAAGTGTAACAGGTGAAAGAATTGTAATTACTTTGTTCCCTTTGAGGTCGGCAACGTATGCACCATAGCACTGGATATCTGTTTTTGCACGTGTAATGTTTTGTTCACCAAGATGGTGCTGGGTGATAATCTCAATTGCAAAATGATTCTCCAGTATTGTGATATTTGGGTGGCGGCGGGCATTTCTGACAAGCGTATGCTGGATCATCCCGCCTGTGTTATCCTTATGGTGCAGAATACGGTACTCAGAGTGAGCCCCCTCCTTCCCCAGGTCAAACAGCCCATCCGGCCTTTTGTCAAACTCAACACCTTCTTCAATAAGTTCTGCTATACGCTCCGGAGCTTCTGAAACAACCATTCTGACAACCTCTTCATTGCAGAAACCATCTCCGGCTATGAGTGTGTCATGCACATGCTTTTCGAAGGTGTCAGGATCATACATTACAGCAGCAATACCTCCCTGGGCATACCTGGTATTTGTCTCCTCCACCGCTGACTTGGCAACAACGGTCACCTTGCCGTGTGCGGCTGCCTTCAGAGCAAATGCCAGTCCGGCAATGCCACTGCCAATTACAAGGAAATCGGTTCTTATCCTCATGGTTCCGCAAAAAAACAAAGATATAAAAAATGATCCGGTATGCTCAGCCCATTACTTGCTGTTGGTTGGATAACACGAGTTTTTACGTACTTTTGCCATCCGGAATATTGAATAGACTATTATGGCACAGGATGATATCTTCAAAAAGCTGATCGCCCACTGCAAGGAGTACGGTTATGTTTTCCCTTCAAGTGAAATATATGACGGGTTAAGTGCTGTTTACGATTATGGTCAGTACGGTGTGGAACTCAAGAACAACATCAAGAAATACTGGTGGGATAGCATGGTGCTTCTGCACGATAATATAGTTGGTCTCGACTCGGCTATCTTCATGCACCCCGATGTTTGGAAGGCATCAGGGCATGTTGATGCATTCAATGATCCGCTCATCGATAACAAGGACTCCAAGAAGAGGTACAGGGCCGATATGCTTATAGAGGAACATGTAAACAAACTCGAAGACAAAATTCAGAAAGAGATTGATAAGTCACATACCAGGTTCGGTGATGCATTCAACGAGGAGATGTTCAGAAAGACAAATCCCAGGGTAATGGCTAACCAGGAAAAAATTGATGAAATAAACAAGCGGTTTTCCGAAGCCATAAACACCGGCAACCTTAACGATGTCAGACAGATAATAATAGATTGCGAGATAGTTTGTCCGGTTTCCGGCAGCCGAAACTGGACAGAGGTGCGTCAGTTCAACCTTATGTTTGCAACGGAAATGGGATCGACTGCTGAAGGTGCAACCAAAGTATATCTGAGGCCTGAGACTGCCCAGGGTATTTTCGTTAACTTTCTGAATGTTCAGAAAACAGGAAGAATGAAGGTGCCCTTTGGCATAGCACAGATAGGGAAGGCATTCCGTAACGAAATTGTTGCCAGGCAGTTTATTTTCAGAATGCGCGAGTTCGAACAGATGGAAATGCAGTTCTTTGTGAAACCAGGAACTGAGATCGGATGGTTCAACCACTGGAAAGAACTCCGGATGAAATGGCACAAGGCACTTGGTTTCGGAGAAGCCAGCTATCGCTTTCACGATCATGATAAACTTGCTCATTATGCCAATGCAGCTACTGATATTGAATTCCGCTTCCCGTTTGGATTCAGGGAAGTGGAAGGCATTCACTCACGTACCGATTTCGACCTGAGACAACACCAGGAGCTTTGTGGCAGGAAACTACAGTATTTCGACAGCGACTCAGGTGAGTCCTATATCCCATTCGTTGTTGAGACTTCAATAGGTGTCGACCGAATGTTCCTTCAGGTTATTTCTGCTTCATATGACGAGGAAGAACTTAAGAAGGATGACGGCACCACTGATACAAGGGTGGTGTTAAGGCTGCCGGCGGTGATAGCACCGGTTAAGCTTGCAGTACTTCCGCTGGTGAAGAAGGATGGTCTGCCTGAAATTGCACAGAAGGTAGTTGCTGACCTCAAGTTCAGTTTCAACTGCCAGTACGACGACAAAGATTCGATAGGAAGGCGCTATCGCAGGCAGGATGCTATCGGAACCCCATATTGTATCACAATTGATCACCAAACCATGCAGGATGAAACGGTTACCATAAGATATCGCGACAGCATGCTGCAGGAAAGAGTCAAAATATCCTCGCTCAGCGGGATTATAGCAGAAAAGGTCAGCATTCCGGCTTTGCTCAGAAAGTTGTAGGGTGAAAAAAGTCCTGATAATTACTTACTACTGGCCACCAAGTGGCGGCGCCGGGGTACAGCGGTGGCTTAAGATGTCACGCTATCTTCCCGGCTTCGGCATATCACCTGTGATACTTACTGTGCACCCCGATTATGCAACCTATCCCGCAACAGACACTTCACTTCTGAACGAGATTCCTGAGGGATTGGAAATACACAGAACCAGGGCAGCCGACTATTTCAGACTGCTTGGCCGTGACAAATCGGGTATACCTTCAGCAGGTTTTGCAAATGAGGGCAGCAAAGGGCTTTTAAGTCTGTTAGCCCGGTTTGTAAGAGGAAACCTTTTCATACCCGACCCACGAAGGGGATGGAACCGCTTTGCCTTCAGTAAGGCATGCCGGCTGATTGTTGAGAATGAGATAACCTCGTTTGTAACAACCGGGCCACCTCATTCTACCCACCTGATAGGATTGAAGCTGAAGAGAAAATTTCCCTCAATCAGGTGGACCGCCGATCTTCGCGACCCATGGGTTGACATCTTCTATAACAGGGAGTTCTGGCCTACAGCTCTTGCCCGCCTTATCGACAGCAGGTATGAATCTTCAGTGCTGGAATCTGCTGATAATATACTGGCTGTCGGAAATGAACTTATTAATCTTTACAGTCTGAAATACCCTCGTATTGCAGAGAAATTCAGACTCCTGCGAAACGGATATGATCCCTCAGACTTCGAAGGTTGCAAATCTTCAGATCCTGATATTTTCACAATCTCATATGTTGGTACGATATCAGATGCCTATAAAACAGACGGCCTCATAATGGCGCTTAAAAGCCTTTCTTCGGCAGGTATCAGGCATATTCTCCGATTCACCGGGTTCATATCAGGCAATCAGAGGAAAAAAATGGAGAGTAATCTGCCGGGAACCATCTTTGAATATACCGATTACCTGTCCCACAGGGAAGCCATAAGCGAAATGCTGAGATCATCAGTTTTGTTATTGCTGGTTCCTTACCATAAGAGCAGTAAACTCATAATAACCGGAAAACTGTTTGAGTATATTGCTACACCAAAGCCTATCCTGGTAGTTGGCCCTGCAGATGGAGAAGCTGCATCCATTATATCGGAACTTCCTAACTGCAAGGCAGCTGAATATGAAGATGATAAAACAATCACAAGCTTTCTTATTAAAGCCGCCAAAGGCGAATTACCTGCCAGACAATATCTTGCCGGGAACTTCACAAGGGAAGAGGGAGCCAAAACCCTGTCAGAAATTATCTGATCTCCTCCTGCCAGAATTCCCGAACCAGGGGATTCTTTTGAGAAAGTTGCCTATTATACCTTTTGCCTCGGCGGAGAGGTCCAGGATGTAGATGATGAACAGGAAGGGCAAGGCAATTATGGCACTTCTTACCATTATATCAGGTATCAGGGGAAGCCGGGGCAACAACAATGAAAGCAGTATCAGAATAGCACCGCTGGCAACCGTTACCAGATCCTTCAACCTGTATGGCCAGATTCCCGTCTTATAATATATAACACAAACTTTTAGAATAGAATTCGCCAGCAAAGCCGCCAGCGATGCCAGCGCAGCTCCCTCAATCCCAATAAGTGGAATCAAAATCATGTTTAGTACCACAACCATAACAATCAGAAACAACATCAGCCATGTCTGGTACCTGTAGAACCCTGAAGCTGCTATTACATACAAACTGGCTCCGGAGGCATTACTGGCAAAGTTTGCCAGGCTGATAAGAATAATTATCCAGGCCCCGCCCCCATACTCTCCCGGTAAAATACGGTAAATGTTGCCAATGTTGCCGATTATACCCGCTACCAGAAGGGTTCCTATAACAATCTGGTTTATACAGCTCCGGGTGTAAATATCAGAAACTGTTTTCAGGTCATTTCGTTTCCAGGCGTCAGCAATAAGTGGTACGGCAATCTTTCCCAGTGACCTGCCGGGAATCATTATTATTGTGGCAAAATAAAAAGAGACGGAATAGATTCCTGCCTGATCAAGACCAATATAGTAGTTGATCATGTACTTGTCAATGTTAGTGACGGCAATCCAGCTGAATCCTACTATCAAACCGTTAAATCCCAGACTTATCAGCTCCCTGGCCATCTTTCTGTCAATCCACTCCCAGAAACGGCCCGGAACAAGTTCGCCACGACGGTACAGGTATATTATAAGTATCACTATCGGGAGGACGCCCTGATTCAGAACATATAGAAGAATGTATGTATCGAAATCAACCCGCTTGAAAAAGAACAATGCTATCAGAGTGAGATTAATGCCCCTGATAAGTAAATCCCTCAGAAAGGTGCCGAGCACGGCATTATACAGCATTTTTACATAATTGTCAAAGAATGTAAACCATATAATAAGGATGAGCAGAACAGGCAGTAGTCCTGAGTACCCGGTGAGCAGGGAATCACCTGAAGAGTTGGTGTTTATTACTTTCTCTATATTTATAATAAGAAGTATTGTCACTATAACGGTTCCGATGCCTGTAATCAGGATGCCCAGACCAAGAAAACCCCTGTTCGCATTCTGACTGTCACGGAACCAGGGAAAAATCCGGTTGGCAAGATCTGTAAATCCCATATTGCCAACCTGTGACAGTATGGTGGCTATCGATAGCATTACCTGTGTAAGTCCAATCTGCTCGGCTGTAAATATGCGGGGAGAAAGAATTCCTATGTTAAGGAACCCGATCAGGAGACCAAGGTATGAATAGACTGAGCCTTTGAGGGTTTGCTTTTGAATGATGCCCATGGCTTTCTTCCCGAAAAAGAATAAATTTGCTGAATACAAATATACCAAAAAGCCCGTTACCATGCAGATTACCGGATTCAGAACACGTTACCTCCCACATTTGGTTAACGTTGCACTTTTCCTGATTATTACCCTGGTCTATTTTCACCCGGTACTGGAGGGAAAAAGATTAAAAACCAATGACAATACAGTTTACATAAGCTCATCAAGGGAGATTGCCCAGCATCGTGAGAAGTACGGGGAAGAGCCATTGTGGACCAATTCAATGTTCGGAGGAATGCCGGCTTATCTCATTTCCACCCACTTCAGCGGGAATCTGGTATCTGCAGTCGATGGAGTGCTGAAGTTGTTTAAGACCCCCGTTGCTGCAATATTTCTTACCATGGCGGGCTTCTATGTCCTTCTATTGCTGTTCGGCCTGAATCCGTGGGTGGCCGGAGTCGGTGCCATGGCCTTTGCGTTATCATCATATCACTTTATAATTCTCGGGGCCGGACACAACACCAAAGCGTATGCAATAGCTTATATGACTCCCCTGATAGGCAGCATCATCTACGCCTACCGGAGAAATGCCATAGCGGGGGCAATTATGGTTGCGTGGTTTCTTTCGCTGCAGATAATGGCAAACCATCTGCAGATAACCTACTATGCCCTTATAGTATTACTACTATTTGGGTTTACCGAACTCATCTGCGCCCTCAGGGAGAAACGCCTTATCGGGTTCTTAAAGACAACGGCCCTGCTTATGCTCCCTCTCGCAGTTGCCATTCTGGTTAATTTCGCCGCACTCTATACAACCTATGAATATGGTGAATACTCAATCAGAGGCAAGTCAGAGTTGGTTTCCAAAGAAAACGAGACAAGTACCGGACTTGATATTCAGTATGCGACCCAGTGGAGCTATGGAATCGACGAAACGATGACACTTCTTATACCGGGATTCAAGGGAGGAGCCAGTAAACCTTTCTCCACCGACTCAAAAACATACCAGGCTCTTCGTCAGAATAATGCTGCCGATGCAATCAATCAGTTACCCAAATACTGGGGAACACAGCCTGGCACTGACGGACCTGTGTATGTCGGGGCTGTGGTATTCTTCCTTTTCGTCCTGGGCATATTTGTTCTTAAAGGCCCGGATAAATGGTGGCTGATTAGCGCAATAGTCCTTTCCATACTCCTGGCATGGGGCAAAAACCTGTTATGGTTCACCGAATTATTCATGAACTATATCCCCGGATACAACAAGTTCAGAGCTGTTAGCATGACACTTGTGATAGCCGAATTCGCTATTCCGCTTATGGGGTTCCTGACTCTTAACGGGGTACTCAGGGGTTCGATTGCCATGATGGATCTTATGAAAGGACTCAAATGGGCAACCATCGTCACCGGAGGCACCTTACTCCTTTTTATTCTGATTCCCGGACTTGCAGGTTCTTTCGTCTCGGCTTTTGAAGAGGGACAGATACCCGACTGGCTGAGAAGTGCAATGATAGCCGACAGGAAAGAGATGCTGAGGGGTGATGCATTCAGATCACTGGTATTTGTGATCGCTTCCGCTGCGCTGATCTGGCTCTATATTAATGAAAAAATCAGTTTGAAGATGCTGGTCCCGGTGCTTGCATTGCTCATCCTCACCGATATGTGGCCCGTAAACAGAAGATATCTGGGACCCGGGAAATTCGTATCTCCATCACAATTCAACCGCAGCTTCAGTGCGAACCAGGCTGACAAATTCATTCTTGCCGACAGTTCGGTAAAAAGAGTACTGAACCTGTCAGTAAGTCCATTCAACGATGCAACTACTTCATATTACCACCAGTCGATAGGCGGCTACCATGGTGCAAAACTCAAGCGGTATCAGGAACTTATTGATTCAGTAATGATGAGCGAGATTCAAATGTTCATCGGAGCCCTCAGCAACGCCCAAAGCGAAGCCGGCCTTGAATCGGCCCTTAAAACCCTGAATTCCATTAACATGCTGAATACTAAGTACATCATCTACAACCCCGCAGCAAATCCAATAACAAATCCATACGCTGTCGGAAATGCATGGTTTCCTGAACGGATTTCATATGTAGCCGACTCAAATGAGGAACTGGCAAGACTAAGGAGACTGGAACCCGGAGAAGTACTCGTCACTGAAGAGTTCAGGGCTATGTCAGATTCCGGCAGCGATGCTGCTCCCCTTAATGAGGAAGAAATCATACTTACCTCCTATAAGCCAAATGAGTTGATCTACAAATCGTTCTCTCCTGAAAAAAGAGTCGCTGTATTCTCAGAAATCTACTATCCTGCCGGTTGGCAGGCATATATTGATGGCAATCCGGTTTCCCATTTCAGGGTAAACTATATCCTAAGAGGCCTTGTCATACCTGAGGGTGAACATGAAATCAGGTTTGCGTTTCAGCCCTCCTCCTTCACAAAAGGAAACAGGGTGTCGCTGGCAGGATCACTTATTTTGTTCCTGGTAACGGCAGGTTTTGTGGGTTCGACCCTAATCAGAAGGTATAGGAGTGGATGATGCCTGAAAAAGATTACTGTCTGATATGCCAGCATACCTCTTTCATCAGGGTATGCATTGCCCGAGATCACCTTGTAAGTAATGAGGAGTTTCCTGTCCTGGAATGCGAACAATGCGGATTCATGTTTACGGGGGAAGCCCCGGAGGCCGGTGTAATCGACAAGTATTACAAATCATCGGAATATATATCCCACACCGGAGGTAGCGGTTCTCTTACTGACATGCTGTATGGTATTGTAAGGAAAATAATGCTGGGAGTAAAATCGGGAACTCTTAAACGAATTACGAACAAAAGAAATGGCCGCCTTCTTGACATCGGTGCCGGCACTGGTCATTTTGTCAGTAAGATGCAAAGCATCGGATGGGAGGCTCAAGGCATTGAGGTTAGCGAAGATGCCAGAAATTACGCCCTGCAGGTAAACAAAGCGAAGCTTGCTTCGTCGCCAGGCGAGATAGATATAAGTTCAGGCGGATTTGACGTGGTTACCCTGTGGCATGTGCTCGAACATATTCATGATCCCGGCGGTTACCTCCAGTTCATCCACAAGGCACTTAATGACACCGGTATTCTGGCAGTAGCCGTTCCCAATATTGTTTCGGCCGACTCAAAGCATTACAGAGGTGATTGGGCTGCTCTTGATGCTCCGAGACATCTGTGGCATTTCAACAGGGAAACATTAAACTCGCTCATAAGCCGTTACGGTTTCAGTCTTATCAGAGTTACCATTATGCCATTCGACTCATTATATGTTCCGGTACTGAGCGAGAAAAACAGAAAAAGCAGATTTCCTCTCCTTATAGGAATGGCAAAAGGATACTGGTTCTGGGGCCTGTCGCTTTTTGATGTAACGAAAAGCAGTTCCCTGACTTTCTACTTTAAAAAAGTATGACTGAAAAATTTACACTGCAAATCAATACCTGTCGAGCCAGCGATATTTACGACGGGGGTCGCCAAATTTCAGGGCAATCGTAAACTCATGGGTGCCGTAGGTAATGCTTTGTATCTCCTGCATTGTAAAGTCGAATGAGTAGCCGAAGAAAAGATTCTCATACTGAAAGCCCATGTTCGCAATCAATGCTGCCCCGGTGCGGTAGGTTACGCCGGCCCAGAATTCGCTTTTGAATATATAAGTCAGACCAATATCAGCCTGAGGTCTTACCTGCTCCGACATTCTTACCAGAACCGAGGGCTGCAATTCAGTGTATAAACCTGTTTCGAAATTGTAGTTAGCAAAGAAGTTGTAATGCCTCATCATTCTGAAATTATTATAAGCTTCACTACCAAACTTCCCGAAAGACTGGAATAACTGTTCAATGGCGAAGCCGGCCGAGAAGGCAGAATTCATAACATGCACCCCGAAGTTGGCGTCGGGGACAAATATTCCCCTTCTGAGATCATTGGTAAGCCAGGGTTCATTCTGGTCCTCAAATTTTATCTCCTTCTCATTTATCTTATAGTGGTATCCCGAAAGAGCCAGACCGAATGAGAGCTGGGTATTTTGTCTGAGCCAGATATGATAAGCATAGGATGTCTGAAATCCGGTTCTTTGTACAAGACCGTTTTTATCGGTGAAAACATATCCCCCTATGCCAACCCTTCCATCGGCACCTGGCCGGTATATTCTCCGGCGTCCGGTATTTGATATCCGGAAATTCTTCTTCAGTACTCTTGTCTGTGCACTCAGTGAGTATGTTCTTGTAGCGCCCGAATACCCCACCCATTGTTCCCTGGCCGTAAGGCTATAGCTGGTATACCCGTCACTGCCGGCAACCGAGGGATTTATGAGGAACTTATTGAAAAGATACTGGCTGAAAACAGGAAGTTGCTGGGCAAATGTCAAACTGCCCGACAGAACTAACATGAACAGAAGAAACAATGTTGTCCGCTGAACCAGTTTGCGCCTGTAATATTTATCTGACAATTGTAACATTACCTAAAACAAGTTTCCTTCCGTTGTTAAGATTAATTATATAATGGTATGAGTCTACCGGCAAAGCCCTGCCATTGCTTCGTCCGTCCCATGGAACAGGGTAGCCCCTTTCCGACCTCCATACCGTTTCGCCCCAGCGGTTGAATATCGTCACTTCCATATTGGGGTAAAGATATGTCATACCCATATTCCAGAAATCGTTGATCAGGTCACCGTTAGGGGAAAATGCATTTGGTATGTCAAGGCATATTTCACGTACCGGCTCTAACTTGACAGAATCTCTGGCAAAACATCCGTTGAAATCGGTTACTGTTAGCTTATAGAACCCGGGAAGAACACCAATCCTGTCCTGTGTTGTGGTGTTATCATTCCACAGGTATTGGTAACCTGCAGCCCCCGGAACTCCGCCGGTCACTTCAACAAGTATGTCACCATCGGGATTATCGTAGCACATTGGGTCTCTGACAGAGAAGGCTATTCTGATTGAATCGGGCTGGTTGAGGTTTAAAGTGGAATCAGCAACGCATAGATTCTGGTCGGTAAGAATAACCCTGTACTCTCCTGCCGGGAGGCCGGTCCTGATCGGGGTTGTAACGCCATCACTCCACAGCCATTGAAGTGTTCCAACACCATTGACGGCCTCAAGGGTAATAATTCCGGTTGGTGATCCGTAGCAATTAATATTGTACATCCCATCGAGGCTCTGCGAAAGAGCCACTGTAATATCAAGCTGACTAGGTTGGGTAACATTGTAGACATCCGAAATAATACACTGATTATTATCTGTAACAGTAACAGTATAAGTACCGGCCCTTATGTTTTCAATACGGCTTGTGGAAGCTGTGAATCCGTCCGGGCCCGTCCACGAGTAGAAGTAAGGAGGCTCGCCGCTCAGGGTAGTAACCTCAAGCCATCCGTCAGACAGGCCATAGCAACTGATATTGAAGCTGTTATAATCGGAACCGGAAATTGATATTATCAGAGGTGGCGGCAGGTTGACAACAGCCGAGTCAATTGCAGAACACCCGTAACTGTCGGTTATTGTAACCAGATACTTACCCTCGGTGAGGCCGCTTATGTTCGGGGTAGTTGCGCCATTCGACCACAGGTATGTATAGTTTCCGCTTCCGCCGGTTACTGTAAGGTTGATGCTTCCGTTGTCAAATACCGGTGATTCGCAGGTAATATGGGTTGGTTCGGCTGCTGTTGCAATCGGGTCGGGCTGGATAAGAGGAATGGTTATTGCCGACACGCATCCGTTGGAATCGGTAACCTGGACCATGTAGCTTCCTGCTGTAAGGCCTGACTGGTCGCGCTGCTCCGGCTGCAATCCTGATCCATCTGATGTGGTCCACAGGTAATTGTAGTTTCCGACGCTTCCGCCGGTGACTGTCAGATCGATGGTCCCGGTTCCGCCGAAACAGTTAATGTTAAAGGCATTGTCGAAGGTAAACGATAGAGCCGGGGTAATTACAAGTGTATCGGGCTGAGTGAGCACAAAGCTATAAGGCCGGTCGCAGCCGTTGGCATCTTCCACCTCTAAGTCGTAGGTGCCGGCGATAAGACCCGATTGAGTTACTGAGCCGGGAATAATGTTTGCACCGGCCGGGAAATTCAACCAGTTATAAGTGTACGGGCCTGCACCACCACCGAACTCAAGGGCGATGGAACCATTGGTTCCGCCGAAACAAGAGATGTTGTAGGCGCTGTCGGCGCTGAACGACAGAGTGGTGTTGATAAGCTCAATGCCATCAGGTTCGATTAGTGTAATACTGTCGATTTTCTCGCACCCCATCGAGTCGGTAGCCTTAATATAATAAGTGCCGGCCCCAACATTTTCAAGCAGAGGCCCGGGGGTAATTTCACCTGCCAGAAATAGCGGCGAGGTACTCCACTCGTATGTCTTTGGACCCACATTACCGCCGGTAGTGGAGACAACCCATGCCGAGCCGTCGGTTCTGCCGCGGCAGGTAATATTAAAGCCTCCTTCATAAGTTTGTGCAGCTTTATTGATAACCATCGGCGGGGGCTGTGAGACAAACACTGAGCGATAGCTCATACAGCCGTTTACGTCCCTGAGATTAAGGATGTATTGTCTTGCAGAAAGATTCGTGAATTTTTTGAAAGTGGTTGTATCGGAAAGTACCCTGTTTCCGCTGAGCATTCCACTCCAGAGGGTGTCACCCTGAGCCGTAGTGATCCAATAGTCGTACGGGTAACTGGTTCCGTCTGTAACCCAGAAGTCTATTTCACCGTCATTTGAGCCGTTACATGTAAGATTATAGGTGAAATTGGGTGCCTTGAGCTGAGAAGAGAACCTGATGTTCTCCATGGTTCTGAAAATAGTCAGCGATTCCATATTGGTACAGCCCAGGGAGTCTGTGACTGTTATTTCGTAAAGACCTTCAAAGAGATTTGTCGCTTCGATTATATTAGTTGCTGTCCACTCATCCGGTCCGGTCCAGAAAATCTGGTATGGAGCGGCACCTTTCGAAAGCACTGCCATCAGGGCTGCGTCATTTCCGCCTGTACAGGTTACCGGATTTGTAACTATTATGTCGAGAATTGGAAGCGGATGCACCTTTACTTCAGCCGGATAAACCACACCATCAGCGCATCCGAGTTCGGTTACCCTTGGGGTGATGTTGAAATAAACCGATTGGATAGTGTCGGAACTGTTAGTGTAATTAAACTGTAATCTCGAACCTGGTAATAATCCCGTCTGTGGAATTTCATTTCCGCTAAGCTGGCCGGGAAGTCCGGTAAGAGATATATTGTAATCAAACAGTATCTGTCCCTTAGTCATTACTGTCGGGGTGGTCAGTAACACATCTGTTGTAGTAGCCGAACAAATTCTCGGATCATCAATTAGAGGAATAACCCTTTGAGTTGGGTTAATCCACACCCTGATTGTGTCGTTTACGCCCGGACACTTCTGGTTATTGAAGCTGTCGAGCAGCACCGGGCTGATTACATACATTATCATTCTGGCGGTGTCACCGGAGTTGTTGAGGGAGTTCGAAATAAGGGCACTGACCGGAAGACCAGTTCCTCCGGTATAATTGGTGATTTCCACCGGGTAGGGATTTATGATGGTAACGTTTAAAACAATGCCGGACGTTGGTATAGTTGGGGTGGACCAACTTATATTTATTGCCCCGTTATTACAGATGGTATCTGTATCGATTACGGCGTTAACTCTTGCCGTGGGTTCCAGATAAATAATAATGGTAGTATCGGTTCCATGATCACAGAATGGGATTCCGCCGTATCTGGTATCTGTAAGGCGGTATTTTAAATGATAGGTAATTGTCTGATAAACGTTTGTGTTATTTAGAAGTGTGTTGACAACATTTTGGGTTATCGGATAGGTCCCGTCGGGTATAACACCTGTCACAGTTCCAGGTATATATGTAGTTGTGAGGTCATATACTTTCCCGCCTATTACCTGACCAAGTAAGTCGGTAACAGTTATTGTAAGAGTTGTCTGATCACATATTATTGAATCATCAACACTTACTAAGAATTGTGTTGTCGGGTTAACATAAACAGTGATAGTGGTGTCAACGCCATGATCGCAGAAAGCTATCCCACCGTTCCTCGGATCGTTAAGACGGTAGCGGAAGTTATACCTTACCGCCTGTACTACATTGGTGGTGTTGATAAGCTGGTTGACTATAGACGTACCCATAGGTATGTTGGCCGTAGTGGCCTCAACGCCCAGAACAGCGCCTGCAGTATAGACAGTGGTGAGATCATAAACCTTGGTGCCCTCAACCGCGCCCAGAAGATCCGCAACATTGAGGGTGATGGTGGTAGAGTCACAAACTATCGTGTCGGCGATGCTCACAGTGAACCGGGGTGTCGGGTTAACATAAACAGTGATAGTGGTGTCAACGCCATGATCGCAGAAGCTGCCCAAATGACCCGGACGGTCGTCCCTGATCCTTGCCTTGAAGTGGTACGTTACCGCCTGTACCTCGTTGGTAAGGTTGATCAGCGTGTTAACTATCGGGGTGCCGGCTATGTACTCATCTGTGGCCTGGACACCTAGCACATTGCCTCCTGCGTTGGTGGTGGTAAGCTGGTATACCTTTGTCGTGCCGCCTGCTACAGCTCCGTTGCCATCATTGACCGTTATGTTGATGGTCGATGAGTCACATACCACCGTATCGGGTATCGATACCGTAAGCCTAGGTGTAGGCTGTACATACAATGTATATTGTATATCTGGCAGCTGACATAAGCCATAAGCAAATGGGGTAAATATATATGTGATTGACTTTACTTCATTTGAAGAATTTACCAATAGATCGTTGATAGTAATTGGTAATGATAGCGAATCAGTAGAGTAACCGATTATGGCCGGATCTGCAACAGCAGTCCATCTGAATGTCATATTCTGGAAAGAGTTACTCAACACAATTTGAGTTGTCGTATTATTGCACAAAACCGAGTCTGCCACTGTCACAGTGGGAACAGGTGTAACAAGATAATCAACAGTAACATTTGCCAGACAACTGTCAATATTGCCAGTGACATCTCTCACATATAACCAAACCAGATGTGTGCCGATTTCGGTACAATCAAAGGTCGTTTTACTAAGACTAAAGAGTAGTGGACCACAGTTATCCGTGGAACCACCATCAACCATATCAGGGGTGAGAGTAGCGATTCCGGTTGCCACATCAAGATAAATTGTAGCGTCCTTACATATTACTACCGGTGGGGTGACATCCTTGTAGGTGATGGTAAACGTGTGAGTGTCACTCAACCCAGCGGCGTCAGTAGCTGTAATTGTTATCAGCTGTGTCCCGTTATGGACTCCGGCCAGTAAAGACCCAGCTAACGGACTCTGGGTAAGGGTCAGACCACAGTTGTCACTGGCGGTTACTCCTGCAAGATAATTCGGAACAGTGAAGCTGCAGGAGGCATCAAGACTAACATCCTGATCCGATGGCCCAACAGTGATAACCGGTGGCTCATTATCACCAAGTTTTGTGCATTTATTACCTACGGCAAAGGAACCAACATCAGTTATATCGGTTCGCATCTGAGTGTAAGGGTTGGACCCTGATGCAGATGAAGAACCTGCCGGGTCAGGTGTCCATTCAGAACCATTATGAAACCCGATGCTGCAGTCGCCTCTGGTAAAAGTGCTGCCTTCATTTACGGCACTCCACTGGGTGGTAATGTCAAGGCTTGAACCACCTGCGACATCTTCTCCGACCCTCCAGGTAATTTTAACACAGTCCTCCAGGAATGAAACCGGAGAACCGGAAGAAAGACCATTATCTGTAACTGTTGCAAATAGATTTACCGAATAATTGTCGGCAGTTCCTCCGGTGTTATTAAGTGTAATCGGGACATAAGAGGAACTGGTTCCCACAGGGAATAATTTGTCAGCTGAAGAAACATACTGCTTAAGGACCCCTGAACTCTCTGCAATAACATATGATGAGAGGGAAACGCCTGTAATCTGCCCTGAAGATCCTATAGTAAGATTATTAGTGCCAATATTAATTTTGCCTGCCGAGAAATTCAGTGTACCATTGACCGTAACATCCCCACACAGGTCAGCAACTGAAGCTCCAGCTTTGGTAAGATTGTTGTAGACTCCTGCAAGAATATTCAGTGCTGTATTCAAATAAACGACCGTACCGGCCGTGGCGTTGACAGAGCCGCCACAGGCTGTCGTTCCATTAAAATCAATATCGAATGCGGAAGAAAACTGACCATTTGACTGAAATAATCCTGTGATCGTCAGAGCCTGTGAATTCGTAACTCCATTAGTGTTTACTATTGTTAAATTCCTGACAGTTGACGGCAAGGCGTTCCCTGTAATCTGAGACACAGTTCCATTATAGGTATAGTCAGCTCCGGTGCTGAAGGTTTTGGTACCGGTTACCTGAATACTGCCGGTACCAGGGGTTGAAGAAATACCCTGACTATTGGCTGAAATTAGTCCCGCACCCGAAAGTAGATTAAAAGTCCCCGAACTTCCATCAATTATGCTAGTTCCAACATCAAGCACCGAACCGCTGTTAACAACGAAATTGATTATCTGCGAAATTGTACCACTTGTTTTTAAGAATGTTTGGGTTCCGGACTTGTTGAAATTGACAAGGCCTGAGGCAGAGCCGGTTTCTGTAAGAGTACCACCCGAAATGGTAAGGTTACCAAGCAGGTTAAGGGTACCAATGCCTGTTCCATTGCTTAAGCGACATTCGCCTCCGGCTATCGTAACATTGCCTGTAACCGTGAGGCTCCCGTTTACATTTCTGGTCCATCGGACTATGCCCCCATTGTGGTAATAATCTCCTCCTACCGAATGTGCAGCTCCGGCAGTTGGTCTTCCTTCCTGCCCATTTGTGCTCTGAATGGTCAGATTTCCGGAAATATTGATTGTTGCAAGAAAAACCGGTTGCGATTGTGAAGGGCAATTCCAGAGCAGGTTTCCAAAAGTTTGATTAGATCCACCTGGTGCTGTTGTTGTTACACCCGTAATATTACAATTCGATGTAATATCCCATGTAGCAGTTGGTATTGAACCACCATCCCTCGCATGTTCATAGGTACCCCCTGCCGCCACATTTAACACTCCGGAATAGGGAGTCCCGGCAGTACTCGTTACCCTAAGAGTACCATTATTTGAAATATCGCACGGTGCAGTAAATACGAAATTCGAGGGCACGGTAAATATGCAGGCATTTGTGCCATCTCCGACAATAACACTCGATCCGGCTCCGGAGACAGTCCAGCTTGCACTTATAGTTGGATTGGAATTGTTTCTGACATTAAAAACCTGGCCGGGAGTTGAGAAGTTAGGTGGCTGAGCGCCTGATCCATCAGGATTTTGGCCCCAGGTTGAAAGGACGTTAAGGTTTCCTGTGGATTTGGAATAAAAATTCTGCCCGGCTACCATTGCAGATAATAACAGGAATAGGCTTAACGAACCTACCAGTCTGGAAAACCAATCTGCTGACAGCTTTCCATGGTACTGTAGTTTTAACCCTGACCTTCCTGACACTATCTCCAAAACTTTATCCAATCAGAACTTTCATTTTCCGGCAAACAATATACAACCACCCGACTCCCTATCTCTTTTTTTTTTAAGTCGGTCAGCTGTGCATTATATGTTATAGGTTCCGGGGCAACAGGCCCCTGAACCTGTTTACTCAATCATGACCCGATTCCCGCTTTCATGGTTGCATCCTGCAGGCAGGGAAAAGGAGATTTAAAGATAACAAGTTTTTTAACAGTCAGATATTAATTTTGACCAATGAAAGGAAACTGATTGTCACCTACAGAATAGCGGTGATAAAAAAACCGGAACTGCTCACAGCCCCGGTTTAATATCTGTTTTAAACTGCCTTCTGGATTCAGATAATCAACATTGCATCACCATAGGTGCCAAAACGATACTTCTCCTTTACCGCTTCACGGTAGGCCTCAAAGCAGAGGTTAAACCCCGCGAAAGCCGCTACCATCATTAACAGTGTTGAATATGGCAGGTGAAAGTTGCTGACCATCATATCGGGAACCTTGAACTCATAAGGCGGGAAAATAAACTTATTGGTCCACCCGTCATAAGGCTTCAGCATCCCGTGCGTAGACACGGAACTTTCAAGTGTCCTTACCACCGTTGTCCCAACAGCACATACCTTATTGCGGTTCTCATGAGCCCGGTTGATCATAAATGCAGCCTCTTCAGTGATAATGATTCTTTCCGAATCAACCTTGTGTTTGGTCAGATCCTCAACATCAACACTTCTGAAATTGCCCAGCCCGACATGAAGGGTAATCTCCGAAAACTTTACCCCTGCAATCTCCAGCCTCTTAAGAAGCTCGCGGCTGAAATGCAGCCCGGCGGTTGGAGCCGCTACAGCTCCCTCATGCTTGGCAAATATTGTCTGGTACCTTTCACCGTCCTCCGGCTCAACCTTCCTGTTTATGAACTTGGGCAGAGGTGTCTCCCCCAAACTGAAAAGAGTCTTCTTAAACTCCTCATAGGTTCCGTCGAACAGAAACCTCAAGGTTCTGCCACGTGAAGTAGTATTGTCAATAACCTCGGCTACCAGCATGTCATCATCACCAAAATACAACTTGTTGCCAATCCTGATCTTCCGGGCCGGATCAACAAGCACGTCCCAAAGCCGCTGCTCCTTATTAAGCTCCCTTAAAAGAAAAACCTCAATCTCAGCACCAGTCTTCTCCTTATTGCCATATAACCTCGCCGGAAAAACCTTCGTATTATTAAAAACAACAACATCATCCTCAGCGAAATGCCCAACAATGTCCTTAAAAACGCTGTGCTCAATTGTCCCCTTCTGCCTGTTAACAACCATCATTCTCGATTCATCCCTGTTTTTGGCCGGGTAAAGCGCTATCAGCTCCTGTGGAAGAGTGTACCTGAATTGTGAAAGCTTCATAATATAGTTTAGTATTTATAAAATAGGAACCCTGTTATACGTATTAAGACGGACTTTGTTTCATCAGAGTAACAAAATTCTCAAACTCCGGGGGAGAGACAGCACTGCCAACCACATAATCGCCAATCGCAGTTCGCCTCAAACCAGTCAGATGTCCCCCGCTGCCAAGCGCAACGCCAATATCCCTGGCCAGCGACCTGATATATGTGCCCTTACTGCACAACACCCTTATCAGCAAATCATTGCCGGAATACCCCAGCATCTCAATCTTTTTAATTGTGACCCTCACCGGAGCCGGCTCCCTGTGTATCCCTTTCCTGGCAAGCTCATACGATCTTTTACCCTCAATATACTTTGCTGAAAATACCGGGGGAACCTGTAGTTGCTCCCCCTCGAAGGCCAATAGCGCAGGCAGAATCATCTCATCGGTTATGTGTTCAACACCATATACAGAATTAACTTCAGTCTCAAGGTCAAATGAAGGGGTAGTGGAACCTAACCTTATGGTTGCCAAATACTCCTTGTCAAGCCCGGTAAGTGTTTCAATGGTTTTCGTCTTCTTTCCGGTACAGACTATCATCAACCCGGTTGCCAGCGGATCGAGCGTTCCGGCATGCCCAACCTTTATCTTCTTTTCCCCGGTGGCAATCCGCAAAACACCCCTTACCTTGTTCACAAGATCAAATGATGTCCAGTACAGAGGCTTGTCAAAAAGCAGCACACTCCCCTCCCGCAAACCCTCAAGAGTAACCCTGCTCATCTCATCCAAATATTATCGCCATCACCCCAACAGCCAGACAATATAACGAAAACCACCACATTTTGCTTCTCCTCACAAGGGCTATCATAATCCTGCACGCAAATAACCCCGATACAAACGCAGCTGCAAAACCGATAATAATTGTTGCAATTCCGCCGGAACCGGGGCCTCCCGCTGAATCTGCCAGCTCAAGAATATTCGCACCAATTACCGGAAGCAATACCATCAGAAAGGAAAACTCAGCAACCCTGTCACGCCTGATACCAAGTATCATCCCGGCCGAAATGGTCGCACCCGACCGCGATACTCCCGGTATTACCGCAACAGCCTGCGCTATACCTATAAGAAAGGCCCTGATGAAACTAAGTTCAACTCCCCTGTCATTAAACCTGGTGGTCAGAAAAAGTAAGGCGGCTGTAAATACCAGCATAACCCCGACAAGAACTATACGCCCCTCAAACAGCAACTCTATCCTCTCCTTGAAAAAGAGTGCTGCCAAACCAACCGGTATGATCGAAACAAACAGCATCAGCACATAACGGGTCTCGTCATTGTACTTAAACTCCATTACACCCCGGGCCAGTTTCAGCAACTCATGCCTTAAAACTACAATAGTGCTCAGCACAGTAGCCCCGTGAACCGCCAGAGTGAATGTAAAACCCGTTTCAAAGTCAACCCCGAACAGGGCCTTCCCTATCTCAAGGTGCCCCGAACTGCTTACCGGCAAAAACTCGGTAAGGCCCTGAACCAGACCAAGTATCAGCGCTTCAAACCAACTCATGGCTCAATATGGAAATGGATCTAACCCCTGGGTTTCTTCATTATGGCATAAATCTCAAACACGAAACCCGCCAGCACAACCATAGGTGCAAGAGTTATTCTCCTGAAACTGAAAATATCCTCATTAAAAACATCCGGACTCTCTGCTTTTCCGCCTGTCATAAGCAAGAATCCCAATACTATAATTGCAAATCCAACTGCCATCAGCCTGTAGTTCTCAGGCCCGAGAGCAAACTGCCCCTTCTCTTCTTTCTCCTTCTTAACCCCCATCTGTTCAGATATAAAGTTTGTCTTCTGGTATACTAAGGTACCGGTTCACTGCGAACCATGTCGAAATCACATTTATAAACACCCCTGTCACAACTATGAACCCCATCAGAAGGAAGAGCAGGTTCATGTTATCAAAGGTAAAAAGCCTGAAAAACTCACGCTCAATAAGATAGAGCATCGCTACCAGCAGAAGCAGTGAAAGCAGTGCCGCCAGAAGCCCGTGAAAAGCACTCTTTAACAAAAAGGGTCTCCTGACAAATGCCCTGGTGGCTCCAACAAGCTGCATGGTTCTGATAATAAACCGTTTGGAATAAACTGACAACCGCACGGTATTGTTGATGATTGTCAGCGATATCAGAAAAAGGAATGCGCTCAGCACGGTCAGAAATATCCCGATCTTTCTGAAATTCTCATTGATAAGGTGCAGAACCGACTCCTGATAATACACCTCACTTACTGCCGGAAATTCAAGCAGATACTTCTCAATAACGGCAATGCTGTCAGGATTTGTATAACCCGCATGAAGGTATACATCAATGGTGGGCGACAGCGGATTGTATCCGAGAAAGCTGAGAAAGTCCTCGCCAAGCTCCTCCTTGAGTTTTCTGGCTGCATCATCCTTCGATATATACTCGGTCGACTTAACAAACTCCTTTGCATCCAGATCCTTCTTCAGCAGACGGATGTCAGCCTCCTTAATCTCTTCATCAAGCATAACAGAAAATGAGAGGCTCTCCCTGAAATAGTCTGACAACTCCCTGGCATTGATTATGACAAGCCCCAGAATACTTAAAAGAAACAATACAAGAGACACGCTTACAATGAGTGTCAGGTATGAACTCCTTAGTCTGCTCTTCGATATGCCCGTACTGCTCCTGCTCACCACCCTGCCGATTTTGAAGCCAAAAATAGTAAGTTTCAGTCAACAAAGGTAATCCAACCGTATCTATCCTCAATGTCGCCGTACTGAATTCCGGTAAGTGTCTCGTAAAGCTTCATGGTCCACGGCCCGGGATTTCCATCACGGCAATACTGGTATGACTTGCCGGAACCGGGATCGTCTATTCTGCATATCGGACTTATCACCGCTGCCGTACCACAGGCTCCTGTCTCATCGAATTCGGCAAGCTCCTCTACCGGAACGGGCCTTCGCTCAACCTTAAGGCCGAGATCCGAGGCTATTGTCATAAGACTCATGTTCGTAATGGAAGGCAATATGCTTTCCGACCTGGGTGTGACATAAACATTTCCCTTAATGCCGAAAAAGTTAGCCGGGCCACATTCATCAATAAACTTCTTGTCGCGGGCATCAAGAAATAGTGCATTGGCATAACCCTCATCGCGGGCCTTGATAATTGCCCTCAGACTCGCAGCGTAGTTTCCACCAACTTTTATATTTCCCGTACCGAGTGGCGCAGCCCTGTCGTACTCGCGGCAGATAAGCATGTTAACGGGTTTCACCCCTCCCTTGAAATAAGGTCCTACGGGCGATACAAAAACAACAAAAGCGTATTCATTAGCCGGCTTCACACCCACCTCGGCACCTGATCCGAACAGCAAAGGCCTGATATATAGCGTAGCCCCTGAACCATGAGGAGGAACGAACCGCTCATTCATCTTCACAACGGTCATAACCGCCTTTTTGAAAAGTTCCTCCGGAACCTGTGCCATCAGAACTCCATTTGCCGAGGATAATAACCTCCTGGCGTTCTCCTCCCACCTGAATATTCTCACCCGTTTATCCATCCCGCGGTAAGCCTTCATGCCCTCGAATGCCTCCTGTCCGTAATGAAGGCCGGTGGCAGCAATGTGAACATTCATAAACTCCGACGACGATATCTCAAGTTCTCCCCATTTGCCGTTGCGGTAAAAGCAGCGTACATTATAGTCGGTTCTGACATATCCGAACGGCAGGTTTTTCCAGTCAATATTGTCCATATAGATTATTATAGATTATTATAGAATTATATAGATCTGCTCAAATGTACTCTTTTAAGTGTAACGGCAAAATGATATTTCGACTTTACTGGCCTTTCGCGAAAAAGGCTGCCAGGTTCATAACCTGCGTACCGGCAGGGACACTTCTAAGCATGCGCGCAGTCTCCGTCATGAATTCATGACTGCCCAGAAATTCCGTCTGGTCAGCGGCCCATTCCCTGATGTCCCTTATGGTCACTGTCTCCTTCATCTCCTTCATCAGCTTTTCCGTAAGGCGTATATAATCAACCCTTCCCAGGTAATCATAAACAGAATCATGAAGAATCATCATCGCCCGGGTGTCAAAGGTTCCCGCATAAAACTTCTCTATCATCTCAATGGCAGAACCAATGGTCAGGCCGTCAAACCCAAGTCTCGGAAGAATATCATCGGCCCTGTTGCGTGAAAGCATCGAAGGATTGTCATAGTCATCTATCAACCCTGTAAAAAGGAAAAGAGCAGCAATTTTAACCGCAATGTAATCCTGCTCACCCAACTGCTCGGCGCCCGCCAGAATGTCTATTTGGGTCGAAACAGATTTTATCAGTGCACTGGTATGGAAATAGAAATTCGGAGGTGCCTCATCTTCAAACAACTTAACAACATACTCCTCCACATCGTAAATCTTCATCGTAAGCAGCTTCAGCATGAAACGGCTGTTCGGCGACTCTCCGTCATCAGTCATTCCTTCCTGCAAACCGGCAACGAAATACATGTCAAGTTCACCCTTGTACTTAACCGGCATCTTGCCGCGATGTTCACACACGAAAAAATCCTTTACAAACTCATAGGTGGTTCCCGATATGTTTATCTTCCCTGCCTCTCCCGATGACTCCATCCTGCTGGCCGTGTTCACCGTATCGCCCCATATATCGTACGATAGCTTCTTGTGGCCAACCACCCCGGCCACAACCGTCCCGGTATGAATACCTATCCTTATGTCCCAGAAATTCCTTCCCTCCTGCTCGGCCTCCTTCTTAAGCCTGGCCATGTATTGCTTCATTTCGTAAGCCGCAAGCACCACCTCCACCGGGTTTGTCCGGTTCTTCTCGGGTATTCCGCCGGCGCACATGTATGCGTCACCAATGGTCTTGATCTTTTCAATATTGTACTTCTCAACAACCGAGTCAAAGTGAAAGAAAAACCGGTCAAGTTCGTCAATCAGAACCTCGGGATTCATCTCCTCCGCAATACGGGTGAACCCCTGAATATCACTGAACAGCACCGTCACGAAATTGTATTTCATTTTCGTCGCTTTACCCTTTGCCATCAGCTCATCAGCTGTCCACTTGGGGAGAACATTCGCCAGAAGCATTTCTGACTTCTCCTTCTCCTTTATAAGCTCCTCGGTTCTTACATTGATTATCTGCTCAAGCATGTACCTCCGTCGCGCAAAACTGTAGTTCATCCGCTCAAAAAGGTACCATATCAGCAGAAGTAACAGAACCGGATAACTGACTTTCGCAACATTTGTAAGGTACCATGGCGGCAGTACCCTGAATCGTACAACCTCACCCGTTCCCGAGTCTCCTCCGGAAGTGGTGTAATTCAGTATAAGGGTATATGGGCCTGCCGGAAGGTTAGTGTAGTCTTTTATATGATCATCGCCGTGATATGAAGGTTTTGTGTCGTAGCCCTCGAGGAAAAAGTTTATTTCATACCCGGGCAGTGAACTGACTACGAATGTCATGTTCTTAACCTGATGATTCACGGTAAGATAGTTCCCATCCCCCATAATCAGGTCGATCTCCTGCTTCCTTATTACCGAATCGTAATCGAGTATAACATGGGTAAGCTGCGGGAATCCCCTCAGCTCATAATCCTGCCCGTAACCATACATGCATGAAAAGGCAATCATTGCCTGTACTGCAAAAAGCCGGAGGGGAATATGATGAAGCCTGCGGTAAGAGTTCATCTCTCAATTGTCTCACCAAATGTAACACATAATGAAGACCTGACAAAACCATTAGCCCTTTTTGACTAATTTTGTGCAAATATTAAGAGATATGACAGTCCTGTTTGCCACCCATAACAATCATAAATACAACGAGATAAGATCAATTGTGCCTTCCGGTCTCACTCTGCTTGACATGCCGGCAGCGGGCATACACGACGATATCCCCGAAACAGGCGACACCCTTGAAGAAAACGCCCTGATCAAAGCGCGCGAATGTTTCAGGCTCACCGGCATAGTCTCTTTCGCCGACGACACCGGACTCGAGGTCGAATTCCTGGACGGAGAGCCCGGAGTGCGATCGGCAAGGTACGCCGGTGAGGGGAAGGATATGAACCGCAACATTGAGAAACTACTCCGGAAACTCGATGGGGCTCAGAACCGTTCGGCACGATTCAGAACCGTTATCGCACTGGTTTCCGGTAATGGTGAATTCATGTTTGAGGGCATTGCAGGTGGGTCGATAATAAAGGAAAGAAGAGGAATACACGGTTTTGGATACGATCCTGTTTTTCTCCCTGAAGGCAGTAAACTGACTTTCGCCGAAATGCCCCTGGCCGAAAAAAACCTTATTTCACACAGGGCTTCTGCCTTCAGAAAGTTGTCGGAATTTCTTTCCTCCGCTGCATTCAAACAATAATAACCTTAAGGACAAGTTATTAAGGCATGAAATACCGGTTGCTGATTTCTCTACACCTGATCATTTTCACTGCCTTTGCTAAAGGACAGTTACCGCAGGGCTCATGGGCCGATAACCTCAGCTACAACAACGGCCGGTTCGTTGTTATGGCCGGCGATATCGTTTATTGTGCAACTCCGTCGGGAATTATTGCAGCCTCCACTTCATACAGTTCAGTATCAAAACTATCAACCGTAACCGGACTCTCCTCCACTAACCTGAGTACTATAGGGTGGTCGGCCGAAACTTCCACGCTGATTGTGGCCTATTCCACCACCAATATTGACCTGCTGAAAGGCAACCAAATCAGAAACCTTCCGGAGATAATGCGTAAAAACATACCGGGGCTCAAGGAGATATACAGGGTAAGAACACTCGGATCGCGAGCCTACCTCGCATGCTCATTCGGAATTGTGGTTATTGACCTTGCCCGAGAGGAGATATTCGATACCTGGAAACCCGGTCCGGCAACTGAAGCGAATGCCGTATACGACATTGCTTTCAGCAACGGGAATATATTTGCCGCCACCGCCAGGGGTATCTTTCAGGCCGATATCACGAACCCGGGGCTGGCCTATTTCGGAAACTGGAACCGCCAAGATGAACTACCATCCCCCGGTTCGGCATACTCATGCATAGCAGCTGCCGGGGGTAATATTTTCGCCAACAGGTTATCAGCGACAGCAGCAGGAGATTCTGTATTCATGTACAACGGCAACTGGCAATACCTCTACTCAACACCGGGTACCCGAAACCACTCATTCGAGGTCTCTGCCACTGCTGAACTCATAGTCTCATCAGAACTCGATGTGAAATACTTCCGAAATGACGGTACCCTGCTCGGTACGGTAACCGGTTACGGAACCGAAAGCGCACTCCCCTCTAATGCAATCAGAAGCGGTCAGACATTTTGGATTGCCGACAGGAACCAGGGCCTGGTTTCGGTTACACCGCCTGCTGCCGGCGAATTCTACCTTCCCGATGGCCCTGCATACAACAGCGTGGCAAACATTCACGCCTCGAACGGCACCGTTTATGTCGCCGGCGGAGCTGTCGACAATGCCTGGAACAACACATGGAAAATGCTCGAAGCCTCATGGCGCGACCAGCAGGGTTGGCACTCACTGCCCCCCTCAGCTTTCCGCGATGCCGTGCGTATTATTCCAGGTAAATCCAATAACTACTTCATCTCCACCTGGGGAATGGGACTGCTGGAGTATTCGGGCAACACCCTGCTTAACCACTATAATGAATCAAACTCGCCGCTAAACAGCGTAATTCCCGGCCAGCCCTTTACAAGGCTTTGCGGAATGGCATTCGACCCGGATGACAACCTCTGGATTGTTCACTCGGGCGTTACGCAGAATATCAAGGTGCTTAAACCCGACCGTACCTGGATCAGCCTGCCGGTTACCATCGACGCCCCCACAATAAGCGATATTATCATAACCCGCAACGGACACAAATGGATTGTGCTGCCAAGGGGTTACGGCCTGTTTATCATCGACGACAACGGAACACCCGAACAATTTGACGACGACACCTACCGTAAGATGATTATAAGGGATACCGACGACAAGGTTATTTCAAACGTCTATTCGGTAACCGAAGACCTCGACGGAAATATCTGGGTCGGAACCGACCAGGGCCCTGCGATATACTATAATCCGGTTAGGCCTGCCACGGAAGATATCAGGGCTGTCAGAATCAAAATACCCAGGAATGATGGCACCGGACTTGCCGACTATATGCTTGGAACCGAGATTATTACCTCAATTGCGGTCGATGGCGCAAACAGGAAATGGATTTCAACATTAAACTCAGGGGTATTCCTTCTCTCAGCCGATGGAACAAAAAAGATTGCCCACTTTACCGCCGAAAACAGCCCGCTCCCTTCCAATACTGTTGTCTCGGTGGCCACCGACGTTTCAAACGGGATGGTGTGGTTCGGAACAGCCAGCGGTATCATTGCCTATCGGGGTGATGCGCCTGCAGGCCGTGAAAAACTAAAGGGAGTATATCCATACCCTAATCCGGTGAGACCCGATTATGAAGGTCTTATTACTATCGCCGGGCTGATGCGCGATACCGATGTAAGAATAACAGACATCAGCGGGAACCTGGTTTATAAAACAACCTCCACCGGAAGTGAAGCCACATGGAACCTTCTGAATTACAGGGGAGAGAGAGTGTCATCGGGGGTTTACCTTGTGTTCTGCGCCGCACCCGACGGCGGCAGCTCGGCCGTAACCAAAATCCTTGTCGTAACCGGCCGGCAATAGTATCAGTCAGGCGAAATAAGTGTCTGTATCCTCTCTATCTGCTGCTGCTTGTTAACTTCCCTCAGACTCCTGGCTGTCTGTGTAAAATACTGGTGACCTGAAATGAACTTAACCTGAAGCTTGTTCCACTCATTAAGAGTACCTATTTTATTCTGGGCTTTAAGCTCCTCATAAAGGGTGTTTGAAACCGGGACAAAGTCACTCCTCCCAAGATAGTCAAGGTCGGAATCGCACATTATACTCTCAATGAGATTCTTCGGTTTGGGAGGCATCCGGGTAGCCATTATTGCCTCGCAAATCTGCTCAATCTGCCCGGGAGTATAGTTGTACTTCGGAAGCATCTCCCTCGCCAGCAGGGTCCCGTTATACTCGTGATTGTCATAGCCGACGGTATGGCCCGCATCGTGAAACAGCGCAGCTGTCTTAAGTATTAATATCTCCTCGTCGGTGCATCCCTCCGCCCATCCGATAAGCTCAACCTCAGTTACCACATCAACCGTATGCTTCACATTGTGGTAGTGGAGGTAAGCTGGCAGTTCCTTTTCAAGTTTGTCAAGTATAATCTCCTGAATATCTGTGAACTGTATCAGTCCGAACTTAATCCTGAAGGCATCGTTCGGTGTAATCCCGTCGCCGTTAACTGAAAACCCGGGCTTTAGTCCCAGTACCTGGTACATCTGAAGATCTGCCTTATATTTTACAGGAAGCTTGCCATAATATTCACAGTCGAAAAACTCCTTCACCAGTTCATAGGTCATAACCGAAATGAGAATCACTCCCTTTTCAGAGACCGTCTGTACCCTGCTTGCGGTATTAACCGTATCCCCCTTTATATCGTAACTGACTTTCTTCTTCCCGGCGACGGAGGCTGTTACGGGGCCTGTGTGAATTCCAATCATCATATCCCATATCTGGCTGCCTTCACCCCTTTTGACAGTCTGGAACTTCTTAAGGAACGCCCTCATCTCCAGAGCAGCCATAACTACATCAACAGGGTTGGTAATATTCTTTACCGGAATTCCGCCGGCCAGCATGTAGGTATCACCAATGGTCTTTATCTTCTCAATCTTGTATCTTGAGGCAACCTGGTCGAACTCGTACAGAATCTCATCAAGTTCATCCATGATGGCCGATGATTCCATTCCCTTTATCAGCTGCGAAAAACCGTGGATGTCGGCAAACAGAACTGTGGCCATGTCGAACTTCAGAGAACGCTCGCGCTGGTCGGGCAACATATCGCCTGGGATGCCCGGGGCGGGCATATTCTCAAGCCGGGCCTTCTGCTTCTCGGTCTCCCTGAAAAGCTTCTCATTCTCCTTCTGGAGCTTTTTTACCAGTTCTTCAAGCTCCTGGTTCTGCTTCGCCAGTTTTGAGATCCGCCGGACAAGTTCATCTATGCTGACTGCATTCATTCAGAATGGATTGCTGAAAAATTAAAGCGTAAATATACAATATTTCAGATTATAGTGGCATCACTGCTTTATCGTGGTTGTCACAATCGCTAAATTTGTGCAAACAAAGATGCATGACCGAAAAGACAAAGGGAATAGTCATCCACTTCACACGCTACAGCGACTCTTCAGGCATTGTTAATGTTTTAACAGAACGATATGGCAGGCAGGCTTACCTTGCCCGCGGTACCGGAAGAAGCGGCAGGGGGACACGGAATGTAATCTTCCAGCCTCTCATGATACTTGAAATAGAGGCTTCCCATAAGCCGGGCAGAGATGTTCATAACATGCGAAGTTGCTCCTTGTCGCACGTGCCTGTGTCAATTCATTGCAGCGTTACCAAGAGTGCAGTTGCTATTTTCCTCGCAGAAGTGCTTGACCGCGTCATTCGTGAGGAGGTAAATGACACAAGCCTGTATGCATTCATCGAAGAATCAGTAATCGGATACGATTCCACTACCGGTGCCGATCCCGACTTCCACCTGAAATTCATGGCAAAGCTGACCCGCCTTCTTGGTTTCGGGCCTACCGTACCGGCCGATGATGGCGACTACCTGTTTGATGTTCACAACGGCGTGTTCTGCTTTATGCCGCCGGCCGGCGGAAACTATATGAATCATGAGCAAAGCAGAATCTTCAGAATCCTGCTGGGGGAACCCGTCACTGGCCCTGCCATTGAGGGAATGACAGGAACGCTGAGGCGTGAAATGCTTACAAGGATCCTGGGATTCTACGATGTGCACATCCCCGGTTTCAAAAACCTGAAGTCAGCAAAAATACTCCGCGAAGTATTCTCCTGAGATATCAGATATCACTTATATTTATATCGCCATTATCAGAGTTGAATGCCCATAATACCATCAATAGTAAACTGGCTCTACACCAAGAGACTGAATCAGATCGACCTGTTCAGGAAATACCCGTTCGAGACACAGGAAGAGGTCCTTTTCAAACTTCTCGCGAAAGCCTCACAAACCGAGGCCGGAAGGAGATTTGACTTTAATTCTGTCGAGACGGTGGAGACTTTCCGGAAAAGAGTGCCGCTACAAACCTACGAACAGTTCGCCCCCACTTTGCAGAGGATGAGGAACGGTGAGTCAAACCTCACATGGCCCGGTGATATAAGATGGTTCGCTAAATCATCGGGTACTACCGACAGCAAAAGCAAGTTCATTCCGGTAAGCAGGGAAGCTCTCGAGGAGTGCCATTTCAGGGGAGGGAAAGATATGCTTGCCATCTACTTTTCGCTCTACCCCGATACCGGTATCTTCTCGGGCAAGGGGCTTACCCTTGGAGGCAGTCACCGGGTTAACAACTTCAGTAACGACTCACTGTATGGCGACCTATCGGCAATATTGATACAGAATGCCCCATTCTGGGTAGACATTATCAGAACCCCGAAAGCCGAAATCGCACTTATCGAGGATTTCGAACTTAAGATGGAAATGATTACCGGGGCAACCATCAATGAGAATGTAACCAGCATTTCAGGTGTCCCTTCGTGGAACCTTGTTCTCCTCAGGCATATCCTGAACCATACCGGCCGTAGCAATATCCTTGAGTTGTGGCCCGATCTGGAGGTATTCTTCCATGGAGGGATCAGCTTCGAACCATACCGCGCCGTTTACCGCGAATTAATCCCTTCCGGCAATATGCGGTATATGGAAAGCTATAATGCCAGTGAAGGATTTTTCGGACTACAGGACGACCCCGGGTCATCCGATATGCTGCTGATGCTCGACTACGGTGTATTCTTCGAATTCATTCCGGCTGACATGGCCGGTGACGAGAATCCTGTGGCACTGCACATCGGCGAGGTAAAAACCGGCGATAATTATGCAATCGTAATCTCTACAAACGGCGGTCTATGGCGATACATTATAGGTGATACCATTACCTTCACTTCGCTCTATCCTCACAAATTCCGGATTACCGGCCGTACAAAGCATTTCATCAACGCCTTTGGCGAAGAGGTGATAATCGATAATGCAGAGAAGGCGCTGATGTCTGCCTGCAGGGCTACCGGATCGGTGGTTGCCGAGTATACCGCAGGACCGGTTTACATGGACAGCAGTGCAAAGGGTTCGCATGAATGGATTATCGAGTTCGAAAAAGCACCCGCAAATCTTGAGGAATTCAGGGATGCCCTCGACCGTGAATTGCAGAAAATCAACTCCGATTATGAGGCAAAACGATCTGACAACATTACACTGGTATCTCCGGTAATAAGGGCAGTGCCCAAGGGTTCGTTCATGCAATGGTTCAGGCTGAAAAACAAAATGGGCGGTCAGAACAAGATACCCAGATTGTCAAATTCCCGGGAATATATTGAAGATTTCTACAGGATTGCCGGAATAATTACTTAGCTTTAAACTTGAATTTTACAAAATCTAACCCGTTCATAATATGCATATAGCAATTGCAGGGAACATTGGTTCGGGAAAAACCACCCTTGCCGGGCTGCTGGCAAAACATTACGGATGGATTCCGCATTACGAAGATGTTGAAACCAATCCCTACCTCAACGATTTTTATGAGGACATGCAACGCTGGTCGTTCAACCTTCAGATCTACTTCCTGAACTCCCGGTTCAGCCAGATACTCGAAATAAAGAAGTCAGAACAAACCATTGTACAGGACCGTACCATATACGAAGATGCCTTCATATTTGCCCCGAACCTTCACTCAATGGGGCTGATGTCGACACGCGACTTCGACAACTATCTTACCCTGTTCAAACTGATGAGTTCACTTGTTAAGCCGCCCGACCTGCTTCTCTACCTCCGGGCCTCGGTTCCCACACTCGTTAGCCAGATACAGAAAAGAGGCAGGGAGTATGAATCGTCAATCAGGATTGATTACCTGAAAAGGCTGAACGAAAGGTACGAGGCATGGATTGAGTCATACACAGCCGGCCGGTTGCTGATTGTCGAAGCCGACCATTATGATTTCCCCGACAACAGGGACCACCTTAGCGAAGTGATCGATAAAATCAATGCCGAGCTCCACGGGTTGTTCTGACAACAATCCCTGCCCGACCGGCAAAAACGCTGCATTCCATAAAATACATCTTTAGAAGCCATGAGGACAATCGATAGCATCTTCCTGTTTTTACTGTTTTTTCTTGGTTCTGCGGTTGCTTTCACGCAACCCGATCTTTCACAACCAATCCCTGCCGACCCGCTTATCAGAACAGGCAGGCTCGAAAATGGTCTGACATATTTTATCAGGCATAACCGCGAACCCGGGAATAGGGCCAGCTTCTATTTAATACAGAACGTCGGGGCGCTGCTCGAAGAGGATAGCCAGAACGGACTGGCACATTTTCTCGAGCATATGGCATTCAGCGGCACTAAAAACTTCCCCGGAAAGGCTGTCATCAGCACTCTCGAGAAGCATGGGGTCGCCTTCGGCAGGAATATTAATGCCTATACAACCCACAATGAAACGGTATATAATCTCTCTGACGTGCCGGTCGATAAGCCCGGGCTTATCGATACCTGCCTGCTAATACTGCACGACTGGTCAGATTTCATTCTGCTTGAACCCGGTGAAATTGAAGCTGAAAGAGGTGTAATAACTGAAGAGTGGAGGACAAGAAGAACCGCTTCATTCCGCATGCAGGGCAAATTCCTTCCGGTACTGCTGGGCGGATCAAAGTATGCGGTACGCGATGTAATTGGCGATATCGATGTCATTAAAACCTTCAGCCCTGAAACACTCAGGGATTTTTATCATAAATGGTACAGGACCGATCTGCAGGCAATTGCAGTAGTGGGCGATTTTGATGCCGACGAGATGGAGAGGAAGATTGTTGATCTCTTCTCGGCACTCATACCGGTGGATGATCCTCCGGCAAGGCCATTTTTCAATGTCCCTTACCACGACGAAACCCGATATGTACTGGCTACCGACACCGAGGCTCCGCAAACCCAGCTGAGTATTTACATAAAACGCGAAGCCACACCGGCCTCAGGAAAAAACCTTGGCTACATGCGCGATCAGATTGTGACCAGTCTGATGAATTCGGCCATCTCGGCAAGAATCGATGAACTGCTTCAGAAGGGCAATCCTCCGTTTATTGCAGGCATGATAGGCTCTTCTGCACTTGTACGCGGATATAATACATTTTACATTTCTGCTGCTTGCAGGCCCGAAACCGAGCGCACCGCCCTCGAAGCAATATACCGCGAAGCCGAAAAAGTAAGGCGCTTCGGATTCACCCAGGGTGAACTCGACAGGGTCAGAGCCGAATATCTGACTTCATTCGAAACCTACTACAGGCAGAAGGATAAAATCCATAACGAATCATACATAGAGGTTATGCAGGAATATTTCCTTACAGGAGAGCCAATGAATTCAATTGACTTCGAGAATGAATTCATCCATGCAATTATGCCCGGTATAACCGTGATGGATCTTAACCAGAAATACCGGTCGCTTATGACCTCGGGCAACAGGGTGCTAATGGTTATGGGCCCCGAAGGAGAGGGAATCAGTCATCTTTCCGAAGAAGAGTTCAACGAGGTTATTTCTGATGTAACATCTTCACAGATAACCCCTTATGTCGACACCGAGGTGGCTGAGAACCTCATAGAGGAGCAACCTGCACCGGGGAAAGTGGTAGGATCCAAGAGGATTGACCGTTTCGGGGCAGTGGAATGGACTCTTTCAAATAATGCCAGGGTTATATTCAGAAAGGCCGATTATGACAAGGATAATGTGACGCTCAGTGCCTTCAGCTTCGGGGGAACCTCGGTGTATGATACCGACATGCTCCCTTCAGCTTCTTTCATGCCAATGATAATTGATGCTTACGGCACCGGCGACTTCGACAATATTACATTGCAGAAAATGCTTTCGGGCAAGCAGGCTTCCCTCTCCATAAGCCTAGGCGAACTTACCGAGGGGTTCAACGGATCGGCTGCCCCGCGCGATTTTGAAACAATGCTTCAGCTGCTCTGGCTGAAGTTCGAAAAACCGCGGTTCGACAGGGATGCGCACAATGCCATTATGTCGAGGTATCTTTCTTATATCACCAGTATGGCCAATGACCCTTCGAAGATAATGCAGGACTCATTGTCAAAAATTCTCACTTCCAATAACCCGAGAACTATTTTGCTGTCGCCCGGGCTCCTTGGCGAAGTATCATTCGACCAGATAACCGAGATTTATGCCGACAGATTCGTGAATGCAGGTGAATTCACATTTATAATAGTTGGCAATATTGAGGAGGACGAAGTGAAACCCCTGGTAGAAAAATATATAGGTTCCCTCTCTTCGTCACCCAGGAAGGATCAGTGGACCGACAGGAAAGTACGCCATCCCGAGGGCACGATCACGCGTAACATAACACTTCCCCTTGCGGTGCCAAAGGCTTCGGTATATATCAGTTTCTCAGGTAAAATGAAGTACAACTCCTATAACAACCTTGGATTGAAGGTTATCCAGAATATTCTCGAAATGGTTTACACCGAAAAGGTAAGGGAAGAAGAGGGAGGAACCTATGGTGTTTCAATGAACATATCATCGCAGATGAGACCATATGAGAACGCCAGTGCACTGATTATGTTCGACTGCGATCCGGCCAGGGCCGACGAGCTTGCATCTGTAATCTACAGCGAAATTGACAGGCTGACGGTTTCCGGGCCCGACAACGAAAAGTTCGAAAAGGCAATCAGTAACCTGCTGAAGAACCGTGAAGAGTCGAAGCTTCACAACCGTTACTGGAGCAATACCATTTATGCATGGTACTACACCGGAATCGACAACAACGATCCCTCCAACTATGAGAATATGCTTAACAATCTTAAGCCCGCTGATATAAAGAAGCTGGCCGGCAAGTTCTTCGGGCAGGCAAATTCGGCAAGGATAGTTTTCAGTCCCGGGTAAGCCTTACCCCCGGCGGCCTGTAAGTGCCACCTGGTTGTATATACCCGCGAGCAGCAGGCAGGTGTGTCTGTTATCTCGATTTTGCATCAAATATCATGGTAAGCAGCTTGTCATATTCCGGCCAATCAGTTGAACCTCCGGTGCCGGGCACTGTCTTGTGGGCAATAACCATACCGAGTTCGGGAACCACCGTTATCCACTGGCCAACGGCTCCTCTGCCGGTATAGGCTCCCTTCCATGGTCCGTCTGACTTCTCTCCTGCATATATCCACCACATATAACCATAAGCGAGATAACCGCTGCGGCGCCGGGGCGGATTCATCTCCTCAAGGGGAGTTATCCTGCTGGTTGATTCAACCACCCATGCTTCGGGAATGATCTGGTTACCGTTCCAGTTGCCCATATTGAGCATGAGGTGACCGATACGGGCCATGTCACGGGTAGAGAGGTTAATATGGTAGGCAGGGTACTGTGAGACCCTGAGATTCCCTGACTTGCGGTGGATGCTTCTGTCCCACTCCTGCATCTGCAAAGGTATGGCAAGGTGCTCCTCAAGCGCATCGTAAATGTTCTTGCCTGTCATAAGTTCAAAAGCACCTCCCGCTGCGTTGAAGTCCCAATTGCTGTAAAGCTGATAGGTGCCCGGCTCAACCGATCCTCTCTCAGGGGCGCTGGCAAGGTCATCACCGCTGTTTGAAGCGGGATGAAACACACCCGATCGGGCTGCGATGAGATGACGCACCTTCGCCTGCTTCTCAACCGCGAGCAATCCGCCTATATCATCCATACCGAGATCTTCAAGGGTAAGGTCGAGGTTGATGGTTCCGTTATCGACATAAATACCGTAGAGCATCGACAGTATGCTCTTGCGTACCGAGGCCAGGTAGCTGATCTGCTCAATATCGCCGTATTCAAGCAAAACCTTGCCGTAAACCGTAACCATAAGAGCAGAAGTATTCATGCTGTCCTCAACGAACTTCAATATTTCAGGAATGGCCTTAAGATCATAACCGGCCTTCTTAACCGATTCCCATCTTTCCCAATCTTCTGCCGGGAACACCATTGCCGGTTCTTTAACTGCACAGCCGGTTACCGCGGCAGTCAGAAACAGAACTGCGAAAAAATATCTGATATGCTTCATAATGTCCGGGGTTTATAAATTCAATTAACGTGCAATGTCATAAGGTTTCTCAATGAAGGGCACCCCTTTTATCATCCACCCGGGCGCCGGTTTTCCTTTGAGGTAATGGTCGAAGTATTGCTTCATTCTGAGCAGGAAGTCCTTCGAATTGTTTTCAACTGCAAGATGGTGGTTCTCTCCGGGATAGGATAACAGAATTACCTCCTTGCCAAGACGGCGCGCTGCATTATAGAACTCGAGTCCCTGCGACCAGTCAACTGCGCCATCTTCGGTTCCGTGAAGTATCATGAACGGGGTTTTGATTCCTGCTGCCTGGAAAACGGGCGATTGCGCTGCGTAGTTCTCAAAGTCATCGAAGAGGCTCTTGCCCATTCTCACCTGGCCGGTCTCCATTATTCCATGGTTGTTGGTTCCTGAGTTTTTATAAAGGATATTGTACATACTGGTGAGGTTGGTAACCGGGGCGCCCGTAACGACACATGCAAAGATATCGGTCTGTGTAACCACGAAAGATGACTGGTAACCACCCCAGCTGTGGCCCTGGAGACCAATACGGTCAGGGTCAGCCAGTCCTTCGTCTATCACCATTTTCACTGCTGCTGTAAGGCAGTCAAGCGCATTCCATCCCGGCTGTCCCTCATAGTATTTCATATCGGGACGGACAATAAGGTAGCCGTCACTGGCGTAGGCTGAAAAATGGGGGCGGTCGTCGTATGCCGGCATGGAATAGCTGTGATGGTTCTGCGACATCTTTTCGTAGAAATAGACCAGTGTGGGGTATCTCTTGCCGGGTTCGTAGTTGGCTGGCAGAGTTATAGTTGCCTGCAGTCTGTCTCCCTTGCTGTTGCGGAAATCCCTGAGAATGCTTCTTCCCCATGCATATCCGGTCTGCTGGGGATTGGCATCGGTGATGCGCTTCATGTCATTGAAATTGCCGCTGCTGACGTAGTAATCGGGAAAATCGGCAAATGTCTGCCTGGTGAATATGTATTTATCCGCTTTGCGCGCCTTTGTTGCCCTCGACAGGCTGGCGTCTTCATATACCAGGGTTTGCGGGGCCTTCCCCGTAACGAGCCTGCTGTAGCCCGTCATCTTTGTCCATTCGCCGTACGCAGTAAGAAGAAGAGGCAGCTTCAGGTCAATAAACCGGTCATCGTCGGTTCGCATAAGCCGGTACACGATGCTGTTTTCAGTTCCATGGTTTCCGGTGAGATTCTGGCCACCGGTTCCGTCAGTATTAAGAGACCAGAGGTCAAACTTGTGGTTAACCACCACCGATTTGCCGTCCTTCGACCATCCTGCGAAACCATATGAAGGGTTCGGGTAGGGATGGTCTTCCTCATCGTCAAAGAAGCTTACCTGCACCTTTTCCGAAATATTGGAGGTTGTGCGGCGGGCTACATCGTAAAGATGAAAATGGCCATTGCTGAACCAGAGGAAAAAACGGCTGTCGGGCGACATGCCCATCGCCCGCGCAATGCCCTTTCCAACAAGGGTGCGGGCTCCGGTTCTACCGTCAACAATGTAAAAGTCGCTTGCTGCACCACCCCAGTTTGTGTCGGAGATGTAGGGTTTCGGATCGCGGCCCAGTCCGGTGGTGCCCTCCCTGTTCATTGTAATGCTCCGCATATTGTCATCGTTCAGTTGCACCACCCTCATATTATCGAACCATAGAATGCCCCTGTAGGTTGACCGGCGTTCGGAATTTGCCTGAATCATCTGTACCGACTGTATGCGTTCGTCAGCATAGTGCCACACATCGACGTTGGCAATCGTGTCGCGGCTCATCCTTACCCGCGGCGACTGCTCTTTCATTGCAAACATAATCCCGCTGTTGTTCAGTGTGAATGTAAGACTCCCGAATTCGCTTATCACATATCCTTCAGGAAAGCCTGAACCAGCTGCAGGTGAATATGCCGTCAGCATCTGCTTTGGTGTATTCACATTTCTTATAACCACAACCCTGTTTATGCGCTGTAGCTGCTTCTCATCGGTATACCCCTTCAGGACAGCAAGAGCTGTTCCCTTGGTACCCCACTCCTGCCTTGTGAGCATATCATCGTCCCATGTCAGCTGGCTGTACTCAAGAGTATCGGTGTCGAGCGGCCTTATTCGCTGTGTGGCAACCTCAAACAGATATAGCCCGTTGCCTGTTCGGGCCGTTGCATCAACCGTATAGGCAAGAAGCGATCCCTGTCTGTTAAGGCTGAATTCACGAACGTTGCCAAGGTTAATCACCCAGCCGTCTGTCAGACTCTTCACTAAAAGGTCTGATCCGCGTGATTCAGCTCCTTCGGCAACTTTCTTTACAAGCAGGATATCTGATGCAGGTGAAAACTGTATGCTCTCAGCCCGGTCCCATTCCTCTTCCGTATTGGAGGCCAGATTCAGCAGAACTGCCTTCCTGTAAACCTTCTTGTTACTCTTCCGCATGGCTTCGGCACTCTTCTCGGGGATATTCTTCATATATGAGACCCAGGCAGAGTTCGGAGCGAAAGAAGGATTTGTACAGAATGGCTTCCTGATTACTGTTCCGCCGGCAAGGCTCCTTATAAACAAGGTGTCGTCGCCCTTCAGGGGTTTGTAGCCATAGGTCATCCACTTGCCGTCATCCGAAATACCTGTGGATACTATTCTGCTCCAAGCCGGATAATCGTCGAGACCGAAGATTTTTTTCTGATCCTGTGCATTGAGAAATGCTCCGGCCAGTAATATGACGGCAGGAAGAACTAATCTGATTAACCATTTCATAATCCTGAAATTTAAGTTTATAGACTTGATGGTTTTTACCCCTACAAGGTATGAAAGGATGACGGCAAATAAAAATGCCGTGCAGCATAAGGGATGAGGTATCAGGTATCGGGTATCGGGTATCGGGTATCAGGTATCGGGTATCGGGTATCGGGTATCAGGTATCGGGTATCGGGTATCGGGTACCAGGTATCAGGTATCGGGTATCGGGTATCAGGTATCGGGTATCGGGTTGCGGGTTGCGGGCGCAGGAGGGTTATTGGTTAAGTATGGTTTTTATCTCAGACCATTTTTCCGAAGGGAGTTTTGCGCCGATGTGCTCAATTACCGAGCCGGCCAGCAGGGCTCCGAAAGCGCCGCACTGGTCAAGTGGTTCATCCTTGCAGTAACAATAGAGGAACCCGGCTGCATACATATCGCCGGCACCGGTGGTGTCGACCGGCTTAACCGGAATAACTCCTATCCGTAGTATCTCCGCGCCGCGCCGGATAAGCGAACCCCTGCAGCCGGTTTTAACCACGGTTATCCTGCAGAATTCCGAAAGCGCTGACACAGCCTCCTCCGCATCCAGGCCTGTCAGCGCCTTCGCCTCCTCTTCGTTTGCAAACAGAATATCTACATATTCGCGGGTAATCTTACTGAATTGCTCCCTGAAAGCCTCCACAACATTGAAGCTTGAAAGGTCGAGCGCCACCTCCATGCCAAGAGACTTTGCCGTTCTGCAAAGTGATTCAACCAGCTCGAAGCTTGTAATAAGGTACCCTTCAATGTAAAGGATATCATAACCTTCAAGTAAACCGTCACTTATTTCTGCTGAATTCAGGTCAACGGCGGCACCAAGATATGTGGCAAACGTGCGCTCCGAATCGGGTGTTACCAGGGCAACGGCAGTGCCGGTGGCGCAGCTCCGCCTGAATATCACCGGATCGGCACCTGCAGCCAGAAGGTCATTGACGAAATACTCGCCCAACTCATCAGTGCCGGTCGATCCTATGTATCCGGGTCTGGCACCCAGTATTGCCAGTGCATGTATTGTATTTGCCACAGACCCGCCTGAAGATACTGACCGGGCAAGATTCCCTGTGCCGCGTTTTACCTGCTCTGAACGTTCGGCGTCAACGAGCTGCATGCTTCCTTTGGGCATATTAAACTCCTTTAGCAACTCCTCTCCCGGTATCTTTACCATTATGTCGACAAGTGCATTACCGATACCAATTACTCTTTTCATCAGGTGTTCAGCTTATTTTTAGGTAAATATATTGCTTAATTCGGTAAAAGAGTTTAATTTTGCCAGCGCTTTTATAAAGCAATTGCACAAACTCCTCAGTAGCTCAGTCGGTTAGAGCATCTGACTGTTAATCAGAGGGTCGCTAGTTCGAGTCTAGCCTGGGGAGCGCGAAAATATGTTTTACCGGCACAGAATCTACACTGTGCCGGTTTTTTTTCATCCCAATGACAGCCAATCCCTATTTTACTTATATTTACACTCATAATCTAACTCCCCCCGCTAAAGTGAGCAAAATTAGAATATGGTTTTTCTCCCTTGCCCTTCTCCCGGCGATAGTCAGTGGACAGTCTGTATCTGCAGGAAAGGTTGAACAGCTGACAACTTTAAACGATGGAGAATTAATGGCCACAGCCGTATCCCCATCGGGCAACATGATACTGGCCACTTCACCCGGATATATCGGTCTGAAGTTAATTGAGGTAGCCGGTAAGAGTATTAAAATTATTACCAGTGACCCGGGAGCCGGTTACGAGCCCAGATTTTCTGCCGACGGAAAAACCATATATTTCAGGTCTGACGTCTACTCAGAAATGAAAAAGTATTCGTCACTGCACGCATACAACCTCCAATCGGGCGAAACAAAGCTGCTTGAAAACAAAGCCAGAGACCTTACCCCTCCCGCCATCGCCGGCAACAAGGTTGTCTGGACAACAGAAGGTAAGAAGAAATCCACCACCGATACAACCACCGGTCCCAAAACAGAGGCGGAAATCCCTTTCATTCTGCTGGAAAACCTTACCCCGGTCCTCTACTTAAATGGGAAAAGCATACCCCTCACACCAAACGGCCGTGGGTATTATATCTGGACTTCCCTCTCTCCCGACAAATCGAGGCTTCTTTATAATTTTAACGGAACCGGGACCTTTGTCTGTGATACCGCAGCCAATATAATCGCATCGGCCGGGAGACTGAATGCTCCTGCATGGCTAAACAACAATATCATCATTGGAATGGACGACCGGGATAATGGTTACATGGTAATCTCATCAGACATAATTGCCTTTGTACCGGAGACTGGCGAAAAGATAAACCTCACAGCCACTGACGGCACTATCGAAATGTACCCCGTCCCATTTCCCGACGGAAAAAGAATGGTATACCAGACAGCCAGAGGCGAACTGTTTATTATGAACCTCATATTTAAACAATAGAGCCTTGAAACGAATCGCGTCAATCCTGATCCTGATTGCCCTGTCATTCATGCCAGCAGTGGTAACCGCGCAGATCACTGATCTCTCGGGGTATAAGATATTCATCAATCCGGGTCACGGCGGTTTTGACTCGAACGACAGGTTCATCGAGGCTACAGGCTTCTGGGAATCGCAGGGTAACCTGGTTAAAGGGCTGTTCCTTCGCACCCTCCTGCAGAATATGAACGCAACCGTATTTATGTCGCGCGAAACGAATACAACTGCCGACGACCTTCCCCTGTCTACAATATCGGCACTGGCCAATGCTGCCAACGTCGACTTCTTCCTCTCCATTCACAGCAACGGCTGGGATGGAACGCAAAACAGGCCGCTTATGCTGTTCCGCGGATATGATAACGATCCTGTCTACCCGCAATCGAAGGTGATGGCAGAAATAATGTGGCAAAAAGTTTTCGACAACGGAAACTGCTGGACAAACAACAATCCCTACGTAAAGGGCGACTGGACATTCTACCCCGACTGGGGAACACAGGGTCTGGGAGTGCTGCGGAATCTTACCATGCCGGGCGTTCTTTCCGAAGGGTCTTTCCATGACTATATACCCGAATCATGGCGTTTACTCAACACCGGCTTCCTTCACCACGAGTCGTGGGCCCTGGCACGTTCTTTCTTCCAGTTTTATAATGTTACTGCCCCCGGGCATGGTGTCATTGCCGGTATAGTCAGAGACCCGGAACGGTCGCCTTCGTGGTATTTCAAACCCGGTACAAAGGATCAGTATCTTCCGGTTAACGGGGCTGTCGCAACCCTTACCCCGGGCAACAAAACTTTCATTACCGATAATTTTAATAACGGATTCTTCATGTTCGACTCACTGCCTCCGGGAAACTACAGGGTAGTTGCCTCGGGCGTACAGGGATTCTTCAATGATACTGTCGATATTACAGTACAGGCAAACATGTCGTCTCTGGCAGAATGCTTCCTGGTATTCGACACGACCCGTGTTCCGGCACTGGTATCGGTAACCCCTTCTTTTTCAGACAGCCTGTATCTGAACCAGGAGATATCCCTCACCTTCGACCTTGCAATGAACCGCGACTCGGTGGAGAAATACCTTTCAATAATACCGGCTACCGGCCTGGTATATACCTGGAATACAGCCTCAACACTGCTGAAGATAAAACCTGAAGTGCAATACCAGCCTGGTACCGCCTACACTTTAACCCTTGCGCCGCAGGCCTGCTCAAAATGGAAGATCCCCACCGGTATCAGCCATCAGTATAACTTCATCACTACCAACCGCACCAGCCTGAAACTCCGGGGCAGCTTCCCGCGCCAGGGCAGCAGTGAGATTACACTCTACCCAAGGGTACGGCTTAACTTCGATGCTCCGCTCAACCCCAACCTGCTGTCGGTATGCGTACAGTTCTCGGATATCCAGGGAAATCTCATTGCCCGCACCCGCGAGGAGATCGGTGAAAAGGATGGCAGGGGCTACTACAGCTTCGAACTGTCAGCACCTTTGCAGCTGGGCGCCACCTACCGCTTAACACTAAAGGCAAACCTTGCCGATGTTGCCGGTGTTCAACTGGGAGCCGATTCAGTTATCACCTTTACCACGCGTGAGCTGATGTACCCCTTCGGTGGCGTAAAGGAGAATTTCGACGACATTTCACGCTTCTGGGACCCCGAAACCAGCGGCAGTACCGTTGGCACCAACAACCCCCTTACAACCTTTACCGCTTCAACCAGTATCAAAAGGAGTGGAACCGGTTCGGGAAGACTCGACTATGTGTTTGTAAATGATAACGAAGGGGTATGCAGGGTGTTCAACACCGCAAAACCGGTGATAGGCTCCAACCCTTCACAACTTTATCTTGGCGTATGGGTGTTTGGCGACCTTAGCATGAACTCCCTTGAATACTGGTTCTATACCCAGGGCAGTACAAATCATATTGTATTTGTTGACACCATCGACTGGGCAGGGTGGGATTTCAGGTCTGTGCCCTTTTCGGCCATTGCAGGAACCGGCGATATCAACTTCCACAGCGTGGTGATACGGCAATTGCCGGGAGCCGAAAAAACCGGTACGGTGTGGTTCGACGATGCTGCAATACACACCGCCGTAGGAATAGACAATATAACAGGTAACGGCGACGGATGGCAGCTGACTCTCTCGCCCAATCCGGTAAGGGATATCTCCATTATTCATTTTATGACACCCGAAAGCTCTGATATCTCAATTGATATTGTAAGCCTTGCCGGAAACATTGTCTTCACCCGCAGACTGAGCGGACTTGACCCTGGTATGCACACACTCGAATTTGCACCCCCGGGCAATCTTCCAAACGGTATTTACCTCTGCAGGCTCACCGCCAGGAGTGGTGGCGGACTGATAAGAAGATTCATTTCTATGAAACTTGTGGTAATAAGATAGTAACTGTTGTTACTTCCCTGTGCCGGAAAGATACTATATGTTCCATGGGGAGTAAGCATCGGTATGAGCTTTTAAGGATAATTTGACTCAATATAGTGGCCACCACGAAGAAAACCATTTCATTCGGTGATGCAATAAAATCGGCATCACGGCCTGCATTCAACACCATGGTCAAACCTGTGGGTTCGCTGTGCAATCTCGACTGTACCTACTGCTACTACCTCGACAAGGCCGACACCATCTACAGCGGCCGGAAGCAGGTAATGTCACAGGAGGTCCTTGAAGAGTATATCAGTCAGTACATCACCGCTGCCGATATCCCTGAAATTACATTTGTCTGGCACGGAGGCGAGCCGCTGCTGGCCGGTCTGGGTTTCTTCGAAAAGGCCATCACCCTGCAGAAAAAACATGCAGGAGGTAAAACAATAATCAACTCAATCCAAACCAACGGCACACTGCTGACAGCCGACTGGTGCAGGTTTTTCCATGATAACAGGTTTCTTGTGGGGATATCTGTTGACGGCCCCCGCGACATACACGACGCACGAAGGGTCAACAGGGCGGGTGTGCCATCATTCGCGAAAGTTATTCAGGCCGTCAACCTGATGATCGCTCATAAGGTTGATTACAACACCCTTTCGGTAGTCAGTAACCTCAGCGAAGGGAGGGGCGGTGAGATTTACCGTTTTCTCAAATCGCTGGGCAGCAGATACATGCAATTCCTGCCAGCTGTTGAGCATGTGGTTCAACCCTCCCCCGGCGCCAGGCCGGTAATAGTCAGGCCGGGAACCATGGGTTCCTACATGGCCCCATGGAGCGTTTCAGCAAAGGGATACGGCGAATTCCTTACCGATATATTCGACTACTGGGTTTTAAGGGATGTGGGATCATACTTTGTTCAGGCCTTCGATATGACCCTGGCGCAATGGGTAGGTGCAAAACCAGGCCTGTGTATCTATGCAGAAACATGTGGCGATGCTCTTGCGGTTGAATACAACGGCGATGTCTATTCGTGCGATCACTTCGTATATACTGAATACCAACTGGGAAATATAATGGAGAGAGATCTGCGCGATATGTATCAGAGCCCGGCCCAGTTTGAGTTCGGGGTTAACAAGCGCAACAATCTGCCCCGCAAATGCCTGAGATGCATTTACTACTTTGCCTGCAGGGGAGAATGCCCCAAACACAGGTTCCTGAAAACAGAAACCGGGGAGGACAACCTGAATGCGCTCTGCGAGGGATTCATCCATTATTATTCGCACGTTGCGCCCTACATGGATGAGATGAAACGACTTCTGTTGATGAAGAAGGCTCCGGCACTCGTAATGGAATGGGCAAAAGACAGAGATGCAGCAAAGTAATCAGAGCGACCGTATATTCATTCCGCCGCTTATCTCGAAGACCATACCGGTTGAGAATTCCCAGTCGCCTCCTGCAATCGATGCCACACCCTTGGCAATGTCTTCCGGCATCGCCCAGCGCCCCTGTGGAACAAGTCCCTGAGCAATTAGCTTGTCATATTTTTCAACTACCCTGGCGGTCATATCTGTTCTGGTAATCCCCGGCCGTACCTCGTATACATTGATTCCCTCCCTGGCAAGCCTGTCGGCAAAGATGGTTGTGGCAAGACTCAGACCTGCCTTCGAAATGCAGTACTCTCCCCTGTTGGTTGAGGAGAGGCTTGCCGAAATTGAGGTAATGAAAACCATTGCGGGGCGCATATCCGGATACTGTCCCTTTAACCATATCATCTCGCGGGCAACCTTCTGGGCAAAAAACACCGGACCGCGCAGGTTAACGCCGGTAACCATGTCATAACTCTCCTCGGTCATCTCGAGAATATCACTCCGGTGAAGCGGGGCAACTCCGGCATTGTTGACAAGAAAATCTATGCGGCCATACCGCTCCTGAATAAGGGAGATCACCTCGGCATGACGTTCGGTATGACTTATATCGAGGCCTATCGGGAAAAAATGACTTCCAAGATTGTTCACCTCCGGAGCAAGGCTTTCCATCGCTTCTGAATCAACGGTCCGCGCTATGGCTGCTATGTCGAAACCCTCACGAGCCAGAGCTGTCGCAATAGCTCTTCCTATACCCCTGCTGGCCCCGGTAATTACAGCTACAGGTCTGGCATTCATAGTCAATCAGGTTTTGTTCAGGTCCTAACTGCCCGCAAAGGTAATGATTTGATTAATATCAAATGCACAAGTGCTCTATCTCTTTCAGCTTTTTCAGATTGTGCCTGGTACGCTCCTCACAGGCATCAGCCCATTCTGCTTCGGTGGCAACGGCCAGGGTTCCGGCTTCAATAAGCTCTTCTGCCTTCTCCTCAAGCAGCATAAGGTTGTTGTACTCACTTATTGTAAGATCGGGAAACTGATTTATATACCATTGATCATGTACCGGCAGCAGATGGCTCCCCCCGTGGCATTCAACCGAAAGATTGATATCCCTGCCCTGAGCGGCTATCAGGCTTATTATCCTGCCTATATCAATGATTCCTGAGCCAATGGTGGCAGGAAATGCGGTAAGGCCATGGCTGTCAAACACCAGACCGCCATCTTTTATATGCGTGCATACAACCCATGGCATAAGCCTCTGCGATGCCTTTACCGGGTCTTCAAGCATGGTCAGAAGGTTCATGGTATCGAGACAAATGCCCAGACTGCCGCCGGGAGAAGCTTTACACATCTCGAATATTCTGAGTAACTCAAACGAGGTGAATTCAAAGTGGGTTTCGATTGCAAGCACAACACCATTGTCAGCAAGTATGGGCATCATCCGCTTCAGGCTGGCCACTACGGCCTTTATAAGCTCAGGGGTATGCGGATTCAGGGGATTGGCCCGCAGCATCCCCTCCGAACATGTTCTTATAACCCTGGTTCCTATCGCTCTGGCCTCTCCTGCCACTTTAAGATTCAAAGGCAGAATGTCGACCGGACTCCAGTTGCTCATATTGAAAGGAATATGATGCCCGTTCCCCCATTCAATGTACATGTCAAGGTCGCGTGCCATCTGACCAAGGTCGTGCAGATAGGAGATTGTCATCGCCTCCCTGTCGGTATGTGGGAGATCGGAAAAGAGAACCCCCTCAGCACCTGCATCGTGAGCCCACTGAAGAACCTCATGAGGTTTAAGCTTCAGTGGATGAAGCGAATAATTTGCAATACCTGTCCTGATCATGTTTCACCCATCAATTTCAGCACAAAGATAATCAAACCCCCAACTCTATAACTCTTCCAACTCTAGCTCACTTTAGTTCACTTTCTTCCTCCTCCTCCATCCACTCGTAAACCGGCGGTTGCGGCCCTTCATGCCTGTAACGTACCGCCAGAAAGATCCCTGATGCTGCCCCCAGCATATGCGACTCCCATGAAATATTTACAGGCACGAACGGGAACATGCCCCACACCATCGACCCGTAAAGGAAAACCACCAGCAGGGTAAGAGCCATCAGCCTGAAGTATCGTCTTATTATTCCGCTGAAGAAGATGAAAAACGCGAGACCGTAAACCACCCCGCTGGCACCCACATGCCAGGCCTCACGGCCTCCCAGCCACACCAGGAACCCTGTAAGAACCCAGTTTATAAGGAAAACCTTGAACGCCACCTCTCCGTAGAAGTAGAATAATGCCGTACCCAGAATCAGTACCGGAAAGGTGTTGTTGAGCAGGTGGGTGAAGTCGGAATGGGAAAAGGGAGACAGAAGAATTCCCGGCAGTCCTTTGAGTGAGTGTGGATAGATACCCATCAATGTGGTGCTGAAATCCATCAGGACCGATGTGAAAAAAACCAGCCAGGCCAGCAGCATAAAAGCTACCGGTATGGCCATGCTTAGCAGAAGCCTCTTCCTGTGGAATGCCGCCTCGTTGTCGCTCATTTCTTCACCGGACGCCTGTATCTCACCGGGGCCTTTGGCTCGGGCTTCAGGTAGACAATATCACTCTTCATAAGCTTAAGGGCCTGTTCAACAGCCTTTTCGAGCTGCGGGTCGCGGCCGCTGATCAAATCAGCGGGCAACATCTCCACCTCAATATCGGGGGCCACTCCATCTCCCTCAACGGCCCATTTGCCATCGACGTCGTAGAAGCCGCCACGTGGTGCCACCATTCTGCCGCCGTCAATAAACGGGGGAGTGTCCCATGTGCCAACCAGGCCTCCCCATGTGCGGGTTCCGACAATCGGTCCTATGCCGGCACGCCTGAATAGATATGGAAGCAGGTCGCCGCCCGAACCGGCATTTTCGTTAACAATCATAACCTTCGGACCCCATATGCCTGCCATCGGTACAGTGGTAGGTCGCCGGTCGGAGGCCTTGCTGTTGAAATAACCATGCAACTGGCGACCCATAATGTCAACCATATAGTCGGCAGCCGATCCCCCTCCGTTATTTCGCTCATCGATTATTGCTCCCTTCTTATCCTGCTGTGCAAAGTAATACCTGTTGAAGTAGCCGTAGCCCTGCTGCGAGGTATTGGGGACGTACACATAGGCCAGCAGGTTGTCTGACAAACGTGCCACCTCCTTCCTGTTGCGCTCAATCCACGCAAATGTCCTGAGCTGCCCTTCACTGCCCACAGGCACAACTGTTACCACTCTCGATCCTTCAGTCTTTGGCTCGCTGTTAATCCTCAGCTTAACCTGCATGCCCGTGGTTCCCTCGAAAAACCTGAAGAGGTTGTCCCCGGCCTTCACCTGGTTGCCGTTTACTTCAAGAATATAGTCTCCCTCCGAAACATTTATTCCGGGATGGGCAAGTGGTGCCGTCAGTCCGGGGTTCCACCCCTCGCCGGTATAGATCTTTCTGATGCGGTAAAACCCCTTGCTCATTTCGTAATCAGCCCCCAGCAGGCCTGTCGAAACTGAAGGAACCTGGGGCATGTCGCCGCCGGTAGTGTATGAATGGCCCACCGCAACCTCGCCACCCAGGATGTCGATCACGTAGTTGAGGTCGGCGCGGTGATGAACGTGATCAACCCATGGGCTGTACCATTTATATATGTCATTCCAGGGTGCGCCGTGTACATTGTCAACATAAAGAAAATCACGCTGAAACCTCCAGCCTTCCCTGAACATTTGCCTCCATTCCGCGGGAGGATCGATCCTGAGACGCATTCCGCTCAAAGCTTCCAGGCGGCCGTCACCGGCTTTTTTACCTGACTCCGAAGTGTTTACAATACCCCAGTTTCCTCCGCTCAGGTACAACAGGGCCTTCCTGTCGGCCGAAACTGTTGAATAGCTTACTCCGGAAATGAAAACGTCGTTCTTCAGGGTATGCAGATTGTACCTGTTAAGCGTAACTCCCTGTTGTCCGGCAACCGCCTCGGCATAGAAAACATTGTTTGCCGGCCCTGCCACCAGGCCGGTGTAATTCCTCTCGGGAACGTTTACGGCGATAATTCTTCTGCTGATATTCTCCTTGTCAATTTTTACTGTAACCTCTCCGGCATCCTTTTTGGGTTCATCGGTCTTTCCATGCTCTTCGTCGCTCTTCGGAAGCAGCGGTGACGGGTCATCCCTGCCCAGCATGATGAAGTATAAGGCCCTTGTCACAGGCCTCTCGTACGAGCTCATGTCGAGCCATCCGGTGTTGAGCCCGAAATTGGTAGAGGCAAGAAACCACAGGTATTTGCCTGAGGCGTCCCATACAGGCGATATGGCATCGGCCATGCCGTCGGTCAGCTGAATTGTCTCGCCGCTTTCGGTGTTGTACACCTTTATTGCCTTGTAGTGGTTGTCAAGCAGCCTTGCATAGGCTATCCACTTGCTGTCGGGGCTCCATTCCGGGTTCATGGTGCGGTTCGGATGGGCGTAACGCTCTGTATCGGCCTTAACCAGCTTTGAAGTGGCAATTTCTGCTACCCAGAGGTTGTAGTGGGTGTCGGTGAAGGCAATCTTCTTTCCGTCAGGCGACCATGCCGGACGGAAGAAGTAGGTGGGATCGGGTATGGGAATTACCGTTGGTTTACCGAGGCCCTCCTGATCGGAAATGACAAGCTGATACTCACCACCGGCGTCGGAAAACCAGGCAATCGATTTGCCGTCGGGTGACCATACCGGGTATCTGTCGGCAGCCCCGGGGGTATTGGTTATATTCCTCCAGTTTCCCTTTTCCCGCGGAACCGTAAAAATCTCACCCCGGTACTCAAATAATGCCCTTTGACCAGTGGGTGACAGTGAGGCATTCTGAAGCGACGATGGGGTGATGTTTTCCCATCGCTCGCGGGCCCAGTGGAAATCGCCCCTGACATTTATCTCAAGTTTTCTGGTCCTGTTGTCGGCAGGATTCAGCATATGAAGGTACCCTCCCTGCTCGTAAACTATCATTCCGCCCCCGGCGTCGATATTCTTCACATCGAAGTCGGCATGAAAGGTTATCTGCTTAAGTTCTTCCCTCGCCGGGTCGAACGACCAGATGTTGTTCGCATAATCACGCTCTGACAGAAAGTAGACCCTGCCGTTGAGCCACACCGGACTGGTATGTCTCTCCCTGTCGGTTTGCGGAGTCTTCTTTACCGAGTAATCCTTCAGGTTCATTATCCATATCGGCTTAGCCTGGCCTCCGCGGTAGTTCCTCCACTCAGGGTCCCAGAATGAGACCTCCTGATAGGCCATGAACCTGCCATCGGGCGACATTGAGCCGGCTGAGGCCCGTGGCACCGGTAATGGTTCCGGCAAACCCCCGGTAACGTTAATGGCATAGAACTTCGACTCGGCTGTCGGATACCCCTCCCTTGCCGAGGTGAATATCACACTCTTTCCGTCAGGCGTCCAGCCTGTCACGTTGTCGGCCCCAGGGTGCCATGTGAGTCTCACAGGCTGCCCTCCTTCGGCCGGAACCGTATAAACATCGGTGTTGCCGTCATACTGGGCGGTGAATGCTATTGTTCTTCCGTCGGGAGAGAAATGCGGATCCCTCTCCTGTCCGGCCGAACTTGTAAGCCTTACTGCATCACCTCCTTCACGAGCAACTATCCAGAGGTCGTTGGCATGGACAAAGACTATCTGGGTACTGCTGATGGTCGGCTGCCGCAGCAGCATTGTCCCCTGCGATGCCGCAGGCTCTGCCAGTGATAGTCCTGCTGCCAGCAGAACCAGAAAACCTTTGATTCTCATAACTCAATTGTTTTATGTTACTGCTATATATAACTGATATTCAGGTCAATCTCTTCCGGGATAGATGATTCCTGCTGCTATCCTGATTCTGTCGAGCAGCTGCATCAGATCGTGGCTGAAACTAAGTGGTATCATACTGCTTTCGGCAGCCCCAGCATCCAGGCACTTCATAACCTCAGCAGCCTCCGGTGCGAATCCCGAGGCCGGCGGATTAAAGGAGGAGACAGCCGGTTCCTTCCCATCGGCCTCAACAGTAAGTAACTGACCGCCTGGCCGGCTGCGTTCCAGTATTATCCTGCCTTTCTCAAGAATAAATGTAGTGCCCACTCCGGCCTCGTCTATAAATGAGCTGTAGGCAGTTGCGCGCCGGCCATCGGCATATCCCAGCACAGCAAGCAGGCTGTCATCGGCGCCTGTGGGAGCAAATGAGGCCACGGCACTTATGTCGTCGGGTATCCCCATGTACCTGAGGATGTCCATCACGGGATAGATGCCAATATCAAGCAACGATCCGCCTCCGAGAGCCAGGTTGTAAGTCCTTGCCTCAGCACTGTACGGCGAGTTAAACCCAAAGCGGCCGGCAATTGAGAGTACTTTTCCCAATCTGCCGCTACTGATAATTGCGTCAGCCTCCCTGTAGGAAGGCTGAAACGGAGGCCAGAGAGCTTCCATAAGAAGGAGCCCTCTGCTGCGAGCCTCGGCTATCATCTCATCAACCTCGCGCAGGTTAAGGGCAAATGCCTTTTCGCATATAACGTGTTTACCATGCCCAAGGCATAGCATTGTATGTTCATGATGGTGCGAGTGTGGGGATGCGATATAAACCACGTCGAGGTCACTGTCGGCGGCAAGTTCACCGTAGCAGCCATATGCCCTGACAAAGCCATGTCTGCCGGCGAAATCGGTTGCGCGCGACAAGTCGCGCGACCCTACCGCCCATAATTCGGCATTGGGCAGAAGTTTAAGCCCTTCGGCAAACTTCTCCGCAATCCGCCCCGGCGCCAGAATACCCCATTTGTATCTTTTCATTGAAACCGTTTATCCCCTAAAGATAGAAAAAAACTTCCCGGCAAACCCATGCCACTTCTCCCACCCGCGCCCCGCATATCCTTTTACCTCACCCTACGCCCTTTACGTCCTTATTGGTATATACACCTTCCTCACTAGTTCCCCGTACTCCGATTCAGGATTGCTCATCGCGGTAATCCCTCCGCCACTCTTGTAAATAAGTTTCCCGGCCCGATTCTCAATAAACCGTATCATCACCCCGCTGTCGAGGTCCCGGCCATCGAACCAGCCGAACACCCCGGTATAGAATCCCCTGTCATAACCTTCCGCCATTCTGATGATCTCCACCGTCTTCTCTTTCGGGGCTCCCGTAACCGATCCGGCCGGCAGGAGCTTCGACATTATTGTCCCTATCCTGCCCCTCATCCCGCCGGTAAGCTTGCCTCCTATCTCCGAGCTTACCTGGAGAAGCGGACCGCGGTTCGTCTCAATACGGTCAATATACCTGTAACGTTTTACCCTTACCTCTCCGGCAACCATACTCAGGTCGTTGCGTATAAGATCGACAATGGTGTTATGCTCAGCCATCTCCTTGGTGTCGGCAAGAATTCTATTCTCCGCATCAGGAACCGTGGCATCAATGGTACCTTTCATCGGATACGAGCTTATGACCCCGTCAGTTATCCTCACGAAAATCTCGGGTGAAAAGCATATAAACCTCTCCCCGAACTGAATCCTGAAGGGCGCATCGCTTGCTTCAAAAATCTCACTTAGCGTCAGCGGCACCTCAATTTCAGTAGGCATGGTAAGGTTTATCAGGTAGCTGTCGCCACGCTTCAGGTGATACATAACTTTCCCGAATGCCTCCCTGTACTTTTCATACACCACCGGCGAAACAGTGAATGGCAACCCCAGGTTGTCAGTACCGGACGGTTTGGATGCTTTCCGCTTTGAGGGAACCGAGAATACTACCTCAGACGGAACCTCTTCCGTGCGCCAGACATGTACTTCTGATCCGTCGAATGAGATAATAAAAAGAAAGGGAATGCCCCGGGTTCCCAGGTCATCCATCATTGCCATCATGTCGGGAGGAAGTTTTAGCATCAGAGCGCAATTCTGTCAGAGGCAAAGATATAAACTTCACTGAAGCTGACGGTCTCTGAGGGTGACGATTCTATGGCATGAAGCCTGCCACTATTTAAACAATTCACTGGCATGACTGAATTTTGTACCTTTAGCCGTGGCAAAGATTTAAACGCCTTAAGACATTATCATATTAACCCTGACAACATGGATATCAATATTGACTTCTCGGGAAAAAATGTTCTTGTAACCGGCGGTTCGCGCGGAATCGGTAAGGCCTGTGCACTGCTCTTTGCGCAACTGAATGCGGGTGTTATAATAACCTACAGGGCGAATCACTCCGAAGCAGAACGCACCCTGGAGGAAATGGGAACCAATGGAAACCATAAAGCCTTACAGCTCGATGTCGCCGATGCTGAAGCAATTGCGAAGCTGTTCGGGAAGCTGAAAGACATCTACGGGCGGATAGATATAGTGGTGAACAATGCAGGAGAATTCTCTGAACACAGAATAGCTGATATCGGCTATGATGAGTGGCAGGCGAGATGGAACAGAACTATAGCTGTAAATCTTACCGGGGCTGCAAATGTTTGCTACATGGCGGCACGGCATATGATTGAGAAGGGAGGGGGCAAGATTGTCAATATCTCTTCGCGCGGTGCCTTCCGGGGAGAGCCCAATCACCCGGCATACGGGGCCAGCAAGGCCGGCCTCAACTCAATGAGCCAGTCGCTTGCACAGTACCTGGCTCCCTATAATATTACTGTTGGAGTGGTGGCCCCGGGATTTACGGAGACCGATATGGCTGCTGAAGTGCTTAACAGTCCCGCAGGCGAAGGCATTAAGCGACAGAGTCCGCTTAACCGGGTGGCACAACCGGTTGAGGTGGCAAGGGCCGTGGTGCTTTTCGCTGCTGAAGGATTCGAATATATGACAGGTGGCATTATTGACGTCAACGGTGCATCATACCTGCGCAGCTGAACTTACGAAAAAAGAGATGAAACTGCTTATCATCGACAATCACGATTCATTTACCTGGAACCTGGTTCAGCTGGCCCGTGAGGCGGGAGCGGAAGATATTACCGTATCACTTTCGGAAAAAGCCCTTGAGGCAGATCCCGGTGTTTTTGACCGTGTCATTTTCTCACCCGGACCAGGCCTGCCGGAGGAGTTTCCTGCGATGCTTGAAATCCTCAAACGCTACCCTGAAAAACGAATTCTGGGTGTGTGCCTGGGATTGCAGGCTATCGGAACTTATTTCGGGGCATCACTCATTAATATGGATGATGTCAGTCATGGTCACCAGATAAAGATAAACATTACCGAACCCGACTACATATTTGCAGGGTTACCAGGGCGATTCGATGCCGGTCTTTACCACTCGTGGATGCTATCAGAAACGGCTTTCCCAGCCGGGCTGCTGATAACGGCCATGAGCGACGACAACAGGATAATGGCAATAAGGCACCGGCAACTGGACATTCACGGTGTGCAGTTCCACCCCGAATCGGTAATGACCCCGGCCGGCGGAAGCATTATGGCAAACTTCCTCCGCTAAACATGTTAACCGGCAACAGGGCAATGGTTCCCAACCACTATTGCTTTTTCAGGCTCAACAACCCTGAAAACAGATCCCGGTTAGCCAGAATCTTCTCACTGTTTCCATATACGCAATAGACATTCTTATCAATAACCGCCTTAACGATCTCCGCCATTCCGCCAATATCTGAAGCTGTTGTTGACAGTACAGCATCTCTCTCTGCCTGGTGTTCTGCAGCCGTTGTGCCCTCAAGGAATCTGGTGAGTGCAATATTTCCCTTCATTGAGGGTGTCTGAGGACCATCCATTAGGGCAATTGTACCAATTATGTAACGTGTCATCATATTCTCATCGGCATCAAATCCTGCCAGATAGTCAACACTCCTTCTGTATGAATCAAGAGTCTCGCTGAGGTTCGGATCGCGGTATGAAATAAGCAGCATAGTACCTGCCGGGCTTATATTGGCGAATCCCCCGTAAGCCCCGCCTATTACCCTGATCTGTGTCTGTAACCAGTCTGTCGACATAACCTGGCTTAACACATTCAACTTTCCGGACCATTGATACCCCAGATCCCTGAAGTTAAATCCCTGAATTACATACTGAACCTTCGATGTAGTAAGAATCCCCTCGTTCCTCTTCACCGGCACCAGATTCCAATCTGCCTTACCGCCACTTCCCGAAGGAGCTTTTTCAAGAAAACGTCCTAACTCAGCGACCCATTTGCCATAATCCTGTTCATTGCAGGTTACCGTTGACAGCATGTTCTCCTTTACAAACAGAGCCGCTGCCACCTCTGCAAGTTCCCTGATGATTTTTTCCGGATCAGTCTCCAGCAATCTTACAACATCACCAAGAAACCAGTAGTATTCAAGCCCCCTCGTAATCTCATTATAAACCCCGCTCTTTTCAAAATATGAACTAACCCGCCTGACAGCATAAACATAACCATTGCTTTCAACATCGAACGCTATGTCAGTATAATGCCTTCTGATCAGAGTGTATAATCTTTCCCTGTCAGCAAATACCTGACGGAACAGAATCTCTCCGATCAGATCAAACATTTTTGGGCACTTGTCACTCATCGCCTTCGACTCAATGTAAACATAAGGTATCATATCCGCATCTCTCCTGCCTGGCCGGTAAACAGACTGTCCGGCACCGAATCCTCCTGTATGAATATTCAGTTCATCATCCAAAACACCGTATTCATAGTTCTCCGTGTTTAGTTTACCCAGAAGGTTCGTAAGCAGGTAAGCGTATCCCAGCTTTTCCTGGGGCAGTACCCTGACATCGAAAAGAAGCTTGTTATAAACTATTCCATTGGTGAATTCGGTGAAATGAATAACCCTGTTCTCTCCGACCCGCTTTTCAGTAGCTTCATACCATTTAGCCTCCTTTTCAATATCACTCAGGGCCAGCATCGGTATGGTGGCAAGTGCTTCCGGTGTGTCGGAACGCTGCTGATATTCAATCAGCCCGGTTGTTGAGGTCATTATCTTATTAAGCTCCTCTTCGGTCATAGAGAGTTTTTTTGCTTCCAGCTTCGCCCTTGTTTCTGCATCTGTCTTCTGCTGCAAACCCGGCTCAGGAACCAGGGCAATGAGAAGGGAGTGGGTGTTTTCAAGGAGTCCTTTCCGAATCTTCTGTTCCAGCAAATCGGTAGTAAGTGCCTTTTTTATTTCCTTTAACGGCTTCTCAAACTCCAGTCCAGAGAACGGATCTCCCCGGTGCATCCACTGACCAAGCATCTGCATATTGAGAATAAGTCCCTTCTGCGGACTGTCTCCTTCACGCAACCTGAACTCCAACCTGTTTATTGCACCCTCTATCGACTTCTTGTCAATCCCATCGCTTACTACCCTCCTGAGCGACTCCATCACAATATCCCTGAACCGGTCAAGATCTTCCCCGTTTGCATCCTGGGCAATCAGATGAATCGCAAGCTGAAGGTCTCCAAGACCATATGCGAAGTGGTTTTTCCCAATACCTGCCTCCTGAAGGGCTTTTCTGACAGGCCCCGATTCATTGTTCACCAGAATATCGGTAAGGGTATTATATGCCATGATATCAGCCTGGCCCGGATTATCTGCCACCACAAAGCTCATCTGAAGGAAGCTTTTGTCACGCGTATCACTGCCTTCCAGAACCGGGTAAGCTGCCACAACACGTTTCATCTCAGCAAAGGGCGGCTGCAGAGGGATTGTAACTTTCTCCGCTTTCCGGTTATATTCAGAGAGATAGTTTTTATCGAGGAACTCAAGTTCAGCCGCCAGATCAGCATCACCGTAAAGAAGAATATAGCTGTTCGACGGATCATAGTACCTCCGGTGGAACTCAAGGAAATTGTCATATGTCAGATCAGGTATCGCCGGCGGATAGCCCCCCGATGAAAACCGGTATGGCGTCATGGGGAAAAGATTCCTGTTAACCTGGTAATTAAGCTCTACCGATGGATCTGAGAAAGCCCCCTTCATTTCATTGTAGACAACCCCCTTGTATATGAGTGGTGCATCCGCGGAAGAGAGTTCATAATGCCACCCCTCCTGTGCCAGAATCCGGGGATCATTGTATATCAGAGGCTTGAATACCGCATCCATATAAACATGCATCAGGTTGAAATAATCCTTCATATTCATGCTTGCAACCGGATAAATCGTGAGATCAGACCCGGTCATGGCATTCAGAAAGGTGTTTAGTGATCCCTTCATAAGAACATCAAACGGACTCTTAACCGGGAAATTCTCAGATCCGTTCAGTACCGAATGCTCCATAATGTGGGGAGTGCCACTGTCAGATTCGGGGGGAGTCTTGAAGGCAACCGAGAAAGTTTTGTTCTGATCATCGGCAGCTATCTTGAATACCCTGGCGCCGCTTCCTATATGCTCCAGGTAAATGCAATCGGCATTTACCTCCTTTACAAATCTCTTCTCCAATACCTTGTAGCCATCGTACTTAAAGGCATTGTCACAGCCTGTGGCTAGTAAGGCCACGGAAGAAAGGGTAATAATTAAGTTCTTCATAGGATTCTCTTTTCTGGGTTTTGCAACAAACAGTAAAGTTAGAAAATCCCTGGCTATGCATTCAGGTTATTAATTTAATACTGTATTACCTGGATTAAAACTGAAGTACCGATAGTCGATCAATCCGCTGTAGGTGCCGGGGAAGTAAGGTATTGAAACAATTGCCGAGACAGACCAAAATTACATACTGATGAAAAGGGTAATAACCAAGGCCGATCTGCGTGAGTACAGACCAGGCAGGTGGGGAGGAATTTTTGAGTCCGAAGACCTTTTTGCTATTGCCGACAAGAAATACCGGAGGGCTGCCTTCATTGAAACTGTTGACGATGTTTTTGGAATCTTTCCATCCGATCCGGAATACCTGTTCTCCTTACTCAGATATCTTGAAGACGGCAGAATCAGCTATCCGATAGATGCAATCACATTCCTGAAAATGGCAGGCGATGCAGGGGTTGAGCTGAAAGAGCTCGTGAAATTCAGCACTTCTCCTGAAAGGCTATTAGCCCTGACTCCCGACTGCAATCCCATCATCATCACCTTCACCATAAAGGATCATATAAGAATAAATTAACCCGGTAACCAGTAACCAGCAACCAGCAACCCTCCTTCGCCACCTCCTACGCTAAAGCTTCGGAGGTCGAAGAAGGCTCCGGAGGGCGAAGCCAGCAACCATTCACCGGTCAATTCCCCCCGTTTACCGAATATTTTAATTTTTTCACTACTATGTATTGCATAGTATATATTTTTATATATATCTTTGCATAAACTATTTTTATATTTTCTAAGGTACCATATTAAAACGAATACAAAATGAAGGTAACATTAAACATCAATATCGGGGGGTACGCCTTTCACATCGACGAGGATGCCTACCACGATCTGAAGGCCTACCTCAGGTCGCTCGAGCTTCACTTCACCGGTGAGGATAGTGCCTCAGAGATAATGGCCGACATTGAGGTCCGCATGTCGGAACTATTCCGCGCCCGCCTTGGCACCTACCGTCAGGTAATTACAATTGACGACGTTCGTGAGGTAATGAAAATCATGGGTACACCCGAAGATTTTGTCGACCAGGATACCTTCTCGGCAAAGGAGAAATTCACCTCATCATCGACGCGCCGCATGTACCGCGATCCCGACAACCGCATCATAGGAGGTGTGGCGGCGGGTCTGGCAGCCTACTGGCATCTCGATCCCATCATCCCCAGGGTTATCTTCCTGGCGCTGATATTTGCCGGCGGGCTCGGCATCTTCGCATACCTTATACTATGGATAGTGCTTCCCGAAGCCCGCACCACTGCCCAGAAGATCGAGATGAAGGGTGAACCGGTAAACATCCACAACATTAAGGAATCGGTGAAGAACGAGTTTGAACGGGTAAGAAAGAACTTTAAAAACATTTAGCCATGAACAGTGAAAATGCAAAGGCACAGATGCGGAAAGGAATACTAGAGTATTGCATTCTGCTGATACTATCGCGCAGTTCCTGTTACGCCAGCGACATCATAAGGGAACTAAGGGAGGTGGAACTTATAGTTGTTGAGGGAACCCTCTACCCCCTCCTCACCCGGCAGAAGAATGCCGGACTGCTCAGCTACCGATGGGAGGAGTCGCAGCAGGGTCCGCCCCGCAAATACTACGAACTGACAGAAAGCGGCCGGGCGTACCTGAAGGAACTAAACCAGTCGTGGAACGAACTCGTTGAATCGGTAAATCGTATCAGAAAATAGGAACCATGAAACTCTGAAAAGGTAAGACAATGAAAAAGACAATCAATATCAATATCACAGGCGTGGTATTCCAGATCGACGATGATGCATTCGAAAAACTGCGCAACTACCTCCAGGCGGTCAACACCAGGTTCCGCAACATCCCCGGCGGCAGTGAGGCCGTCGACGACTTCGAGGCCCGCGTTGCTGAGATACTGCAGGGGCGCCGGGGCATTACCGGCATAGTCACCATCGACGACGTAAACGAAGTAATATCGGTAATGGGAAGGCCCGAAGATATCGACGACGGTTATGACGATGCTCCGGGGGAACCGGGGCCGGCTGCACAGCGAAGGCTCTACCGCGACCCCGACGAAACCATCATTGCAGGTGTGGCCGGTGGTATTGGCAGTTACCTCAATGCCGACCCCGTGTGGTTCAGGCTCATTTTTATCCTCACCACCATCTTCTATGGATTCGGCTTCTTTATCTACATCGCCCTCTGGGTGGCCCTGCCGGTGGCCTCAACCGAAGTCAGGAAGAGGGAGCTGTGCGGCCACCGCTACAGCCCTTTGGCGCACGGTCGGAAAAGAGGCCGCGGCGCCGGCGGAAATGATGCAGTCGACAGGGTTGGTGGCGCCCTCAATGAGGTTTTCCGCGCACTCGGACGATTCATCGTCATACTGGTGCGTGTAATTGCAATTATTGTCGGAACTTCCCTGGTTATAGCAGGCTTCGCCCTGCTGGCCCTTATCATCTCGGCACTGGTGTTCAACTACGGTCCGTGGCTCCCCGGAGCGGCATCGACCGATACGTTCCACTTCACCGAACTCTTCTCCGTGATTTTCACTCAAGGTGCTGTTCCATGGGTTGTCGCGCTCAGCATCATGGTTACTGCACTGCCGCTGCTGGGAATTGCATACTGGGGCATAAGGATGATATTCCGGTTTAAAGCGAGAGATGGAGTGATAAGCATTACTGCACTGGTGATGTGGGTAGTTTCGGCCGTGGCCCTTACAATGATCCTCTTCAGCCAGGGAATCAGCTTTGCCGAGTCGGGGCGTTACACCGAAGTGACAGAGATTGAAGCGGTATCAGACACTCTCGTTGTCACCGCCGGCAGAGAAATGGCGCCCGGCAGCTATGATAAGAAGATTCCTGTTCCCTTCGATGATATATTCTGGCTTTACAGAACCGAAGCAGGTGACCTCTTCTGTTCACCAATCGTAAAGATAAGAAGCACTGACCAGGAAAAGCCCCGGATAGAGGTTACAAGATACAGTCACGGCCATACCAGGGAGACTGCCGATGACAATGCCGGAAGAATCAGCTACGATTACTCCTTCCGCAACGATACCCTGGCCCTCGGCACATTCTTCCCGGTTCCCGGTAAAACGAGGTGGAATGGTTCAATGGTAAGGGTAAGAGTCTATATTCCCGAAGGACAAAGTATTTATCTCGATGAAAAGATCGAACCATTTATCAGCTACCCATCCGGTTCCAGTCGCCACAAGTCGGAGCCGGGCGGAAGCTGGTGGACTATGACAGAAAACGGGTTAACGCCCGGTTAACAACCACAACACAGTTTAAGTTTTCCAACAAACAGGGCCGCAACCACTTGTGGCCCTGTTTCCATTTCACACCAGGTTAAAGTTTTGTTAATTACACAATAAACAACTACCAGTTTAGTTTAACAGTTAATTTCGCATTGCAAAACCCATATAAATGCAAATCCATGAAAAGATCAATTATTGCTGCAGCACTGTTGCTGGCAGGAACGTCGCTTTTTAGCCAGGAGCAGCCGGCTGCACAGGACACCATTCGCAAGGACGCCCTTAAGGTGTTCATGGAATCAAATGACTACATAAGGAAGGAGATAACCTTCGTTAACTATGTGCGTGACATCAGAGACGCTCACGTCTATATAATCTCCTCCTTCCGGCGAACCGGTTCAGGCGGCGGTGAAGTCACCTACTTCATTGTAGGGCAGCATGAGTTCTCGGGAATGACCGACACTCTTGTTGTAAACACAAGCCCCGACGATACCGAAGATTCAAGCAGGAAGAAGGAGGTTGCTGCACTGAAAATGGGACTTATGAGGTATGTACTCAAGACACCTCTTGCCTCCTACTTCGACGTTAGGTTCACTATGCCGGTAACTGAAACCGTGGCCGGCGACAAGTGGAACAGCTGGGTATTCAGGTCAAGTGTCGGCGGATTCCTGCAGGGACAAAAATCATACAAGTCGAGCAATATCTTCTCCAGCATTTCGGCAAACAGGATCACTGAAAAGGTAAAAACTCAATTAAGCCTAAGCTACGACCGGGGCGATGATAAATTCGACCTCGGCGAATCAGTGGTCACAAGCCTGAACCAGGGAAAAGAGCTGGACTTCCTGAATGTTTGGGCAATCAACAACCATTGGTCGTACGGAGGATCGGTTTCAGTCGGATCATCATCATACGGAAACAGCGACCTGCAGTTCAGTCTCTTGCCCGGAATTGAATACAATATTTTCCCGTACAGCGAATCAACAAGGAGACAATTGCGGCTGATGTACAGGGCCGGATTCGAATACAATAACTACACTGATTCAACCATTTATGACAAACTTGAGGAAAACCTGCTGATGCAGTCAGTATCGGCTGCCTACGAGGTGGTCCAGAAGTGGGGGTCAGTATCAATGAACCTCAACTGGCGGAATTACCTCCACGACTTCTCAAAAAATAATTTTGGATTGAGCGGCTCTGTCGACTTCAGGATTGCAAAGGGATTATCTTTCAATATGGGGGGATCATTCAGGTTCGTTCACGATCAGCTGGCTCTGGTTAAGGGAGGCGCAACACCCGAAGAGATACTTCTGCGAAGGAGAGAACTGGAAACACAGTACTCCTATTTCACCCACTTCGGATTGTCTTATACCTTTGGTTCTATCTACAACAATGTTGTAAACCCCCGTTTCGGTGGCGGCGGCGGAAACAGGATGATGATCTCCTTCTGATTTCATTCAAAAAAAACAGGAGGTCGGGACAAGATTTCCTGTATTTTTTGAATAACTTTGTGACTGATGGTCATTTTACGAATGTAGTTCATATGGGTGTTAATGAAAGAAAATCGCGGGAACGTAGCAGCCGAAGAGAAGCGATACTCGATGCTGCCGAAAAAATCTTTTCCACCAAAGGAGTCATCACATCAACCATCGATGAAATTGCCAGAGAAGCCGAACTTGGGAAGGGCACCCTCTACAACTATTTCCCCTCAAAAGAGGCTATTCTGTGGTACTGCGCAGTCAGAGGGATGAAGATATTGACAGGCATGATGTTAAGCTCAGTCTCCCCCGGAAACGAGCCTCTAATAAATCTCCGGAAAATGGCTGAATCATTCATGAAGTTTGCCCTGAGACATAACAACTACTTCAGAATATTCCTTACCGTCGGAATGGGCTTCTCAATTCCCTCAGGACTTACAGGCAATGAGGTAAAGGAGGTTTTTGAAAAGGAGTCCCCATATCTGCTTATCATGGAAGAGCTTAAACGGGGCCGGGCAAGCGGCCTTTTCAGGAGTGACGTAGACCTTAACCTCCTGACTCATGGAGTGTGGATACAGTTCTACAGCTTTATGCAGCTGATTTCGCTGAACCCCGAAATGGTGGCTGCTTTCGGCCTTAACCATGAAAAACTTATCGAAACCAATATGATGATGATAATAAATGGAATAAGAAAGGATTCGGGCGTATGAGGGCACAAATAAAACTGATAATGATGCTGGTCATTGCGGGTCAGCCGGCAATATCATCAACCGCCCAGGACGGTATACTTGATGAATATATCCGCATCGGGCTTGAAAACAATATTGCCATTCAGAAGTCTAATCTCTCGTACCAGAAGGACCTTGCCGTCATGCAGGAGGCCAGAGGGTATTTCCTGCCCGGACTGAGTTTCCACGCCCGGTACACCATAGCACGCGGAGGGAGAACCTTCGAATTCCCGGCCGGCGACATGCTGAACCCGCTGTTTCAGAACATCACAGCCCTGAATACGGCCATGGCAGCTATTAATCCGATGTACCCCTCCCTCCCGGCCTACCCTTCGGCCGACAATATCATATTTAAATTCTACAGGCCTACCGAGCACGAAACAAAATTCAGCCTCATACAACCGCTCTTCAATCCGGCTATATACTACAACTACCGCATAAAACAGGTTGAGACAGAGATCGGGCTTACGGGTATTGAAATAACAGGCCGGAACCTCGTAAAACAAATCACCGATGCCTATTACGACTACCTCCGCAGCCATGCATTCGACCGTCTGGCCGATGAGGTGATTGTACTGGCTACTGAAAACCTGAGGGTTTGCAACAGTCTATACGTCAACAATATGATCACCTCCGACATCGTCCTCAGGGCGGAAGCCGACCTCGCCGGGGCAGGAGTGACAAAGTCGGAAACCACCGGGGCCATCAACAGTTCACAGGCCATGTTCAACTATCTGCTTAAAAGGGATTTGCGGGAGCCGATTATCCGTGACACATCCATAGTTACGGTGCCGGGCGGAGAAACACTGGCCGAGAGCATCAGCCTCGCACCATCGAGGAGGCCCGAAACTGCCCTTATCGATAAATGGCTGGAGGCCAACAGGCATTTCATAAGCCTTACCCGCACCGACGCGCTTCCGGTGGTTGCGGGGGCAGTCGATTATGGTTTCCAGGGAGAGAAGTACAGTTTCGGTAAGGATGACGATTTCCTGCTGGCTTCAGTGGTACTCAGGTGGAACATCTCAGCAGGCAATACAGCCAGGAGCAAAACCCGGCAGGCAAAGATCGACAGGGAGATGCTCGAACTCAACAGGGAGGAGCTGGAGAGTCAGATTGAGCTCCAGGTAACCACAGCATATTATGATCTGAATACCGCATTTGAGGCTGCCGAAGCAGCAACCAGGGCTCTCGAACCGGCCATTGTCTCATTCGGGATGGCCCGCGCCCGATTCAGGGAAGGGGAGGTTTCTTACGCAGGTATGCTGGAAGCACAGACTATGATGATAAAAGCGAAGCAGCAACTGCTAGACAGGCAGTACCTGTTCATGAAGAAAAAGGCAGCTTACAACCTGGCAACAGGAAATACTACCATTAAATAATTCCGGTGATGAGAAAAAACACAACACTGATAATTATCGCAGTAATCATTATTGCTGCCGGCGGTTCATGCAAAAACCGCCAGGAAACGGTTGGAGAGACTGCAAACTCAGCTGTGAAAGTATTAACAGACACGGTAAAGCTGACCTCAGTAACTATTCCGGTCACTGCTTCCGGCCTCCTCTCAACCGAGACAGAAGTAAAGCTCTCCTTTAAAACAGGCGGTCTGATAGGGAGCTTACCGGTTAGAGAGGGCCAGACGATGAAAAAAGGGGATCTGATAGGGAGCCTCGATCTTTCCGAGGTCAACAGCATGGTTAACCAGTACCGGCTTGCTCTTGAAAAAACGGAGAGGGACCTTGCAAGGGCGAAGAACCTGTATGCCGACTCGGTTGCAACCCTTGAGATGCTGCAGAACGCCCAGACAGCACACGATATGGCGCAATCGATGCTGAATGCATCGGTATTCAACCGCGACAAGTCAGTGATAACGGCGCCAGCCGATGGCAAGGTACTCAGGAAGCTGGCCGAGAGAGGGGAAATTACCGGTTCAGGTCACCCCGTAGTTCTGTTCGCCCCGACAGGTGGTGAGTGGGTGATCTCTTCAGGATTATCTGACAAGAATATTGTAAGGGTAGCGGTTGGCGACAGTGCCCTGGTAACCCTTGATGCTTTCCCCGGAATACTATTCAGTGGTGTGGTGGTCGAAACAGGAACCTTTGCCGATCCCTACACCGGCACCTTTACTGTCAAAACCGCCATAGCAGACGCCGATGAGAGATTCAGGACGGGGATGACAGGAAAAGTCTCAATGGTTCCGGCATCGCCGGGAAAGTTCATCACCGTGCCACTTACTGTCCTTACCGACACAGGTAACGATGCCGCATATATCTGCCTGGTAACCGGTGGTTCATGGAGGAAAACCAGGATAATCACCGGCGAGATAACCGGCGACAGGATAGTTGTAAGGGAGGGTCTGGCTGAAGGCGATATTTATATCACTGAGGGGATGAAGTACCTGACGCCCGGGTGCAGTATTCAAATTGTAAACCAATAAGCAATGAGACTACCGAAACTTGCAACGGAACTGCCTCAGTTTACATTAATCGTATTCATTCTTCTGGCGTGGTTCGGCGTGAACTCATACCTGACGATGCCACGCACTGAAAATCCTGAGATTGTTATCCCGGGGACGCTGGTGATTGCCGTACTGCCCGGGGCCGGGCCGGCTGATATCGAGACGCTTGTGTCAGACCCCGTTGAGAGGGCAGTGAATGAGCTTGACTACATTAAAAGGGTAAGCACCCGAATAACGGAAGGTTATTCGCTTACGGCAATTGAATTTGACTTTGACACCGATGCCGATAAGAAATATGACGAGGTTGTACAGAAGGTCAACTCCATACGCGATGAACTGCCTGACGAGCTTCTGTCACTGGAAACATGGAAGTGGACTACCACTGACATAGTCACACTGCAGTTGGCTCTTGTAACATCATCGGGCGACCAGGATGAGCTTGAATACTATGCCCGGCTGCTGAAGAAAGCTGCTGAGAAGAGCGACGGGGTTAAGAAGGTGAAGATATTCGGTATTCCGGAACAGGAGGTAGTGGTAAATCTCGATTTTGCAAGGATGGCTGCCATGAATATTTCGCTTGAACAGATCGAAAAAGCAATAATAAGCAACAATCTGACCATACCTGCCGGTACGGTTGAAATATCGGGAACAGGATTTAACGTCAAAGGTACAGGGAGGTACGAATCGCTTGAGGAGATAGAAAGCACCGTGGTCTCAACATGGGCCGGTAACCAGATAAGAATCGGTGATATTGCCGAAGTATCGCTGACCCGTACTGACCAAGACTACATAGCCCGCTACGATGGAGCTAAGGCCGCCTTCATAACCGTTACCCAGAAGACGGGCAGGAACGTTTTTGTGGTAACCGGGCAGCTTCTCACCAGCCTGGATGAGATTGTGGCAGAACTTCCTGATAATCTTTCGTTGGAGTATGTCTTTGACCAGACAGAAGGGGTTGACGCTAAAATAAACAGGTTTATGGGGAACCTCCTTCAGGGTATCCTGCTGGTAGGTATTATTATCTTCCTGACCATAGGGGCCAGGAGTTCGCTGGTTGTTATCCTGGCTATTCCATTATCAGTTATTGCCGGTATTGGTATAATCGACTTTGCAGGGTTCGGGTTGCAGCAGATATCGATAGCCGGGCTGGTAATTGCCCTTGGAATGCTTGTAGACAACTCCATTGTGATGGTTGAGAATATAACCCGCCACATCGGAAAGGGAGTGCCACCGCGCGAGGCTTCCGTCAGAGCCGCAACCGAGATAGGGTGGCCGATAGTTACAGCCACAATCACAACTTTGCTGGCGTTTATACCTATAGCCATGATGCCCGGGAAGGCCGGCGAGTTTATCAAATCCCTTCCGGTAACCATTATGGCTACCCTTGCAGTATCACTGCTGGCGGCGCTTACCCTTACTCCGGTGATTACCGGCATACTATTCAGGCCTGTGAACCCTGAAAAGCCTGCCAGGGGAACTTTGCTCAGAAGGATGCTTAACTGGCTGATTGAGAACCCATACAGGAACACTCTGGCATTCGCGCTGTCGCACAGATGGGTAACTGTTGCTCTGGCATCGGCCGCTTTCCTCGGCACGCTGGCCCTGGTTCCCCGGATAGGAATAAGCTTCTTCCCCAAGGCCGAGCAGCCAAATTTCCTGGTCACCGTGAAGATGCCACAGGGAACAGCTATTACAAAAACTGACAGTATAAGCCGGGTTGTGGAGGCCATACTCGACACCATACCGGGTGTGCGGTATACAGCAGGGAATGTCGGACACGGTAACCCGCAGATCTATTACAACATTTTCCCTGAGGCTTATAATCCGAGCCTTGCCCAGATTTTTGTGCGGCTCGATGAGTATACCCCTGAGGGTTTTGCCGGAACAATACAGCGAACCCGCGAAGCCGTTGAGAGTATTCCGGGGGTGAAGGTCTCGGTAAGGGAGTTTGAACAGGGTCCACCGGTAAGCGCACCTTTACACATTTACATTTCGGGTAAGGACTTCAGTATTCTCAGCGATATGGCGGCAGAGGCCGAAGAGGTGCTGAGGGCACATCCCGGAGCAACCGACATTACCAACAGCGCTGAAGGAACCGGGACCTCCCTCTGCTTCGATATAAACCGTGACAAGGCTAATATGTACGGGGTACCGGTACACCTGATAAACAAAACCATAAGGGCCTCGGTGGCTGGAGTTGCCGTTTCTGCGTTCCGTGACCCCTCAGGAGAGGAGTATGATATAGTTCTGAAGAAAGATGACAAGGCGACGGGAGCTGACAGATTCGGATCGGTTTACGTCACATCACTAACCGGCAGGCAGATACCTCTGCTCCACCTTGCCGACATTACGCTGAAAGATTACCCTCTTGAGATAAACCACTACGGGATGGATCGTACAGTGCAGCTAAAAGCCTATAACCTTCCCGGGTATACTGTCGATGAGATTGTTGCACCAGTGGTTGAAAAACTTGAAGAGATGAAGATGCCGGCAGGATACACCTACCATGTTGCCGGTGAAATTGAGGGACGCGATGAGGCTTTTGGGGGTATGGAAAATGCACTGCTGATTGCCATACTCGCCATTCTTGCCGTTCTGGTACTGCAGTTCAGGTCGTGGAAACAGCCACTGATAATATTTATTGCAGTACCCTTCGCGGTGACAGGCATGATATGGGCCCTGTTCCTTACAGGAAACACGTTTTCCTTTACAGCCTTTATCGGACTGATAAGCCTGGTGGGCATTGTGGTTAACAACTCGATAATACTTGTCGACTATACCAACAGGCTGAGGTCAGGCGGTTCAGACACGGATGAAGCACTGAAAATGGCCGGGGAAGTCAGATTCATACCCATCATTCTCACTGCATTTACCACTATTGTCGGACTGCTGCCTCTCACACTTGGGGGAGGAACACTCTGGGCCCCGCTGGGATGGACCATTATAGGGGGATTGCTGGTTTCGACATTCCTGACCCTTATAGTCGTACCGGTAATCTATTCACTTATGTCGGCCGTCAGCAGTGAGAGGGTTCAGAACCTGCCGGTTACCTGAAGGGAGAACTGCCGGTGAGGCATTATGTCGCCGGGCCGGCCCATGTACTCGGTGTTGGTAAGGTTCTTGATGCCTGCCGAAACCTGCCAGGGTTGGCCCATGCGGTACGAAACAAAAACATCGGCAACAAAGTGGCCTGAATTGTGCTCCAGCCAGTAATCATAAAAGCCGGGAAGTATCGTCTCTCTGGAAAGTGGGTTAACAAATACATTGTCGATGTCGAGAATCTTCGACTTCACCGCCATGTTGAATCCGGCCTCGAGCCGGCCAAAAGAGGTTGAAAGGCCCAATTCCGCAGCGTTCTTTCTCCTGAATTTCAGGTACTTGCCGGTATTCCGGCCGGTTACGCCGTTGAATTCGACCGGGTACATGAAGGTATATCCGGCGGTAAGAGTTGTAATTGCCTTTCCGTTTGTGAAGCTGAGCAGCAACTCGGCTTCGGCACCATAAACCCTTGAGTTCTCAATATTGGTTGGCCTGAAGCCGTAGGTGTACTCTTCAGCCATTATGTCATACCAGTAGCCGAACACATACTCAATCATATTACTGTTCTGTGAATAGAAGAGGGCAAGATCGGCCTGGCCGCTCATGTTGTAAACCGAAAAGCCCTGCCTGAGACCTGCTTCCGAACTCCAGCCCGACTCAGGCCTGATTTCAGGATTGGGGAGTATTTTTATTGACCCCACTGTTGTGTAGGCATGTTTTTCGGCCACCGACGGGTATCGGTAACCCTGGCCTATCGAAGCCCTGAGGTATGTTGCACGACCCAGTGTGGCATTCAGCCCTGCCCGGAATATGGGCACAGGCCTGGAGGTTTCGCCGTCGAGGACATATTGTTCAATCCTGAAACCGGCCACCCCTCTAAGCCATTCGAGCGGATATGCCTCGAACTGTGAATAGCCGGCCACGTTAAATCCGCTGTGGTCGCCATAGAACCTCGAGTTTATTATGCTTAGTGTCTGAGTTGTGCCGGCTACAATTGCGAAAAGACCCCTGCGGCCGCTGCTGTACTGGTATTCCGAGTATATTGAGTGTGAGTCGCTGTTGTTGTTCTCATCTTCCGGCATACGGTTCAGATTCGACATAAGCCTCATGCCTGCCTTGTGTTCCCCCTTTCCATTGCCACCGGCAACAAAAAACGGATCCACCGATATGCTTGTACCGCGGAATGGCATGGCTGTTTCGGGATTCTGCTTCAGGGCACCGGTGGAGGCATCCTCCCATAGCAGGAAATCGCGTTTCGATGTTGCGGTGGTTATGAGGTTAACGCCATAGTACAGGCCTGATTTCACCGATGAGGCCCTTTTCAACCTGATGTTCACCCTGCTGTATCTCTCCTCGTTAAGCGCCCTGTAGCCGTTGTCATCGAGTATCTTCAGGCCCACCCCCACTGAGTTCCTTCCATATATTGCCGAGTGTGTCATTGAGGCCGAGAAGGTTGTGCGGGGTGTATCCCACCATTTCCACTCCCTGCTTGAGGGTTTGCCGTAAACGGCTGCCGAGGCTGTAACACTTGTATATGGATTTTCGTCGGGTTCACGTGTTATAAAATTAACAATGCCGTTCAGTGCCGACGATCCGTACAGAACCGATGATGCTCCCTTGATTACCTCTATCCGCGAGATGTTTTCGAGTGGCAGCGCGTGCCACTTTATATTTCCGGCGTCGGCCGACATGGCAGGCAACCCGTCAATCAGGGCAAGTACCCTGCTGCCGGCACCGTAGCTGTATCCGCTGCCTCCCCTTATCGATGCCTGTCCGTCGAGAATCTCTATCCCCGGCGTCCGGTTAAGCAGCTCATCGGCACTGATGAAATGGTTCCTTCCAATGATATACGGTTTGATGACGCTCATCGAAACCGTAAGTTCCGACAGCCGCTGTTCGGTTCTGCCCGCACTCACCACTATCTCGTTAAGGGTAGTTATATCGGGTTCCATTGATATGTCAAGTACCAGAGTATCATTTACGGCAAGGTTCACGGTTTTCCGCTCAGCCTTGTAACCCACGAACCTGAAAGTGATAATCACCTGCCCGGCAACAGTGCGCAGTGAATAATCACCCCCGGTACCGGTTGCAGTACCTGAACCCGGCTCAGGCACGACATGTACGCCGGGTATCGGATTACCGGTTCCGGCTTCCGCTACCCTGCCCCTTACAAAAGCCTGTGAATAGAGGGCTGCCGTGCTGATGCCCAGCACCGCCGTCAGCACAAAAATCCGCACTTTCATCTATACGGCATTATGGTTTTGCCCTGAAGGTGATCTCAATCAGCTTCGGAGTGGTGAGATCGGGGGGAATGGGGAATGAGGTTGAGATACTGAACTTCTGAGCCGTTAGTTCGCCTATTGTTGTTGTAAGCGGAACTGCAAGATCGGGCGAGGTAATGGTGATATTATTCTCGTTGTTCGAAAAGTACCATGTGCCGGTGTATTCGCCAAAGTATCCGGTTCCGTCCTTGTAAAACTCAGCGTCGCCGACAAATTTCTCAAGCGGCTCGCCGGGCCCCGATGCATCCTCCCCTTCAACATTAAGAATCTCCGACTGCCACACTGTACCGGTAAGCAGCCTGAATCGCTCCGTGCCCTCCTCCTTCTTCTTGCATGCAGTGAGGAGCAACGCTATCATTAAAGCCAATAGTAATACCCTTTTCATAGACCCCTGGTTTTGATGATGTATACAAAGATATGCAAAAAATGGCTTCCGGCTTCCGGGCGGCCGGAATGCATGCTCCATGCCTTGTCAGCCGTAGCCTATGGCGAAGGCTGGCTCCATGCCTTGTCAGCCGTAGCCTATGGCGAAGGCTGGCCCTATGCCCTCCCGACCTTCGGTACGGGACTCCGCTTCGCTCCGCATGCGGCGGCAAAGCCAGTAACCCCCTATACTTCCCCTACGCCCCTTACGCCCTTTATGCCTTTTACGCCTTTAATCCATTATGTCATTACGACATTACGACATTACGACATTACGACATTACGACTTTCTGAGCACAAATAACATATATCTCTTTTCATTCCTGAACATCTCTGGATTAAGCGATGCGCTCTCCTTCTCCAGTTTCCGGTCGATGGAATCGCGAAGCTTCCGCGACAGATAAAACAGACCCGGCCTTTTATACCTCAGCTTCTCATAGCCGTAGTGCTTCAGTGGTATCAGGAACCGCTGAAAATACATGTAAACCAGGTCGAGCGTGGGAAGTATATTTGGTGTAATATCAGTCTCAACTTCAATAACCCATCCGTTCTCTGCCGCTTTGCTGCGGAAATCGTCAAGCATGTGGGCACTTTTGCTTATACCGCCACCATGCAGCCTGAAATAGTCGGCAATTATCCACCTGCCGCCGCCGGCAAGCACCTCTCCGCTTTTCCTGAAGGCATCATCAAGCTTTATGTACTGAAGCGACTCCGAGTTAATGACTGTGCCATACTTCCTTTCAGGCACAAACTCCTCGTAGCGGCACCGGTGACTCTTAACTCCCGGCTGGCTTTTTGCAATAAACTCAATCTGGTTCCTGTCGGGAGTAAGCACCTCAACCTCCATTCCGCGAGAGGTTATCATCTCTGCCAGTCCGCCCATCCCGCATCCGACGTCGAGTACCGCTCCGTTTTCCGGCTCAATGTTTTCAATCAGCAACTCCGCATACCTGCGCTGGGCATCCTCAACCATTCCGAGTGAGATCGATTCGGGTTTAATGCCGGTATCGTCGAAATAGCCGTAATGAAGCATACGGCTGCTGAGTATTTTTGAATATAGGTACAGCTCGTGGTCGTACGACGACTTGGGAAACCTGGCATTGCTTCGTTTGAAACGCCAAGCCCTGAACCATTCAACAGGGTTAAAAAAGGGTGATATGTTCTTCATTTTTCTCTACCTTACTGATACCGCCAAGTTATGAAGTTTGCCCGTAATGTCAAGTGAATATGTATAAACCGAATTCTTCACCGAAACAGGCTTAACTCCCTTCCCGTCGAGTGTAACGGCCACCGAAGCTACAGGAATGAGCATGGTCTGAAGCTGTTTTACATCATATCGCCCTTGTGGCTGTAGTAGTTTGTGCTTTCGAAAATCTTGTCGGCATTGGCCGCAATGAAGCCCGGGTACTCCTTCCCTGTGCTGTCGTTGTACCTGAGGGTAAACTCGTAGAAGCAGCGCGGGATCTCAAACACGCCGTCGCTGAACTCAAACGGCAGCACCTCGGCAAGGGTGGCCGATTGTTCAAGCAACTCCTCAGGCGTTCCGTAAATTTCACCGGCAACGGTGTTCATACGGTAACCGTGCGATTTGACGAAGCTGTTAACCTCCTGCAGAGTTCGGTAATTCTTCAGTTCATTCACCTTAATGGCGAAATGGTTGGCCCTGTAGCCATAAACCAGCAGCCACGCGGCATACTCACTCTCCTCCCTCAGCCGGTTGTAAGTCCCGAAGGGTATCCTGCCCCATATGCTCCCGCCGTAAACCAGGTCGGGGTCGTTGTAACCCGCCCTGCCAATACCATCAATATACCCCCGCACCGTCTCCTGCAGGAACCCGCTGCACTGCCCCGTGAGCAGTTCGCTGATAAAAACCTTTGGCGCAAGCGGGTCGCTCTTATGCTCAAAATGGCGTCCCAGCAGCTTCTTGGCTTTGAACTCATAGGTTCCCCTCGCCTCATAACCGTTGCGGGTGAACACCTGCGATATCACATCAATATTCATTCGCGGGTCGTCGAAGGTGCGCAGCGCAATATGGTCGTGCACCACCCTCTCACCCCCGGAGGTGAAAAGATCATAAATTCTCTGCGCGGCGGGGTTTTCGGCCGAATAGGGCTTCCAGAACCTCTTAAATATCTCAGCGGTTTTCATTCAGGCGGTATTAGTCGTCAATGCCACTAATATAGCATATCACCCACATTATTCTTAAATTCGCTCTGAAATATTTTCAGCCAACCAATTCCGGCCAGTGATGAAACATCTCATTTTTACGGGGAACCGGGGCCTGCTGCTCGCCCTGCTGCTTCTAACGCCGGTTCATTATTTATGAGAGTAACCATATAACCATGAAGAAACTGATCATTTACATTATGGCACCGCTGTTATTGATGGCTGCTGCAGCCTGCAGCGACAAACCGGCCGAAGCCGGACTTATAATCACCAACGCCCGTATATGGACAGGCAACCCCCGGCAACCCTATGCCGAAGCCATGGCCGTTGGCGGCGATACAATCATTGCCGTGGGCACACACCGCCAGGTAATGAAGCATGCAGGCCCGGCAACTGTAATTGAAGATATGAAGGGGCTGTTCGTAGTTCCCGGCCTTATCGACTCGCATGTGCACCTCTATCAGGGTGGTGCCAACCTCACCTCGGTGCAGCTGCGCGATGCCGGCACTCCCGAAGAATTCATTACACGCATAGGTGCCTATGCAAAAACACTTGAGGCCGGCGCATGGATCCTGGGCGGAGACTGGGACGGCAAAACATGGCCATCGCTGCCCGGCAGGGAGTGGATTGACAGTGTTACACCCCTGAATCCCGTCTTTGTTGTAAGGCTCGATGGCCATATGGGACTGGCAAACTCGCTGGCGCTTAAGCTGGCCGGTGTCGACAGGTCGGTAAAGGATATCGCCGGCGGAACCATTGTACGTGACACGAAGGGTAACCCGACAGGTATTTTCAAGGATAATGCAATGGACCTTATCTACGGGAAAATACCCGATCCCACCCCCCTCCAGCTCGAAAATGCCATATCCACAGCCATGAAATACCTTGCCTCGAACGGTGTTACCTCGGTGCACGGTGTCGATGCCGAAGGTTACGCCGATGCAATTGCACGGGTACGGGATAAGGGCGAAATGATAACCCGGGTATATGCCATGACCCCCATTCACCGATGGAACGACCTGGCTGCAAGAGTCGCCGCCGGCAACACCGGCGACAACTGGCTGAGGTTCGGCGGTATAAAGGGATTTATCGATGGTTCACTCGGATCACATACCGCGGCATTCTTCCATCCCTACGACGATATGCCATCAGACAGCGGCTTTTATGTCAACAGCGAAGAGGATCTCTACAGATGGGTGTCGGGTGCTGACAAAGCTGGTTTGCAACTGGTGGTCCATGCCATTGGCGACAGGGCCAATAACTTCACCCTGAACCTGTTTGAACGGGTGGCAGCCGAAAACGGACCGCGCGACCGCCGGTTCCGCATCGAACATGCACAACACCTCCTTCCATCCGATATTCCCAGGTTTGCCGCACTGGGCGTTATTGCCAGCATGCAGCCCTACCACGCCATCGACGACGGACGCTGGGCCGTAAACCTTATCGGACCCGAACGCATTAAGACGACCTATGCCTTCAGGTCGCTTATCGATGCCGGCGCCTCCGTTGCCTTCGGCAGCGACTGGTTTGTGGCCCCTCCCACACCCCTCGAGGGTATTTATGCGGCCGTTACGCGGCGTACACTCGACGGGCTCAACCCCGATGGCTGGGTTCCCGAACAGAAAATAACCGCCGAAGAGGCTTTGCTGGCATACACCCGGTACGCGGCATACGCGTCGTTTGAGGAGAATGTCAAGGGTTCCCTCGAAACAGGTAAACTGGCCGACTTTACGGTGTTGAGCGACGATATTCTGGCCATCGACCCGGTGAAGATATGGGACACGCGGGTGGTAATGACATTTACCGGAGGCCGTAAGGTGTATCAGCGTGAGTGACAATTCCGCTGCTGAATAACAGATTGCCTGGCGTCTCTCCCGACCGATTAAAATATTACATTTGAACAAACAACTTAGTTGCATACCTATGAAGAAGATACACCTGATTCTGCTGCTGGCAATAGTGGTTGCATTGCCTTTCGGATGCCGCTCAGGCGCCGGCGACAAAAATGTTAAGGAGATAACCGTGGTTCTGGCCAACCCCACTGTAAGCAACCTGCAGACAATACAGTTCCAGATTGAGAAACAGATTTTCAGTGTGCCCGCCGCCACGAAATTTATTTGCGTTTATCACCCGTCACAGACTTACAACTTCGAACGCACACAAAAGTACATTACCGATAACAACCTTGTGAACTTCACCCTTCAGAAGGTCGACTGCGAGCTGACCGACGAAAACCTCTTTGCTGAAAACGGCTGCTCTGAAACCTTCAGGTCACTGCTGGCCGCCTCCGATGGTATTATCTTTTTCGGCGGGCCCGACATTCAGCC
>Ga0209835_1000017_pt1 | contig 110855 bp, 98 predicted proteins | sample LakKivwa52mmetaG_FD_184138 | JGI IMG/M metagenome (GOLD analysis project Ga0209835, IMG submission 184138) | Anoxic lake water microbial communities from Lake Kivu, Rwanda to study Microbial Dark Matter (Phase II) - Lake Kivu water 52m metaG... | ecosystem: Environmental > Aquatic > Freshwater...
TTTATGGATTTCAGATATAGTTTCATTAATGGGCATTAGATAAATTAAATTGTTCTTTGAAATCATGAAATAATCGCATCCGCAGCATTTATTTCGAGCGTGACGATTTGAATTAAAAAGGTGGATTTTTGCTTTGAGAAAAGCTTTAATCCATGAATCAAGGCAAGTATATCTTCGCTCAACTTACAGATTTTTTACCTCGCAGAGTATTTGACCGTATTGTTGACAAGTATGAAGGTAATAAGCGGGTAAGGTCTTTTACATGCTGGAATCAAATGCTTTGCATGGTGTTCGGGCAACTAACAGCCAGAGAAAGTATGCGAGATTTGATGCTAAGCCTTGAGGCACACCAGTCAAAGTACTATCATCTGGGTTTTGGGCCAACTGTCTCACGCAGAAATCTTGGTACGGCAAATGAAAAAAGGAATTGCAAAATCTTTGAAGAGTTTGCCTATGTTCTGATTGCAGAAGCACGCAGAAGTTGTTACCGTAATGATTTTGAGATAGAAGTTGATGGCAACGTTTATGCGCTGGATTCTACAACAATAGACCTTTGTTTAAGCGTCTTCTGGTGGGCTGAGTTCAGAAAGCATAAGGGAGGGATAAAACTCCATACGCTATTTGATATAAAAACTTCTATTCCCAGTTTTATCCAGATCACAACAGCCAAAGTTCACGATGTCAACATTATGGATCTCATTCCTTACGAAAGAGGGAGCTTTTATGTTGCTGACAAAGCATACACCGACTTTCATAGACTGTACCGGATAAATGCTAATGGATCATTCTTTGTGATAAGGGCTAAGGAGAACCTCAAGTTCAAACGGATGTATTCCAAGGCCGTAGATAAAACAACAGGCGTCATCAATGATCAGATTGGCAGGCTGCTGATTCCCAAATCCAGAAGTGAGTATCCGGAAAAACTGCGGCGAATAAAGTATTATGACTCCGAGCATGACCTTGAACTTGTTTTCCTAACCAATAACATGTACCTGAACGCCACTGAGATTGCTTTCCTTTATAAGAAAAGATGGGAAGTAGAGCTGTTCTTCAAATGGATGAAGCAACACCTTAAGATCAAATCTTTTTGGGGTGTTACTCTCAATGCAGTCAAGATCCAGATGTACTGTGCAATCATCGCTTACTGTCTGGTTGCTTTGGTTGGTTACAAATTGAAAGTTGGACGCACAATCTACGAAATCTTACAGATTCTTAGCATCTCTCTACTAGACAAAGCGCCTGTTAAAGAGATACTTACGCGATACAATTACAATAATGTCAAAGAACTTAAAAATAACCAGTTAATAATCAGTGGGTTTTAAGTGCCCACTAGTGTTAAAAGTTGTAATAACTTTACAAAGAATTGGTGTTAAACCTGAAAAAACCGATATGAGACGTTTAGTATTGATAATCGCATTTCTGGTTCCGGCAGTAGCCGCAACTGCACAGCAGAAGCTGGAGGTTATTTCCAGCGCCGGGGGGTACAATGTTGCAACCGGTATTTCCATAAGCTGGACACTGGGAGAGACAATCATACCGAATTTCACTGCACCCGACGGCTCGATAAGTCTTGCACACGGTTTTCAGCAGAAACTGGTAATCACCAGGGTTGAGGAGCTTATTGAGGAGCCGGTAACTGTAACAGTTTACCCTAACCCTGCCAGTGATTACGTCAAAATTGAATTTGATCAGCCTGTTGATGCCGGGATACGATTATCCCTTATTGATTTCAGAGGCAAGGTCATTAATGCTGACGTGATTGGGACCGGTACCATTATTTATGAACTGAATATGCAAACCCTTTCATCGGGTATCTACTATATCAGATTGCAGAAAGGCAAGTTTGTAAATGTTTACAGGGTTGTTAAACTCTGATACGAAGCTTTTACTGTCCAAAAGCAATTTTTATCTTTTCATGGCTGCCCCCGATTTTCATCGGGGGCTTTTTTTTCAGGTGTGTTGTAGAATAGGTATTTTCTTTCGTTTTACAATCTCAATTTAAATATATTAGTGCCAACAAAATCTTATCATCATGAGGGAATATCTTTTATCGTTAATAGGGCTTCTGTTAATCTGCGGTTGCGGTGACAAGGAGCAGCAGTTGCTGAAAAAAGCAGACAGGATCCATTCTTCAGTTCTTACAGTTGATACCCACTGCGATACTCCCATGAGGATAGGACGGGGCACTTTTGATATAGGCAAAAAGAATGAAGATGGGAGTGTTGATTTCCCAAGAATGATTGAGGGAGGCCTAAACGCCGAGTTTTTTGCCGTATATCTGGGTCAGGGCCCAAGAACAGATGAGGGAAATGAGAGAGCTTACCGGCGGGCACTTGAGATTTTTAACCTTGTTCACACCGATTTTGCAAGGTATCCGGAGATGGCAGAGATAGCATTATCGCCCGATGATGCATACAGGCTCAGGAAGGAGGGAAAGATAGCAGCCTTTATTGGCCTTGAGAATGGTTATCCGATTGGTAATGACATCAGCAGGGTGGAGGAGTTCTACAACCTGGGCATGCGTTATATAACACTTTGTCATTCAAGCAATAATGATATCTGCGATTCATCAACCGACAGAAATGGTCCGGAGCATGGAGGCGTATCGGAGTTTGGTGAGAAGGTGATATCAGAGATGAACCGGCTTGGCATAATGGTTGATGTTTCACACATATCAGACGAGTCGTTCTATGATGTTATCAGGTTAAGCAAGGCACCTGTGATTGCATCGCATTCGTCCTGCAGGGCATTGTGTGAAAGTCCGCGTAACCTTTCTGACGAAATGCTGCTTGAGCTAAGGGATAATGGAGGAGTTATACAGATATGTATACTCAGCAGTTACCTGATACCTACTGCTCCGAATCCCGAATTAGACGCCAGGGTGGCCGAGATTAGGTCGCGTTATGCGGCTATGGGAGAGCTGAATGATGAGCAGAGGAGAGCTATGAGCGGGGAAGTATCGGCAGCCAGGAGACAACTTCAGAAGATTGCCACAGTTAAGGATGCAGTTGATCATATCGATCATGTGGTTCAGGTTATCGGGATTGATCATGTTGGCATTGGGACTGATTTTGATGGAGGAGGGGGCATTGACGGCTGCCGCACCGTAGCCGAAGTGAAGAATATTACGATAGAACTGGTCAGGCGTGGTTACACGAGAACTGAGATAGAAAAGATATGGGGAGGCAACTTCATGAGGGTATTCAGGGAAGTAGAGAGGCTTGCCCAGCCAGGTGTGTGAGTATATGTAAGCCCGGTTATTTCACTCTTGAGAAGGAGAGAGCCCTTAGTATAAACCCCGGAAGAGACTTTCCGGGGTCTCTTTTTCTGAGGTTTATATACCATCCCAGTTTTTTCAGGATAGGTACCTTATGGGTTTCAACGAATTCGATGAGGGTCCCGTCGGGGTCTTCAATATAGGCAAAGTGTCCTGCAGCTTCTCCCATATCGAAACTGTTGCCGTTGTGACTTACGCTGCTGTCGACGGTAAAACCGAATCCCTTTGAGTTGCATGCCTTCTTCAGGTTCTCCATACCGCTGATATCGTAACAAAGGTGAATAAACCCCTTATCGCCCCAGTATCTGCCCTCGAATATTTTTGATGGTGTACGGCCATTAACTGATATCAGTTCAATTTCGCTGTCGCCGAAAACCCTGCTGAATGCCCCTTTGAAGGGTTTCGACCTGCGAAGAAGGATGCGGCGGAACTCCATCATTCCGCCGGGCAGGCATCTGAAGTCATCGAAGCTGTTTCTGACGTCATAAACTACCATATCGTACCCCAGTATTCCTGAGTACAAGTCCATTGAGCGGTCGATATCGGTAACACCTATGATTACACCATTGGTTCCCCCGGTATTCTTTTTTTCATTCATGAACCAGTCGCCGGCCTCGGTAATCTGGAATATGTTACCGTACGGGTCCTTCACGTATGAAACAAACCTGCCTGAAGGGTCGGTTGCCGGTTCGCAGAGTATTTCAACACCATTTTGCTGCAGGTTGGCAGTTGTTGCGGCAATATTCTTGCTTTTTATCTTACATGCAAATATTCCGAGATCTCCAGCCAGGACTTCTGAAACGGGGTCAAGGGGTACCCTTCCGTTATATTGCCATATTTCAAATCCTCCACCGCTTTGAAGGTTGAGTGCCAGTATTGCATGCCTTGTACGTGGTTTGCCGCCTGTATACGGGAGCATAAGTTTTGCTTCTGCCTTATCATCAAATATTTTGCAATCCATGCCGAAATGGCTCCTGTACCAGCCCCATGCCTCCATGATATCGGCAACACCAATTCCTATTTGCTGGATTCCACTTATTAAATAGCTGTTCACCTCTCTCTTTCAGTTTATTATGTCGGTTTTATTTTTGTGGCTATGATGAAAAACAGCCAGGGAAAATATCTGCGAATATACAGCATTATCAATTCACTCCTGCCAACCAGTATCTCTCTTTTATTGCGTCTTATTCCCCTTAGGATAATCAATGCTGCCTTGTCGGCACTCATTGCACCGGCCTGCCCTTCATCCATAACTCCGCGGGCATTGCCTTTGGCATCGAGGGCATTGAGTGATATATTTGTTTTTACCCTTCCCGGAATGATGGCCGAACCTCTGACATTGTTTCTCTTGTTTTCAAGGTGGAGCGTTTCAATAAACCCGTGCAGAGCCTGTTTTGATGCCGAATAGGCCGACCTCAGGGGGAAGCCAAAACGCCCTGCAATTGAACTCGTGACGAGTATGTGCCCATGGCCCTGTTTTATCATATAGGGGAGTACCGCCTTCGACAGAGCTATTGTTCCGAAGTAGTTGATTTCCATTAGTTTTCTGTCGATCCAGAGAGGTGTCTCCCCGATTGTGGCTCTTTGGCTTATTCCTCCAAGATTCACCAGGTAGTCAATCCGGCCTGTTAGCCCGAGTGTTCGTGCAACCATTACCTCTATGCCATCAGAGGCGCCCAGGTCAAAAATTGCCGGGATAATGTTTTTACCTTTCTTCCCGCACGATTCAATCAGCCGGCTAATTCCGTCAGGGTCATTTGATGAGGCAATCACAATAGCTCCCCTTTCGGCACAAGCCATGGCCAGGGCGCGGCCAATTCCCGATGAAGCTCCCGTTATCCAGAAAACCTTACCTTCAAAATCCATAAGCAGGGAGATTAGAGAGATTTTACCATTTTCATCAGTTCCGTGTGGTCATCCCTGAGTTGCAAGAATGTTTTATTGCGGGAACCAATAAATCTCCTTATCCTGAAGCCCTCCGTGATCCGCCTGAAGAGCAGCGACCAGTTCCAGGCGAGCAGTCCGGACAGGGGTATGGAGAGAAAGACAATCAAGGCGATCCACCATGGTTTGAGGAGCAGAAATGACAATAGAGCGTAAAGAGGCATGAAAATAAATGCCAGCAGAAGCGATACCACATACCTTACGGTACTGCGGAACTGTGCATCAGCTATCTTTTTCAGTGGGAATTTGGGTACCTCAATGAAAATGTAGTTGAATGCCATGCCATACAGAAACAGCGGTATTGTGGAGAGCAGGAGCAACGATCCCATGATCAGGGACAGAAGCCCGTGCCTTTTCTTCTCAAGGTATCTGTAGCCTATCTTAAGTTCAATGGCCTTTTCCCTTACGGAGCGGCTCTTGTCGCATATTGCGCGGTATAGTTGAGGATTGCTGTCTGAGAGACGGTTAAGAATATCAATCAGTACCCTGTCTCTGAATAATTTCGGGAATCTGACCCTGTCGCTGTAGCGGCCGTTAACCAGAACCCTTAGTTCATTGAGAGCCTCGTAGTTTTCCTCACTCTCTATGTGAACCATTAGTCTTTTCATCCTTTCCGAGAGGGCTTCGCGCAGGTCGTTCATAGCCTTTGGCTGGCTTTCGAGGTAGGTTTCCCTGAACTGCGAAACTTCAACCGGTTTTCCGTACACCACCGTGAGTACCTGTCTGAACCTGTAGAAATGAGTATACTCAAGTCCTACAGGTATGATCTTTAAGTTCAGTGAGAAATTATTGACTTCCTCGGCACTGAAAGCAATACGGCATATACCCTTCTTAAGTTGCCGCAGTCTTCGTTCTTCGGCATGGTTTCCCTCAGGCAGTATACCCAGTCCGTTTTTGTTCTTAAGCACATCAACCGTCTTAAGGAACACTTCATCGTTAAGCTTAAGTGTCTCAAAGCCATCTCTCATACGGTATACCGGAAGCATTTTAAAATAGTAGAGAAGCTTTGCAATTGCTTTTTTCCTGAAGATGTCAGATCGGGCAAGGAACACCGGTTGTCCTTTCGTTGTGCACAGAACAGCAAGAGCGTCCATAAGGGCGTTCTGGTGATTGGGCGCGAAAATATTGACGGAATCAGGATCGATATTGTCTCTTCCAAGGACAATTACTCTTCTGTAGTAGACGTAGTTATGCCAGAAGGTGACAAGGGCTTTCAGAATGGAGTAACCGAATGAGTATTTTTCAATATTATGACGTGCCATAATTCCAGTTCGTGTTCAGACTGCGGTTTTTTCCCTTAATGGAATGAAAGAAAGTGTTCCGGCCAGTGAGAGGCCCGAGAGGATGTGCCAGATACCCCACCACGCTGCGATAAAAGCCATTCCACCCAACTCGAGATCGGCCGGAAATATCTTCGGATTGAAAAGCAGAACCAGTGCCAGACCTGAGTTCTGTATTCCGGTCTCGATTGTAATTGCTCTTCTGTCAGCTTTTGATCGACGGGTAAGGGTTGCAATCGAGAACCCGGTAAGGAACGCAAGAGAGTTATGAATAAGTACAATTATGAAGATAAATTTGATATACTGAAGGAAGAAGTCGTAGTTCTTCCTGAAGAGTATGAATACCATGCCCAGGAAAAGCATAATTGACAAAATCTGCATGGGTTTAATAAGTTTGCCTGTAGTAAGGGGGAATTTGTAGTTGAAGCTCATTCCCAGAATCAATGGAATTCCCAGAAGTATAAGTACGGCCTTGAACATCTCAACAGGGTCAATCTCAAGTGGTCTTACCAGTGATGCAGCATCGGCTGCCAGTATTTTTGTGAACCAGTTTCCATATACGGCAAAGTTGAGCGGTGTGAGCACAACTGCCACCATTGTTGCAATGGCGGTTAAGCTGACAGAGAGAGCGGCATTGCCTTTTGACAAGGATGTCATGAAGTTTGAAATGTTTCCTCCGGGGCAGGCAGCTACCAGAATCATTCCCAGTCCCACGGTTGGTGTGATATAATCTCTGAATGCCACCACTACCAGAAATGTCAATGCCGGAAGAAGAACGAATTGTGACAGAAATCCGACAACTACCGACCCCGGTTTGCGGAATACGTCAACGAAGTTTTTTGTCTTGATGCCAAGAGCCACTCCGAACATAATAAAGGCTATCGTAATGTTCAGAATGAAAAGGCCATCCTGTGAGAACCTGAGATCCACAGTATCAATCATTTGGAGTTGTTCAAGCATATTGTCAGGTATTGGTTTTGTTAACTGGAATTATGAACATGGACGGGAAGATATGAAAAAGAATTATTTCCCTTTCAGGGGTTCAGAAAATTGTTACAATGAGCCCGGTGAATTAAGTATTTATACCACCGGTCAGCGAACCTTCATATCGTCGAAAAGGTTGTCAATATCTCTTCTTTCACGCTTGGTAGGCCTTCCAGCCCCCCTGTCGCGTCTGCCAAATGATGCTGATGCCCTGGCAGTCAGTAATTTGTTCTTTTCATCTTCAGGGGTAATATCTTCAAGGTACCCTGCAACGTATTTTGCCGCCAGCCTGTTTTCAGTAATTGCCAGAACCCTGTAGGAGTAGATTACCGGCATTCTTTTTATTACTATTGTATCGCCACGATTAACGGTTCGAGATGGTTTCACGGGCTGCCCGGCAACTGTAATCCGGCCATTTCTGCATGCATCTGTAGCCGACGACCTTGTTTTGAAGAGCCTTACGGCCCACAGGTATTTATCAATCCTTGTTTCCCCGGTCTGGCTCATCAGGTGTGGATATTTTTCCGAGGCTGTTGTATTTTGTCATCGTCAGCTCAGTCCCAATGGTGCCGAACGATTTGATCATTTCAGTAACGATTTCAATTCCCGGTGCCAGTATCTCCTTTTCGGCAGGTGTTATTTTCCCCAGCACATAACCCGACTGGCTTCCCGGGTTGAAGGAATTTCCGATCCCTATCCTTATTCTGGCATATGAGTCAGACCCCAGCACCGAAGAGATATGTGAGAGTCCATTATGTCCACCGGGGCTTCCACCCGCCCTCATTCTGAAACTGCCGAGCGGCAGCGCCACGTCGTCGACTATTACCAGAAGGTTTTCCATAGGAATGTTCTCCTTTTTCATCCAGTAAGAGACGGCATTTCCGCTAAGGTTCATGTAAGTGGAAGGTTTCAGCAGGATGAATGTTCGGGATCTGAACCGGAAGGTTGTCAGGAGTCCATACCTCATATCGGCAAAGACAGCATTGGAAGCCGAGGCAAGTGCATCCAATGCCATAAATCCCATATTGTGACGGGTATCCTTGTACTCCTCACCTATATTCCCCAAACCGGCAATGAGATATTTCACCCTGTCGCAGTTGTGGTTTCAAAAAAGAGGTTTCTATTCAGCGGGAGTCTCTGCCTCGGCAGTTTCCGCTCCTTCTTCAGCGGCATCGGTTTTCTGTGCCACGCGCGATGTTGCGACTGACAATACAAGGGCCTTCCTGGAATCGAGCAGTTCAATTCCCGGATATTTCAGATCACCTGCCTTGATTGACTGACCAATTTGCAGTTCCGAAATATCGACAATCAGCTTCTCAGGTATTTCGTTTATTAAACCTTTTACTTTGAGCTTGCGAAGTTTGGGTCTCAGTTTGCCACCGGCCTTTACTCCGGGAGAGTCGCCGGTTATTTTTATAGGGATGTCGATTACAACCGGTTTGCTTTCCGATATTTCAATGAAATCGATATGCATTATCTCGTCAGTTACCGGATGAAACTGAATATCTTTCATTACCAGTTTAAGTTTTTTACCTCCGAGGTCGAGGTTTACTATATGAGCATCGGGGGTATAAATCAGGTGTCTGAAACTGTTCTTGTGGGCATAGAAGTTGATGTTTTCTTCACCACCGTATATTACGCATGGAACGTTTTCCGATCGTCTTAGCAGTTTTGAATCAGTTTTACCGGTTTGGGTGCGGAGTATTCCGCTGATTTCAAGTGTCTTCATTGAATCTCTTTTGTGTGCTACTCAAAGCTGCGTGCCATAGCAGCCTCCCATTGCACGTTCGACTTTGTCCTTTTTTTTGGCGTGCAAATATAGGACAATCCGGTTAAAATACAAAACTATCGCTGATTGACTGATTCGTGTAAACTGCCTGTATTGTACTAGCGAACAGACCTGCCACTGAGAGCACCCTTATTTTAGGTGACTGACGCAGCAGTGGTATTGAGTCGGAGACTACAAGTTCTTTCACGGGAGAGTTATTGATACGGTCGATGGCATTCCCCGACAGTACAGGATGAGTAGCGAAAGCCCTGATGCTGCTGGCACCCCTTTCGTGCATCATTTGAGCAGCGAAAGTAAGTGTTCCTGCTGTATCGACCATATCGTCAATAATTACCACATCCTTCCCTTCAACATCGCCTATTATTGACATCTCCTCAACTATATTTGGTTTTTTTCTCAGTTTATAACAGAGTACCAGTTCAGACTGAAGGTGTCGGGCATAAGCATTTGCTCTTTTCGATCCACCCATGTCGGGGGCTGAAACTGTAAGGTTCGGCAGTTTAAGCTCCGAAATATAGCTGGCAAAGAGTGATGAGCAGAAGAGGTGGTCGACAGGGACATCGAAAAACCCCTGTATCTGGTCGGCGTGGAGGTCCATTGTAATCACCCTGTCGACACCGGCAGCGCTTAACAGATCGGCAGTTAGTTTGGCGCCTATTGAGACCCTGGGCCTGTCCTTGCGGTCCTGCCTGGCAAAGCCGTAATATGGAATAACGGCAATTACCTTATACGCCGAGGCTCTTTTGGCGGCGTCGATCATAAGCAGCAGTTCGAGCAGGTTTTCGGCCGGGGGCAGAGTAGACTGAACAATAAAAACCATGCATCCTCTGACAGACTCATCATAACCGGGTTGAAATTCTCCGTCGTGGAACTGGGTTACAGAGCTTTTTCCCACTTCCATACCCAATTCTGAGGCGATTCTTGCTGCAAGCTCTTTTGAGAATCTTCCGGCAAAAATCTTGATAGGTGCTCTTCCGTACATTTTTGAAAAGGTTGGTTGGTTTGAAGGGTTTAGTTGTAGTACAAAAATATGAATAACAATTTAACGTGAACCGGGGTGTTTGAAGATTGTTGATGTTTCGCTTATGAACCCGAGGATTTCGTCGCGGCCTGCCCCTGATTTTGTTGATGTGATGAAGGTGGGAGGCAGGCTTTCCCAGGTTTCAAGCATAAGTTTGTCGTGTAATCCGACATTTGAGTTGACCTCACGTCGTGAAATCTTATCAGCCTTGGTGAATACCCTGGCGAATGGTATACTGTTAACTCCGAGATTCTTCATGAATTCCATGTCAAGCTTCATAGGACCATGGCGCGAGTCGAGCAGCACAAAGAGGCATATCATGTTTTCGCGCTGCAACAGGTAGCTGCTTATGAAGCGCTCAAAATTGTTGCGCATAGCTTTGGAGACCCTGGCATAACCGTAGCCCGGCAGGTCGGCCAGATACCATGAGTTATTGACAAGAAAGTGGTTAATGGTCTGGGTTTTACCTGGGTGTGCTGAAATTTTCGCCAGGCCCGGCCTTGAGGTAAGCATGTTGATGAGCGATGACTTGCCCACATTCGACCTGCCAATAAAAGCAAACTCGGGCCTGTCAGCCCCAGGGCACATTTTTACTGATGTACTGCTGGTGATGAATTCGGCCGAAGTAATTATCATTTTCATCATCAGGTCTGCTCAGTTAACATCCCTGTATGGGATATTAACCCGTTTTGTGAGGAAGTTCTTATTTCCGAAATCGGTCATATACTCTGCAATCACCAGTACAGATCCACTGTTGCGCAGTGATCCCCTTGAGAGCTCAATAAAGCCCATACCTCCCGAGTTTGTCATTTTGATAGCGGTGCCGGGGTTGAAGGCACCGTCAACCAGTTCACCCAGATAGAAAACGACAGGGGTTGCTTTATTGTCGAGCTCGGCGAATATCTTGAAAACACCTCTTTCGGTATATTCGTCGCGTGTTTTAATGATCAGCTCCCTTCTGAACACCTTCATTTTTCCATTATCGTAGTACTCCTCAAGATCGGGAAGGCGGTTGCCCATTATATAAGTCATTTTTGCCTTTATCCGGCCGCTGCGGTAGTACTGAACCTGAGTTCCGTGAATCGTGTCGCTGACGTAAGGGGTGTTACGGTAGAGCTTTCCGTCTTCATAAAACCATCTGGCTGTATCGGTTTGTAATCCGTTTGCGAAAGGTATGATCTGTTTAATTCCTCCCGAGGCATAATAAGTCTTTGTCGGGCCGTTCCGTACCCCTTTGACATATGTGACTTCCCTGTCGAGCCTGCCATTCAGGTAATAGGGTTTAACTCCGGTAAACTTTTCAGAAACCCCGGTAGCCGGGGCGCCGGTTCCTTCGGCGGTTCCATCGTTTCCGGGGCTGCCGGAGTTGCAGCCGGGGAATGTAATGGCGATCATCAGGATCAGCAGAACAGTGTATTTGCGTCTCATTTTTTTGGTTGTTCGGTTCATTCAGTTGCTTTACCGTTATTCATGTAAATTTCAAGGAGGCATGCGCCTGGCAGTGGTTCAAGCACAATTTCACCGGCAGTGGCAGGAATCAGGATCGTTTCGCCGGCAGCCACATTATCAGATCCGTTTTCCCAGTGGATCCGGTATTTTCCTTCAGTGCAGAGCAGAATTACGAATGAATCAAGAAGGTTGTAATTCTTTGTAACGAAGGTGTCAAAATTAAGAAGAGAGGTGACAAAGTAAGGGCTTCTTACCAGTTGAATGGTCCTGTTTTTCCCGGGGTCAGGATAGTCGACTTTTCCGCCTTCAATATCGAATTTGATAGCTTCGGCGGCCAGTTCTGTGTGCAATTCCCTTGAGATTCCGTATGCATCAGTTCTGTTCCAGTCGTATATCCTGTAGGTTACGTCGGAGGACTGCTGTATTTCTGCAAGCACAACACCTTCGCCAATGGCATGCACCATGCCTGCAGGTATGAAAAACAGATCGTCCTTCTTAACCGGTACTTCATTAAGTATCTTATGGAGTGTGCCGTGTTCAACGGCTTCGAGGTAGTGCTCTTTTTTAACACCCTTCATGAAGCCGCAGTATATTTTTGAATCGGGTTTTGCTTCAATTATGTACCACATCTCAGTTTTTCCGTAGGCGTTGTGCAGCCTGGCGGCCATTTCGTTTCCGGGATGCACCTGAACGGAGAGAGTTTCGGCAGCGTCGATAAGTTTTACAAGTAGCGGGAACTCGTCTCCAAACACATCATAAACGCGTTCCCCCAAAACATCGCCCATATAAACCTCAATGATTTCGGTAATGTTGTTTCCGGCAAGAAAGCCGTTGGCAATTACCGATTCGTCGCCCTCAAGTCCGCTGATTTCCCAGCTCTCACCTGTTTTTTCATTTTCACCGGCTGTTTTGCCGAATCTTAAGCTCAGGTTGTTACCTCCCCAGGGTCTTGATTTTAAGACAGGTTCAAATTTTAAAGGATAGAGTTGGGCCATTGTGTTGGTGGGGAAATGGAATAATTACTTATTTTTGATTAATTCAACAGACACAAAAATAGCAAAAAAATGCTGATTGCAGGGATTGCCGGAGGAACCGGGTCGGGTAAAACTACTGTTGTAAGGAGAATAACAGAAGGATTTCAAAAGGATGAAGTGGTTGTACTGCCGCAGGATTCATATTACAGGGATAATTCTGATATTCCGCTTGAGGAGAGGCAGCTGGTAAACTTTGATCATCCTGCCTCGGTTGAGTTTGAGTTGCTTGTGTCACATCTTCATGAGCTCAGGGCCGGCAGGGAGATTGAGATGCCTCTGTACAGCTACCTCACTTGTGTGAGGTCGCCTGAGACCATAAGGGTAAAGCCTTCAAGGGTTGTAGTGGTTGAGGGAATACTCATACTCTCCGATCCCGCTTTGCGCGATATGTTTGATATTAAGGTGTTTGTTGATGCCGACGCTGACGACAGGCTTGGCAGGGTTATTCAGAGAGATATAATTGAGAGGGGCAGGACAGTGATGCAGGTGCTTGAGAGATACCATCAGACGGTAAAGCCGTCGCACCTGCAGTTCATTGAACCTTCAAAGCGGTATGCCGATATTATTATTCCCGGCGGCGGAGAGAATAACGTTGGCATAGAGGTTCTTATATCGATAATTGAGAGGCATCTGAAAAAGGAAAGGATAAGAATATGATTGACAATGTAAACCCTGAGGACATTCTGTTCATAGACATTGAAACTGTTCCGGTGGCTCCTGAATTCGACGGGCTTGGCACCGCTATGCAGCAGTTGTGGGATAAAAAGACCAGAGCGTCGCGTGAAGATGGTGTTTCAGCGGCAGATGTATACGAGAAGGCGGGCATTTATGCAGAGTTTGGAAAGATTATCTGTATATCGGCCGGTTTTTTCAACGGGCCTCTGTTCAGGCTCAAATCGGTTTATGGCGATGATGAGAAGTCGTTACTGACCGAATTTGCAGGGATGCTGTCGAAATGGGCTTCCAGGAAGGATCCGTACCTGTGTGCGCATAACGGAAAGGAGTTTGACTTCCCATATCTTTCAAGGAGAATGGTGATAAACCGGATAAGGATACCCGACATACTGAACAGTGCCGGCAAGAAGCCATGGGAGATCAAGCATCTCGATACAATGGAGCTTTGGAAGTTCGGTGAGTACCGGCACTTCACATCGCTGGCCCTTCTTGCCGAGGTGTTCGGAATTCCCACGCCCAAGGATGACATTGATGGCAGCATGGTTTCGACGGTTTACTGGAAGGATCGTGATACAGCAAGGATTGTGAAGTATTGTGAGAAGGATGTACTTACCGTAGCCAGGGTTATGATGCGGTTTATGGGGAGGGAGACTATTTCAGACGATCGCGTTGAATCGCTTACCAGGCTCGGGTGATTTCAGGTAAGAAAGTCAATGATTACTTTTGCGAATTCCCCGGGTTTTTCGGCATGCAGCCAGTGCCCGGTTCCGCCAATAGTAATAAACCCGGCGGCAGGAAAGACTTTTTCGATTTCGGGAAAATGGCTTTCGGGCAGGTAACCGGAATCACCACCCCTGACGAAGAGGACAGGGAAGCCTGTTATATTTGCTTTTTCGGGAACAGGCGCGCGATCCATTATCGATTCAAGGTTCTGAGACAGTGCCTGAATGTTGAGTTTCCATCTGAAACCGCCGGTTTGATTTCTGACCAGATTCTTCATAAGGAACGAAGCGACTTTTATATCGCCAATTCTCTCAGCAAGAAGCTTTTCTGCCACGCCCCTTGATGTGGTTGTTGCATTAGTGGCTTCAGGCATTGCGTCGAGAACCTTTCTGTGGAATGATGTTATGCTATCCTGCCTTCCAGGTGAGTGGAAAGGTGATATGTCTGCCACAATCATTGCCGCAATTCTTTCAGGGTGAAGGGCAGCAAAGGTAACGGCCAGTTTCCCTCCCATACTGTGTCCCAGCAGAATACATTTGCCTCTGATGTGCCTGTCAAAAAACTCCCCCATGTCGTTGCACATCACGGTGTAATTGTGATCAGGGTGGTGTGGTGACTGCCCATGGTTTCTCAAATCGGGAATATAGACGGAGTATTTACTGCTGAGCAGCCCTGCTACTGTCATCCAGTTGTCTGACGATCCGTAGAGGCCGTGCAGGACGATCAGCGGCGGGCCACTGCCGGTTTTCCTGTAGAAGAGTTCCATTTTATCATCAGTGAACCAGGGCTTCGCGGTACAGCCTGATTGTTTGACTGAGCCCCATGTAGAGAGCATCAGAGATCAGGGCGTGACCTATTGACACTTCATCAGTCCATGGTATTGATTTGATAAGGAAGCTCAGGTTATCGAGGTTCAGGTCATGGCCGGCATTGAGCCCCATTCCGGTTTCCCTGACGGCCTCTGCAGCCTTAATGAATGGTTCGACAGCGGCTCCCGGAAACGAAGGGTAGTAATGTGCATAGGGTTCGGTATATAGCTCAACCCTGTCGGTTCCTGTAAGTGCTGCCGACTCAATATTGCGAAGATTGGTGTCAACAAAGATGGAGGTTCGGATTCCATTCTGGCGGAACCTGGCCACAACCTCCTTCAGGAATGAACGATGCTTAACCGTATCCCAGCCTGCGTTCGAGGTAATTGCATCGTGTGCGTCGGGAACCAGGGTTACCTGGTGAGGTCTTACATCAATGACCATATCAATGAACTCCCCGGAGGGGTAACCCTCAATGTTTAATTCTGTAGTAATCAATGGTTTGATGTCGTAAACATCGCTGTATCTTATATGACGGCCATCGGGCCGCGGATGAACCGTTATGCCGTCGGCTCCATATCTCTGGCACAGCACGGCAGCCATGGGAACATCGGGCATGTTTCCGCCGCGTGCATTCCTTATGGTCGCTATTTTATTGATGTTGACACTTAGTTTTGTCATAACAGAATCTGTATTTCAGTTAGGGTAGAACCGGTACAAAATTAAAAAAATGCAGGTACAAACTTTTTTTTATTACTTTAGTTCCTGCAAAACAAAAGCAGTAAGGTGGTAGCAAAGGATCTGATATCGGAGGTGATTCCTTCACTCAAAACCTCTGACACAGGGCAGACAGCTCTTAACTGGATGGAGATTTTCAGGATTTCCCATCTGCCAATAGTCAATAACCAGGATTTCCTTGGTTTGATATCTGATGTTGACATCTACGACATAAATCAGCCTGATGAGCCTATCGGTAATCACCCTTTGACCCTTTTTAAACCCTATGTTGATCTGGAGACTCATATCTTCGACGTAATTGGTATAGCCTCAAAAATGAACCTTTCGGTGGTTCCGGTACTTGACGAAAAGATGCACTTTAAGGGAGTAATACTGGTCAGCGACATAGTCGGTTACCTTGCGCGTATATCGGGGCTGGATTTGCCCGGGGGCATCATTGTGCTTGATGTGCTTGAGCGTGATTACTCACTTGCCCAGATCTCCCAGATTGTGGAATCGAACAACGCAAGGGTTCTGAGTTCATACATAACTTCAATTTCGGAATCAACAAGGCTTCAGATAACACTAAAGGTTAACACTACCAGCCTGTCATCAATAATCAGAACCTTTGAAAGGTACGGATACGAGGTAAAGACCTGGTTAACTGAGGATGAATCGCTTAACAGGTTTTATTCCGACAGGTTCGATATGTTTATGAAGTATCTTGATATTTAAGATTGTGCTAAAACGCGTAGCCATATTCAGTCAGGACAAGAGCCGCAGAACCATAGAATGCGTCTCCCAGCTTGTTAAGGAGATGTGCGGCAGGGGCACCTTCCTTCACATTTACGAGAAAGCCGGAGAGTACTCATCATGTTCGGGTGGCATGGTTGAGAAATTTACCAGGCTTGAAGACCTTAAAGAGCTTCCCGATATTGCTTTAAGTGTTGGAGGTGATGGGACCTATCTGGAGACCGTAATGATGGTGCGGCGGCTTAAGGTTCCTGTGGCTGGAGTGAATACCGGCCGTCTTGGGTTTCTTGCCAATATCGCAGGTGATGATTTGTCTCCCTCACTCAACATGTTGTACAATGGCAGCTATGATGTGGTTGAACGCTCCCTTCTTGAGATTGCAAGCCCTGGTGCACCTTTCACCCAGGGTGATGCCATTGCTCTGAATGAAATAACAATTCAGAAGGCTGACCTTAATATGATTACAATACAGGTTGACGTAAATGGAAGCTATCTTAACACATACTGGGCCGACGGACTGATAATAAGTACTGCCACAGGGTCAACGGCGTACAATCTGAGTGCGGGAGGTCCGATTCTTACTCCCGATGACAGGAGCATAGTAATATCACCGATATCGCCTCATAATCTGACTATAAGGCCGATAGTTATTTCAGGGGAGAGCACTCTTGATATTGTTGTTGAAGGGAGGGGAGAGGAGTATCTGGCAACATGTGATTTCAGGTGGAACAAGCTTCCCTTTTCAACCGGTTTGACAATCAGGCAGTCGGACGAGAGATTGAAGACCATTGTACTGCACGGGTCTGATTTCTTTACCACGTTGAGAAATAAGTTGATGTGGGGTGCAGACAAGCGTAATTGAAAATGAATTGCCGGCTGCAATATTCCACCGACACGGGCGTTTATAATTTCCGGTATGCAGAGAGTGCATCCCGTGGTTTCTTTATTATGTAACAGGTAATTGACTTAACCGGGAAAATGACAAGAATTCTTTCAGCAGTTATAACACTTTTTACCACCCTTACACTCTTTCCCCAGCAAAGTGTTGACTGGGGTGTTTCAGCAGGCGTTACCGGCTATCTGGGCGACATTAACCCTGACCGTCTTTTCGTTTCGCCCGGAGCAGGCGCCAGCCTGTTCTACAGGTACAACATACATCCCAGACATTCATTAAGGAGTTCCTTCATGGCAGCTTCGTTGAGCGGCAGCGATCAGCTTTCGGGAAATGCGTTCCAGGAAGGTCGCGGTGAGTCATTCTCGGGTTATATAGGAGAGATGTCGGCTTTATTTGAGTTCAACTTTTTTCCGTATGCCACTACCGCAAAGCGGTGGACATATACGCCGTTCCTGGCCGGCGGGTTTGGAATATGTTTCATAGCCACCGACGTTTTCACATACACGCCGGTACTGCCAGTTTCTGTGGGATTTAAGATCACCCCTCATAAAAATTTTGGGCTGGAGGCCGAGTATGGTTTTCGTAAAACATTTTATGATAACTTTGACGGCTTGGTTGATCAGGTTGATCCTGAGCACAGGTTATGGACGCATAACAACGACTGGTATACATTTGCGGGCTTAACGCTCACATGGAAAATGTTCAACAGGCTTACAGGTTGTCCGGCCTACGAGGAGATAAAGGTCTATAATAAACGGCGCTGAATAATGAGCGTGAGAGAGCGGTTAGACATGCATAATTTACCCAGGCACATTGCCATCATAATGGATGGTAATGGCAGGTGGGCACGTCAGCGCGGCCGTGAAAGGGTATTCGGCCATCAGAAGGGAGCAGGGGCCGTAAGGGAAGTAATTGAAGCGGCTGCCGAAACAGGTATAGAATACCTTACCCTCTATGCCTTCTCAACCGAGAACTGGAACCGCCCCGACGATGAAATTAATGCTCTCATGGGGCTTATGGTCCAGTCGCTAAATGATGAAACCCAAACCCTGGTTAAGAATAACATAAGTCTGAGAGTAATAGGCGACATAAGCAGGCTGAACAATGATGTGAGACAAAGATTGCAGCAGGCGGTTAAGGAAACATCGGGCGGAACCGGGATGGCGCTGGTTGTTGCACTCAGCTACAGCTCACGGTGGGAGATTCTGCAGGCAACAAAAGAGATATGCCGCGATTCTGCAGAAAACAGAATTTCGCTTTCCGACCTGAATGAAGATACCTTCCGCAAATACCTCGGTACAGGAGATCTTCCCGACCCTGAACTCATGATAAGGACCAGCGGGGAACTGAGAATCAGCAATTTTCTTTTATGGCAGCTGGCCTATTCGGAATTATACTTTACCGATATACTTTGGCCTGATTTTGGTAAGGAGGATTTTTACACGGCGATAGAAGAGTATCAGAAAAGGGAAAGAAGATTTGGAAAAACAAGTGAACAAATATCTGATAAATAAATCATAAAGTAATGCTTTTCAACAAGTTGTTCAAATCAATACTGACGATCGCACTTTTTTTAACGGCAATCGCAACCACTGCCCAGGAAGCAAGGGAGATTGTCGACTACAGGGTAAGGGATGAGTATACTATTGCCGGCATAACCATATCGGGTATTAAGTACCTCGACACCAACGCCCTTATAGGGCTGTCGGGCCTCAGGATTGGACAAAGGGTGGAGGTCCCGGGTGAGGAGATAACCAATGCTGTTAAGAAACTCATGGACCAGGGGCTGTTCTCCGATGTACGGATAATTGAAAGAACTGAAGGGGTTAATGTTTTTCTCGAAATATACCTTCAGGAGAGGCCCAGACTGTCAACCATAAGGTTAACCGGTGTAAGAAACAGTGAAAGCCAGGATCTTCTTGAAAAGGTAAATATCCCGAATGGCTCTCAGGTTACTGCCCATGTCCTTAACTCTGCACGGAAAAGAATAACCGATCACTATGTTGAGAAGGGCTTTCTTAATACAGAGGTAACCATTGTAGAAAAAGATGACCCCGACCGCGACAATAATGTAATTCTTAATATCAATGTTGATAAGAAAGAGAGGGTCAAGATTGAGGAAGTGACTTTCGTCGGTGCAGCTGATTTCGAACAAAAACGATTACGGAGGCTTCTGAAGGACACCAAGAAGCGAAACCTCAATTTCTTCAAACCTTCAAAATACATTGCCCAGAAGTTTGAGGAAGACAAGATCAAGCTTACTGAATTCTATAATGAAAGAGGGTACAGGGATTTTGAAATCCTGGGCGACTCTACCTACCCTGTTTCGGAAGACAGGATAGGCCTGATACTGAAAATAGAGGAGGGTTCGCAGTATTTTTTGAGGAGTGTAAACTGGGTTGGCAACAGCGTTTATACAAAGGAGGATCTTACCAGGCAATTCAAGATTGAGCCCGGATCGGTTTACAATCAGACCCTGATTAGTAAAAGACTTACTGACGATGAAGATGCCGTAAGTGCATTGTATCTCGATTATGGCTACCTATTCTCCGACCTCACACCCGTTGAGGCAAGAGTTGAAGGAGACTCAATCGACCTGCAGGTAAGAATTTTCGAGGGAGACCAGGCTTACCTGAACAATGTTATTATTACCGGAAATACGCGAACCAACGAGCATGTCGCCAGGCGGGAGCTTTACACAATGCCCGGCGATCTGTTCAGCAAGAATAACATTATAAGGTCGGTAAGGCAGGTTGCAGTACTTGGACATTTTGACCCGGAAAAGATTCAGCCTCAGCCTCTTCCTGACATGCTGAACGGAACGGTTGACCTTGTATATGCCCTTGAGGAAAAGGCAAATGATCAGTTTGAAGTCTCAGGTGGCTGGGGTGCAGGAATGCTGGTCGGTACGGTTGGCGTAAGGTTCAACAACTTTGCAATGCGTAATTTTTTCGATGCCGGGGCATGGCGTCCATATCCGTCGGGCGATGGTCAATCACTCAGTATCAGGGCCCAGTCGAATGGCAGGATTTACCAGTCATACAACGTCTCTTTTGTTGAACCCTGGCTGGGAGGAAAGAAACCCAACACCTTTTCGGTAAGCATGTACAGGTCGATGATGACAAACGGGCAGAAGAAGACTTCCGACAGCCGTCAGTCAATGCAGATCGACGGGGCATCGATTGGTTTCGGAAAGAGGCTGGAATGGCCTGACGACTATTTCTCACTGTTCACCGAGGTAAACTATCAGAGATACGATCTGAATAACTATGAGCAGTTCCGCTTTCTTTTCAAGAACGGTACATCAAATCTATTCAGCGTTACCACCCGGCTGACAAGGTATTCGGCCGGCCCAAACCCCATATACCCGATGAGGGGTTCAACTTTTACCCTTTCATTGCAGGCCACGCCGCCATACAGCCTTATTAACGGGAAGGATTACAGTGCCGCCGACGACAGGGAAAAATATAAGTGGATTGAATTCCATAAGTGGGTTTTCAAGGCCGATTACTATTTCAAGCCATTCAGGCAGGAAAACGTGAAACTGATTGTTAACCCGAAGTTTGCCTTCGGCTATCTGGGATTTTATAACAAGGATATCGGGCCATCGCCGTTTGAAAACTTCCAGTTGGGCGGTGACGGAATGACCGGCTACAGTTTCTATGGCCGCGAGGTAATTGCCTTAAGGGGTTACGAGAACGGCTCCCTGACTCCCAATAACTCAGCTGGCATTCCTTCAGGGAATGTCTATACAAAACTGACCATGGAGATAAGGTACCCTATTACCCTTAACCCGCAAGCTTCCATTTATGGCCTTGTTTTCCTCGAGGCAGGAAAGGCATGGATGGATCTGAAAGACTTTAATCCGTTCAAAATAAACAGGTCTGCCGGAGTGGGACTCAGGGCAAACCTCCCGATGTTTGGGTTGCTTGGTATTGACTGGGGTTACGGATTCGATCCGATCGACGGTCGTACCGGCGGCAACAAGGGACAGTTCCACTTCGTAATAGGACAGCAGTTTTAATTGGTTAACTTAAATGAAAAATGTTATGAAAAGGTTTTTAATAATTCCGGTTCTGATGCTGATGGCAGTATCAGTAGATGCACAGAAAATTGGCTTTGTTGACTCCGACTATATAAGGAACAACATCCCCGCGTTTACCACAGCCCAGGAGAAACTCGATCAGCTTTCAAAAGAGTGGGAAAAGGAGATTGCCGACGGCTATGCGGTAGTTGAGAAAATGTACAAGGATTACCAGAATGAGTCGGTAATGCTTAGCCAGGAGTTGAGGATGAAGCGCGAGGAAGCAATAATCCAGAAGGAGAAGGAGGTTAAGGAGCTTCAGAATAAGTACTTCGGAATGGAAGGGGAACTCTTCAAGAAGCGCCAGGAGCTTATTCAGCCGCTTCAGGATGAGATTCTCAAGGCGATAAAAGCCGTGGCCGCCGAAGGAGCGTATGCTGCCATCTTCGATACCGCCTCGGGCGGCAACATACTGTTTGCCAGTCCAAGGTATGATGTCAGCGACCTGGTACTGGAGAAGATGGGTTATAAAAATTAAATATTAATTTTGCACACTAATTGTTAAATAAATAACAGACCAGAGATGAAAAGGATTATTACTATTATTTTCGTTGTTGCGGTGACTTCCATTGCAGGGCTTAGGCTTTCAGCACAGAACACTATGAAGTTTGCCCACATAAACAATGATGAACTTGTCCGCTCAATGCCGGAATTTGACAGTGCAATGGTAACTCTTGAGAAAGCCAGACAGCAGATAGTCAATGATATAGAATTACTTCAGGTCGAATTCAACAATGCATACCAGAGGTACCTTTCCGAGAACAGCAAATGGTCGGAAATGGTAAAGCAGACCAAGGAGGAAGAGCTGGGATCAATGCAGCAGAAGATAGAGGCTTTTCAGATACAGGCACAGCAACAGATGCAGGAACAGCAGAATGCTCTTCTTCAGCCAATCCTTGAGAAGGCCGATAAGGCAATCAAGACCGTTGGTCGCGAAAACGGATTTGTATACGTTTTTGATACTTCAAAAGGAGTACTGCTCTTCTTTGACGAGACGAAAAGTACTGATATTATGAGCCTGGTGAAGGCAAAACTTGCCATCAAATAGCAGTATCACAATATTGATGGCCATCCCTCCCTCGGGGGATGGTCATCTTTTTACATGCGAACAGCTTTGAAGAACCAACCGATAGGGATTTTTGACTCCGGAGTAGGAGGACTGACTGTTGCTCATGCAATAAAGCAGACGTTACCTGGTGAGGACATTCTCTATTTTGGTGATACGGCACATCTGCCTTATGGTGACAAATCGGCCGGCGCTATTATCTCATATTCACGAAGAATAACCGAGTTTCTGCTTGACCATAAGTCAAAGGTGGTACTGGTGGCATGCAATTCTGCTTCTGCTTCTGCATTTGAGCTGCTGAAGTCCGAATTCGGAAGCAGGGTTATTCTGATGGACGTGATTGACCCGGTTGTTGACTATCTCTGTACCCGCAGTTTTGGAAAGACAGGTGTTATTGGCACCAAACGCACTATCTCTTCGGGAACATATGAACAAAAGGTAAAGGAACGTTGCAGCAGCACAACGATAGTATCGATGGCAACACCTCTTCTGGTTCCAATGATAGAGGAGGGATTCATATTCGACGATATCAGTAATGCCATAATCAGAGCATATCTCTCCGATCAGTCATTCAGCGATATTGATGCCCTTGTGCTGGGCTGTACACACTATCCCATAATCAGGAATCAGATAGGCAAGTTCTTCAACTTCAATGTTGAGGTTGTCGATTCTGCCCGGATAGTCTCACTGGCACTCAGAAAAGTTCTTGAGGAGAGGAATATGCTTAACCGTGAGGGTCCGGCGGGCGACAGATTCTATGTTTCCGATCATACCACCTGGTTTGAAAAGATAGCCAGGATGTTTTTCGAAGGAGAAATTGATCTGAAAAGGTCTGATATTTGGGATTGAGTCATTATTTTCCCGTATCGGTGTAACCAGCTTCGTGAGTGTACCATTTTGTATACCGGGGGTAGTTCTCGGCAATCCTGCCAATCATCTTCTCTCCCTCACCGGGGTCAATACTTTTCAGAAAGCGTGCCGGCACCCCCCCGAAAACCGATCCGGGTTCAATCACGGTGTTTTCAAGTACGACTGCTCCTGCAGCAATAATTGAATTGGCTCCTATTCTTACACCGTCCATTATTATTGCTCCCATTCCAATGAGTACATTATTCCCAACTATAGCACCGTGAAGGATTACATTATGCCCTACCGAAACATTGTCGCCTATTTCAATTACCGTTTTCTGGTAGGTGCAATGCAGAACTGACCCATCCTGTATATTCACCCTGTTACCTATCCTTATTGAATTTACATCTCCCCTTATGACAGCACCAAACCATATACTGCATTCATTGCCGATAATTACATCGCCAATTATTACCGAGTTTTCAGCGAGGAAACACTCTTCACCTATTACCGGACTGAACCCTCTCAGACTTCTGATTATTGCCATAAACCTTATATTGTTTGCGTAAAGATAACTCCTTCTCCGGTAAAGGTTTATCATTCAGGGAAAACATGACCAAAATCATGATGAAAAAAGAGGGTTGACGTTGAATATCTATCGGTTAAATTCATAATTTTGTAATGTGTAACGGCAATATTTTTGCTTATAGAAAAAACCAGGCATATTCAGGTTCAATGCATATGAAGTCAGTTCGTATGCATTTGTTTTTAAAGAGAGGTAAAACCAGAAGATAAAACATAAGCATATCATGAGTAAAAAATCACAGGTCATTGAAAGAGAAGAGGTAGTGATTCGGTTTTCGGGTGACTCGGGTGACGGAATGCAGCTTACGGGAACGCTGTTCTCAAATGCTGCTGCACTATTCGGCAACGACTTATCAACCTTCCCTGATTTTCCTGCCGAAATAAGGGCGCCCCAGGGTACGGTTGGAGGCGTATCAGGATTTCAGGTTCATCTGGGTCATTCCGAGATTTACACCCCCGGTGATTACGCCGATGTTCTGGTAGCAATGAACCCGGCAGCTGTCAAGGCAAATTCAAAGTGGCTTAATGACGGAGCCATTATAATATATGATTCTGACTCCTTCAATGAGAAGAATATTCAGAAAGCCGGATACGTTTCCGATCCTTTTGCTGAAGACAAACTCGATAAGTTCAAAGTAATAGGTGCTCCCATAACAACCATGGTAAAGGAGGTTCTCAAGGACACAGGCCTTGACCCTAAAAGCATACTCAGAACCAAAAACATGTTTGCCCTTGGTATGGTGTTTTTTCTGTTTGACAGGCCTCTTGATCATACTATGGAGTATTTTGATGAGAAATTTGGCAAGAAACCAGTAATTGCCGAGGCCAACAAAACTGCACTAAGGTCGGGCTTCTACTATGCCGAGACAATCGAGGCCTTTAATGCCGTTTACAGGGTTCATCCGGCAAACATCGAGAAAGGCACATACAGGAATATTTCCGGAAATACCGCAACGGCATGGGGTTTTCTTGCTGCTGCCGAGAAATCGGGACTAGAGCTGTTCATTGGTTCGTACCCTATTACACCTGCCACCGGCATACTTGAGGATCTCGCAGCTGCAAAGTATCTGGGCGTAAAGAGTTTTCAGGCTGAGGATGAGATAGCTGGTATCTGCACTGCGATTGGTGCAAGCTTTGCCGGCGACCTTGCCATAACAACAACGTCGGGGCCGGGACTTGCACTCAAATCGGAAGCTATCGGGTTGGCAGTTATGGCTGAATTGCCGCTGGTAATTGTGAATGTTCAGAGAGGAGGACCGTCAACAGGTCTGCCAACGAAAACAGAGCAGTCAGACCTGTTCCAGTCGCTTTACGGCCGCAATGGTGAGTGCCCGGTGGTGGTACTTACAGCCAGCACACCGTCGAATTGTTTCGATTATGCTTTTAAGGCAGCCAGAATTGCCCTTGAGCATATGACACCTGTACTTCTTCTCACCGACGGATTCCTTGCGAACGGTTCCGAACCGTGGAAGATAACTGCCATGAATGAATTGCCTGAGATAAAACCACCTTATGCCGTTAAAGGAGAAAAGCCATACCTGCCATATGAACGCGACAGTGAAAGATTCAGGCGCGAGTGGGCAATACCCGGGATCCCGGGTCTCGAGCACAGGGTAGGAGGCCTTGAAAAAACAATCAAAGGGACAGTTTCATACGTTCCCGAGAACCACGAGAATATGGTTAAGGCCAGGGCCGAGAAGGTTGCCAGGGTTATTGAAAAGGTTCCCGATCAGGAAGTCTATGGTGAACAGTCGGGCGACCTGCTCCTGGTTGGCTGGGGCGGAACCTACGGGCATCTGATGGCTGCAACCAGAGACCTTGTGGCCGCTGGCAGAAAGGTAGGACTGGCGAGTTTCAACTATATCAACCCGCTTCCGAAGAATACCAGGGAGGTATTCGAAAAGTACACCAGAATAGTTGTATGCGAACTTAACATGGGGCAGTTTGCCAATTATCTGAGAATGAATTTCCATGGTATCAGGTTCGAGCAGTTCAACAAGATACAGGGACTGCCTTTCACAATAAGGGAAATAAAGAGTCATTGCATTAAAATACTTGAGGAGATATAGTTATGGAAGAGACCAACAAGGTTCAATATACCGCTAAAGATTTCAAGAGCGATCAGGAAGTCAGATGGTGTCCGGGCTGCGGTGACCATGCAATACTGGCGGCTGTTCAGAAAGCGCTGGCCGAACTGGGCATACCTAAAGAGAAGTTCGCCTTCGTTTCGGGAATCGGTTGTTCTTCGAGGCTGCCTTATTACATGGATACCTATGGCTTTCATGGCATCCATGGAAGAGGGTCGGCAATTGCCTCGGGCGTTAAGGTTGCCAATCCCGGCCTGAGTGTCTGGCAGATAAGCGGTGACGGTGACTCACTCGCTATTGGCGGGAACCATTTTATTCATCTGGTAAGAAGGAATATCGACATTAACCTGATTCTGTTCAATAATGAGATATACGGTTTGACGAAGGGTCAGTATTCTCCTACATCGCAGAAGGGGCTGAGCACCAAAACATCACCTTACGGAACCGTTGAGGAACCATTCCAGATTGGTGAACTGGTAATCGGATCAAAAGGAAAGTTCTTTGCAAGAACAGTCGACTCTAATGTAGCTCTATCAACGGGAATATACATTGAAGCAGCAAAGCATAAGGGGACATCAGTTATTGAGGTGCTGCAGAACTGCGTTATCTTTAACGACGGTATTCATGATGAAATTCTCGACAAGGAGGTGAGGGACGACAGAACCATTGTACTCAGGCATGGAGAACCAATGATTTTCGGTAAGGAGAAGGACAAGGGTCTGATACTTGACGGACTCAAACTCAAGGTTGTTAAACTGGGGGAATCAGGCATTACTCCCGACAAACTGCTGGTTCATGATGCTCATGAGGTCAACCCCGGCATACAATACATGCTTGCCAATATGAGATATCCTCTGTATCCTGTTGCCCTTGGAGTAATAAGGGCGGTTCCTTCGGTTACCTATGAAGAGGCCCTGGTTGACCAGATTGAATATGTAAAAGCTTCATCGCCGATAAAATGCGTTGACGATCTGCTCAGAAGCGGGTCGACATGGGAAGTATAGCGACTTTCCGGCGCTGAATTATATTGAAAGCCGCCCCGTGGTGAACGGGGCGGCTTAACTTTTATGAAACTTTTGTTACCTTTATTTGCTTCAAACAACAATGCAACCTCCGATGGACCAGAATATCCTCAGTGACCCCGACTATAAACAGCTACTTCATGAGCAGAAGGAAAGGCTCAAGGAGCTGGCATGTATAAACCAGACAACGGCTATTCTTAAAGAGGGTAAGAGAATTGAGGAGACACTGCAGCAGATAGTACTGTTGCTTCCTCCGGCGTGGCAATACCCTGAATATACAGTTGCCCGTATTACCCTTGACGGTAAGGAGTTCGTCACTCCCGATTTCTCAGAGACCCTGTGGAAGATATACCAGGAATTCAATACCATTGATGGTTCAAAGGGAAGGATTGAGGTATTTTATTTAATGGAGTTCAGGAGGGAAGATGAGGGTCCGTTCCTGAGCGAAGAGCGAGACCTGATACAGAACCTCGCCGGCCTTATTACCGGATATATCAACAGCCAGAAAGCCGGCGACATAATAAGGCTCTCGCTACAGCAACTTCAGGAGAAAGAGGCAGAAGAGGCAAGAGATGTATCGAGCAGGAAACTGCTTCAGCGATTCCTCGACAGGCACAATGCCGAGAGGGATGTCTTTCATGACCTGATGCCTTTCAAGGTTAAGGAGATATTGCTGATAGCCAACTTGTATGATGCTTATTCGATTGAGGGTGAGGGCAGGTTCTCCGATATGATACTTGGTGAGTATTACCATTTGAATCTAACCTCAATACCAAGGGTAACGGGCGTGTCGGGTGAGGAGGAGGCTTTAAGCAGGCTCAGGTCAAGGCACTATGACATGATAATTATTATGGTGGGTGTTGACAGGGAGACGCCCGTCAGTCTGTGTGCAAAGATTAAGGAAAAACACCCCTATGTGCCAACCTATCTTCTGCTGAATAATCCCTGCGACGTTGAATATGTGAAGGCCCAGAAGGAGTCAGGGGTACCATTCGACAACTATTTTGTATGGACCGGTGAATCGAAGGTCTTTTTTGCAATGGTTAAGCTGCTTGAAGACAGGGTTAACGTTGAGAATGATACGAAGAAGGGGCTTACAAGGGTTATACTTATTGTGGAAGACTCGGCTGTATACTACTCGAGTTACCTTCCCATGCTCTATAACCTTGTCCTTGAACAGACAAAACATTTGATTGAAGACATCTCTACTGACGAACTCTACAAGATACTGAAGTTAAGGGCACGTCCCAAGATAATGCTTGCCACAACATATGAGGAGGCAATGCTGGTATACAATACTTACCGTGATTATCTTCTTTGTGTTATATCTGACATGCGTTTCCCGCGGGGAGGAATCATCAGTGAGACAGCTGGTTACGATCTGATCCGGACAGTAAAAAGTGAGTTTCCCAACCTTCCCTCGGTGCTTCAGTCTTCCGATCCCGATAATGCGCGTTACGCACATGCCCTGCGTTCCAGCTTTATAAACAAGAATTCGGAGAGCCTGCTGCAGGACATGAAGTCGTTCATAACCTATTACCTTGGCTTTGGAAGTTTCGTTTACCGCGATACTCATGGAAAGCAGATAGCGGTTGCCAAAACAATAAAGGAGTTCGAGACCTACCTGGAGACCATACCTGAAGACTCGCTGGTTTACCATGCCATGAAAAACCATTTCAGCCTGTGGCTGATGGCAAGGGGTGAGGTTAATATTGCGAAGACGATAGGCCCGATGAGAGTTTCGGATTTTGAAAGCCTGAAAGAACTGAGAGAGTTTCTGCTGGGCATAATCAAAAAACGGAGGAGGGAACTCAACATGGGCAAGGTGGTGAACTTCGAGGAGTCGGCAATACTTGACGAATCGAACGTAGTGAGCCTTGCCGGTGGGTCGCTGGGAGGAAAAGGGCGCGGTCTGGCATTCGTAAATACACTTATTTACAGTTTTGATCTGGGAAGGCTGCTCCCCCCGGGTATTACTATCAAATCGCCTGTTACCGCTATAATAGGTACCGATGAATTTGATATGTTCATGGAGCGTAATCACCTGTGGGAGAAGGTTAAGGAGATTAAGGATTATGAAGAACTGAAGAAGGTATTCCTGGGTGGCAGCCTGAGTTACAGCCTCGACAAGGAGATGAAGGTATTCATGAAGCATCTTACAAAACCTCTGGCTATACGGTCATCGAGCCTTTTCGAGGACTCCATGAGCCAGCCATTCTCGGGAATTTTCGGGACATATCTGCTCCCCAACAATCACCCCGATTTTGATGTAAGATTCCGACATGTTTCGGAAGCAATCAAGCTGGTTTTTGCATCGATATACAGCAAGAGCGCACGTACATATTTTGAGGCTATCAACTACAAGGTAGAACAGGAGAAGATGGCAGTGGTTATCCAGGAAGTGGTGGGTAGTCGCTTTGAGGATGCCTTTTACCCTCATATCAGCGGCACCGCCCAGTCATACAACTTCTACCCGGTTGCCCACATGACACCCGATGACGGATTTGCCGTTACGGCCCTTGGCCTGGGTCAGTACGTGGTTGAAGGAGAAAGGGCTTTCAGGTTTTCGCCTGCATATCCAAACCTCGACATAGTCTCGCAGCGTGATCTTTACAAAAATTCTCAGGTATATTTCTACGCTGTCGATATGGCCAAAAAGGAGGTTAATCTGCTTGAAGGCGAAAATGCAGGGCTAGTCCGTCTTGAACTCTCTGATGCCGAGAGGCAGGGAACCCTGAAACACTGTTCCTCAGTCTATAACCCCGATAATGACACTATTACGCCGGGGCTGGATGCTTTTGGCCCAAGGCTGGTGAACTTTGCCAACATACTTAAATACAATTATATACCAATGGCCGAAACCATAGCCACTGTCCTCGATGTGGTTAAGGAGGCGTTCGGCACTCCGGTAGAAATAGAATTCGCCATCGACCTGAAGAAGGATGAATCGGGTAATGCCTCATTCTATCTGTTGCAGATAAAACCAATGGTTGGAACCGGGGCCGGGTATAATATCGACGAACAGGCTATTGCCGCCGAGAAGATGATTCTGAAAACCTACCGCAGTATGGGTAACGGCTTCATCGATCACATTACCGATGTGGTTTTCATTGAACCCGACCTTTTCGACAATACACTTACAGAAAAGATGGCCGATGAGATTGAGGCAATCAACGATCGCATGCTGGGCGAAAACCGGAGCTATGTGCTGATAGGGCCCGGAAGGTGGGGTACACGCGACAGGTTTATCGGTGTACCGGTGGTATGGCCGCAGATATCGAATGCCAAGATAATCGTCGAGGTAAGTCTGCCCGATTTTCCTCTTGATGCATCGCTGGGATCACACTTTTTCCATAATGTAACGTCAATGAATGTGGGGTATTTCTCGGTTAATCATACAAACCCGAAAGAGTTTGTTGACTGGGATATGCTAAGGTCGCAGGAGACCGTTTATTCAGGTAAGTACTTCCGTCAGGTCAGATTCGTGAAGCCGGTTCTCATCAGAATGGATGGCAAACAAAGGATGGCAATAATATCGTTCGACCCCGAAAGGGAGGTTAATGCCGATTCAAAACCTTTGCCTTCGGGTCGATGCATTGAAGAGGCACGCGATTTCAGAATGTCGGCCATAAAAGGCAAATCAAAAAAGTGAACTATGGCAATCATTGAAGGTATAAACGAACTTCAGAAATACGATTTCACCGATACATCGTTCAACCTGCTCATGCAGAAACGAATACATCGTGTCCTGCTGATTTGCAGCAGCTACGACAACTACATGCTTGAGGAGGATGGCCGGATTGATGAACAGATATTCAATGAGTACGTGAGTCTTAACCTGAGGTACCCGCCTACATTCGTTCAGACCGACAATGCAGATGATGCGTTCAGAATACTGGAAAATGACACCATTGACCTTGTTATTTCAATGCTCAGTTTACGGGGCAGTGATCCGTTTGCCCTCGCAAAAAAAATAAAGGAGAAAAAGCCCGACACACCTATAGTTGTCCTTACATACTTTTCGCGCGAAGTATCGATAAGGCTGGCACGTGAAGATCTCAGTGCCATTGATTACGTGTTCTGCTGGCTTGGCGATTCATCACTGCTGCTGGCAATTATCAAGCTGATAGAGGACAGGATGAATGCCGAGTATGATATCGAACAGGTTGGTGTTCAAGCCATTATACTTGTGGAGGATTCAATAAGGTACATATCGTCATATCTTCCGAACCTTTACAGGATAATACTTGTTCAGTCGCGGGATTTTCAGCGTGAGGCTCTTAACGAGCACCAGCGCATGCTTAAGCTGCGTGGACGGCCAAAGATACTGCTGGCCACAAACTACGAGGATGCTCTCAGACTCTATAATAAGTATAAGCATAACGTGCTTGGAGTAATCTCAGATATCAGTTACCGGCGCAATAATATAAACGACGATAATGCAGGAATTGAGCTCTGCAAGCTTGTGCTCAACGATGATGAGAAGGTTCCTTTCCTGCTTCAGTCGTCAAATCAGAATTACAAGGAGATAGCCGATAAGCTGGGTGCCGGTTTTATCAACAAGTACTCCAAATCGCTCTCTCTTGAGCTGAGGAATTTCATCATCCAGAATCTTGCATTCGGGCCGTTCGTATTCCGCGATCCCGACACGATGGAGGCAATTGCGATTGCCACCGATTTGCAGAGCCTTCAGCAGAAGCTGCTTACGGTTCCCGACAAAACCCTTGAATATCACGCATTGCGGAACCATTTCAGCAAATGGCTGAATGCCAGGGCTCTTTTCCCGGTGGCACAGATGTTCAAGTATGTCAGGCGTGAAGATTTTCCCACCACGGCCGAAATGAGGCGGTTTCTTTATGTTGCCATATCGAGTTTCAGGCTTGGAAAGGGCAGGGGAGTAATTGCCAAGTTTGACAAAACGAGCTACGATGAGTATTCTACCTTTTCAAGGATAGGAGAGGGTTCAATAGGAGGCAAAGCCAGAGGGCTTGCATTTATAAACAGCATCATCAAGAAGAAGAAACTGTTCAACTCCTTTCCTGACGTTCTGATTACCATACCACGGACCGTCGTTCTGAGTACCGACGTGTTTGACGAATTTATGGAGAAGAATAGTCTCTACCCTGTTGCACTTTCCGACAGAAGTGATGAAGAGATACTGCAAAGGTTCATTGAGGCCGAACTTCCCGGCTGGGTATACCAGGACTTTTACGCCTTTCTTACAGTTTCGAGGATGCATCCTATAGCCGTTCGGTCGTCGAGTAAACTTGAGGATTCACATTACCAGCCTTTTGCGGGGATATACTCCACCTACATGATACCCAGGGTTCCCGACAACCGTCAAATGGTGAACTTCATTTCAGAAGCCATAAAGGAGGTGTATGCTTCGGTTTATTACAAGAGCAGCAAGGCTTACATGACTGCTACGTCGAATGTAATTGACGAGGAGAAGATGGGGATTATTTTGCAGGAGGTTTGCGGTAACAGGCACGATAATATCTATTATCCCACTTTTTCGGGGGTTGCACGCTCAATCAACTTTTACCCTATTGGATCGGAGAAGGCGGAGGACGGAATTGCCAATATCGCATTCGGACTTGGTAAGCTTATTGTCGACGGGGGATTGTCGCTCAGGTTTTGCCCGAAGCATCCGAAAAAAGTTCTGCAGCTCTCTTCGCCTGAAACTGCCCTGAGAGATACGCAGAAGGAGTTTTACGCCCTCGACCTGAACATTGAAAGCTTTGTCCCCTCCACCGACGACGGGGTGAACATTATGAGACTTCCTGTTCAGCAGAAGGCACCTGAGAGTTCCCTAAAACATGTTGCATCTACCTACGACTTTAACAATAACATTATCAGGGATGGAATCGCCCAGCCAGGCAAAAGAGTCATATCATTTGCCAATATTCTACAGCACAAGAGATTTCCTTTGCCTGAGATTCTTGGCACCCTACTGGAAATAGGGCAGAAGGAGATGAATAATCCCATTGAAATAGAGTTTGCTGTCAACCTCGAGACTCCGGCCGGTTCACCAAAGGTTTTCAACTTCCTGCAAATCAGGCCCATTGTAATGAGCGATCAGTCGCAGATAGTAAACATAGAGAATACAAGGCTGTTTGAGACGATTATCTATTCCGAGTCGGCCCTGGGAAACGGCAGGTTCCCGGGTATCAGAGACATCGTTTACGTAAAGCCTGAATCGTTCAATGCTGCCTTTAATGAAAAGATAGCGCTTGACATAGAACAGTTAAACGCAAAATTCATCAGGGATTCTGCAAACTACGTACTCATTGGACCCGGCAGGTGGGGTTCATCTGACCCGTGGCTTGGGATACCGGTAAAATGGGGACAGATTTCAGCTGCACGAATCATTGTTGAGTCGGGGCTGAAGCATTACCGCATTGACCCAAGCCAGGGAACCCATTTTTTTCAGAATCTTACCTCATTCAGGGTGGGCTATTTCACCATCAATCCATTCATGAATGATGGTTTTTATGATGTTGAGTATCTTGACGGGAAGCAGGTAATTTATGAGGATTCCTACCTCAGGCATATCAGGTTTGATGAACCCCTTGATATACTGGTTGACGGCCGGAAACACACCGGCGTGGTTTTCAAACCTGTTACAGAAAGATGCCCGGGTGCTGCAAAACAGCCTGAAAAGGTAAAAAGGGGTAATTCGGGAAGAAAAGAGAAAAAGTGAAAATCCGTTTGTGAAATTTTAAAAGAGAGTTACTATGGAGACAGTAAGAACCAGATATCTTGGCGACCTCAGAACCGAAGCAACTCATGTGAGGTCGGGTAACACCCTTATAACCGATGCTCCGCCTGACAACAAGGGAAAGGGTGAATATTTTTCACCCACCGACCTGGTTGCAACATCGCTTGGCAGTTGTATAATGACCATAATGGGTATCGCAGCCCGGGAACACAACTTCAGCATTGATGGAACCAGTTGCAGCATAACAAAGATAATGGCTGAAAACCCCAGAAGGGTTGGTGAAATAGCGATCGAATTTGACTTCAAAATGCGCCACTACACCGAAAAACAGAAGAAGATACTCCACTACTGTGTTAAAACATGCCCGGTATCACAAACCCTCCATCCGTCATTATTTCAGAACGTAAGGCTTGTTTTCCGCGACTGATTCAGGCGGTTGCACTCACCGCCTCAATATCCTTGTCAACTTTTTTAACAAGCCCCTGCAGCACGGTACCCGGGCCGACTTCGGTAAATGAAGAAGCACCGGCTGCTATCATATTCCTTACTGTTTGTGTCCACCGCACCGGAGATGTCAGCTGGGCAACAAGATTTTCCCTTATTGCTGAAGGATCGGATGACGGTAACGCATTTACGTTCTGGAAAACAGGGCATACCGGTTTGCTGAAAGAGGTTGAGGCAATCGCTTTCTCGAGTTCCATTCGTGCCGGTTCCATCAGCGGAGAGTGAAATGCCCCGCTGACAGCCAGCTTCAGAGCCCTCTTTGCTCCCTTTTCCTTAAGTATTTCAATTGCTGCATCTACCCCTTCCACTGATCCTGAGATGACTATCTGGCCGGGACTGTTGTAGTTTGCCGGAACCACAACTTCATCAATTGCTGCACACACTTCTTCAACAACTGCGTCATCGAGGCCGAGAATTGCGGCCATCGTCGACGGTCTAACCCCGCATGCCTTCTGCATTGCCATTGCCCTTTTCGAAACCAGAACAAGACCATCAGCGAATGAGAGGGTTTTGTTGGTTACCAGTGCCGAAAACTCGCCAAGCGAGTGACCTGCAACCATTTCGGGGCGGAAAGAGTTACCCAGCACCGAAGCCAGAATAACCGAGTGCAGGAATATTGCAGGTTGTGTAACACGTGTTTGTTTTAGTTCATCATCGCTGCCAGCGAACATGAGGCTGGTGATATTAAATCCAAGTATCTGATCAGCCTCGTCAAACAACCTTTTCGCAATGTCATACTTCTCGTACAGGTCCTTGCCCATACCGCTGAACTGTGCCCCCTGACCGGGGAATAGATATGCCTTCATAATTGATATTATGGATTTTTACGGTGAACAAAAATAGAAAGATTTTGCAGAAAAATCAGTGAAGCTTTGAGCTGATTAGGTGTACAAACTCCTCCCTGGTATTCAGGTTTGTAAGAAAGCACCCGGTAAATGCCGAGGTGGTGGTTATCGAGTTTTGTTTTTGCACACCCCTTATCTGCATGCACATGTGCTGAGCTTCAATTACCACAGCCACACCAAGTGGGTTTAGGGTATCCTGTATGCAGTCCCTTATCTGGGTTGTGAGTCTTTCCTGAACCTGCAAACGCCTCGAGTAAACTTCAACCACCCTTGCAAGTTTGCTCAGTCCTGTAATATATCCGTCGGGAATATATGCCACATGAGCCTTGCCGAAGAATGGCAGCATATGGTGCTCACACATCGAGTAGAGGTCAATGTCCTTGACAATCACCATTTGCCGGTATTCCTCCCTGAACATCGCATGACGAAGAATCTCCTCAGGGTTATGGTGGTATCCCTGGGTAAGAAACAATAGTGCCTTCGCCACCCTTGAAGGTGTCTGCTTCAGACCTTCTCTGTCGGGATCCTCGCCGAGATGCCCAAGTATCTTATAGTACATTCCGGCAATTTCAGAAACAGTTTTGTCATCCCATCTCTCAATCTTGTTATAGCCTTCGTACAGCTCACCCGAACCATTATTTATTGTTTCCATAATTATTCTCCGTAATATTCAACAGAATTATTCTCGGTCTCTTCAATCCGTACGCAGTGAAGCCTGGCTCCCCTGACTGAGATAAGCGGCTCCAGCTCGTTCCAGATTGCAATTGCCAGGTTTTCAGTTGTGGCAATCATACCCTTCATGAAATCAACCTCGAGGTTGATGTTTTTATGGTCTAATTTGCTGATAACGGCATCGTGCATTATCTGCTTCAGTCCGGCCAGATTCATAACAAAACCGGTTTCAGCCGAAGCCGTCCCCTTTATCGTCACATAGAGAATGTAATTGTGCCCGTGCCAGTTCGGATTCGAGCACTTTCCGAAAACCCTGAAGTTTTCTTCCCGGCTCCAGTCTTCACGGTACATGCGGTGTGCCGCGCTGAATCTCTCTCTGCGTGTGAGGTAAATCATCTGCAATTGTTTCTTCGGACTGCTAAATTAGCTCTTTTTTACCTTTAAAAAGAATAAATTTGTCGATTCATTCACATTACATACAACCGCAAGGTGACAAGAGAGGTACTCATAGTAACGGCTACAGCCACCGAGGCCGAAGCATTCACAAATTCCGGTTTCGCACCCGGTACCATAAATATTAAGGTATTAAATACCGGTGTGGGAACCATGGCCACTGCCCTGGGCCTGATGCGGTACCTGGCAGGCAACGAACCCCCATGCCTGGCCCTGAACGCGGGTATCGCGGGAAGCTTCCGGAAAGAAATACCCGTCGGAACAACCGGAATAGTTGCCCGTGACTGCTTTGCCGATTTCGGTATTGACAACAGGGGTAAATTCCTGACAGCAGTTGAGGCCCGACTTGTGGAACCGGGCACACCTCCTTATAATAGCACCGGATGGATAGAGTGCAATAATGAGTATACGAGGAGACTGGCCGGCAGGTTTCATTTTCTGACAGGAATCACTTCAGACACTGTCTCCGGATCGGAAACCAGGATAAAAATGCTTATGGACTCATATAATCCCGATGTCGAAACCATGGAAGGAGCAAGTTTTTTCTATATTTGTGCCCTTGAAAAGATTCCTTTCATGGCCGTTAGGGCGGTATCGAACATGATTGAAGAGAGAGACCACAGCAACTGGGATATACCGCTGGCCCTAAGGAGTCTGAGCGAAAGAACACGGGAGATTCTGACTTTATTGTTTACAATGGAATGAGACTTACGCTTGGATTTTCACCTTGTCCGAACGATACTTTTATCTTCGATGCAATGGTGCATGGCCGTATCGACACCGAAGGACTGGAATTCGAATACCGGCTTGCCGGTGTCGATGAACTAAACAGGCTGGCCATTAAATCCGAACCCGATATTGTTAAGATCAGTTACCATGCTTATGCTTATGCCGCTCACAACTATCTTATTCTCGACTCAGGCAGTGCCCTCGGTTACCGAAGCGGCCCGCTGCTTATTGGCAAACGCCACCTGAGCCACGATGAGATTTCAAAAGCATCGGTAGCAATACCCGGAGAATATACTACGGCTAACCTCCTGTTCAGCATCGCCTGGCCGGAAGCAAGAAACAAGAAGGTATACCTCTTCTCAGATATAGAACGTGCCCTGCTGGATGAAGAGATCGACGCCGGGCTCATAATCCACGAAACCCGTTTCACCTATGCCAGAAAGGGGCTTGTCAGCCTGGCCGACATGGGTGATTACTGGGGAAGGCTTACAGGGCTCCCGGTGCCGCTTGGTGCCATAGTTATCCGGCGTAGCATCGACGGAGAGATTGCACAAAAGGTTAACCGCGTGCTCCGCAGAAGCATCGGTTATGCATACTCTGATTCACTGGCTTCATACCAGTTCGTCTCGAGCAACGCCCGTGAGATGGACAGTGACGTTATGAACAGCCACATTCGCCTCTATGTGAATGAATTCACAATGAGCCTTGGCGAAGAGGGAAGAGCCGCCGTATCGAAACTATTCGCTGTTGCAACTGAAAGGGGGGTCATTCCACCCATGCCTGAAGTGATATTTCTGCCTGACCGATAAGCATAACATAATACCATTTAAATGGATTTTGAGGGGATCGTAAGGAAGACACGGAGCTACAGAAGGTTTGACGAGTCAGACCGGATTGGAAGGGATAAACTGGTGAAGCTTGTTGATATGGCAAGGCTTTCAGCCTCGGCGACAAACCGCCAGCCACTGAAATACCTTGTTTATGATTCGGAAAAGGAGTGTGAGGAAATCTTCCCCGCAACAGCCTGGGCCGGCTTCCTGAAGGAATGGCCCGGTCCGGTTCCCGGGGAAAGACCCACCGGATATATTATTATTCTGAGCGATACAGAAATTAAGGATCATTTCGGTGTTGACCACGGCATTGCAGCCCAGACAATTATGCTCGGAGCCACAACAATGGGTTATGGCGGATGTATGATAGGCTCAATCAGAAAAGATATTCTGAGGGCCCGGCTTCAGATACCTGAAAGGTATGAGATACTCCTGGTTCTGGCACTCGGGCGACCGGTTGAAAAGGTGGTGATAGACGAAATACAATACGACGATTACAAATACTGGCGCGAAGCCGACGGTACACACCATGTTCCGAAACGTACTTTGGGCGAGGTATTGCTCAACCTTTATAAAAAATCGCCTTGATGATGTGGCTAGCCATCTTCGGGTTTTCCTTCAGTCGTCGGGTTGAATAACCGAACCACTCCTTTCCGAACGGAACGTAAACCCTCATCACATGCCCGGCATCAACAATGCTCTGCCTTAAGGCCGGAGTAACACCGTAAAGCATCTGGAACTCATACATGTTTTTGGGAACGTTGTACTTCTTAATCAGCCCGTATGAGCCATCAATCAGGTACTTGTCATGGGTTGCAATACCCGCGTATATCCTGTTCCTGAACATTAATTCCAGATCCTGCAGGAAGTGGGTGTTTATCTCCTCGTATTTCCTGAAGGCTATCGATTCAGGTTCCACGTAAATACCTTTGCAAAGACGATAGCTCAGAGGTATTTCGGGTGTGTTCAGGTCAAGCATAAGTTCAATATCCCTGTATGTACGCCGCAGGTAAGCCTGCAGTACAAGGCCGACGTTAGACGGGAACTCTGCCTTCAGCCTCTGGAAAAGATCAATCTCAAGGTCAGTGCATGGCGAGTCCTCCATATCAATCCTGATAAAGTTGTTGTATGATGCAGCCTTTGCAACTATCTCACGGATATGGGTATAGCATACTTCCTTATCTATCAGCAATCCGAAACTCGTGGGCTTAAGTGAAAAGTTCCCGTCAATTCCCTCCTTAATGGTTGCGTCAATAAGCTTCAGGTACTCTTCCTTATTGGCTGCTGCCTCATCAAGACTCTTGATAAACTCTCCCAGTACATCGAGGGTTACCTTCATTCCTCTATTATTGAGGTCTTTCGAAACCCTGAAGGCGTCTTCCATCGTTTCTCCTGCAATATACGGCCTTGAGAATATCCATATGAACTTCTTAGGGAACCAGGGAAGAATAGCTGCAATAAACCGGTTGAACATAATATTTCTTTTTAGCGGGGCAAATATATAAAAAAGGAATCAACCGCGTAATGACTTTAGTAAGCAGAGGCAAAGGGTTTTGGGTTGAGGGCCCAGGGTTGAACGGATGCCGGATACCCGGTACCCCGATCCTACTTGAACGCCTTCTCGGGCATGCCGTCGCCAGATAATGACAGGCGGCTGAAATATTCAGGTACCTGTTTCCCTGTGAGCTTGTCGACATACATTTTTGCGAGGTACATACCCAGCATGAAACCCTGACCGCGCAGCCCCGTGAAGAGACCATGTTCAGTATCGATGAACATCCTTGGCTCAACGTAATAGCCTGCCCACAATGCCTGGAACCCCACCGATGAGAGCTCGGGAAGCCAGTTCACAAACACCTCTGAAGCTATATTTATAAAGTCCTGGGTGTTAAGTTTCAGATCCTTACCGGTTTCTGCCGGATCGACGGCAGGTGAGGCACATCCTATGACCTGACCTGTTTCTGCCAGCTGCTGTCCGTATACTGCTACGAACCCCTTATATTTCCGGCGGTCGATCATCATTGGCAGCGGTGTATTGCCTGCCCCCAGGAATGGTAGTCTGCGGGTAATGAAGGCCTGGTGTCTTACCGAATAGGTTCCGGTCTGTACACCTGCCAGCCTCGCAAATTTCTCACCTTCCGGTCCGAGGGCGTTGATGAATATCTCAGTCTCGTACTCAACATACTCCTTTCTGTGATTTCTGGCCAGTGCAAAGTAACGATTGCCCTCTTTGCGGAGGTCTATCAGTTCGCAATCCTCCTCCACTACGCCGCCATTACCGATACCTATCTGCCTTATCAGGTCAATAACCCTTCCCGGTGTGGCCTGCCAGCAGTCGTGGGTAATGAGTGCAGCCATGTATGTACCAGCCAGTTTCCTGTTTATTCCGGGGGCTATTCTCGCTGCAAAATCGTCAGGTCTTATCATTTCGGCGTTCGACCATTGCATTGAGGCTTCCAGTGCCTTGTACATCTCTTCGTCATGTGCGAAGGTAACATAGTTTATAGGCCGGAAATCGATGTTTTTTATCTTCTGCAGTTCTTTGAATATCTCAAGGTTCTGGCGGGCAATGTCAGAAAGTTCAGGGAGGCTGAAATTTGGTCTGCCGCCTGCTATATTACGCCACGATGCCCCCCTGCCATGGTTCAGCAGCACAGGCTGGAGGTTTTCCTCTGCCAGGTACCTGAAGAGGGCGCTACCCCCGATGCCGCCACCTGCCACCAGCGACTTCACCCTGATTCTGCGGGCTGCCACCGGAGGTATAATGACCTCCTGAATCTTCCTCGGGTAGAGTTCACCCATACCCACCTGGTTCGAGAGGGGCCCCCTGGGTGTTGCATCCCCAACCAGCTCGATACCCTGTGTGCGCAGAACCTGGCCAAGCCGCCTGATGCATCTTTTACCGCGACAGGGGCCCATGCCAAGCCGGGTGGTATGCTTAATCTCATCAACTGAAATGAACTTCCTGTCGCCAATGACTTCCATAATCTCATCGAGCTTCACATCATCACAGTGACAGATATACTTTTCCGTTTCAATAGTTTCGGAGGAACCAAAACCAACAGCATCGGGGTAACTATCCTTTAAAATAAACCCTCTCACTCCCGTAAGTGCTTCACCGTGAATATCACCGGCCTTAACCCTGGCAACGTTCGTCTTGTTCTCCTTTTTCAGTATTTTCTCAATAACACCTGTTCCGAGCTTTCTGCCGTTGTTGTCGACAAGGTAAACCCCGGCTCCCTCCTCAGCATGATATTCTATTGGCAGGAACAGCCAGTCCTTCTTTAAGTTGTAGCCAAATATTGCGAGGCCCGGACACTGGTATACGCACTGCATGCACCCTATGCACTTATCGAAATCTATGTCGGGAACGGTACTCGATGATGATTTTATGATAGCACCGTGCGGACAGGCAAACTGGCAAGGGTTGCAGGCAAATCCGTACAAACAGTCTATAAGGACGAATGGTTTGTCAACCATCCTTTGAGGTGATGGCATATAGGGCTCATCGATCACTTTAACCGGGTGCTGCTGTGAATCGATATACTCCTTTGAAAGAGCCAGATATTCATTGTAGTTGACCCGCACATCAAGGTCCTGCAGTGCCTCAAGGGCAGCCTGTTTGCCGCGCAGCACGGCGCTGGTTCCCTCACCTATCCTGATGGCATCGCCGGCACCGTAAACCCTGGTTCCGAAAACCTCTTTACCCTTTGTAAGCAACTGATCGTCCTGAATCAGACCTGTGCAAATATTGATGGCATCAATTCCTGAAATCACTTTTTCTGTACCCGGCACAGGGGCAAAGTTATTGCTCTCTGCTATCACGGCTCCTATGATTCCGTCCTTGGCTTCATTGGGAATTGCCTTGACGAGGAGGTGTGAGAGAATTACCGGAATGCCGAGTCTTCTGACCCTGTTGGCCTGCACCGGGAAACCTCCCTCATTCGGCATCGCTTCAACTATTGCCTTCACATTCGCACCGGCCTGCATAAGCTGGTAGGAGGTGAGATAACCAATATTCCCTGCACCAACGGTCAATATGTTTTTGCCCAGAAGGGTGAACTCCTGGTTCATCATTTTCTGTACAACGGCTGCTGTGTATACACCAGGCAGATCGTCGTTCTCGAAAGCCGGCATGAAGGGTACGGCTCCGGTGGCAACAATCAGCGACTCGCAGTCTACGAAAAATACCTCTTCAGTCAGGGTGTTCTTAACTGCAAGCCTTTTGCCTTCAAGCAGGTCCCATACCACTGAATTCAGCATTATTCCTTCATGTGAGTCACCGGCCAGCGTTTTTGCTATGTCGAAACCCCTCATACCACCAAACTTCTGCTCCTTCTCGAAAAAGAAGAACTGGTGTGTCTGCATCAGAAACTGTCCACCTATCTGGTCATTATTGTCAATTACGATATTATTGATGCAGTGCTGGTTGAGGACCTCGCGGGCTGCAAGGCCGGCTGGTCCTGCACCGATTATTGCTACCGTGGTCTTGTATACTTTGAAGGGGGGATAGTTATCAAAAGGAATAACATTTGGCTCATAATCCCTGGGGATTTCGGCCACCTCACTCACCCCGTCAACCCTCGTAATGCATATTCGCCTTATGATGCCATCGACCAGCATTTCGCAGGCTCCGCACTTTCCAATGCCACACTCCAGGCTCCTTTTCCTTGACCTGAGGCTGTGAGAGTGGACAGGGAAACCTGCCTGGTGAAGCGCAGCAGCTATCGTAAATCCCTTCTCGCCGGCTACCGGAATACCATTATATATGAAGGTTGTCTTTTCTGCTGCCGGAATCTCAAGTATCGGGTGGATTTCTATCTTCTTCATATGTGAATTATTGGCAATTGTCTGGATAGTTGACAATGCAAAAAAAAGCAGGAAAGCTCAGGGTGTATATGACTATTGTCACAACAAAATGATGATTTAGAGCAGCAATTTGATATTTTTGAAGAAATTTATCAAACCGTGCAACCATTGATTCTGGCGGTTTGTCATCAAGATGTCATGGGAAAATGTTGAGCGACCGGGAAATAATTGAAGGGTGCCTGAAGCACAGCAGGAAAGCACAGCAACTACTCTATGATAAATACTCACGCTTTTTGCTGGGTATCTGCCTCAGGTACGCATCTGACAGGGCCGAGGCGGAAGATATACTGCAGGATGTTTTTGTGAGGGTGTTCTTTAACATTGATGAGTATTCCGGTACAGGCTCATTTGCCGGCTGGCTGAGAAAAGTTGCAGTCAATACTGCAATCACTAACTACCACCGCACGATGAAACACCGGTATCACGTCGATATCGACGAATACAAGAGTATGGAAACAGGCTCGGTAAGTTTTGAGGAAGACCTGTTTTCAGCCGATGAACTTGGCAGGGTTCTTAACGAACTGCCTCCGGGATACAAAATGGTCTTTAACCTCTACGCGATTGAGGGATACAAGCACAGGGAGATTGCAGAGATGATGAAAATCGATGTAAATACCTCCAAATCGCAGTATAGCAGGGCCAGGGCAATGCTGAGGGAGAAACTGTCACACCTGAGGGACCTTCGGAAATCCTATCAGGCAGACAGCAACAATGAAGATGGAGAGTAGAATATACATATTATAAACAGTTGGAAAGGAAAGGTAAATACAGCGATGTTGATGATCTTTTCAGGAACAGGTTCTCCGGATATGAGCCTGTTCCGGGCCCCGGCCTGAAGGCCCGGCTTATGAAGAAGGTAGCGGTAAAGGAGTTTTTCAGTTTCTATCCTGCCCGTTTCAACGTCTATTACCTGGCAGTTGCAGCAGCAGTAACAGGAGCGGTACTTCTTGTCACACTGGGTGGCGGTAGTGGTAAATCACTTCCCGAAACAATGAAGATCCCTGGCGATTCGGTAGCAGCCATTATGCAACCCATAACCGACACCGCCTCAATGACACATTCCCCTGGGGTAGCTCCTGTAACCGGCAAAACACCGGCTTTCACGACCGGTAACCGGCCATCTGATTCACATAAGGAATCCCAACCCGTTATTTTTTCAGCAGATGAGGTTGACCGGAAAACTGTTAAGTCTGACGCAGTTTCAGTTACTGTTGATCCAATTCGTGAGGTGGCAAACCCGGTCAGGGGAGATACAACGCTGCAAAAGACTGCCGTAAGCTCATTTAAAATGTCGGTTTCTTCAGGTTGCGCTCCTCTTGTTGTTGAATTAACCAGTACATCAGGGAATGCTCATTCCCTGCAATGGTCATCGGGTGATGGCCGTCACAGTGATGGTAAGTCCCTCACGTGGGTGTTCAACCAGCCAGGAAGCTATACAGTTTCTCTCAAAGCCATTGGTTACGACGGAAGTGAGGATAATGCATCGGCCATGATTGTTGTACATCCCTCTCCTGTTGCAAAATTCGATGTTTCACCTGCCAACAGGGAGGTTTCAGACCGGGATATCATGCTGTTCAATTATTCGGCCGGTTTCCTTACCGCGGCGTGGGATTTTGGTGATGGCGGGAAATCACACCTCAGAGATCCTTTACACAGCTATAAGGCATCGGGTAAGTTCAGGATTACCCTTAAGGTTTCAAATGAATATGGATGCTTTGACACACTGTCAAAGGTGTACAGCACAGCACCGGGCATATACAGGATAGATTTCCCCAATGCCTTCATACCCAATAATAACGGACCCACCGGGGGGTACTATTCCCTGCGCAGCGATGAGGCTGCCTATGTCTTCCACCCCGAGTACGAAGGGGTTACCGATTATCATCTTGTAGTATACAGTCGCACCGGCGTAATGCTCTTTGAAAGCCGCGATCTTAATATCGGCTGGGACGGCTATTACAAGGGGCAGTTATGCGAACCCGGAGTGTATGTATACCGTGCACGGGGAAGATATGCCAACGGAGAACAATACCAGAAATCTGGTGACGTAACAATCCTGAGGTTCCGCTGAATCCATTCGTCAAAATATATTGTGGTTTAGTGTAAGAAAGGTGCCATTTAATTGAAAATATGGCCTCAAAATCATCACACATGCTAAAAATCACAGGGTGAGTGTACGACTTTGGAATCATTTAACTATTTTCGCTAATGATAAAACCTAGACCGACCCGTTTTGCCGATTAGGATCAAACATATTTTGGTTGTACTTATTCTGGTGAGTATTAGAAGCAACGGGCAGAACCCCACCTTTTCCCAGTTCTATGCCAATTCACTCTACCTGTCCCCTTCCTTCGCCGGGTCAACCGAGGATTTCAGGTTTGCCATCAACTACAGGAATCAGTGGCCGGCATTACCCGGTGTGTTTCATACATACAGTATCTCTTTCGACCGGTATATGCCAAACTTCAGCTCGGGTATAGGTGTTCTTGCAACATACGATGTTGCAGGATCGGGCGACCTCAGCACAACCAACATCGGGATTCTCTATTCCTATGATTTCAGAATCACAAATGATTGGCATATACGTCCGGGAGTCCAGTTCAAGTTCCACTATCTAGGACTAAACATCTACAAACTTATTTTCAATTCTTCACTTTCACCCGGCGGCGTTACACCTCCGATTATACCTCCGCCATTCGAGAGCGTTGCCGATTTCGACTTCACAACCAGTGCCATTGCATATAATGACAAGATATATGTCGGATTAACCCTCGATCACCTGCTCCGGCCTAAACAGTCATTTTATGGCGACGAATCATTTGTCCCTATAAAGGTTAATGTGTTCGGAGGAGCCCAGTTAATTGCCAGGGGAAGACTGCGCAGAAAATTTGACGAGGTATTGACGGTAGCTGCCAACTTCCAGATGCAGAGCAGCTTCTACCAGTCCGACATAGGCCTTTACTATTACCGCAACCCGCTGATGTTCGGAATGTGGTACAGGGGTATTCCACTGGTTACATCTCAGGCAGGTGATGCAATAATCGGATTGATAGGGTACCGGACCGATGATCTTCAGATAGGTTACAGCTACGACTTTACCATATCCAACCTGATTACTACCACCGCAGGTGCCCACGAGATTTCAATCATATACAAGTTCACAACCCTTACACCCGGACAGAGGGGCAAGTTCAGGGCAATACCCTGCCCCGACTTTTGATTTTCTCCCTGCTCTCTTTTCTCTTCTGTTTATTTGCTTATATTTGCGCCAAACTATTGTTAAACCATTACATTAACAGCAATGAAGAACGTATCTCTTGTCCTGAACGGAGTACTGCTTGTGGCAGTCGCGGTTATCTATTTCCTGCATTTTTCCGGCGGCAGCAGGAAAACTAAATCTGATCAGGAAGATCTCAGCCTTCCGGTTGAGGTTACATCGAATGGAATTGCATATGTAAACATCGATTCTGTGATTCTCAATTTTACAATGTACACCGATAAGAGGGCTGAACTCACCGAGAAGCAGCAGAAGTCGGAGAACGATCTGAATTCCAGAGCACAGGCATATGAGAGGGGTGTAAAGGATTATCAGGACAAGGCCAGCAAAGGTCTCGTGACCAGGGCCACAGCACAGCAGATGGAAGAGTCGCTCATGCAGCAGCAACAGGCACTGGTAGACCTGCGAGACAGGCTTGGCTATGAACTTATGGAGGAAGAGCAGGTTATGAACCGTCAGATACTTGATTATATAACCACATACCTCGATTCAATGAAGTCGGAGTATAATTTCCAGTATATTCTGGGCAAAACATTTGGCGGCCCAATTCTCTACAGTGATCAGGCCCTCGATATAACTGCGACGGTAATTCAGGGTATAAACAATAAGTACAACACAGAAAAGGCCGAAGCTGTCAAATAAAAATGACTTTCGCTTCCGATTACCTGTCGAAAGGAGCACTTTTTCCACCATTTACATTGCCTGAACCACCTGATGCCGGTCTCGGTATAATTGTTGTCATACCCGCATACGACGAGCCTGAGATTAACAACTGCATCACCTCGCTGGCGGCCTGCATTCCACCCGGAACAGGAACCGAGGTTATTATTGTTGTCAATTCCCCGGCACAATCGGGTAGAGACGGAACTTCAGCAAACAAACGGACAATCGGGGCAATCAGGGAGTGGCAACGTACAGCCGGAGAACAATTCTTCAGACTTTTTGTACTTGATGCAGGCCAGCCCGGCATAAAGGGATGGGGAGTTGGGGCCGCCAGAAAGACAGGTATGGATGAAGCGGTCAGAAGATTTGAGGTTGTAAACAATCCCGATGGAGTCATACTTTCACTTGATGCCGATTGCACGGTCTCAGAAAATTACCTTGCAACCGTGTGGGAGCAATTCGGAAAGAACCGAAAGGCCGGTGGTTGTTCCATCGGGTTCCGTCACCGTGATGATGAGCCGGAAACTGACAGGCAGCAGATCTCTGCAGTAAAGCAGTATGAACTCCATTTGCGTTATTTTGTGGCAGGTTTGCGGTATTCAACATTTCCCTATTCATACCATACCGTTGGTTCTGCATTTGCAGTACGTGCAGCCAGGTATGTGAAGGCCGGCGGTATGTGCCGGAAACAGGGCGGGGAGGACTTCTATTTCATCCGGAAGCTGGTTACGTCGGATGATTTTATTGAGATTAAACCAGAGCTTGTGTTCCCATCTGCAAGGATATCAGCAAGGGTGCCGTTCGGAACCGGGCCATCACTGGATAGATTGTTGCAGAGTGGCTGTAAGGATCTGCTTACCTATTCCCCTCAATCTTTCGTTGTTCTCAGGGAACTGTTCTGCCTTGTGCGATCGGAAGTCTATTCCGGTACCTCGGGATTTCCCGATTATACTGCACTTCCCGTAGCGGTTAAATCATTCATGGATAAGGAAATATGGGTCTCCCGAACCGCTGAAGTCATCTCCAACACATCTGACCGGCAGAATAGATTAAAACGTTTCTATTCATGGTTCAATGCCTTCATGATCGTAAAATTCCTAAACAGAAGCCACGAGAATACTTTTAAAAAGGTACCTGTTGTATTGGCGGCAAGGGAGTTTTTGATGCTGTCGGGAGAGATGCCATGGCCGGCATTGGCAGATATGGAGACGCTGCTTTCCTATTTCCGGGCAGTCGATTCGCGTTGAACTCTTTTCTCCTCTTCAGGCGATATTATAACATATATATCCTCATCGGGCCTTTTCATCCGGTACTGCTCACGCGCAAATTTTTCAAGGCTTTCATTGTCGCTGTGCAATTCCTCAAGTTTATGTCTGTCCTCCTCAATTCTGCGAGTGTAGTATTCCTGGTCGCGCTGAAGTGATTTGTATCGCCTGATATCACGAAACCTGTCAAGCAGGTTGTTGGCATCAAAAAGGAGAACCCAGAGTACAAAAATAATTATTGTTACCACAAACTTGTTGCGGAGCCATGGAGGTATCCTGTCGGCATATCTGAACCTGATTGACATGCCGCAAACCTAATCGATTTTGTAGAAAAACGGAATAGCCGTGTTTTAAAAGATATTAACCACCGGTGGAAATTATCAGCCTTCCGAAAGGAAGGGATAAACCCAGTTCTCAGGAGGAAGAAAACACTCCTTTATAGTTCTGGGGCTCACCCATCGCAGCAGATTAAGTGCCGAACCCGCCTTGTCATTGGTTCCTGATGCCCTCGATCCTCCGAATGGCTGATGACCGACTACTGCCCCCGTAGGCTTGTCATTTATGTAGAAGTTTCCGGCTGAATAGCGCAAAATATCAGTTGCCTGCCTTATGGCATCCCGGTTCCGGCCAAAAACAGCTCCAGTTAGACCGTAGATGGAGGTTTTGTCGATAAGTCTGAGAATATCATCATATTCTTCATCCCTGTAGACATATACTGTAAGTACCGGACCGAATAGCTCCTCCTGCATGGTTATGTAGCACGGGTCCTTACTGAGCAGTATTGTCGGTTCAATAAAGTACCCCTTCGATTTGTCGTAGTTGCCCCCGCATACAATCTCCACCTGTGGATTATTCTTAGCCTGTTCGATATATGCAGTAAGCTTGTCGAATGCTTTTTCGTCAATTACGGCAGTAATAAAGTTGGAAAAATCTTCGGGGCCACCCATCCTGAAGTTGCCGACCTGGCCGACGGCGATCTGCCTTATTTCGGGCCAGAGGCTTTCAGGCAGGTAGGCTCGTGAAGCTGCCGAGCACTTCTGACCCTGATATTCAAAGGCGCCCCTGGCCATTGCAGTGGCAACCTGACGTGCATTTGCCGAACTGTGAGCCAGAATAAAATCCTTGCCTCCTGTTTCACCAACAACACGGGGATAGTTCTTATAGGTTCCAATGTTGTTGCCTACGGTTTTCCATATCGAATTGAACACACCTGTTGAACCCGTGAAATGAATACCTGCGAGGTGCCTGTTGCTCAGGACCACATCAGCTGCCTCCGGGCCTGAAACATATATAATATTGATTACGCCATCGGGTAAACCGGCCTCCCGGTAGATTTTCATAATTACATCGGCCGAGTATATCTGGGTATTTGACGGTTTCCATACAACCACGTTCCCCATAAGTGCAGGGGCTGCTGCAAGATTGGCAGCTATCGATGTAAAGTTAAAGGGGCTGAGTGCATATATAAAACCCTCAAGCGGTCTCTGCTCAAGTCTGTTCCATGTATTGGGGTGGCTTTCCGGCTGCATTTGGTATATCTCGTTCATATACTGAACATTATACCTGAGGAAGTCGGCAAATTCGCAGGCTGCATCGATCTCGGCCTGATGCACCGTTTTCGATTGTCCCAGCATTGACGCGGCATTTATTAACTGCCGGTAAGGTCCCGAAACCAGGCTGGCTGCCCTGAGAAAGATGGATGCACGCTGTTTCCAAGGCATGTATGCCCATTCGCGCCTTGCATCAAGGGCTGCACTTATCGCCATTTCTACATGTGTCTTGTCACCTTTGTGGTAATGCCCCAGGAGGTGGGATGTGTCATGCGGTGGTCTGATTTCGGCGCAGTTGCCGGTGCGTATTTCGCTGCCGCCGATAATCATTGGTATGTCGGCAACAGTCGACCTCATCTGTGATATCACTTTACGAAGTTCCTCCCTTTCTGCTGTTCCGGGAGCATATGTCAATACAGGCTCATTGTATGCTTCCGGGACTTCAAGATGTTTTCTCATTACTGTTTGTTTTACGTTATTCACTTATATGTATAACAATCAGTCCGGATTTCTGTTTAACCGGTTATGAAGTGACTGAATGATTTACCCTGCCGTTATGATGGCCTGATTAACCGCCGCTCATCAGGTATATCACCTGAACATCATCACCCTCTGAAATGTATGTTGACGCATATTTGTCGCGGTCAATCAGTACTCCGTTTATCTTAACTATTCTCATCCTGAAGGTCATATTCCTCACCCTGAGCAGATCATCGACTGTGTGGGTGTCTGCGTGGAACTCTTCAGGACGGTTATTCAGTATTATCTTCATCCCTGCCCGTTTTTACTGTTCAGCAATATTTCCAGTACCAGGTTCGCCTCCATGCAAGCCACAATGCCTACCCTTGGTGCCAGTGGTGGCAGTTCATCTGAAACCTCATTCGATTCATCACCAACGACATAAAGGGTTTTATCAATTTTCCTGCTGGTAATGGTCTCATTGCCTCCCCAGCCTGCCAGCCCTGATGCTGCAACTACCGGGATTCCCGGCATTTCACGCGTAACTGTTTCTATCAGCAGCAGCTTCATATCGGATCTGTCAAATGCCTCCACAATAACATCACAACCCGCAAATATACCGGGTATAATTTCACGGGTAAGTGTAACGTCATGGACAATTATAACTGATCCTGAGCCTATCCGGTCGAGGTTTACCTTCAGTGCATCGACCTTCTTCATACCGGTCTGATCGAGAAAGAAGAACTGCCGGTTAAGGTTCCTCTCCTCAACGATGTCGAAATCGGCAATTACAAGTGTTCCAACCCCTGACCTGACGAGTGCCTGGGCACAGTTTGAACCGAGCCCGCCGGCACCTGCTATCCCGACTCTGAAGGAGGAGAGTCTTTTTTTGATTTCACCGAAAAGCATAATTAATCGTCATCAGGCCGAAATATACACTTTATTATACTCTTTTAAAAAGCTTCTGGTTCCATGACCGTCCCTTATAATATCAAGTACTTCATGGTCGTACTTCTTAAACCGTGAGCCGAATACCACCCTTATGTTCCGGTAGTCAAACATATCCCTGTGCAGGATATTTGATGGTCCGAGAAGGAATATGTCACATTCCCCGGGAGTTTTGCCGGTAATTTCAGTGAAGGTGTTGTTGTTAATTGTTGTCCCGGTAAGTATAACACAATCGGCCGCGGCCAGATAGTATGGCTGAAGGTGCATCGGCAGGATGAAATCTTCCCCGGAAAGATTATCGAAAATACTCAGCCGGGTACCCTCACTTCTGAACTTCTCAATAAGACTTGAGAAGCTGCCTATCATAACAATATTCTTGTATCGTGTAAACCTCAGGCTGTTGAATATATCTCCGCTGCCAGTTTCACCGATGTCATAATTGTAGAAGGCATTGAGCCATGCATTTACCAGAATCCTGTGTCCCGGGTCTGACAGATCGGGTTCCCCTCCGTGCCTGAACAACCGGTCATCAACCTTCTGTCCCTGGATGGCACACACTCCTATCTGGCCATTCCGCAGCATAACACCGGCATATTTCCCGCCGGTTTCAAACCGTTCAATGAAGCCACAATCAGGTGGATTCTTCCGGCAGAAATAGCTAAGCGGCTCTTCCTGAAGAGACATCGGTTGAAAGCTTGTGGTACTTGAGGCAAAGATAACAATACCCGTGTCATGAAACATGCCCCCTGGTACGTTATGCATCATTTAGCATATTGATTAATGTCATTAAAATATTGCCGGCTGATAAATAATTTCGAAATTTGATTTCAGCAGCAAACAGAGAAACCAATAACATATACCAACAGATGGACATTCAGGCTATTAAATCGCAGCACAAATTACTGAAAAGGTGGGAGTACAAGTGGAAACCGCTCGACAAAGGCTACACCGACAAGATTCTCTATGTTAATGTCGGAACACCCGAAATCCGCGAAAAGGATGTACCTGCCGTGATGAAGGAGAAGTTCATCGGTGGCAAGGGGTATGGACTACGATTGCTCTGGGATGCCACTGAACCTGAAACACCATGGGATAGCCCTGATAATGAGATAATTATTTCATCGGGCCCCATTGGTGGAATAACCCAGTATTCTGGCACGGGCAAGTCCTTGGTTGTAACTATTTCCCCGCAGACAGATTCAGTAATGGACAGTAATGTTGGTGGTTTCTTCGGCCCGTTTCTGAAGTTTTCAGGATTTGATGCGATTGAGATCCAGGGTAAGGCTGAAAAGGATATAATAGTTTTTATTGACGGGGTTAATCACTTCGTTGAGATATTTGAGGCTCCGGCCGAGGCTCTCGACAGTCATATTCTTGCTGAACAGCTTACAGAGATGTTTGCCGAAAGCGACACCGACAAAAAGAATATAGGTATTGTGTCGACGGGAGCGGCGGCAGACCATTCACTGATTGGTATGCTTAACTTCACCTTCTACGATCCGAAGCGCAAACTTGTCAGGCTCAAGCAGGCCGGCCGGGGAGGCATCGGCACGGTGTTCCGCGACAAGAAGATAAAGGCGATAGTTTGTAAGATACCAGGTGTAAAGGGTAATCTGAATAATGTTGTTGAACTTGAACCGATAATGGAGAGAGGCCGCAGGTTCAACAAGGAGATGAGGGATTTTGATGATGTTCAGTGTCAGATGAGGCAGGCTGGAACGGCTCACCTCGTTGAGATTATGGACGATCATGACCTTCTTCCCGTGAACAACTTCCAGTTTGGGAAGCATCCCGACACCTATAAGATTGACTCAACAGTGTGGAAGAGCTTCTTCACGCAGAATATCCCTGACGGTTGCTGGATAGGCTGCAACATGTCATGCTCGAAAGGGGCCGATAATTTTGAACTGAAAAGCGGCCCGTACAAGGGGCAGAAAGTCCTTGTTGACGGTCCGGAGTATGAGACGGCAGCCGGCCTTGGTTCCAACTGCGGTATGTTTGATCCTTACTACGTGATTGAGGCCAATTTTTATTGTGACACCTATGGTATTTGTACAATTACCTGGGGAACAACGCTGGCATTTCTTATGGAGTGCTACCAGAGAGGCATATTGAACAAGGAGAGAACGGGAGGCCTTGAACTGGAGTTTGGGAACACAGAGGCAGCCCTTGAACTGATTCATCAGCTGGCCAGGGGAGAAGGCTTTGGCAAGCTTGCCGGTCAGGGTGTAAAGAAGCTGAAGGAGCATTTTGTCGCTCAGGGGTGGGGCGACGAAGCGTTTCTTGATGATATAGGGATGGTCAACAAAGGCCTTGAGTATTCCCAGTATATGGCTAAGGAATCACTGGCTCAGCAGGGTGGCTACGCCATGACCAACAAGGGGCCACAACACGATGAGGCATGGCTTATATTCATGGATATGGTTAATAACCATATACCAACCTTTGAGAATAAGGCCGAGGCGCTGCATTATTTCCCGATGTTCCGTACCTGGTTCGGACTTGTAGGTCTGTGCAAACTTCCATGGAACGACGTTGAGCCGGCCGATAATGCCAAAACCGATGAACCTGCCAAGGTTCCCGAGCATGTTGACAACTACGTTACCATATATAAAGCAGTTACAGGCCGCCCATTCGATAAGCACAGGCTTATTGAGGATTCAGAAAGGGTATACAATTTCCAGAGGGTGTTTAACCTTCGGAGGGGATATGGTGTGAGAAAGTATGATGCACAACCCTACAGGGCAGCCGGACCGGTTACCGTTGAGGAGTATGAATCAAGGGCAGAGAGATATGACGGCCAGCTCCGTGAAAAAATAGGAGTTGATCCTACAGGTTTGAGCCTTGAGGAGAAGATGAAGCTAACCAGAGAATACCGCGAGAAGCAGTATAACAAACTACTGGATGCAGTTTACAAGCGCCGCGGATGGAACAAAAACGGAGTACCTACCCTTGAGCACATCAAAAAGCTGGGAATTGACTTCCCCGAGGTGATTGAGGTGGTAAAACCGTTTCAGGAGTAGGCTTCAGCCATGCTGATCCGTGTAACCTGAGGGCGTAACGCGGAATATTCGCAGAAGCACAACATATTGGTTGTGCTTTCTCTTTTTATGATAAGAATTCTTTCTGTCGATATGCAAAAGAATTACATTTGCTGTCTGACGGTATTAACACTTAAAATAATACAGACCATGTTTAAAGTAAACGAGTATTTCGGCGGCAAAGTGAAATCGATCGCCTTTGAAAATGCCGATGGCCCGGCAACCATTGGAGTGATGGCCCCGGGTGAGTATGAGTTCGGGACCTCCACTATTGAGTATATGACAGTTACCTCGGGTGCGCTTGAGGTTCAGCTACCGGGCGAAACAAAATGGAAAACCTATAAGCCTTTCGAGACATTCGTGGTTCCGAAGGATGTCAAATTCAGGGTGAAGGCCGAGCAGGATGCATCATACAGGTGTTTGTATAAATAGGGGTATCGGGTATCGGGTATCGGGTATCGGGTATCGGGTATCGGGTATAGCTAATCGAAAATCTTAAATCGTTAATCATCAAATCCCATGGCGGGACCAAAAGGATCGAAATATTACGACATCTTCCTCAACTACAACGTTTGGCTCGAAACCAGGGGTGAGGATGTGGTTGTCAGCGCCGAGGGTCTGGAACTTCTTACCGAGGTTTCAAAGACAACCTCAATTGTTACGGCAGCCAGAAATATGAAGATAAGCTACCGCAAGGCCTGGGGACTGCTTCGTGAGATAGAGGATATGCTCGGCTTCAGCCTTATAGAGAAGCACCGTGGGGGAGCAAAGGGCGGCATGACGCTCCTTACCGGTGAGGGGCATGCACTCGTGGAGGCTTATCGCGATCTGAATGCCGAGGTAGGTGTTGCCATGGATGATATTGCCCGGCGTTTTTTCAAAAGGATTAACGAGATTGGAGCGAAAAGATGAGAGCAGCAGTCTTGATTTTTCTTATTACCATGGTGCCTTTTGTCACAGGTTGCGGCACCAGCAGCAAACGTGAAGTAATTTTTTTTCATGCCGGCAGTCTTGCCGTACCGGTGGCCAGGCTTGCTGAGGGTTTTGAGGCTCAAATCCCTGGTATCAGGATTATCACTGAGGCTGCAGGCAGCCTGGTGACAGCCAGGAAGATCACCGAGCTTGGAAAACCATGCGATATTATGGCATCGGCCGATTACATTATAATAGATGAGTTGCTGATACCTGAACATGCCAGCTGGAATATTGGATTTGCCACAAATGAGATAGTAATTGCCTACACGCCACGGTCGGGGTATTCCGACGAAATCAATTCACTGAACTGGACAGAGATACTGCTTAAGGGAGATGTCTACTATGGCCGGTCAGACCCCGATTCCGATCCATGTGGGTACCGTACCCTTTTAATGCTGAAACTTGCAGAAGAGTACTATGATATACCGGGCCTCACAGGCAGATTCATGGAGAAGGACAGGTCGTTCATCAGACCTAAGGAGATTGACCTGACTGCACTGCTGGAGGCACGGGCGGTTGATTACGTGTTTCAGTACAAGTCGGTTGCTGTGCAGCATGGACTGAAATACATCACATTGCCCCCTGAAATAAATCTCGGCAACAATGAATTCAGGGATAACTACCGGTCGGTTTCGGTTGATGTTGCAGGAAGGAGTCCGGGTGAAAGAATGATAATTCAGGGCGACTATATTCTGTACGGAATTACACTTGTCAGCAACTCGCCAAACAGGGACGATGCTGTGGAGTTCCTGGCTTACATACTTGGCCCGGAAGGGAGGGAAATAATCAGGCGTACGGGACAGAACCCTGTTGAACCGCCGGTTGTGTCGGGTAGTGGAGAACTTCCGGTAAGTGTTGGTAATGCAGTAAGCAGATAGTCAAATTGTTATGGCAAGGGTAAAGGGTGATATTTTCAGATGGGTGATGCTGTTTCTTTCGTCAATGATCCTTCTCTTTATCATTGCACCCCTTGCCGGGATGGCCTTAAAGACCGGAAGAAATGAATTCTTTGGCACTATTGCTGATAGCGATGTTCGCAACAGTGTATGGTACACCCTCCGAATCTCATTTACGGCCACTATAGTATTTGCCGGAGGAGCGATTCCACTTGCCTGGATAATGGCACGGAAGCGGTTTCCGGGAAGGAAGGTGATTCAGGGTATCATAGACCTGCCGGTTGTGATACCTCATACAGCCGCCGGCATAGCGCTTCTCGGTCTTATTTCGAGAGATGGAATTGCCGGTCAGGCCGCCTCCGTTCTGGGCCTGAACCTGGTTAACAACCCGGCAGGCACTGCACTGGCAATGGCGTTTGTGAGCCTTCCTTTCCTGGTAAATGCGGCACGCGACGGTTTTGCCTCGGTTCCCGAAAAACTTGAAAAGGCGGCCCTGAGTCTGGGTGCTTCACGAAGCAGGGTATTCTTCACCATTTCCCTTCCCCTGGCCTGGAGGAACATTGTTTCCGGGCTGGTGATGATGTTTGCAAGAGGCATGAGTGAGTTTGGTGCTGTTGTGATTGTGGCGTATCATCCGATGACGGCTCCGGTAATGATATATGAGAGGTTTAGTTCGTTCGGACTAAGCTATGCCAGGCCGTTGTCACTGCTTTTTGTACTGGTGGCGCTGGTTATTTTCATCCTGTTCAGGATGATCTCACTCGAACGAAGGGTTAAGAAAACCAGTGAGGCCGATGATTGAGGTATTGAAACTTGAAAAGCGGCTGGGTGATTTCCGCCTTAGCGACATCAGTTTCAATGTTGCTGAGGGGGAGTATTTCGTGCTACTGGGAAGGTCGGGTTCGGGAAAGACACAACTGCTCGAACTGCTGGCCGGCATAACTCTGCCCGACTCAGGTACCATAAAAATGGATGGCAGGGATATCACGTGGCTCAGACCTCAGCACCGCAATACCGGCATGGTTTTTCAGGACTTTGCTGTGTTCCCGCACCTTAATACCTTTGACAATATTGCCTATCCGCTCAGAACCAGGAAGATACCTGAGAGTGAAATAAGAAGCAGGGTAACAACGATTGCCGGCGGGATGAACATAGGCCATCTGCTGTTTCGCCAAACCGGAACTCTTTCAGGCGGTGAGTTACAGAGAACTGCTCTGGCCCGTACGCTGGTAATAGCGCCGCGGCTGCTTCTTCTGGATGAACCACTTGCTTCGATTGACGCCAGCCTCAAGGATGACATATCGGCAATTCTCAGGAACCTGAACAGGGCGGGCCAGACAATAATACATGTTACACACGATTATCCCGAGGCTCTCGGTCTGGCTACGAAGGTAGGGGTAATTCATAACGGAAGAATGATACAAAAGGGAACGCCGGGTGAGGTATTCGACCGGCCGCTGAACCGTTTTGTAGCCAGGTATACAGGCATCAGAAACTTCTTCAGAGTGAAATATGTAAAGGAAGGCAACCACTGGATTGGTGTAACAGCCGGAGGATTAAGGCTAAAGCTTGACGGTGGTAAGTATGCGTCTGAAGGGATTATAGTAATAAGAAACAGGAATGTAAGGTTAATGACGGAACCAAATGTCGAAACAACCTGGGATAATACTCTTGAAGGGAAAATTGTTAATATCATTCCGGCCCCATATGGACTGGAGATTGAGATTTCAGCAGGGGAGCGTATCTTTGCCTTTGTTTCGGAGAGGAGCAGGTTAATCACCGGATTGAAGGAGGGTTCGGTTGTCCGGTTCAGCATGCAGCCAGCCGACCTCGTAAGTCTGGAAGGGAGTAATCTGCACGATAGTGATTGATGAAAAGGAAGGGGAGGATATATTATGATAACATTTGAAGAGGGCCTGAAGCACGTACTTGAAAGTGCATTTGAGACCGGTACGGAAACTGTCTCTTTCCTTGCATCAGCCGGCAGGGTGCTCGCTGCTGATGTTATCAGCGACATTGATATGCCTCCATTTAACAAGACTGCGGTAGACGGATATGCCTGCAGGGTTCTTGATCTTGGAAAACCCCTTAAAGTGCTTGAGGTTATCAATGCCGGAAAACAACCAGTAAATATTGTTACCGACGGTACATGTTCCAAGATAATGACTGGTGCGCCGGTTCCCGAGGGCGCTGATTTTGTATTCATGGTTGAGGATGCCGAATCCATTGCTGACGGCAGGGTCAGGTTTACGGGTAAGAGCAGAAAGGACAATATAGCCCGGTTTGGGGAAGATGTCAGGAACGGTGACATGGTTCTGACCCGTGGCAGGTTAATCAGACCACAGGACATTGCCGTAATGGCATCGGTTGGCTGCACACTGGTTCAGGTAAAACAGATGCCCAGGGCAGGTATTATAAGTACCGGAAGCGAGCTCGTTGAACCATCGTCGAGACCCGGAAAGTCACAGATAAGGAACAGCAATGCTTACCAGTTGCTTGCCCAGTGCGAGCGGGCAGGTGCCACCGGAAGGTATTACGGTATTGCCATTGATGATGAAGCTGTTACCCTCAATATGCTTTCGCGTGCACTGGAGGAGAATGATGTGGTAATTCTGACGGGAGGTGTCTCGGCCGGGGATTATGATTTTGTTCCGGCCGTACTTGAGAACGCCGGAGTAAAGATCCTTTTTGACAGTATGGCGGTTCAGCCGGGAAGACCAACAACATTCGGTGTACACAGTAGTGCGCTTGTTTTCGGACTTCCGGGAAATCCTGTTTCAAGCTTTATACAGTTCGAGCTTCTGGTGAAGCCACTCTTTATGAAAATGATGCAGTGCGAATGGAAACCTGTTCAGTGGGAGTTGCCACTTGCAGAAGATTTCAGGAGGAAAAACAGCATCCGCACCGGCTGGCTGCCGGTGATTATTACCGCGAAGGGAAAAGTCAGACCGGTAGAATACCACGGGTCGGCTCACATATCGGCTCTGCCCGATGCTGATGGTATAATGATGGTGCAGGCCGGTATTTCCTCAATAAAAGCAGGGACAAAGGTTTATGTTCGACAGATTTAACAGACATATCAATTACCTGAGGATTTCGGTAACCGACAGGTGCAATCTGCGCTGTACATACTGTATGCCCGAGACTGGTGTTAAACTGATGTCACACCATGAGATACTCAGCTATGATGAGATAGCCGCTTTTACAAAGGTTGCGGTCAGACACGGGGTTGACAAGGTAAGAATCACAGGAGGCGAACCTTTGGTGCGAAAAGGAGTTGTTACCCTGGTTGAAATGCTGGCCTCCATTGAAGGCATAAACGATTTGTCGATGACAACCAACGGAACGCTTCTGGCGTCATTTGCCGCTGATTTGAAGAGGGCCGGACTGCAGCGTGTTAATATCAGTCTTGATACCGTAAACCCTGAAAAATTCAGGAAGATAACCAGGGTCGGAACAATTGATGATGTTTACGCCGGGATTGAAGCAGCCGGAAAAGCAGGCTTGCTGCCGGTTAAAGTAAACTGCGTAATTGAAACATCTCCTGCCGAACCCGATGCAGCCGGTGTAGCTGAATACTGCAGGAATAACGGGCTGGAGGTAAGATTCATTGAGCAGATGAACCTTGCCGGTGGCAGGTTCTCGGTTGTTCACGGAGGAGAGGGAGGGAACTGTGAAGTATGTAACAGGCTCAGGCTTGCGGCCAATGGAATGCTAAGGCCCTGTCTGTTCAGCGATATCGAAATTGACATAAGGAAGACAGGCTATGAGGCTGCAATGATGAGGGCCCTCGAATTGAAACCAGCCTGCGGAACTGTCAGTGAAAGGGGAGATTTCTATAATATAGGAGGTTGAGTAATGGCAAAGCTTACACACATCGACAGGGAAGGAAAGGCCAGAATGGTGGATGTCGGTTCCAAGGGAATATCTGTCAGGGTAGCCAGGGCTTCCGGTCACATCACCATGAGACCCGGGACAATTGACCAGGTGAAGGAGAACTCAATGAAAAAGGGTGACGTTCTGGCAGTTGCACAGATTTCCGGTATCACTGCGGCAAAGCAGACATCGCTGCTTATACCTTTGTGCCATAATATTGCACTCGACAGTATACATGTTGAAGCAGTGACCGATGATACAGGGGTTGCTGTTCACAGCGAGGTTAGATGTACCGGCAGAACGGGCGTTGAAATGGAAGCTCTGACAGCGGTTTCGGTTGCCCTTTTGGCGGTATACGATATGTGCAAGGCTGTTGACAAGGATATGATAATCGATTATATAAAACTGACGCATAAGGAGAAGCATGAAGATTCCTGAAACATTCCGGGTCCTTGTCATTACACTTAGCGACAGGGCCGCCGTGGGAGAATATTCTGACCTGAGCGGACCCGCAATTGCTTCACGGGTGGGTGCCCGGGTGAAGGAGACAGGGTGGGAACCGGTGGTTGAAACCAGGCTGATAGCCGACGATAGAAATGCCCTTAACCGCCTTCTAAGCGAAGCCTCACGGGAATATAATCTTATAATAACCTCAGGCGGAACCGGGATCGGTCCACGCGATATCACTGTCGATACTGTTAAACCGCTCCTGAAACTTGAGATTCCGGGTATTATGGAAATGATAAGAGTGAAGTCGGCAGCAGATAAACCAAGCGCCCTGCTGAGCCGCGGGGTGGCCGGAATTATCGGCAATGCCCTTATCTTTACTCTTCCCGGGTCGGTAAGGGCAGTTAATGAGTATCTCGATATTATACTGCCTCTGCTTCACCATACCGTGTGCATGCAGTACGGGGTGGATATCCACGATGCTCCGGGAGGGAACGGGAAGGGTTGATCAGCCGGCCTGGGTTCTTACCAGCACCGTTCCGATCAGCCTGTCGTACCTGCTGTTTCGGGCACGGTAGTAAACAAGCACGAGGTACTCATTTTCCGTTTCGTAATGACTTCCCTCAAACCACCTTCTTTCATTAACCGCCTGGCCGCCGGGTACGAATAAATACTCATAATTATACCATCCCTGCTTGAGCATAAGGGCTCCTTCATACTGCCTTGTCTCGTAATTGTATCTCATCAGGTTTTCAGGAAGGGGTGTCCACCTGGTGAACTCACCGGCAATATGGATATTGCCACCTTCAATCTTCAGCGTTGCGGGCAGTGTGAAGTACACCATTGCATAATCGGCGTCAATTGACGGGTTGACACCCTCCTGCACGCCCACAACATACTTTCCGTTGAAGTCGGGCCGGTAGAAATATGGTTTGAACTCGCGGTTTTCTGAAGGGGTGAGGTTAATGTGGTTTATACTTCCGTCATAGGTAACATCTCTTACGAATTCAGACTGGTACCTGAAACTACGGATATCGAACTGGCGAAACTCATTTCCTCCGTAGAACAGGTTCCCGGTTCCCAGCGAAGTATATCTCAGTTCTGATGGTGTGACAAAATCGGCTTTAAGATTGGTTTTTGCATTATCCCACCGGCCATTCTGCAATACGGACGTGAATATCTCATTCCTTGGGTCGGCAACCCTGGCACCGGAGATTGATACCGATACTTCGAGTTGCTGATGTGTTTCCCTGAATTCGCCCATGTCGGCCCGGCGGACGGACGCCTTTACTGCAGCCAGTTTCTCGGTTACCATAAATCGGCAGGCAAGAAGAGGTTGTCCAGGTTCCCCGGGTTTGTGAATCAGAATTATATAGTTGCCCGATATGTTGAACCTGATGTTCTCATTCGGGAATGACAGAACGTAATGGACGTATTTCACCGTGGTATTGAATGATCGGGTGTAGGTCTCAATCTGGTTTTCGTCGAATCCGTCAATGAAATCGGATACAAACAGTCCTGATGGCTCCCAATCCTTGTTACAGTGTATAAAGGAATACCAGAGGTTTTCAGCAGTGGTTCCGTGAAGATCGAAGGAGAGCATAAGTTTTTGCCCTGAGTCCATTTCAAGAACAGGACCGGAGAGGTTCCAGCTTTCGCTGTGCAGCAGCACCGTTTTCACACGGCTGTCATAAACAGTGTTGCTGATGACCCGGGACTGGGGTAATGCGGACATATAAATCATGCCTGCAGAAAACAGAAGTGATACTGCAGTGACTAATTTCCTGATATGCATAAATTGTTTCTTACAAATATCCCGCCACAGGGCGCAAATAAAGATAATATTATGTAGATTAACGGATTCATTTTTTTTATAGTATTGCCGATTATGATATTTGTCATACGGCATCTGTTAACTTATTCACAATAGATAGATTTGTGCGTCTTTTATGCGAAGAAACCAGATAATATATGTCAGAGATTTTAAAAATTAAGAAAGGTCTGAATATCAGGCTTAAAGGTTCGGCTGACAAGATACTGATACCTGAGATTCCGGTTACCCGCTATGGTGTCAGGCCGGTTGATTTTCCGGGTCTTGTTCCGAAACTTGCTGTCAGGCCTGCCGACATTGTTAAGGCAGGATCGGTACTCTTCACCGATAAGAATTTGCCGGAAATAAGGTTTACCTCTCCGGTTAGCGGAACGGTAGTTGACATTGTAAGAGGTGACAGAAGAAGGCTTCTTGAGGTCGTCATTGAGGTATCGGGCAACGATTATACCGATTTCGGAAAGGGTGATCCGGCAGTCCTGACGCCAGACCAGATAAAGGCGAAACTGCTGGAGTCGGGTTTGTGGCCGGTAATTAGGCAAAGACCCTATAATATTGTTGCAAAACCTTCACAGGAACCAAAATCAGTTTTCATTTCCGGGCTTGACACAGCGCCGCTGGCCCCCGATTATGATTTCGTCATGCATAACAGTGACATGGGCGAACTGGGTACCGGCATAAAGGCCCTGGGCAAGCTTACCCGTGGGAAGGTTCACCTCGTGCTCGACGGATCAAATGTTACAGGCAGCGTGATGAAGAACGTTGCGGGAGCTGAGAAACATTACATTAAAGGACCACATCCGGCAGGTAATCCGGGTATTCAGATTCACCATATTGACCCTGTTAACAAGGGAGAGGTTGTCTGGTATGTAAATCTTCAGGATGTACTTGCAATAGGAAGGCTTTTCAATGAGGGTGTTTACAGGCACGACAGAATCATTGCCCTGGCGGGTAGTGAAGTAACTAAACCTGCATATCACAGGATAAGATCAGGGGCATCGGTTACAGGTATACTGAGGGGCAGTCTTCGTGACGGCGAGGTACGGTGCATAAGCGGTAATGTCCTGACAGGAACGGCTATATCAGCTGAAGGATTCCTGGGTTACTATGACAACATGGTAACCGCAATACCTGAAGGAAAGCATCATGAATTTTTCGGCTGGATAACTCCCGGTTTCGGTAAGTTCAGTTTTTCCAGGAGTTTTGGTTCGGCCCTCCTGCCCGGGAAGGAGTTTGTTGTCGACACCAATTTGCATGGAGGAGAGAGAGCTTTTGTCATGACCGGGGTTTACGAGAAGGTGTTGCCCATGGATATTTATCCGATGCAACTGCTGAAAGCCATATTGGTTGAGGACATTGACATGATGGAGAGACTTGGCATATATGAGGTTGCGGAAGAGGATTTTGCACTCTGCGAGTACGTTTGTCCTTCGAAAATCGAAATACAGGCGATAATACGGAAAGGACTTGATCAGATGGTCAGGGAAATGAGTTAGAAATATAAGATTAACGGCAATAATGAAATTTCTCAGAAAACAGTTGGACCGGCTAAAGCCCCACTTCAGCAAGGGTGGCCGGTTAAGCAGCCTTCATTCGGTGTTCGAAGGTTTCGAAACGTTTATGTTTGTACCCGACAGGGTAACATCGAAAGGTTCCCACATACGCGATTACATTGACCTTAAGCGGTCGATGTTTGTGGTAATAATAGCCCTGATACCGGCTCTTCTGTTTGGCTGCTACAATATTGGTTTGCAGCATTTAAGGGCATACGGGCCTGTTGTTTCGGGGCTTGACAACTCGGTATTGGACCTTTTCTGGTTCGGTTTCCTGAAGGTCTTGCCCCTTATAGTGGTGAGCTACGGAGTAGGCCTAGGAATTGAGTTCTTCACGGCACAGTTGAGGGGCCATGAGATTAATGAGGGTTTCCTGGTTTCGGGAATGCTGATACCTCTTATAATACCGGTTGATACACCATTATGGATGCTGGCAATTGCCACCGCTTTTGCGGTTATCATTGGCAAGGAGGTTTTCGGTGGAACGGGAATGAATATCCTTAACCCGGCCCTTACCGCCAGGGCTTTCCTTTTCTTCAGCTATCCGGCGTGGATGTCGGGCGACAAGGTATGGGTTGAGGGGTTAATGTCGAATCCGGATGTAATAGACGGGTTTTCGGGAGCCACTCCGCTGGCTGTTGCCGCTGCCAATGAAACCTCCGGTCTTCCATCGGTTATGGAGATGTTTATCGGAACAATTCCGGGTTCGGTAGGTGAAACATCAACACTGGCGATCCTTATTGGAGCCCTGATTCTTATATTAACAGGTATTGGCAGCTGGAAGATAATGCTCAGTGTGACGCTCGGAGGCCTGGGTATGGGATATCTGATGAATATCTTCGGAGTCAACCCATACATGGAAATACCTGCCTATTATCATCTTATTATGGGAGGTTTCGCATTCGGGGCAGTATTCATGGCTACCGATCCTGTTACCGCCACCCAGACAGAGAAAGGAAAATGGCTGTACGGGTTTCTTATAGGGGTCCTTACCGTTCTGATAAGGGTTCTGAATCCGGCTTATCCTGAGGGCATGATGCTTGCCATACTGCTGATGAACGTGTTTGCCCCGCTTATCGACCATTATGTAATTGAGGGCAATGTAAAGAGGAGACTTAAAAGGGCCGCATTAAATAAAGCTTAGTGATATGAAGGATTTCAGTAACAGATATATTTTCATCTTCGCGACGGTTATGGTTGCCATAGTGGCTGCCCTGCTGTCAACTACGGCCATGCTGCTTCAGCCAAGGCAGGAAAGGAACCGCGAAATAGAAAAGAAACGGAACATCCTCTCCTCGGTGAGGATAGAAACCACACCCGATAATGCATCTGAACTTTATGAAAAGGTAATAACCCGGAGCCTTGTGGTGAATACTAAGGGAGAAGTGGTTGATAACGTTGACCCATTCACGGTTGATCTGCGGGTTGAACAGCGCAAACCTGCCGATCAGCAGAGTCTGCCCCTTTTCATTGCTACTCTGACCGATTCAGTTCAGGTAGTTATCATCCCCCTTGAAGGAAAAGGACTTTGGGGTCCTATTTATGGATATCTTTCTCTCGGATCCGACTTAAACACCATTTACGGAGTTACCTTCGACCACAAAGGCGAGACACCCGGGCTGGGATCTGAAATAAATACAAGCTGGTATGAAGAGCAGTTCACCGGTAAGAGAATCTATGATGAAGACAGGTTTGTATCGGTGAAGGTTTTAAAAGGCGGAGCCGATGAAGATGATCCGCACGGAGTTGATGCCATTTCGGGTGGTACCATAACCAGCAACGGTTTGCAGGACATGCTGTTCGATTGTCTGGTGAATTATCAGGAGTATTTTAAAAGAAACAGGTTATAGGCTATGATCACACAGGAAAAGGAGCCGTTGTTTTCGGCAAAGAATATTAAACTTCTCAGGGAACCACTGGGGCAGTCAAACCCTATAACGGTGCAGGTTCTTGGAATATGCTCGGCCCTGGCAGTAACCGTAAAGCTTAAACCGGCGCTGGTTATGGCACTTTCGGTACTTGTTGTGCTTGCTGCCTCAAACGTGGTTATCTCGCTTATGAGAAAATGGATTCCACAGAGAATCAGAATAATTGTTCAGCTCGTGGTTATTGCTGCCATGGTAATTGTCGTTGACGAGTTTCTTAAGGCTTTTGCCTTTGATGTGAGCAAGCAACTATCGGTATTCGTCGGACTCATCATTACCAACTGTATAATAATGGGCAGGCTTGAGGCGTTTGCAATGGCTAATAAACCATGGGAGTCATTTCTCGACGGGCTCGGAAACGCTGCAGGTTATGGAATAATACTGATTATTGTCGCATTCTTCAGGGAGTTGCTGGGGTCGGGAACCCTTATGGAGTATCCGGTAATGGAGAAGCTGGGTCTCTATTCTTTTGGTTATGAAAACAACGGCATGATGATACTCCCTCCAATGGCGCTGATAGTCGTTGGTATTATGATATGGATACAAAGGAGCAGAAACAAGAAACTTATTGAGAACAACTAGAATAGGAAGGCAATGGAGAACCTGTTAAACATATTCGTTAAGTCCATTTTCATCGATAATATGATTTTTGCCTACTTTCTGGGTATGTGCTCATATCTGGCGGTGTCGAAAACAGTAAAAACTTCGGTTGGACTTGGAATTGCAGTGGTGTTCGTTCTTACCATTACAGTTCCCGTGAACTTCATCATTGAGAATTTCCTTCTGAAAGAGGGAGCTCTCATCTGGCTCGGTGACCGATTTGCCGATGTCAATCTCAGTTTCCTTTCGTTTATCATGTATATTGCTGTAATTGCCTCAATTGTTCAGCTGGTAGAAATGATTATTGAGAAATTCAGTTCCGCTCTGTACAATTCGCTGGGTATTTTTCTCCCCCTGATTGCGGTTAACTGCGCAATTCTTGGAGGCGCGCTCTTTATGCGCGAGCGCGAGTACGCCAACATAACCGAGGCAACCGTCTTTGGGTTTGGCTCGGGTATAGGCTGGCTGCTGGCAATTGCCGGAATTGCTGCAATAAGAGAGAAGATAAGATACAGCAACGTTCCTGCCCCGCTTCGCGGGCTGGGCATTACATTCATCATAACCGGCCTCATGGGAATGGCCTTCATGAGCTTCATGGGTATTAAACTTTAACGGAAACAGATCAGATATGATTCTAGGACTTTCGACAGCCGGAACAGTTTTTATCAGTATTGTAGTATTTCTATTTGTCATACTCCTGCTGGTTGTATTACTGCTCTATGCAAAAAAGAAGCTTACGCCCCAGGGCGACGTTAAGCTTGCAATAAACGATAAGGAGATTACAGTTTCACCCGGGTCTACAATACTGAGCACTCTCTCGGCAAGCGGCGTGTTTCTTCCTTCAGCGTGCGGTGGAGGAGGAACCTGCGGTATGTGCAAGTGTCAGGTACTGGAAGGAGGAGGCTCAATACTGCCAACAGAAACAAGCTTTTTCACCAGGAAGGAACAGCATGATAACTGGAGGCTTGGCTGCCAGGTTAAGATCAGGGAAGACATGAAGATAAAGGTCCCCGAATCGGTTATGGGTATCAAGAAGTGGGAGTGCGAGGTGATCTCAAACCGGAACGTTGCAACCTTTATAAAGGAGTTTGTGGTAAGGCTCCCTGAAGGAGAAAAGCTCGAATTCGAATCGGGTGGCTATATTCAGATAGACGTTCCGAAATACGATGTATCATTCCGTGATATGGAGATTGAGAAGGAGTATCATGAGGACTGGGACAAATTCAACCTCTGGGATCTGAAAGTAAAGAACAATACCGAAACATATCGTGCCTATTCAATGGCTAACCATCCGGCCGAGGGCAACATAATCATGCTCAATATAAGGATTGCTACTCCTCCATGGGATAACGTGAAGAAACAATTCATGAAGGTGCCGGCAGGACTGTGCTCTACCTATATATTTACCAGGAAGCCCGGTGATAAGGTGATGATATCGGGCCCATACGGGGAGTTTCATATTAAGAATACCCGTAATGAGATGGTTTATATTGGTGGTGGAGCCGGTATGGCCCCGCTCAGAAGCCATATATTCCACATGTTCCATACCCTCAAAACCGACAGAAAGGTTTCTTACTGGTATGGTGCCAGGTCTAGGAGAGAGGTTTTCTATGAAGATGAGTTCAGCAAAATTGAGTCGGAATTCCCGAATTTCCGGTTCAACCTGGCCCTGTCTGAACCACTGCCTGAGGATAACTGGACAGGATATACCGGATTCATTCATAAGGTATTGCTTGACAACTACCTTGGCAAACACGATGAACCTGAAGATATCGAGTATTACCTTTGCGGCCCTCCAATGATGAACTCAGCAGTTCTCAAGATGCTTTACGATCTGGGAATACCTGATGAGAATATTGCCTTTGATGACTTCGGAGGATAGGCTGGCAAGGGAACAAAAAGAAGAAAGGGCTGTGGGGAACAGCCCTTTTCTTTAATAGGGGAAAGAGGGAAATGTGTTAAACTGACCCTGAAATGTGAATCGAAAATCAAAGAGTCATGGATCAAAATTATACAATACATACCTACTTTCATAACAATTTTGGCGAACACACCTATTTATTGGATAAACAGCTTTTTTTCTTACGGCAACGTACTTTTTGACCACTTAAAACTGGACACCAGTGACAAATGGAATACTTTTATGGTCTACTAATTCATACGATTATGTGTCGATTAATTTTACTCTCCTCTATTCTGATTCTGGCTTCAGGTTGCAGGCAGGGAGTGGTCTTTCATAATCATACCGGGTTGACTCAGGGAACAACCTTCAATATTGTTTTTCAGGAAAGGGCATTCATTTCGCCCGACAGGATAAAGAGCGAGATTGACCTGAGGCTGGTTGAGATTGACATGTCGCTTTCGGTTTATAACAGTGAGTCACTAATTTCGGCGATCAACCGTAACGAACCAGTAAAGATTGACTCAATGTTTGCAGGTGTATTCAGGTTGTCGGAAAAGATTTCCGAAATGACAGGAGGCTTGTTTGATATAACTGTCGGTCCGCTTGTAAGAGCCTGGGGCTTTGGTCCGGATTCACAGGAGCGGTATGATCCGATGAAAGCTGACAGTCTTCTGAGCCTTGTAGGATATAAGAAGATCAGAATATCTGATGGAATGGTTTTGAAGGAGAATCCTGGAATGCGGCTTGATCTGAATGCAGTGGCACAGGGATATAGTGTTGATGTAATATGCTCACTTCTTGATGATTTCGGAATAAGTAACTACCTGGTCGAAATAGGCGGAGAGGTAAGGGTTAGCGGGATGCGTGATGACCGTCTCTGGAGAGTTGGGGTTGACTCCCCATCGGAGTCAGGACTTCTGCCGGGCGAGAAACTTGCCGCGGTTATTGAACTGTCTGATGAGGCACTGGCCACATCGGGTAACTACAGGAAGTTTTTTACAGGAGAAGATGGTGTTAAATACTCTCATACTATAGACCCGGTAACAGGACGCCCGGCACGCAACAGACTTCTGAGTGCCACTATCGTGGCTCCCGACGCCGCAACTGCCGATGCCTTTGCAACGGCCTGCATGGTTGCAGGCCCTGAGAAAGCTATTGGATTTATAGAAAGCTACGGGTTTCTTGAAGGTTTTCTAATCTTCTCTGGCGACACCGGAGAGTATCTTACATGGTTTTCGGAAGGATTGAAAGGCAGGTTGCAGCAGGAATAGTTACCGCTCTTTTGAACCGCATGCCTGACATCCCGGGAAGTCACCGACCGGATGGCAGCCTACGTCAATGTTTTTTGCGCACCCGATACCAAGCTTCTTCATCTCTTTGTTATGCCCAACATGTGTGTCGGGAAATTTGCCCGAAGGTTCGAGCAACAACCGTATACCCAATCCTGCCAGTGCAAAAGCTATTAGTATTGCGCTTATTATCAGTATATTAAAAAACATATTCTCATTGTTTCGACAATTGATTAACTTAGGGGGTTACTCATTTTTGCATTACTGGAATGCAACCGGGGCAAAGATAGAGCATATGTGATCATAATCAATAAACAACATTGATCTTTATTTGTTTATTGTACAGATATGATTAAACGGTCAAAGAGAACAGAAAAGGCGATGAAAAAAAACAACAAACTGGCGGGGCAGAAATTCACCCGCGGAGAAGTACTGGCTGACTACAGGCTGGCAAGCCTTAGCAGGATTTTAAGTTTAATGGGCCGCAAGGAGGTTCTTAGCGGAAAGGCGAAGTTCGGCATATTCGGTGACGGAAAGGAGATAATCCAGATTGCCCTGGCGAAGCAGTTCAGGGAAGGTGACTGGAGGTCGGGTTACTACCGCGACCAGACCTGGATGATGGCCATGGGGTTATATACCCCGGTTGAGTTCTGGCACCAGCTATACGGCAATACCGACAAGGCGGTAAATCCGGGATCGGGAGGAAGGGTATTCAACAACCATTTTTCGGTTCCAAATATAAATGCTGACGGCAGCTGGAAGGACCTCACTAAACAGAAGAATTCATCGTCGGACATTTCCCCCACAGCAGGTCAGATGCCAAGGCTTCTGGGCCTGGCTTATGCATCGAAGCTTTTCAGACAGAACAAGGAGCTTCATAAGTACACCACTCTTACAAGAAAAGGTGATGAGGTGGCTTTCGGTTCTATTGGTGATGCCAGTACCTCCGAGGGTCATTTCTGGGAAACCATGAATGCTGCGGGAGTATTACAGGTACCTATGGCTGTATCGGTATATGATAACGGCTACGGTATTTCGGTTCCAAAGGAATACCAGACAACGAAGGGCAGCATCTCTGACATTATGAGGGGTTTTGAAAAGGAAGATGGTAAAACGGGTGGGATTAATATATATAATGGTAAGGGATGGGATTATCCGGGTCTTTTGAAGCTCTATGAGGAGGGAATCGCAAAGTGCCGTAAGGAGCACGTTCCGGCTTTATTCCATATTGAAGAGGTTGCCCAGATCCAGGGTCATTCAACTTCAGGTTCACACGAACGATACAAGAGTGATGACCGGCTTAAGTGGGAACAGGAATTTGACCCCATAAGGAAGATGCGCGAATGGATACTGGAAGAGAAGCTCGCTACTGATGGGGAATTGCAGGCAATTGAGGCTGAGGTGGAAGAGGAGGCAAAAGAGGCAAAAAGAGTTGCCTGGGAAATGTATACCACTCCTGTAAAGGTTGAAAGGGACGCACTTGTACGTATAATTGATGAGAGAAGATGTAAATGCTCAAATGAGGCCAGGGAAGATGAAGTTGAGAGTATCGTTGCTGATCTCAGGAAGGTACTGACTCCTATTAGAAAGGACAATTTCATGGCTGCCAGGAAGATACTTCGCAATATATGCGGAACCTGTCCGAAAGCCGACAGCCTTCGTGAGGAGATGCAGGGCTGGCTCAGGCGCAATTATGCCGACGCCGCCCAGGCTTACAATACCTACCTTTATAACTCCACGCCAACATCAGTGATGAATGTTAAACCTGTTCCGCCCGTCTTCAGTGAAAACTCACCCGAGGTTCCGGGCAGGCAGGTACTCCGTGACAACTGGGACAAGCTGTTTGAGAAGTATCCGTTACTGGTTGCATTCGGGGAGGACGCAGGGAGGATTGGCGGAGTGAATCAGTCGTACGAAGGCCTCCAGAAGAAATATGGAGAAATAAGGATAACCGATACCGGCATCAGGGAGGCCACGATACTAGGACAGGGTATAGGGTTGGCCCTGAGGGGTATGCGACCGCTGGCCGAGATTCAGTATCTCGATTACCTTCTGTATGCCCTTCAGACAATGAGTGATGACCTTGCTTCGACACATTACCGTACCGCTGGAGGAATGATTGCCCCGGTAATAATAAGTACCCGTGGTCACAGGCTTGAAGGCATCTGGCATTCGGGCTCGCCGGTGAGTATGCTGATAAACTCTGTAAGAGGTGTTTACGTTTGTGTACCCAGAGATATGACCAGGGCTGCCGGATTCTATAATACCTTAATGGAAGGACAGGACCCTGGCGTGGTTATAGAGCCTCTCAACGGGTATCGTCTTAAGGAAAGGCTTCCCGATAATATCGGCGAATACAGGTTGCCTCTTGGAGTGCCGGAAATATTGCAGGAAGGTAATGACATTACTATTGTTTCGTATGGTTCAACGATTAAGGTTGCCGTTGAGTCGGTTAAACAGCTGGTACTTCATGGAATACATGCAGAATTGATAGATGTACAGACGCTTGTTCCGTTCGACCTTTCCGGAACCATCATAGCTTCGCTAAGGAAGACAGGCAGGGTTCTGTTCCTTGATGAAGATGTTCCGGGCGGAACCACTGCATTCATGATGCAGCAGGTACTTGAGAAGCAGGGGGGGTGGCAGTACCTCGACAGTCAGCCGCATACTCTGGCTGCCAGGGAACACCGTCCGGCCTACACTACCGATGGGGATTATTTCTCGAAGCCCAACGCCGAGGATATTTTCGAGAAGGTTTATGAGATAATGAATGAGGCTTATCCTGAGAAATACCCCAGGTATTAGACGTCTGATCTCTCAATGCCCTGTTCCGGTTTTTCTTCCAACTGGTCGGGAGGAATCGTTCTTATTCCTATTCTGAAAGCTGCCAGAAATATGTTCACAAGCGGACTGAGGAGGTTAAAGAATGCATATGGGGCATACTCCCAAACAGGTACGCCGAGTACTTTTGATTGTGTCGCGCCGCAGGTATTCCATGGTATAAGAACCGAAGTAACGGTGCCTCCTCCCTCAAGCGAGCGGCTCAGTAACTCGGGCTTGTAACCCATATCGCGGTATAGTTTTGAGAACATCCGTCCCGGAACCACTATGGCAAGATACTGGTCTGAGGCGGTGAGATTGAAAAAGATACAGGTGGCAATTGTAGAACCCACAAGCGAGCCGGCATTATGAACGAGTTTCATGATGTACTGTGTTATCTTCATCAGCAATCCGGCTGCTTCCATGATTCCGCCGAAAACCATTGCGGTAAGAATAAGCCATACAGTATTCAGCATGCCTGCCATTCCCCCTGTGGAGAGAAGGTCATTTACCGTTTCGTTTTCCGTAACAACCGACACACTGCCGAACATCGATCCCATTATGGCGATATAAGATTGCCTGAGGTAAGAACCCGGATTCTCTCCGCTTCCACTAAGAGACTCGGCAACCATGCTTATAATTTTGGGCTGGAAGATAACGGCAAAGACGGCTGCCAGCAGTGTCCCAAAAAGCAATGAAGGCAGAGGTGGTACTTTCCGTATTATTACCACAATAAGCAGGGCAGGAACCAGCAGCAATACCGGTGAGATGTAATAGGTCTCTTTTATTGCCGATAAAACCGCTGTAACGTCAGTCTGCGCTGCCTCAAAATCGATTGTGAACCCCAAAACAAGAAATATTACCAGACTTATTAGCAGAGCCGGCAGGGCTGTTTGTAACATATACTTAACATGGGTGAACAGATCGGTTCCTGCCATTGCGGGCGCGAGATTTGTTGTATCGGAAAGTGGCGACATTTTGTCTCCGAAATAGGCACCCGAGATGATCGCCCCGGCTACCAGCCCGGCCTTAATGCCCAGAGTGATTCCGATTCCGAGAAGTGCGACGCCTATGGTTGCCACAGTTGACCATGAACTGCCCGTGGCTAGCGATACCATAGCGCAGATTATTACTGTCGCAAAAAGGAATATCTTCGGGTTAAGTATCTGAAGCCCGTAGTAAATGAGCATCGGAACCACGCCGCTTATCATCCAGGTGCCAGCCAGTGAACCTATCAGGAACAGAATGAGTATGGAGGGCATTGCAGAACTGATACTGTCTATTGCTTTAGCTCTGACATCCAGCCACTTATGCCCAAGACTAACAGCAATCACACCGGCGATGGCCGATGCCAGTATCAGTGCAATCTGGTTCGCGCCTGACAGGGTATCCTCAAACAGTCTGACATTGAAGGTGATAAAGACCATAAGAAAAACAACAGGGATGAGCGCCTGAAGCAGGGTAGGGTTTTTGATACTGTTTCCGGAAGTTGTCATACGGCTGTAAATGGTTATAACAATTATGAGTGGCGCAATTTAAACTATTTCCCGGAAAAGGAGACTTCTTTACAACATAGTTGGCATGTTTTGTGTTATTCATCAGTGGTCTTTCTTCGACTTCGCGGCAGTTTTACTATTTTGCAGAATAATTACCATAGCATGGAAAAGGAACTCGATTTTTTTGCAATTAATCCTGAGGATAAGATTGCCGAGAAGGGCAGGATACTCATCTCAGAACCCTTTCTGGCAGATACCTTTTTCAACAGGAGTGTAGTCTATCTTGTCGATCACAGCGATGAGGGCAGCGTAGGGTTCATTATAAACAAATCTCTCGATATCAGAATTGAGAAAACCATTGAGGGTCTGGAAAGCCTCAGCGATACCATTTCAATGGGTGGTCCTGTTGCCTCGAATACCCTTCATTACCTGCATACCCTTGGCGACCTGATCCCCGGTAGTTTCTGGGTAAGGGATAACATATTCTGGGGTGGCGATCTGGATGAAATCAGAAAACTGAGTGCCACAGGTTCGATAAGGAAAAATCAGATAAGGTTTTTTCTCGGCTATTCGGGATGGAGTCAGGGTCAGTTACAGAAGGAGCTTACTGAAAACTCATGGGTTATAGCCAGGGTTAAACCGGAAACTATAATGAAGAGCAGGGGAGAGGATTCATGGAGGGAGATTCTGAGAAGCATTAACAAAAAATACCGGATATGGGCCGATTTCCCGGAGTCACCGGAAATGAACTAGAGATATTGTTAGTGTAGTATACTGAAAACCAGCTCCTTGAGCAGGTCTCCCGACGGAGTGCCGGCATCGCCCACCCCTTTCGATCTCATATCAAAGGTCCTTAATAGTCCGATAACCGATACCACTTTTGAGAGGTTGTAGTTTCTGGCCGCAGTCTCATATTCTCTCACGAAATATGGATTGATCTTCAGGGCAGAGGCAACACTGTTCTTGCTTTTATCGGCTAAAGAGTGGAAGATAAGCAGTTTACTGAAGAATGAGAAGAGCGATGAAATAGTAAGGGTGACAGGGTTATCCTTCGGATTATCGGCAAAGTACCTTATAATTCTGTTGGCCCTTTCGATGTTTTTTTCTCCCAGGGCCTTCTGAAGTTCGAAATTATTGAAGTCCTTACTTATTCCGATATTCCTTTCAATAAGTCCCATTGTTATAACCGGCTTCCCGGCCGGGAGAGAAATAATCAGTTTGTCCAGCTCATTGGCTATTTTTCCGAGGTCGGTTCCCAGGTACTCGGTGAGCAGTGCCCCTGCGTCGGTTTCAATCCCGACTCCCTTTGCCATAAGGTACTCCTTTATCCAGGGCGGAACCTGGTAATCACGCAGGCGGGGGGATTCAAAATAGACGCCTTTTGTTTCAAGTGATTTATAAAGTTTCGTCCGCTTGTCGGGGGTTTTATACTTGTAGTTTATAACCAGTATTGTTGACGACAGGGGGTTTTCGGTGTAGATTGCCAGTTCTTCAATTTTTTTTAATGACTGTGCTTCTCTTACAATAATTACCTGGTGGGTGGCCATCATCGGGAACCGGCGCGACACTTCAATAATCCCGGGTACAGTGGTGTCGTCACCGTAAAGGATTATCTGGTTGAAGTCTCGCTCAGCCTTATCAAGTACATTCTCCTCAATGAATTTTGATATAAGATCGATATAGAATGGTTCGTCACCTGCAAGGAAATATACTGGTCTGTAAATCTTCTTCCTCAGATCGGCGAGGATGGAATCGCAACTGGATGACATTATTAAAATCTGAGATGTTTGACAGAAATGCCATTGTTAATTATTTCCCTGAGCGACTCGATACCGATGCGCAGATGATCATCAACAAACTGGTCGGTGACTCTTTTATCGCTCTCCTCGGTTTTGATACCGGTTGAGATCATAGGCTGATCAGAAACCAGCAAAATGGCGCCCGATGGTATTTCATTTGCGAAACCCACCGTGAATATTGTTGCTGTTTCCATGTCAATGGCGTGTGCTCTTGTTTTCACCAGATACTTCCTGAAACGGTCGTCATATTCCCACACCCTTCTGTTGGTTGTGAGCACTGTCCCGGTCCAGTACTCTTTATTCATGCGGTTTATTGTTGCCGATACCGCTATCTGCAGTTTGAAGGCAGGCAGAGCAGGGACTTCCTGAGGAAGGTAATCATTTGAAGTACCGTCACTTCGTATAGCTGCAATTGGGAGGATGAAATCGCCCAGTTCGTTTTTTGCCTTCAGCGCTCCGCATTTTCCGAGAAAGAGCACGGCCTGTGGTTCCACCGCGCTAAGCAGATCCATAATTGTGGCGGCGTTGGGACTTCCCATTCCGAAGTTGATAATTGTGATGCCATTGTGTGTGGCACTGGGCATATTCCGTGAGCGGCCTTCAACCTCAACATTATTCCACTTCGCGAACAGTTCAACATAAAGCTGGAAGTTGGTAAGAAGTATGAATTTGCTGAATGAATCAACACCCTTCCCGGTATATCGCGGGAGCCAGTTGGTTACTATTTCCTCTTTGGTTTTCATGTCGGGCAAGCTTAATAATTTAGCTATATTTGCAATTGATGCCGGCGGGGTAGCCGGCAATTCTGCATCCAAAAATACAATAAAAGTTGTGAAACAGTTGAACCTGCCGGGATATTCATTCAGAATCATTGAAGAAGATGGTTTCAGGAAGATTTTCGATCCGGTAAGGAAGAAGTTTGTCAGGCTAACCCCGGAAGAGTGGGTGCGACAGAACTTTATAACTTATCTGGTAAGGGTACTTGGCTACCCTGTAGGTTTGATTTCAGTAGAAAGGAAACACAGGTGGAACCGCCTGAGCCGAAGAACCGACATACTTGTTCATAACAGAAAGGGAGTTCCGGTAATGGTGGTTGAATGCAAGGCACCAAACGTAAGGATCGACTCCTCCGTATTTGATCAGGTGTTCAGCTATAATCTGAAGCTTAATGTACCTATGCTGATTGTTACCAACGGTGTGATGCATTTTGCCTGCAGAATTACTGACAGCGGCGCTTCAAAATTTACTTTTCTTGAAAATCTCCCGGCTTACTGCGACCTGGGTTCGTTTTTGCAGCAATGACAGAGGTATCGTGTGCGGTTATAAGAAACGAGGAGCTCGATGTTCTGGTTGTTCAAAGGGGGGTAAAGAGTGATCACCCCTTAAAGTGGGAGTTCCCCGGTGGCAAGGTCGACCAGGGCGAATCGCCCGAAGACTCGGTTATCCGCGAAGTGCTCGAGGAACTCGGAATGAAAATCATTATTGCCGGAACGCTGCAACCGGTTGAATACGACTATGGAATCAAGCAAATACGGCTAATCCCTTTTATTTGCGATACCCTGATGGAGAAGCCCGTTTTGCACGAGCATGCCGCTTACAGGTGGGTAAACCCTGATCAACTCAGGGAGATAGATTTTGTTGAAGCTGACATCGCCGTCGCCATGAACTACCTTACCTTGAGCGTTCGAAGTACTGGTACCGGGAGTTTTGTTGCAGAGGTTCCGGTAGAAAGACATCCGGATGCCGAAGTTGTGTCGGATGATGAATTAAAGGGTATGGTAACAGGTTTGTCCGGGGTCGGGGAAATTGAGTGGATTGCCGCGTCAGCATCGGCAAACAGCCTGTTGCTGCGCAAACTCCTTGACTTCTCGGAAGGCGGTGATACCAGGGTGGTCTTTCGCTCTTCATGGGCGCTTACAAAGGTATGTGAATCATCTCCTGACTTGTTAATTCCGTACCTTCCTGAAATCGTTGAGAAGCTTATCATTACCGGTAACGAAAGTGCCGAAAGGTCATTCCTTAAAATACTACAGCTTACCGGAACCGGTTCCCTTGATGACAAGATTACCGGAAGACTGGTTGATCACTGCTTCAACCTGCTGAGGTCGAGGGAATCGGCAATCGCGGTTAAGGTCTATTCAATGGATGTACTTGTCGATGTAGTGCAAAGGTTCCCTGAAGTTACCAGTGAACTTGTTGCCGTTCTGGGAATGATGCCAGGCGATGTTCCGGCAGGCATCATTTCGAAAAGGAGGGCCGTACTCAGAAAGCTCAGCACATAAACGCCCGCCTCACGGCAGTTACATTCCCATACTCGTCTTCCTGATCCAGTTCGAGATAACAGCCAGGGCCTCTGGAGAAAAGGTCTCTTCAATAGTGCCATATTCTCCGGGAAGCCCGGTGGTACAGTTCTGGAAAAGGTGATTCAGTCCGGGGAAAACCTTAACCTCATAACTACTGTTACCCCCTTTCATAAGGGCTGCTGCTATACCCCCGGTATTGGAAACCGCCTCAACCTGAAGATCCATCTGCCCGTTAAGAATAAGAACCGGACATTTCACCACCGACCAGTAGTCTCCGGGCTCTGTTAGCATGAAGAACCTGAACCAGTTATAGCTGTCCCCCAACAGGCTTATCTTCAGACTGTTAATCCTTTCGTTGATTATTTCCTGTGCAACGTCTATCTTCCTGAGTTCCTTATTCATTGTCTTAATAAGCTTAGGCTCGGCAGCCATGCTTTCCGGTGTTTTCATTATTATTGAATAAATCTTCCGGTTGATTTTACTGGCAGTTTGAATATCCTTTTCACTGTTCCCCATTGCCCTGCTTATATCAGCACCCTGCCTCAGCAATAGCTGCTCACCTGTAACACCCGGCCCGGCCAGTGATACAATCCAGGCTACATCTTTCCTCGCCGAAGCCACGATGGGCGCAATCAGTCCTCCTTCACTGTGACCTATAAAGCCGGCGCCGGTCTTATCAACCGACGGATGCCTGAGAATATAAATCAGCGCTGCTTCAGCATCGGTTGCAAGGTCGGCACTTGTTGCAGTGGCATATTTCCCCTGCGATTTGCCCGTACCGCGGTCGTCAAACCTGAGCACCGCAATACCATTGCGTGTCAGATGGTCGGCTATTACGGCAAACGGCTTATGGCCCATAATCTCTTCATCCCTGTTTTGCGGACCCGAACCCGAAATGAGAATTGCGGCAGGAAATGGACCGTCACCTTCGGGCATGGTAAGAGTGCCGGCCAGCGTAATGCCTGCCTTTTCATTCCAGAAGGAAACCTCTTCACTCCGGTAGGGGAACGGCGGTTCAGGCTCCTGAGGCCGGTTGAGCCGGAATTCTGTCTCCTGTTTTTCGAGGTTTAGTGTAAAGGACTGATTCAACTGCTCCCATGTTCCCTCTATTGACTTTTCACCTTTTATCACCCCCGTATATTTTCCTCCTATTAATCCGGCCTCAATAATAATGGTATCACCATTCAGCTTAACCGCTCCCAGCGGGATGATAACCGTTCCCTGATCGGGACTCTCAAGACTGGCTTTTAGTGTATCGCTGGCGGTAAGAGAAATGTTGAACACCAGCCTGAGGTATAGCACCCCCGACTGAATCCGTCCAAGCCAGGTTCCTGTCAGCTGTTGCTTCGAAACTGTCTCCTGACCTGTAACCGGAAATGCCGGAAGGAGTAACACAAACACTAAGGTTGTTATAAACAATGATTTACGGGTTGATTGACTTCTCATTTTACACTCTGTTTACATTGAATGACAAATATAATCCTTTTGTATTTCACGGGGGAACCTCGGGCAGGTATTTATGTGAACCCTTCAAAGCGCACGATAAAATGACATTCTAAATCTGTAAATTTGCACCTGCAATCAGAACGTCCGGAATGAAAACAGTTGATGTGAGAGGCCTCCAGTGCCCACTGCCCATAATAGAGACCCGGAAGGGCCTCAGGGAACTCCCTGAAGGAGAAAGCCTTAAGATACTTATTGATAATTCAGCCTCGCTGGGTAATGTATGTAAGTTCCTCGAAGACAATAACTGTTCCTTCGTGAAAATGGAGAGTGGTAGCCACTTTGAGCTTACTGTCGCCAGAGGAGCAATGGCTATTACCGGTTCCCCTGCCGGGGAGTATTGCAGCACGTCACGGCCGCCACTTTCAGGGGGCAAATATGTAGTTGTTCTGTCAACTGATACCATGGGAACCGGCGATGACAATCTCGGCCGGAAACTGATGGCTTCTTTCGTAAATATCCTTACTGAACTCGACGGGATACCCTCGGCGGTCCTCTGCTATAACGGTGGAGTCAGGCTGGCTCTTCCCGATTCGCCCGTGGCCGGAACTCTTGCTGAACTTGAGAACAGGGGTGTCGAAATAATCCTTTGTGGTACCTGCCTCGATTTCTACGGAATTAAAGGAATTACAATAGCCGGCAAAACCGGCGACATGTACCGGATAGCCTCGGTTATGGCTGCTGCACAACGGGTTATCAGGCCTTAAACAGAACATGGTCATGCAATTGAAAACTGATCTACTGCAGTTCACTGAAAGCGGAGGATGCTCGGCAAAGCTGTCACCCGCAATACTTGAAGAGGTGCTGAAGGCATTACCGCATATCAGCGACCCTGATGTGCTGGTTGATATTTCAACCCACGACGATGCCGGCGTTTACAGGGTAAACGATAAGCTTGCTCTGGTCTTTACAACCGATTTCTTTCCTCCGGTATGCAGCGATCCCTATGAATTCGGCCAGATAGCTGCAGCCAACTCCCTCAGCGATGTATATGCCATGGGCGGCAGACCAGTAATTGCACTCAATATTATGATGTTTCCTTCTGCCTCTCTTCCTATCGAAGCTTATGCTGAAATACTCAGGGGAGGGCACGACAAGGCTGCAGAGGCAGGGGTAAGTATTATCGGAGGACATACCATTGAAGATACAGTTCCGAAGTATGGTCTTGCCGTTACCGGCTTTGTGAACCCGGGTTCGGTTATCACGAATGCCGCACTGAAACCGGGCAACAGGCTCATTCTTACCAAACCTGTCGGTACAGGCACCGTGCTTGCTGCCTCCAGGCTTGGACTGGCATCGTCTGGCGATCTGAAACAGGCTCTTGAAATGATGAAGAGGCTCAATAACAAGGCGGCGGCTGTAATGGCATCGGCCGGAGTAAAGGCAGCAACCGATATAACCGGCTTCGGACTGGGAGGACACGCACTGAAAATGGCCAGGGCTTCGGGCGTGTCGGTTCAAATTAATATGTCTGCCGTTCCTCTTATCGGAGATACACTTTTATACACCGATTCAGGATGTATCCCGGGGGCAGCATTTCGCAACCTTGCCTTTGCCGAACCAGAGAGCTGTTTCAACGACATAAGTGATTATAATCTTAAAATGATTGCTTTCGATGCACAGACTTCAGGCGGCCTGCTCATGGCTGTGGCTGAAGAAAAGGTAGCAGTTACCCTTGAGGAACTGCGCTTGCAGGGGCATCCTGAAGCAGCGGTAATTGGATTAGTAAATGAGTTCTCGGGTAAATATCTATATTTGAGTAGTGTTTAACCAATACCCATTTCAATATGAAAAGATATTTCCGGATCGCCCTGTGGCTCATCGCCGTGCTGCTGATCGTTATCATTGTCAAAACGTTTATGTTCCGGTCAAAGCAGCCTGCTGTAAGTCTGCCTGCAACACCTCCGGTTGGTATTGAGGCTGCAGAAAGGCTTGCCGGAGCAATAAGGATACCAACGGTTTCTTACGAGATTGACGCTCCGGTTGACACCGGTGCTTTCAGGGCATTCAGAGAGTACCTGGAAGTCACATACCCTTCAGTTCACAGGCTTATTACGCCATTGGTATTCAATGAGTTCAGTCTGTTGTACAGGTGGGAGGGTTCGAATCCGGCATTGAAACCCGTTGTGCTGATGGCACACTTCGATGTCGTGCCTGCCGGAGATGAGGAGCTATGGTCACGCGAGCCATTCGGTGGTCAGATTGACAGTGAGTTCATATGGGGAAGGGGAACCCTTGATGACAAGGGGGCTCTTATTCAGATTATGGAAGCCGTTGAGAAGCTCATTTCCGAGAAGTTCGAACCAGCACGCACGTTTTACCTCTCTTTTGGCCATGATGAGGAAATATCGGGGTTGCTCGGCGCTAAAGCAATTGCAGCATACCTGGCTGAACAGGGTGTAGAGGCTGAATTCGTTGCCGATGAGGGAATGGCTGTTACGGTCGGAATGGTACCGATGATGAGTAAACCTGTGGCTCTGATCGGAACATCGGAGAAGGGGTATCTTTCTGTTAAGCTATCGGCAACTCTCGACGGGGGACACTCTTCCACCCCAGAGCCTGAGTCGGCACTTACCATAATTGCTGAAGCTGTCAGCGCCATCAACAGCAGGCAGCTGAAAGCACGTATATCGGGCCCTGTCGATGATTTCATAAAGTATGTGGGTCCTGAGATGCCATTCTATGCCAGGGCGATTTTTGCCAACAAATGGATATTCAAACCACTACTGATAAATATTTATACCGGCAGCAGCTCGGGCAATGCCCTGGTGAGAACAACCACGGCTCCGACTATCATTTCTGCCGGTATGAAGGATAATGTGATTCCCAACCGGGCTGAGGCAACCGTAAACTTCCGGGTGCTTGCAGGGGAGACCTCTGAAGATATTCTGGATCATGTGAGGAAGGTGGTGAATGACGAAAGGGTTGAAATAGAAGTATTGCCCGGACTGAGTGAACCGGCCCCGGTATCTTCAAGTGAATCATATGGATTCAATTCCATAATGAAAACTCTGCGTCAGGTATATCCCGAGGCAGTGGTTGCTCCGACAATGATGCTTGCATCGTCAGACAGCAAGCATTTCACTGAAGTCAGCCCCGATATTTACCGTTTTGCACCAATAATTGTCACCTCCGAAGATATGGCAAGGATACATGGTATTGATGAAAGGGTGAAAATTGAAGATTTCCTCAGGGGGATAACCTATTATTACTATCTTATCAGAAACAGCAACGACGAGGAATTGCAGTAATTAATTATACCGGCACGGAGTTTTATCCGTGCCGGTTTTTACAATCCATTTTACCTGTTTTATCTCTTGTTTATACTGTTGGCATCGAGTACGAAGATGCCCCTTCCGTGGGTTGCAATGATAATGTAATTGTCGCGAGGATGTATCTGCAGGTCATGTACATAGGCGAAAGGTAGGTTGCCAAGCACATCCCAGCGTTTGCCGCTGTCCCTGCTTATGTAAACCGAGGCATCGGTTCCGACGTAAAGTATGTTCGGGTCAACAGGGTCTTCTCTTATTACATTAACCGGACCAACAGGAATATTTCCCGATATATCAGTCCAGGTATCGCCATAGTTGGTAGATTTCCAGACATATACCTGGAAGTCGTCATCGCGGCGACCTGTCTGGGTCATATACACTGTACCCGGGCTGTAGCGCGATGCCACGACTCTTGATACCCATCTTTCCGGAACCGCTCCGCTGCCTGTCATTTTCCAGTTTTTACCCGCGTCGAGGGTTCTCCATATCCGGCCGTCATCGGTTCCGGCATAAATAACACCTGCTTTCAGGGGTGACTCATCAATGGTCTGTATTGTCTGGTAATTTATATCGCCGAGCTTCTTCGGGTCATTCCGGGTAAGGTCGGGACTTATGAACTCCCATGTGTCGCCGCGGTCGGCCGACTTCATAACATACTGCATACCGTGGTACACAATGTCCTGGTTATGAACAGAAAGTATGGTTGGTGCTACCCACTGCCCCCGTAACCTTGAACCGTCGGGGTGATGTGTTGGGATGAGATTCTTCCTTCCGGCAGGGTAATCATTGATATTGGCTCTTGCCAGTGCTCCATAGAAGGTACTGGCATATACGGTATTATTGGTACGAGTGTCGACAGCATGAGAGCTACCCTCTGCCCCCAGTGTGTTTATGAATTCAACAGGTCTGACATTTGCCCGTGTTCTTCCGGCCTGAACAGGGCCATAGAAGCTGTGATGATCCTGGATTGATCCAAACACTCTGAACGGAACGCTGAGGTCATATGCCACATTGTAAAACTGGGCAAGGGGGAGTTCAGCAATCGGGTATTTCCATGTCTTTCCCCCGTCGTACGAAATGGTGAGCCCTCCGTCCTGAACGTTGAGCAGGTAGTTGGAGTTTTCAGGGTCAATCCAGAGACCATGATGATCGGCATGCGGGCCCCTGAGGGAGGTAAAGGTTTTACCGCCGTCGTACGAAACATTAAGCTGTATGCCCAGGGTGTAGATAGTATTCTCATCGTTCGGGTCAACTCTTATCTGTCCAAACACCCATCCGTAGGTGCCTGAATGCCTCTCCATAAAAGTTTTCATTTGTGGGGTCAATCCGCTTACCTGCTTCCAGGTTGTCCCGGCATCGTCCGACCGGTATACCGTAGCCCCCTTTATAACATCCTGTTTCTGCCGGCCGTATGAGTCCATCTCACCCGGTTTGGCAGTATATGCTATTTCATAATTATCAAGGTATGCATACATCACGTCGGGTTTGGTGAGGCACAGATCTATGCCTATTCTTCCCCGGTGCTCTGGTGCAGGAAGTCCGTTGTTAATCTGCTTCCAGCTTCTGCCTCCGTCGGCCGATTTCCATATGCCACAGTTTTTGGTAGTCGGGTAGGTGCGTGGATCATTCCATTTCAACCTCATCCTTTCCCACGTGGTTGCATAAACAACCTCAGGATCTCTGGGGTCGAGAAGTAGATCGTATACCCCGGTGTTTTCGTCAAGGTAGAGTATTTTGGTCCATGTTTTACCCCCATCGGTGGTTTTGAAGAGACCCCTTTCCTCGTTTGGAGTCCATTCATGTCCTGTGGCGGCAACATACACTATGTCAGTGTTATTGGGGTTGATCCTGATACGGCCAATGGTATGTGTGTTTTCAAGTCCGGTCAGTGTCCACGTTGTTCCCCCGTCGGTTGTCTTGAAAACACCGCAACCTGCATTTGAGCTTCTGAAGATGTTAGCTTCACCGGTACCAACCCATACAACATCATGATTCTTCGGATCAATTGCTATGTCACCAATTGAGGCCGTTGGCATTTCATCGAAAACAGGAATGAATGATGTACCCTCGTTGGTCGATTTCCATACACCCCCGGTAGCAGCACCTACCCAGATGAGATAGCTTTCCCCTCTGGGTGAAACTGCCTCAACATCGGTGCATCTGCCACTTATATTGGTAGGACCAACATACTGCCAGTTTAAATCCTTGTATGGGGACTCCTGTTTAAGAAGAGTTTGTTTTCCAAACATGGCCACACGTTCCCTGCTGTCGGTAACCGGCCTCTTGACCTGCTGACCGTATGTTGTCAATCCGGCAAACAGCAACAGCAGCAGAAAGACGATCGCTGATGATAACCTGCAATGTTTTTTCATGTTAATAGGTTTTGATGTACAATGCTAAGTTAAACCATAACAATGAAACAATGCCGGATTATGTTGAAGAGTATAAAAACATTCAGTTACTCTGCAGCCGGGAGTCTGAAAAGAAATTCAATACCGCCTGTCAGTCTGGGTTTGACAGTTATGTCACCCTTGTGAAGAAGCACTGCATTTTTTACTATTGCCAGACCAAGGCCTGTTCCTCCATCCTTTCTGGAGCGGCCCTTATCGACGCGGTAGAACCTTTCAAATATCCTGTTAATATGCTCTTGTGGTACACCTTCTCCGTTATCGGAAAAGATGAAGTTATGGAAACCCGACTCGGTACTGTACTTCGAAATTCTGACAGTTGTGTCATTCCCTGCATAGCTCACCGAGTTTTCAAGGAGGTTCTGGAATATAGATGTAATAAGCGACCTGTTGCCCTTTACAACGATTCCCTCTTCAACCTCATTGTTCACAGTCATGTTCTGTCTGGAAAGACTGGATCGGAAATTATCAACTATTTCATGAACTAAGGTTGAAATCTCAACTCTCTCGAATGTATATGAACCGTTGGCTTCTTCTATTCTATTAAGGGTACCAAGGTCATTGATCAGTTCTGCAAGCCTGCTTGCCTGACTTGCCGCCTTTTCAATGAACTCACTGCGTTTGTCCGGTTCTATCTCCTTATGTTCCCTGATAGTTTCAAGATACCCCAGAATCGATGTCACCGGCGTTTTAAGCTCATGGGCAATGTTCGATGTCATTTGTTGCTTCACCCTGCGGTTCTTTTCAGCTTTGGTTACATCGGTAATAATTACTTCAAAGCTCTTGTCGGCAAATACGATACATCTTACCCAGAAATACCTGGCCCCTGAAATGATCTGGTATTCCATACAGGAACCTCAAATGGTATCCTGTTTTCCGATATTTCCTTTAAAACAAAGCTCTTCACCGGTTCGAACTGGTTTATCGAAAACAGATCGCCTGCGGTGAGCCCTGTATCATCTGCAATTAAATTAAGGAACTGAGAGAAGTGCTGGTTCGCCAGAATCAGGCTCATATCCCTTGAAAAAAAGGCTACACCTTCGTTAAGCACATTAAGATGGTTGAACAGCTTTTCCTTGGCAACGGAGAGTTCATCTCTTGTCTTCAGCAGGTTATTGTACATTTGCGTTATTTCACTGCCAATTGTACCCAGTTCATTGTCAGGGAATTTATATCCCGGTCTGAATTGAGCATTTCTGCTTGTTTTAATTGTAAAATCGCGAAGCAGGGTGATAGACTGACTGAACTTGTCTGTTATTATCAGTAGAAAAGCCCATACCAGGACAAACAAAACCGCTATTGCTATGATATAGCCTGCCCCGACCTTTAGAAGTTTGATTGTTCCGATATCATAAATCAGCGCTGCTCTCACTATGTAGTTGTTGTACCTTTTTGCATAGTAATAGTGAGTGATTCCGGTACTTTCAGATTTTCTCACTGCCGATCCGGTTCCGTACAGCCTGGCTTCCTTCACCTCAGGACGTGATAAATGGTTATCCATCAGGTCCCATGACATTATGAAATTGTCATATTTTACCGTGCCGTCGTTAAGGATAACCGTAATCCTCAAATCATTCTGAGGAAAAAGGGAAACCAGGGAATCGACTTTTGCCAGTGAATCGGTGACGTTCAGACGATTAAGGATGATAAACCTGTTGGTTATTTCTGCTATCTCGTCAAGGGTATTGTTTAGGCTCTTTGTTTTGTAATCCTTCTCTCTGTAAAACTGATAGGCAAGTGTTATAACTGCAAATGCAATAAACAGCAGTGAATAATAGAGGAATAGTTTATCCCTGAAGCTCTTTCTGGCCATTTTAACTTATTTCAATGCAAATTTCCCTTTATTTTTTTAATCGATTGTTATCTCAATGTTACCGGATTGTTACCAATCACTCTGTACCCGGTAAGATCATGAAGTAAATGGATTATCTTTCGGACAATAATAATAACATCGGTATGAATAAGAAAATGCTGATTTTCATAGTGTCGGCCATTGTCTGTTCTGGTCTGACCGGTCAGGTGGTAACCAATCCTGTTTTTGGTCTGGTGAGCCATGAAACTCTGAATTTGGTAACCTTTGAGTTTGGTAATGATCTTACTGTTATTGAATTAACAATTGAGAACCGCGTCAGCGGTGGCTATTTTTGTGTCGACAGAAATACAATCATGGTTCTTCCGGAAGGGACAAGGCTGAAAATGGTCAGAAGCGAAGGTTTGCCCAATTGCCCCGAGGTGCACAATTTCAGCAGGATAGGAGAGGTGCTTAGATTCAAACTCTACTTTCCGGCCCTGGGCTTCAGGCCCGACTGGTTCGACCTGATTGAAGAGTGCTCTGAAAACTGTTTTTCTGTTCTTGGAATACTCACTGACCCGCTGCTTAGTGCCAGGATCGATACTGCATCTGAATTGGCCGAATCAGGCAAGCCTGCCGAATCAGGCAGGGAATTCCGGGAAATTCTGGCTGGTCTTGAGAACAGCAGGCACGGAATCGCAGCCTCTCTCTATTCAAACATCATTGTTATGTACCTCAGGGAGGGCGATGAGGTGAATGCAAAAGTATGGTACTCGAAGATGCTTGATACTTCTGCTCCAAACCTTGACTATTATATTGCAAATCTTTCAGCCCGTGGAATAAGGTGGCAGGGATCAGGCAGCAGCAACAGGCAATAAAAAACCGGCACGGTTGGTCACGCGTGCCGGTCAGTCAGAATAATATCGTTACCAGTAACTCCTATTTATTGAAGTAGAAGTCAAGACCGAAAGCTACAATCCATGTTCCCTTTTCGTAGGTTTCCTTCACCGGAACAGGTATTGTTCCAAGGAATTTATTATACTCCTTTTCCCCGATATCGTAGAGGGTGAGTGATCCGGCAAGTGTGAAATCGATCATAGGAGTGATTTTGTATGCAACACCTCCGCCGAATGTATTGGTATTGGTGCTGTAACGCTGGTCGGAAATGTAGTTAAGGTTTACACCGGTATAGGTTCCCAGCCAGCCTGCACTTGCCCTTAACTTGTCGTTAACCGTGTACTGTGCACCAAAGCCTAGTTCCTTGAAGTTCTTTTCAATCATGTTGACATTAAGCAGCCTGCTGCCATCATAGTCAACCTTGTTGTCGAAGTAGAGATTAAAGCTTCCGGTAAGCATCAGGTTGTCTATGGGCTTGTATTCAAAACCGGCCGTCAGTTGTGCAGGCATATCGGCAATCAGAGTGTCGCCATCAACGAAGAGGCCCCCATCCTTACCGTCATTGACCTTTGTGATGAGTTCAAGTTTGGTCTGGAACTCATATTTGAAGGCTACATTGAGTTTCTCGGAAAGGGTGAAGTTGACTCCAAACATAGGAGTGATACCTGATCCCGTCTGCTCAACATCAACATATCTGTCCTGTGTCTGGGCTGCATAACCACCCATTGAAGCTGCTCCTGCCGTAAAGTTGGGTGCTGCTGCACCGAGCACAGCCTGAGCATAACCAATAGTTGCACCACCAATCTGTGCAGGTGTCTGTCCGGCAGCACCCATTATCTGCTGTATTGTGGCAATATCGGTTGGGGAGAGGCCTACACCTGCACCATTAGTAAGCAGGGTGGCACCGCCGCCGCCATCAATAATTGGCTGAAGGCCGGCGAAGTATCCATTGGCACCGGCTGCAAGGGTTGTCAGGGTGGTCTGTCCTGATGTGAAGAAATCACGTGCAAGGACCATAGAACCATTATACCCTGCCCCAAAGGCCGGGTAGTTGGGGTTTACGCTAATGTTTTCAATTGAACCGTTGTAAGTGTTTTTTGCCGTAACCAGCCTTATTCCGGCAGCTATTGAGATGAATTCATTAATTTCATATGCTGCGTTTGCCTGGTATCCGAAGTATGTCGACGAACCTTCAAAGAATATGTCGGCTGAATACTGTGTGGTTGGAAAACCCTGTGATGAGAGAAGAGGCACCAGATCGGCAGCCATCATTTCGAATGTAGGAAGGCCATCCTCGTAGATTGCACCACCACCTCCGCCAATGGGATTGAATCCTGCTGAGAATGCAAACTTGCCAAGCTTGTAAGCCGCATAGAATGTCGGGAACAGGGGAGCACTTACAGTTCCGTTAAACTCTTTCGGCGATGGTAGAGGAAAGTAGGGATAGTTGCTGGTAATAGTGCGCGACTGGCCTATAGTCTGGTTACTTACCGAAAGGTAAAAACCATCACCAAGTTTGGTGAGGCCTGCAGGATTGAAATAGACTGCATCAATGGAGGTTGAAGCATTCCTGCTCTGCAGGCGGGTGTACATTGCACTCTGGTTTGTGTTGGTGACAAGTCCACCGGCAATCAGAACCCCGGTAAGAGATGCTGCAACAATAAACATCAACAGCTTTTTCATAGGTTTTTCTGTTTTTAAGTTTAACACATCCCGGGTTTACATAAAGTTTCCATTGTGCCCCGGTTCAATGAGTATTTATTAATTTTAATTAATGCAACCGGCCTGTGCCGGTTAAAAATCCCGATAAATGTATGCAAAAATTTCAATCCTGCAATAGAAAGGAAAGGCGCGGATCATTTTCCGCGCCTTTTTGTTCTGTAATATGTACTGATCTATTCCTGCAAAAGGAATTACAGTTCAATGACTTTACTGAATTGCCTGAATCCTCACATCAAGGGTGAAGTTGTCGTCAATCATATTGTCGCCAAGGTTCTGGAAGAATTTTCCTGAACCATACCTTATATTGTATAGGGTTCTGTCGACGGTGACTGTTGATGTGTATGTCGTACCCGTGCGCTTCACAGTGAAAGTAACGGGGTGGGTAATATCCTTTATTGTTAGTTTCCCGGTAACAACTGCTTCATTGTTTTTAAATGGTTCACCTGAGGTTATTTCCAAAGTCGAGACCCCATATTTTCCTGTGCTGAAGAAATCGTCGGACTTAAGGTGACCAACGAGCTTCTGTGCCGTGCCGCCGGTAAGATCCTCACAGGTGATTGAATTCATGTCGATAATGAATTTACCCGAGGAAATGCGGTTGTCACTGATTGAGAATGATCCCTCCTTAAGGGTGATCTTTCCGTAGTGCTTTCCTGAGATTTTTTTACCCGTCCAGTCAATAACTGTGTTTTTGCTGTCGGCTTTGTAATCCTGGGCGGAAGCAATATTTCCGGCCAGGAAAAGTAAAGATGCGATTAATACTGAAAATGCTTTCATAATTTCATTTTTCGTTAGTTATTTTTATTCCTTTAAATATAACAACGGAGAGCAGGCTTTGTTTAGCCAGATGAATTGCCGGTACCGGTATTAAATACAGATTTACATGAGGCTGGCTATTCGGGTAGTTTCGATCGTGTTTCTCTTACAAAAACTCTTGTTTCGTCATCATAGGTATAATGCTTTTCAGAAATCAGAAGCGACGGGTAGTTCAGTCTTGTTCCATCTTCTGCAGTGGCTACTCCTGAAAGCAGTATGCCTATTCTGCCTTCAAGGTTGATTTTCCGGTTTATATCGGGCTTAATAACTTCTCCGTTTTCGAGCCACTGCCTGAGTTCCCTCTTGTGCCATTCATTGAAAGGTTCCTTTTTGCTAAGGATATTCTCGGCGAACCTTGTACATGTAAATCTCCAGAGTTCTTCCACCAGGCTTTCAGATTCCCTTATAAGCTGCCTCATCTTTGAAGATGAGACCAAAAGGGTTGTAACCGGGGTTTCGGCTATGGCAGTGGCGGTCCTCGGAAGCCCCGACAGGACAAGCATTTCACCTATAACCGATCCCGGACCGAGAGTCTCGACCTTTTCACCCTCGATACTGATGCTTACCTGCCCGTGAACAATAACGAAGAGTCCGTCGTCGGTAGTATGCTCTCTGACAAGAATCTCACCAATGCCGAACTGCCGGTTTTGCATAGCTCCCACCACCTTGTTGAAGGTCTTTTTATTAAGGTTTTTCAGCCAGCTTATTTCCTGCAGCAACTCTGCCGGCCTTGGTAATTCGAGACTGGGAGGTGAATCGACCAGTATCTTCATCCTCTCCTCAACCTTCGCCGTCATTTTTTCAGCCTCACCAGAGTCAAGTCTGCCCTTGGTCAGCAGTTTTTCAATTGTTTTCTTTTCATGGTTGAGTACTGTTCTGATTGCATACCTGGTTGTGACTGCGCTATATATCTCGGGATATGAGTTGCGTAAATTCCTCAGGAAGGTTAACCCATGAATGCGATTCTCATTAATCTCGCTTTCAAGCATTTCGAGCTCTTCGGCGCTTAATTCCGATCCGTCCGATTCACCGCTTATGCTCATGTTTTCAAGCAGTTTAAGAGTCTCCTCCTGTGCAAGTACGAACCCTCTGGCCGCATCGTAGCTTACGGCAAGCCTGTCAAGGAAGAACCTCTGTGCAACTGGTCTGAGAACAGGCACAGACTGAAGCCGGTTAAGCAGTGCAGGGGTTCTCCATTCCTGCTCCAGATCTTTACGTTCGGATAGTGAGATCAATCCTCCTTCGTCAATTATTTCGTTGATGGCATCGGTAAGTTTCCTGACAGCAACCGGTCCCAGCATGCCTTCATTGAACTGACCCCAGTAACTGCTCTTTTCCTTTTCAAGAATCCGCATCCTGGTCTCAGCAATGGCAGTTTCAATCTTAACCTCATTTTCGGGCAGCACCTGAGGATCTTCAGGCAGGTATTCGCTGACTTTTTCCCAGTTTGCCCTGTTGAGGAACCGATCCTTTTTCGATTTCACAAGGGCAGTTTCTGTTGCCTGCCTGAGGAACCGGTGGGCTGTATTCATCATTAACTGTTTCGCAGGAGCGATGGCCGTAAGTCCGAGTTTGTTGAGCAGAACCTTAATGGTTGTGGCATTTATCAGCAGTGTCATTGTTACGATACCGGCAGTAAGAAAAAGAAACTGGTCACGCAGTTCCTGCGGTATTGACTGCTCGCCGGCTACAATCAAGGCAAGGGCGAGGGCAATGGCTCCGCGCAAGGCACCCCACCACAGCACGTAGCTGTTTTTTGGACTAAGGCCGTAACCTGCCTTTTTCATTACCGGGAAGAGCACTGCAATCATAATTGCCCTGACGATGTGAATTGTCACATATATCAGCCCCAGAAGGATGATATTGTTGAGGGTTATCTTTGCCTGGTTGGCAATAATAACACCTACAATAATGAATATAAGGGTATTGGCAATAAAGGCTGCAAGTTCCCAGAATTCGTGAAGGAAGTGTCCCACCTCGGGGCTGATGCGGGTGCGGCCCACTCCGGCCATAACAAGTCCCAGTGTAACCACGCCGAGCACCCCCGATACATGGAAAAAGTGTTCGGCCACAAAGAACGTAAGGTAAGCTGCAGCTATTATCACGGTTATTTCAATCATTGCATCGTTGAATACCTTCTTTACCCATAGTATGGTAATATAGCCGAATATAAGCCCTATAGCTGTTCCTCCGAGTGATACTTTAAGGAATTTGGCAATTGGTGAGGCATCGGCCCCTTGTCCTGTCACTACGGCCAGGAATACCATGAAAAGCACAATGGCTGTCCCGTCGTTAAGCAGAGATTCTCCCTCGATAAGGGTTCCAAGTTTCTTGCTGGCACCCAGTTCCTTCAGCAGCGATACTACAGCCACCGGGTCGGTGGCACTTACCACCGATCCGAAAAGCAATGCCATAGCCCAGCCCCAGCCTTCAAACCCTATTCCAAGGTACTTAATAAGCATTACTGCGGCGCCTGTCAGGGCCAGAGCCATCATTATACCCGGAACTGCCAGAAGAAATGCATTAGCCGAAGTTTTCTTAAAAGTATGAAGATCCATTGCAAATGCTGCCTCAAAAATGAGGGTTGGCAGGAAAACATATAATATAAGGTGCGGGTCGATGGTACCTGCCCAGTCGAGTGAACTGCCCAGAAAACCAATGTCAAGCCTGAAACTTCCAATTGAAATATGACTGAGCCATCCGAGCCGGTTCATTGCACCAAGGGCCAGGCCGATTACGAGAAGGGTAACGGTGTAGGGTAAAGGACTTTTCCTCAGGAAGTGACGTGTTCCCGCTCCGATTATCAGGGCAATAATAATAAAAAGCAGCGGGTACATGTTACCCGAATGCCCCTCATCATGCCCTTCTTCTCCTGAATGGACGTCATCATCATGGGTTGCCTGACTCCCGGTCATTCCGTGCTGGTGATCCTGATGTCCATGTGCTGTGTCATTATACTGAACCTGTGCGCCTGGATTCTGCACGGTGTTCTGTTGGCCCTGTGTTCCTGCAAAAACCGTTGAGGTAACTGAGGTAATAATTACAAGGGAAAGGACAATGGGAATAAGCTTTTTCATATCCGGTGGTAGCTGAGGTTAGGCTAAATCAGATATAAAAGTAAAAAAAAATGGATAATAAAATGGGAGGCAGGGAGATTCTGAATGTGTAAACGAATTCAGTGATTTACAAATTTATAACCGACCCCCTTGATGGTTTTGATGTAACGGTCTCCGATTTTCTCCCTCAGTTTTCGGATATGAACATCGATTGTTCGTTCACCTACAATTGATGCATTGTCCCAAACACGGGCAAAGATGTCGGTTCTTGTAAAAACCTTGTCGGGCCTCGACATCAGCAGGTTAAGGAGCTCAAACTCCTTTTTCGGAAGAATAATTTCCACTCCGTCGCTTACTACAATGTACCTCTCCCTGCCAACCGGCTTTCCCTTAAACCTGAGATCACTAGGAACAGACCAGGTAAAAATTCAGGAAGCGGGCAGAATGCTCAATAATAACTGGGTACCCAATAAAGTGAATGCCGGTTTAAACCATAGTTTCGCCCTGTTTGGAGCATATAGGTTCAGCATGGGCAAGTTGGCGATCGGGAATGTGACCTCTGTTACATATAATAACTCGAAGTCAGTTGATGATATCCTGCGACGCGATTACAATGCATATAACTTTGACCAGAACAGAAGTTCTACTCTATTCCAGTTTAATGATTCTAAGAATTCAGAAAAGGTTAGGTCTGGTTTTCTGCATAATTGGGCATTTAACTATGGCACAAAACATAAGGTTGAGTTTATAAATCTGTTCAATCAGTTGAATCAAACCGATTATACTTTCAGAACAGGTCCGAATTACGATTTTGATTTTTTTGCAAATAACCATGGCTTTTACCAGAAGTACCGGAGAATATATTCAGGACAGTTAAATGGCAAACATGAGTTATTTAACCAGAGAACCATTGTAAACTGGGTTGCCGGATTAGGGAAATCGTTTATGGAAGAACCCGACTACAGGAGATTCAGGAGCGATCTGGATACAATTAGCAATGAGCTTACCCTGTACATTCCCACCGGGGCGGCTGCAACCTATTTCCTTGGCAGGTTCTACTCCGAACTGGAAGAAAATACAAGAACAGCCCGTTTGGATATTACTCAAAGATTTACCTTCACTAATTCTCCAAACTTTATTCCGGAAATCAGTGTAGGGGCCTACTATGAAGACAAAGAGAGAACTTTTAATGGCAGAAACCTGGGTTATACCAGGGCAAACTCCACTCTCTTCGATCAGGATTTGATTCTTGTTACCATAGACTCCTTATTTCATCCGGTCAACATAAATCCCACAACCGGTATTAAGATAGACGAACAGACAAATCCATCAGATTCCTATTCGGGGAGTAATAAGATGTTTGCGACCTATGCGATGGTAAAGATTCCATTTACCCGTAGAATTACCCTCACAGGAGGCATAAGAATTGAGGATAATGTCTATAAACTGAAGAGCAATACTCTTACAGGCGATCCTGTTAACGTTAATAACCCTTCACTTGACATTCTCCCGTCGGCCAACCTATCCTACAATTTTTCTGAGAGAACCCTTATCAGGCTTGCAGCCGGGAAAACATTAAATCGGCCTGAATTCAGGGAACTGGCTCCTTTTGGATTTTATGACTTTAATTATAACAGAACTCTTGTCGGTAATACCGGATTATCAAACGCTTATTTATCAAATTATGAGATCAGGTGGGAACATTACCCCTCGGTAGGAGAAATGATCACCCTGGGTGTCTTTTACAAGGATTTTGCCGGGCCTATTGAGTTCGAATTCAGAGATGGAGGGGGAAGCGGAGGAATAAAATCTTTCTGGCCCGTCAACGGAAATGCGATTAGTATTGGAACAGAGCTTGAAGTGCGCAAATCACTGGAAGGTCTTTTCAATTCCGGATTTATGGATAAGCTGACCCTCCTGTTTAACGGATCTCTAATTAAAAGCGAGATAGCCGGAGTTGGTATCAGAAAAAGACCCATGATGGGACAATCGCCCTATGTATTTAACACAGGTCTTTTTTTCAGTGATGCTGATAAGCATCTTCAGGTGAATATTACCCATAATATTATCGGCCGGCGAATTATGGTAATCGGGACCTCCTACATTCCTGATACATATGAAATGCCCCGACATCTGGTCGACCTCACTGTGACAAAAGGATTTGGTCGTCATATTGAGCTTAAGGCCGGAATCCGTGATCTGCTGAAACCTGCAATCGTCCTTTTGCAGGATGCAAATGAAGATGGCATATTCGACAAGAACAGTGACCAGATCATAGAAAGATATACACCCGGTACCATATTCTCATTTGGACTAACCTATAAACTATAGTCCGATCTTTCTTTTTGGGGCGGATTATTAATACTTGGTTAATCTTGTCGTAAAGAAAACATCATGATTGATTAACCTATGCTTAATTTTTGGCAGGTACTTTTGAAAAGTCAAGGAGATAATACATCAAACTTTTAATACATAACTAAATCAATTAAAAATGAGAAAAATGAGTTTCTTTAACAATTTCAGGGATTCTTTGAAATTAGTGCCAATTGCAGTAGTTGCTTTTGCGCTTAGCCTTACCTCATGTGAGGAAAAGGTGGAAGAATTTGATGCACCAAGCATTACTCTCAGCTCCACAAGTGCGTTGAATGTTGCCGGGAATGATGTTACCACTAAACTGACCATTGCCTCTCCCGGCGGTGCCAAGTCACTTATCATTCTGAAGAACGGAGTTCCTTCCGAGACTGTTCCCTTTAACAAGGAAAAGACAGTAGAATATGACTTTACCTATACTGTTGAAGCTCTTCCTGTCGGAACAAAGGTGAATTTTACTTTCCAGGCAGCTGACCAGCAGGACAAACTAAGCAGTGTTATTGTATTTGATGTCACAGTCACTTCCAAGCCAATTGTCGAGGTTTCCGGTGATATCACCACCACAGTAAACTGGACCAAAGATAAGATTTACCGCTTAAATGGTTTTGTGCGTGTTCAGAACAATGGCAGACTTAATATTGCAGCTGGTACAGTGATTATTGGCGACCGCGAATCAAAAGGTACTTTGATAGTTCAAATGGGAGGAAAAATATATGCTGAAGGTACCAAAGATGAGCCAATAGTATTTACCTCTGAGAGGCCGGTAGGTTTTCGTGAGCCAGGTGACTGGGGTGGTTTGGTTCTCTGTGGCAAAGCGCCTAATAATACCACAACAGGCCAGGCTGAACTGGAAGGCGGATATGGTGCATTCCATGGTGGAACAGACCCTGATGACAATTCAGGTGTTCTCAGGTATGTAAGGTTAGAATACGCCGGTGTTCCGATTAATCCCAATGAAGAGATCAACACACTTACCATGGGAAGCGTTGGCAAGGGTACAGTGATTGAGTATATTCAGGCTTCCTATGGATTGGATGATTCTTTTGAATGGTTTGGTGGTACGGTTGATGGCAAGTACCTGATTGCCTTCAAGGGTTTGGATGATGATTTTGATGTGGACCTTGGTTATAGCGGTCGCGTTCAGTTTGGCCTTGGTGTAAGGTCTCCTATGGGAGCTGATCAGAGCGGGTCAAATGGTTTTGAAGTTGACAACAATGGATCAGGTACTTCTGCAACTCCTTTTACTTCGGGTGTATTTGCAAACATTACTATTTTGGGTCCCAAGAATAACAGGGAAACTCCTGTCAGCCTGCAATTTCAGCATGCAGCTCAGTTAAGAAGGAACAGCAGAATTAGTATTTACAACTCCGTAATGACCGGATATCCTGAAGGAATATTTATTGACGATGCTGCTGCCGGCTCAGGTCAGGCTTTCCTTGATGACCACCTTCAGCTTCGCAATGTTTACCTGGCCGGTGTTGATAACTGGGGTGGCAATGGTTATGGTTCAGCAGGTACAGTTTTCTCAGCCGCACCCGCCAATGGTCTGCAGCACCCGAATTTACCAAGAGGAATTCGTCTAAAAGCTCACGCTAATTTCCCTGGCGGAATTGCTGCTATGACAACTAAATTTGAAACGGCTTCATACAACAACAGGTACTTTGATAAGTACCAGGATATGGGTATTGACCCATCTGCTTTCCTTCTGGGTGAACCTAAATTTACACCAAATGCCGGATCAGTGCTTCTGAATACAGCATTGTGGACAAATACACCAAAAGCTGACTCATTCTTCCAGCAGGTAGCCTTTGTCGGAGCATTCGGAACAACTGACTGGACAGCAGATTGGACAGAATGGAACTGCCATATTATAGAGTATTTGTAATCTTTTGTTTGAACAGGAATAAAACTGAAGTATAAAGAAGTCGGGAGTTGGCCCGGCTTCTTTTTCTTTTTTGTAAATTTGAAACAAATCACAAAACCATGAGACAATTTATTGCTTTAACCGGTATTCTGCTTTTGTTGATTAACTGTAAGCCAGAAAGGAAATACGATATCTCTATTTATCACAACCAGGCGACCATTGACACCCTTCTTGTGAACCTTGTTACACTGGTTGGAGTAAAGCCAAAAGCGACTGATTGGGAAACCCGGTTGTTACCTGAACACCGCCGCTATTATATCAATCATGCGAAGCAATTCAGTTTTGACAGGTATTTTATTACTCCGGAGGGGGTTCATTACTTCTTTATGGTTAGACCTGCCAGACACGCCGAATACAATCAGCGCGGTGTAGGTGGTAAATTCAAGCTCACCGAAGACCTTCAGATTATAGAACTTGAAGAGCTATTTAATACCCCTGTAATGCCATATGAGGAGATCATTACCAAAGGAAGAACGATCTTTGAGGAGATGATTGCATCAGGTAATGTTGAGAGATTCTTAAAAGATAGAGACTATATTGAATGGCCTGACGGAAGGCTTAAATACGATAAAGGCAGGAATGAGTGGAGGTACGATGTGGAATAATTGCCTGAAAAAAACAGATGAAAGTTAATTCCAGGCAGCTGATCAAATGCTCTTTTCTGGTATATTTACAAATATCTTTAGACCAATTCTTATGAAGAAATCAATACTGTTCATACTGCTCATTTTTTCAGGCGGAAGTGTCCTTTTTTCACAAATCACCGAGGGTGATGATGGGCTCTATTATGATGCCGGTAACAAGGCATATGCCGGAGTCTATAAAGAATTCTGGAAGAATGGGAACAGGAAATTGGAGATGCCATTGAAGAGAGGAATGAAGGATGGCGAGACTCTCCTCTATTTCGAAAACGGAATGAAAAACGAAGTCCGGGCATATAAAATGGGAAGAATGCATGGCACCTGGATTACATGGAATGAAGCCGGACAAAAGGTTGCTGAAGCAAACTACCTGAACGGAAAGAAAAATGGCAAGTGGTATATCTGGGATGAAAACGGAACAATGCGCTATGATATGACCTACAAAAAGGGAGAAAAGAAAGGCACCTGGCTAATGTGGGATGAAGAGGGCAAACTCCTTATGGAAAAGGCTTATAAATGACCTTGCATGCTCACACATGCCGGACACCATGAGAAATGGAAATGGCGCAGGTTCTCACCCGCGCCATTTCTATTAAGATCCGTCAGAAAAACTATCGCTTTTCCGCCAAACTATTGAGCGACACCTTTAGGTCTTCACTCTTGCTTTCTGCCGCTACCTTCATGGAGGTAGACTCATACGATATCATTGTGGTTGTAACAGTATATGATCCAGGCATTACAGAAATGTTGAAATTCCCATCAAAGTCGGAATAAACTGTCACCCCTGATTCTTCAACCTTAACCTGAACCCCGGCCAGCGCTTCTCCGGTCTCTTTATCGACAACTGTTCCTGAAAGAGCTACCATCCCTTTTGACTCAATGTTTTTGTTCTTATCCTTCTTTCCTGTATCAGTCGCGAACAACGATGGCACAATCATGAAAAGAACAAACGATGCGGTTATAATTCTGGTCTTCATGTAGACTTTTATTTTGCTTCAAAGTTATTCCGGTCATATTAACCCTATATTAACCGAACTTGATTATTGTATTAAGTTAATGTTAAGCAGTCCCGGGAAGAACCTCAATGATACTCATTCCATGAGGAAGTTAGAAAGAAAAAGACCGGCATGAATGATCACCCATGCCAGTCCCTTATGGTCTTTAATCCTGAAGTCTCTTCTCCCGCACTACTTCTTATCGTAGGCCAGAGTATTCTTCATTTCTCCGTTTGGAGTAGTGTTGATGGTTTCAATCAGCAGAACCTTTCCACCCTCCGACATTTTCCATATCTCCTGAGTATTTATGTCGCGTGTTTCTCCCTGAAAATTCATTGTAGTGGTTGTTTTAATTGTCATCACTTTCTTGTCGGATGACCAGCTTACGATTGACTTACGCGTGTTGTTCATCATCGCATTTTCAGAAATTTTACCGGTAAGGTCATACTTTTCGGTAGTTACAGCTGACTGACCATCGCGACCCTGTCTGGTTCTTTCAACAGTGAGGCTGTTTCCCTGTTGTGTTATGTTCAATTCAGAGGCCCTCATCATACCTCCAAGGCGCATCTGGCCCTGACCCTGGCCTCCCTGCCGCTGTGCCTGAGCCTGAGCCTGGCCAACAGCAGGAGCCTGCCCGATTGTGCTCTTTGATTCATTAAATGCCCATTTTCCCGAGAAGTTCTCCTGGGCAATTATGGAAGATGCCGATATCATAAGGAAAGCGGCTGCCATCATGGAAAACACTAAAATTCTTGAACTCATCTTCATGGTTTGGAATATTAATAGTTAGTAATGCAATAGACACTTAATAATACAAAATTATTCCTTAATTGCGCTATTTTAACAACTCATCTGCCAATCCGGGCTGCTACAATCCCGGTGTGAAGTTCAGCCCGAAGGTGCCTCCGGTGCTCTTAATTCAATCCTGCTTTCACTTAAACGGTCTTTTGCCATGGATATAATTACAATATGCTACTGATATCCATTTAAAATAGCGTCAGAAATGCCATGGCAGACCAACGTACGAAACAAACCATTGGCAACTATGTATGGTTCTCGACATAATTTCTAAATTTGTCATACAACTTAATCTTAAACCCTTCACCCATGTACAGGAAACCGCTCCTTGCTTTATTTGCTGTCGCCTCGCTTGTGACTCTTAATCAATGCTTTACACCTAAACCACTGGTGCAGGGTGATCCTTCAGGCAGAACCCCTTCAGCCGTAAGGGAATTCCGGGCAGCATGGGTTGCAACAGTCGCAAACATCAACTGGCCTAGCAAACCGGGCATTCCGGTTGATAAACAGAAAGAGGAGGCCATACAACTTCTCGATTTGCTTCAGAAACATAACTTCAATGCTGTTGTATTTCAGGTAAGGCCACAATGTGATGCTCTCTACCTCAGCGAACTCGAGCCCTGGTCGTACTACCTGACAGGCGAACAGGGGAAGGCTCCCGATCCTTACTATGATCCTCTGGAGTTCTGGATCGAGGAGGCCCACAACCGGGGCATCGAGCTTCATGCCTGGCTCAATCCATACAGGGCCCACCATGTTTCCGGCGGGCCTGTAACTGAAAGTTCAATTGTGAAACGCCGCCCCGAACTGGCTCTCTACCTTGAGGCAGGCTACTGGTGGCTCGATCCGTCACTGCAGGGTACGCAGGACCATTCATATAATGTCGTTATGGATCTTGTAAAGAGGTATGACCTCGACGGAATCCATTTCGATGACTACTTCTATCCCTATCCCGACTATAACAACTTTAAGGACTTTCCTGATGATGCCAGCTGGCAGGCTTACCTGAATGGGGGAGGTAAATTTAGCCGCAGCGACTGGCGGAGGCAGGGCGTAGACAGGTTCATTGAAAGACTCTATAAAAGTATTAAGGCCGAAAAGCCGCATGTTAAGTTCGGCCTCAGTCCGTTCGGTATCTGGAGGCCCTACAATCCGCTTTCAGTTTCCGGGTTTGACCAGCATGAGGTGCTCTACGCCGACGCCCGCAAGTGGCTCAATGAGGGATGGATAGACTACTACTCGCCTCAGCTTTACTGGCCTGTGGGTCAGCTTCAGCAGAGTTATCCTGTCCTGCTCGGCTGGTGGAAAGATGAGAATATCCGGAACCGCCACCTCTGGCCTGGAATAAGCATTGACAGGTTTCAGGGCGACAGGGCAATTGACGAGATTACCAGCCAGATTATGATAGCCCGCGGAATGCTTCCCGAAAGCCCCGGCGTCATACACTGGAGCATCGGCCCGCTGGCTATGTCACCGTCGCTTGCTAAGGCTATGTTGTCGGGTCCGTATCAGAAGCAGGCCCTGGTTCCCCCGTCACCCTGGTTATCGGCCAAAGCTCCGGCCGCACCACTGGTATCACTGCTCACTGACCTCGACTCAGTAAGGGTGACATGGTCACACCCCCGCGGCGTTGAGATGGGCCGATATGTAGTTTATTACCGCTTCGGCAGTACGTGGAATTACATGATTTGCAGCGGGGATAAGAATTCTGCAGTGATACCCGCCTTTTCGGTTAATACGGCCATGCTGCGGCAGATCGACCCCGAAGGCTTCACTGGCTTTAAGGAACTACTTACTCCGCTTCAGTCGGTTGCAGTGACAGCCGTCGACAGATTTGGTAATGAGAGCGAGGTTTCGGAGATGCCCGTTACCGGCATTACCTATGACACCGCGGCAGATATCTACACCATACTGGCAAGGCATAAGGTTCCGTACAGACCTGCTGCCTACAGGGAGCCGGCTGTAAAACCGGGTATCGACGTGCTTCTGGAAGACCACCTCGACCTTGTAAGGGGAAAAAGGGTGGGGCTCATCACAAACCCCTCGGCTGTTGGTTCCGACATGCGCAGCACGCTCGATATACTCGCCGTAACCGCTGAGGTTAACCTGGTGGCCCTGTTTGGTGCCGAACACGGTGTCCGGGGCGCCCTTGAGGGACGTATCATCCAGGAAGGCGAGCCAGACCCGGTTACTGGTATACCTGTTTACAGCCTTTACGGCGATAGTTACGCCCCAAAACGGGAGTGGCTGCAGGGACTTGACATTTTAATATTTGACATCCAGGGGGTTGGCTCAGCATGGTATACCTATAAGTACTCCATGTCGTTTGCTATGGAGGAATGCGCCAGGGCCGGCATCACCTTTATGGTACTCGACCGCCCGAACCCTCTGAACGGGCGAATTGTTGAAGGGCCGATGCTCGACATGGGACGTCACTTCCGCCATCCCTTGCCCCTGCGGCATGGAATGACATACGGTGAACTCGCAACAATGTGGAATGAGACCGAAGGCTACGGGGCTAACCTCGTGGTAATAAAAATGAAGGGCTGGCGCCGATATATGCCGTGGAACGAAACAGGACTGCTATGGGTAATGCCCTCCCCCAACATGCCAACGCCCGAAACGGCAATGGTATATCCCGGACAGTGTCTCTTCGAACGCTCTAACATGTCGGAAGGCAGGGGCACCAGCAAACCTTTCATTATTACCGGCTCAACATGGGTCGATGCAGAGGCGGCGGCTGCCGACCTCAACAGCCGGGGTATTCCGGGTGCAATCTTCCGACCTGTGAACTTCATACCACGTAACTACGGAGGCTACGCAAACCTCAGACTCAAGCCTTGGGACAAAATGAGCGGCGGAGTCGAGATCATGGTCACCGACTTCCGCAACTTCCGTTCGGTGGAGACCTCACTACACGTTATAGATGCCTATCGAAAAACCAACCCCGACTCCCTCGTCTGGTCACCGCCATCCATACTTAAAATGCTGGAGGAACCGGGGACTACCGTAAAACAGGTGGTCGACAGCGCGCAGGCAGAGATAGCCGGATTTCTTAAGATCAGAGAAAAATACCTGTTATACAGATAGTTGCATATCATGAAGCGTATACTTATAGTATTTCTTATTGCCGTTGCCGTCACTGCCTGCAGAACCGGTAAGGTAACCCACACTACTGCCATACTGCCGCTGGAGACTATTCTGCCGGCAGGGGCCCTTAATACTCACTTTTCTGTTCCAGCAACCGATGCCGCAGCCGGTATTGCATCAATGCGCCAGTATATAGACAGCGAAATCCAGATGGCGGCCGGCAAGGGAAACAATTCAATCTTTCTGAAGCTGCCCGGAGCAAATGCCGGTGATACCGGGCTTATCAACTACGCTGCCAAAGGGTCACGCAGCATGAATATCAGACTTTTTGCCTGTGTTGACCTGCTTAAAGCTTCTGCCGGTATTGTTGATGAAGGGTTTCCTTCGGTAAAAACCCGGATTGCGGGCAATATCAGGAATCTTGTTACAATGTGCGATATCGACGGGCTCTTCTTCGAACTACCTTCGTCGCACCTTGAGTCCTTCAGCTACTCAGGATTCTCATACAACGATTTCAGGGCCGACAGCCTGTTAACCGGAGCAGCGGCTGCGGAATGGATTGAGAACAGGCTTACCGATATGCTTGAGGATGCTGTGGCAGCGGCTCTTCTGGTAAAGCCATACCTCAATATCGTTGTTGTTATCAGGGGAAGAGAGATGCTGCCGTACTCACTTACATTGTTGCACTACGGTATAGCCGATGCAGTGATTGAAGGCAACAATGACGCTGATGGTGTTTTCATGGGCGCAAGGTATATGTACCCTGGCACAATCAGGATTAAACACAGGCTGAAACAGATTTCTCCGCAAAACGTATTCGGACTCGACCTCTCAGAATATTTTGGCGATGCTGCCGTGGCTGGTATGCGATTGTCACCAGACAGGCACGGGAGGTATAAAACTGTTGGCAGCGATGGCAGAATAGGACTGATAACCATGCGGACTGACTCGGTGGTTCTGAAGAGTGAGAAAGGAACCATTCCCTTTTCAACCTTCAACCTTGCCGTGCCGTACAATTATAAAGTATTGCCCGGTAACCAGTTGTCACGAGGGCCCGGGCCCTGGGTAGAATTCAGGAGAGCACCTTCGGGGTATACCAACACGGGCGAGTTTGATATGCTGGCCAGAGGCCCTTACCCTGCAGAAGTGTTTATTGCCGGTGAGAAACTCAAACAGTATACTACAGGTATATTCTTCAGAAAGGTTACCCTCAACGAGGGGTCCAACCGCATCAGGGCTTCGGTGATGATGCCCGATTCGTCCGAAGCCTTCTACGAGGATGAATTCTTCTTTGAGAAAGTCGACCGCACGAGGAAACCTTTCCCGCTGTGGGCCGATGCCGGAAGTATTTCTCCTGCCTATGACCTCGAACTGATTCCCAACGATATAGTGAGAATCTCCTTTCAGGGTTCAAAAGGGCAGGAGGGGTTTATTGTTGTTGGTGATGATAAAAAGAAAATAAAATGCCTCCGATCCGATTTTTCTGACTATAGCCTCTATTCGGCCGACGTATCTGCAGGTTTGCTGCCGCAGGGACTCCCCCTGCCTCTTAAGGTTGTTCTGAAAGAATCAAACGGGTCTTCCACAGGAGAGGTTCTTGAGAAACCACTCAGTAACACCATAACGGTGAAGGCAACTGAAGAATATCCCATGCTGAGGGTGAAATCGGAGAATTCAAGACTCATTTATAATCTGGGCGCTCCCCGTCTCGGAGGCCCTATTCGTTCTGAAATGGGCCCTGGTGTTGTGCTGAAGGCCAATGGAAAATTCGGTGATAACTGGCGCGTTAGACTCAGCAGGAGCGAGGAGGGATTTATCCACTCCGGTGAGGTTGATGTGATGCCGGGCGAGACCCTCATGCCCGGGTATTATGTTACAAGCATGTCGTGCGGTCCCTCCTCAACTGCCGACGTCCTTACCATTCCATGGCTCGAGCCGGTGCCATATGAAGTCTGGCCCGATCCGTCGCAGAAGAGGCTGATAATTACCATGTACGGAGCCGGGTCGAGTGCCACCTGGATCACCCACCGGGCAGGATTGAAGATAATCGACCATATCACCTGGCAGCAGACGACGCCTGAAACATTCCAGATATATGTTAATCTTAAGAGTGATGTTCTTTGGGGTTATGATGTGAGGACTGAGGGTGCCAGGCTGGTAATGCGCATTAAATATGCGCCGCAGTTCGACCCTGAGGGCGACAAGCCACTGGAAGGTCTTCGGATTGCCATCGAAGCTGGCCATGGTGGAAGCAATGCCGGGGCAATTGGTTTGTCGGGTCTGCTTGAAAAGGATATCAATCTCGATCTCTCCTTCAGGCTCGGCGATCTTCTGGCAGGCATGGGAGCCGAAGTCGTCCAGGTACGCGATACTGACCGCGACATGTCGCTTATTGAGAAGCGCGATATTGCAATCAGGTCGGGTGCGCATATTCTGATAAGCATTCACGCAAATGCTGGCGGAACCGGCTACCTTCAGGTGGCAGGTACCAGCACCTACTGGCACAACCCGTTCTGGGCACCGCTGGCCACTGATATCTATAACCGGTTGCTTGAGCTGGGACTGGCCGAATTCGGGGTGGTTGGGTCGTTCAACTATACCGGCATCAGGCTGACCCAGATGCCTTCGGTACTCGTTGAGCAGGCCTTCATGTCGCACGCCGAAGATGAGGAAAAGATGGCAGACCCCCGGTTCCGCCAGAGTATGGCTGAGAAAATTGCCGGAGGGCTGCTTGATTATCTTAAGGATGTGAAAGGCAGGTAGTCTTATTTCTTTACCTGGTTTCCCCGCTCGGGTTGCTGCGGTGTGCCGCCACCCTGTTCGCATGGACTCTTGGGCCTGTTGTTCCCGTTACCTGATACTGGTGGTTTATCGGCTGTGATGCATACCGACCACTGACCCATGGCGCCGGGGTGTTTCGATGACACCGACACGGTAAGGTTACCGGTAAAAAGGTAGTATTGGCCGGGCCTGATTGTGTATGGATTGCCGGCGACAGTTGCGTCGCCTCCTCCTGCAATTGGCATGAAGAAGAGACTGCTGGCGGGCCCCGAGTATGCAAAGTTCTTGTTGGTAAGGCTGTCGCGGGTGATGGTGCCGGTTGGTGTCACCAGGCAGAATTCCCATGAGGAATTGCCCGGGTTGATACGTGGCCCGCACTGCTTCTCCTCTACTTTAATGGTCTCCTGCTTCAGGTCCTCACCGCACTCATTTTTTGCGGCAAGGCTTATTACATGGGTTCCGGGCTGGAGGTTTAGCTTTGCTGTCACCGCCATCGCTTCCGGAGTGAAAACAAAGCTATTGTCAGGCTTCCCATTAATATTCAGGGTTATCGAACCACGATTGACAACACCCGTAACGGTGCCTTTCAGATCGTGGGTTGCTGCCTGGCCGGTAAGTGGAGTGACCGTCAGTGTCACTTTTGGCGGAATGCATGGTTCCTCAACAGTTGCCGTCAGCTGTTTTGTGTCGGTACCGCATTCGTTTTTCACGGTAACCACAACGGTGTGGGTTCCGGGCGTAAATCTGAATTTGGCCGACAGGGCGCCGGTGTTTGGTACGTAACTGAATCCTTCATCATTCCTGCCATCGACACTCATTGTCACACCGGTTATGTTGCTGACATTGGTGACAGTGCCGGTCAGTTCATGTGTGGCATCGGTGCGGTTCACCTCGCTGAGAGATATTGTTACCTGCGGCGGAATACATGGCTGTGCCACGGTAACCGATACCTGCTTCGTGTCGGTACCGCATTCGTTTTTCACGGTAACCACAACGGTGTGGGTTCCGGGCGTAAATCTGAATTTGGCCGACAGGGCGCCGGTGTTTGGCACGTAACTGAATCCTTCATCATTCCTGCCATCGACACTCATTGTCACACCGGTTATGTTGCTGACATTGGTGACAGTGCCGGTCAGTTCATGTGTGGCATCGGTGCGGTTCACTTCGTTAAGAGATATTGTTACCTGCGGTGGAATACATGGCTGTGCCACGGTAACCGATACCTGCTTCGTGTCGGTACCGCATTCGTTTTTCACGGTAATTACAACGGTGTGGGTTCCGGGCGTAAACCTGAATTTGGCCGACAGGGCGCCGGTGTTTGGCACGTAACTGAATCCTTCATCATTCCTGCCATCAACACTCATTGTCACACCTGTTATGTTGCTGACATTGGTGACAGTGCCGGTCAGTTCATGTGTGGCATCGGTGCGGTTCACTTCGCTGAGGCTGATGATAACTACAGGTTTGGGACACGGTTGGTCAATAACAGGAATATCGGCCGGCTTATATACCACCGAAGAAGTTGCAGTTGCTGTTCCACATTCCGTTGCGACTGCGATGCTAATGTTGTTGGTTCCCTGAACAAGCCGCAGCTGATGTGAAAGTTGGGAACCGCTGTAGGAGAATGTGCTGACAAGGTTTCCGTTTATATTGAGTGTAATCTGATTTCTTCCGGTAACGTTGGCAAGTTCGGCCCTCAGGGTGAAATTCTGGTTGTCGGTTATAAAGCCAGTTGCAACGGGGGCCGTGATGGTTACTGAGGGGAGTGGGCATGGACGTGTCTCTTTATTTATTATCAGTGTTTTCGAGTCCTCGCCTGCCTCATTCCGACCCCTGATTGTGATGTTATTGCTACCCTCCCTGAGTTGTACAGTGAACGTAACAGTCTCCATACCGGCGTCAAAGATGAAATCAGAACTGCTGACACCGTTAATATTTACTGTGATGCCCTCCTTCATCTTTACCCACCTGACAGACGCTCTCACCACCTGGTTTGGCTCAAAAGTGGATGTTGGACTTGTTCCGGGCTGTGTTATGGTCACCTGCGGTGGAGAAATCCTGGCAGGCCTGATGAGAGTTATTGTTGTTTTTTCAGTTGTAGCGCCCGAACTGTTTTTTCCCGCTATTTCGACTGTATTTGATCCTTCTCTGAGCCCGATATTGGTTGTAACCAAACCTTCGGGACTGAGTGAGAAATTGCTGGTTGAGACACCGTTGACCGTGACTGTCACATCCTGCCAGGCGGTGATGTGGGTTGTCTGAGCCCTCAGCGGAAATACGTTATTCTCAACTGTCAGGGGGTTGGGCGGGTTAACGAATCGTATTACCGGCAGGTTTGCAACAGCAGGCTTTCTGTAATAAATTACGACATTGGCGCTTGAGTTGCCGGCTTCATTGGCAACGGCAACGGCAACGTTATTGGTCCCTTCTGAAAGATTGAGCTGTGCCCTGACAATTCCGTTACCGGGATTAAATTCAAAACTAAGGTTATTTCCGTTATGTATAACCCTTACTCCCTGTCTCGACCGTACGTTCATGACCCTTGCTGTGACTTCAGCTGTTGGTGAGGTGGTATTGTGCGGATTGGCCATCGGATTGATAATCTCAACCGATGGGGGAGGAATCGAAATAACCGGAACCGGATCGTTCACCGGGCGCGTCGGGGTTATCGTCTGGCGTGTAGTAGTTGTGTTTGAGGGAGTTATGCCTGAGTATCTAATGCCTGAAACCCTGCCACCGCCGCCGCCACCGCCGAGACTCCATTTGAAACCGAGGGTGGTGTAGTTAAGTCTGTCGCGGCGGGAACCCGGAACAACACTGTTATCCATATTCATTCCGAAGAACCCGGTCTGTTCATTAATTGCAAAATTTACCTTGTGTTCAATCCCGAGGGTAAAGCTTCTTGAAAACCTGTAGCCTATGAAGAATCCGAGTGTGGGCATCAGTGCGGCCTTGTTTGCAACCCTGGTTTCGTACTCGCCGTCAGATAAATCAAGCAGGTCGGCATATATCTCAGGCCGTGTCTTATTTATTTCAATGCCGGTAAAGTCGTAGGGTGTGGCTGAGGCATCAAGGAGGTCTGTGAAGGTTCTTCCGTGAGTAATGCCTGCACCTGCGAACCCCGACAGCACCAGTCCGGTTCTCTCCCTAAGCCTGTTAAGGGTTAATCCAAGTTCAAGGTCATAATTGAATGCAGCAAACCGTACGTTGGTGAAAGTACCGTCAAGGTTTATCCTGTGATCGTGTGCCCTGTTCTCAGCGGCCACGAATCTGAATTTCCAGTCGGCAGCGAGAAATGAATTTTCACTCCTGGCGAAGTTATGACCTAGCCAGAAATCGAAGCCGGCCCCTAATGAATTGAGGACATCAGCTTTCTGGTACGATCCTCCCAGGCCGAAACCGATGGTCATGCCGGTATTGGTTGTTAAGACTGCCTTTTGGGCAATAATATTTATGCCAGCGCTCGTTATCATTATCAAAACAAGCAGTTTGCGCAGTGTTGCTTTCATCTTCGTCGGTTTTGGAAGTTCTGATTCTGATTCGATTCTAAAGGTATTAAAAAATGTTCTTGGCAGACAGACTTACTATCCTCTATGGTGCAAAAATGGAACCGTTTGTGTAAACAGGGCGGTAAAGGGTAAAACTATATCTTTGCGGTTTTGAACAACAGTGGTTCCCTCAGATAATCTTACATACCGCAAAATCTTTCTATTCTGGAGTCCTCTGGCATTGACTTGGCTTATGATGGCCCTCGAGCAGCCTATTCTCATTGCCTTTATTGCGCGGCTCGGAGATGCAAAAATTAACCTTGCTGCCTTCGGAATTGCCGGTGCATTTGCCATGATCATTGAATCGCCCATAATTATGCTGATGAGTGCTTCAACAGCACTTGTCACGGATCGGAATTCATACAGAAAACTTAAAAGATTTGCAGACATACTGAATGCGGCTATAACTGCAACTCAGCTTGTTATTCTTATCCCGCCGGTCTTTAACTTTATTGCCATCGATCTGATGGAGGTCCCCGAAGAGGTTGCAAGGCTGGCCCATACTGCTCTGTTTATCTTCCTGCCATGGGCTGCCTCAATAGGATACAGAAGGTTTTACCAGGGGATTCTGATAAGGCATAATCTTACCAGAAAAGTAACCTATGGTACACTCGTCAGACTTGTGGTTATTGTGGGAACCGGACTGACCCTTTACTCGGCAGGAGTTACCGGCGCCTACACCGGCGCAGCCGCAATGACACTGGCTGTTGTGATTGAAGCTGTTGCCACTAGGATTATGGCAGATAGTACAATAAAGGCTCTTCTTCGGAAGGAAGACATAGCCAATGGTAACATTACACTGCGATCAATCTCGAAGTTCTACTATCCGCTTGCCCTGACCTCCATGCTTTCACTCGGTGTGCATCCGTTCGTCACATTCTTCATGGGCCGGAGTCATATGGCACTCGAGTCACTTGCAGTCCTTCCGGTAGTGAACTCACTTGTGTTTATCTTCAGAAGTATGGGACTATCCTATCAGGAGGTTAAAATAGCACTAATAGGTGAAAGGAGGCAGAATTATCGTACCCTTGCAAACTTTGCAGTCTATATGGGAATAGTGGTAACAGTTCTGATTTCTGTCCTGGCCTTCACCCCCCTGGCCGACCTGTGGTTTGTAAGGGTATCCGGACTTACCAATGAACTGGCTGATCTGTCTTATCTTCCTCTTAAGATACTGATACTGCTTCCGGCACTCACTGTACTTCTGAATTTTCAGAGATCAACCCTTATCGCAAACGGCACTACCGGTCCGATTTCGGTGGCAACAGCGCTGGAACTTGCAGGTATCATTGCCATGCTGCTGGTTCTCGTGGTATTTCTGAATATGACGGGTGTTGTGGCAGCTGCTTTTTCTTATATGTTTGGGAGGAGCCTCTCAACACTCTATCTTGTTCCGAAGCAGTCAACTGCTGTAAGGCGTTGGTTTCCGAAGGAGAAGCAGTAACAGCCTCCCTTGGCGGGGGTGCCTCACTTCGCTCGGCCGTCCCTTAGCTTCAGTACTGCAAATACAAAACAACCACCATGCTTCGCATGGTCTTATGCGGGGGTGCCTCACTTCGTTCGGCCGTCCCTTAGCTCCAGTACTGCAAATACAAAACAACCACCATGCTGCGCATGGTTCTTCTGTTTTCTCAAATCCCCTTAAGAAAGCAAGCTTTCTACG
>Ga0209835_1000018_pt1 | contig 110703 bp, 88 predicted proteins | sample LakKivwa52mmetaG_FD_184138 | JGI IMG/M metagenome (GOLD analysis project Ga0209835, IMG submission 184138) | Anoxic lake water microbial communities from Lake Kivu, Rwanda to study Microbial Dark Matter (Phase II) - Lake Kivu water 52m metaG... | ecosystem: Environmental > Aquatic > Freshwater...
ATTTGTTTCATGAAGCAAATATAAACATTTTGCTGTTATTATTAGACCTTAGCCGTACTTATCAAATAAAAAAAATAACCACTTCCTTCGGAATAAAATGGCAACCTATCTTTACCTACAGTATCAGATACAATTGCAAGAGAATCATAATTATAAATGAAATCTAATTTACTATTAGGATTGAAATAATACCAATCTCCTGTTTTTATGTTATTTGAATAAGATCCTTTTTGAATGGTTTTCCCATTATATTTAAGTTCATATTCTCCTTGTTTAATTTTCTTATTATTTTTTAATACGAAATATGATTCTACTAAACCATTATCTATAATATTTTGTTTCTTTTTCAAATTTAATTCTTGAGAATAGCTAAAAAAAATAGAGGATGAAAATACAAATATAAAAATAATATTTTTCATGTTTTCTATTAATATTATATGTTTAAGTTATAAGCATGTGTGAATTTTAACCATTATTTAGCCTTGTTGATGCAAATCTAATATTTTAAGTTTTAATTTCAATCCCCTTTGGTCATCAATAGTTTGATGAATTAAGTTTTTCATGTTGGAATTACGCCCAACTTGAAGCATTTTATCTGCCGTTTCCCTGCAAATATAACGACAAGTCAGTAAGTTTGAGCAACAATGCAAGTATTTTAAGAGAATGCGGGCTCGGATTTCTCATTCAACAAAGTGGTCTCATGATGCGATGCCCAATTATCCCTGCCCAAAGAACATTCAGTTTTCACATACAACATTCACCGCTTTGTTCGGCTTTCCTGAATGTCTTGTTTGCGTACCTTTGCTGTTCTAACACAACCACTAAGGATGTTTGCGGCTTTTCCTCCACCTGTGTTCACCCGGCGGGCTTATTACGGCGGCATGATTCTGCTGCTCCTGCTCATGGCCATGCCACTGTTTGCGCATCTGGGCGGCCTGGTGATCCGGCAATGGGACGAGGCACGGCTGTCAGTGAACGCCTGGGAGATGATGAAAAGCGGCAACATATTGGTAACCACCTACAACGGCGAACCCGACCTGTGGAACACCAAGCCTCCGCTGCTCATATGGCTGCAGGCTCTTTTGTTGGCAGGTGGTTTGCAGCCCGAACTGGCACTGCGTATCCCATCGGCTGTGGCTGCGGTGTTTACCATCCTCATGCTTTATGTGTTTGCAGCCCGCTTTACCCAAAACCTCTGGCTGGCTTTCGCAGCGGCGCTGGTGCTGCTTACCGCTCCGGCACTCACCGCCAACCATGCCGCACGTGCCGGCGACTATGATGCAACTATGGTGTTCTTTACCACCTTATCGGCTCTTACCTTTTGGGTATTCCTGGAAAAAGGAAACAAAAAATGGTTTTTGATCTGTTGCCTTGCCCTGGCACTAGGCGTGCTCACCAAAAGTGTGCAGGCTTTGCTGTTTCTTCCCGGACTGGCAATATATGCCCTGTACAGGAGAAAACTGCTGGCGTTGCTGTGGTCGCGTACCTTCCTGATGGGTTTCGTCATTTTTCTGGTTCCCGTTGCCGGATTTTACCTGTCCCGCGAATGGGCCGCTCCAGGCTACCTAAACGCCGTGGTCGAAAACGAACTTTTAGGGAGATACCTGACCGTAATCGAATTTCATGACCAACCTAGATGGTTCTATTACCACAACCTTGTCAACGAACGCTATAAGCCCTATTTGCTGCTCATGCTGCCCGGTTTTGTTGCCGGAATATGGTCGCAGCAGCAGGGCATCCGAAACCTGACGGTTTTTGCTACATTGCTAACAATCACCTATTTTGCGGTGATCACTGCCGGAAAAACCAAGCTGTTCTGGTACGACCTGCCCATGCTTCCCTTCATGGCTCTGCTGGCTGCGCTGGGCATTCTGGCCATCATACAGCTGGTAACGGAAGTTTTGTCGCGTTTTGTGAAGCCTTCATGGCCCATTCTGGCATTGCCGGTGCTGGTACTTACCTTGTTTTGTTACAAGCCGTACGAAAAGGCCATCAAAAGGGCATACAAACCGAAGGATGCCTATTGGGAGCGCGACACCTACATCATGTCGCATTATCTCAGGAATGCCCTCAGGGGTAAACATGACTTACAGGACACCTATGTGCTTTATGAGGGCTACAATACGATGATGATGGTTTATCTGCACCAGCTAAGGGATCAGGGCGTCAATACCGAATACCGGTACTTCAAAACACTGAAACCCGGTGACAAGGTGGTGACGTATCAACCGCAGATCAAGGAATACCTGCTGGAGCATTTTGACGCCGAAGTAGTCAGCGAATACAAAGAAACAACCACATACCAATTAATCGAGAAGCAATGAAACTGCATGATATTTCCGTTGTTGTGCCGGTGTATAATGAAGAGAAAGGATTGCCGGAACTTTTTGAGCGTCTCAGGACGGCTGTGGAGAAAGTCAGCCGCGATGCCGAATTCATTTTCGTGAACGATGCAAGCAAAGATGGTTCTCTGGAGCTGATCAGGCAATTGGCCGAAACCGACAAACGTGTCCGCTATATCAGTTTCAGCCGGAATTTTGGCCATCAGATTGCCGTAACTGCCGGTTTGGAACACAGCCGGGGAAAAGCTGTGGTGATCATCGACGGCGACCTGCAGGATCCGCCCGAGCTTATCCCTGCCTTGTATGAAGAATACTGCAAAGGGTTTAAGGTGGTCTATGCCAGAAGAAAATCACGGGCTGGCGAATCGTGGTTCAAGAAAAGCACGGCAAGGCTGTTTTACAGGCTGCTCAAAAGACTCACCCATGTGCACATTCCTATCGACACCGGCGATTTCCGTCTGATCGACCGTCAGATTGTAGAACAGCTCCGGCTGATGCCCGAACCCAATAAGTTTTTGCGCGGTCAGATTGCCTGGATGGGTTTCAGGCAGACTTTTGTCGAATTTGACCGTGATGCCCGTAAGTATGGTAAAACGGGTTATCCATTAAAGAAAATGATGCGTTTTGCCCTCGATGGCATCACCGCTTTTTCCGACCTTCCGTTGAAATTCGCTACTGCTGCCGGATTTCTTGTTTCGGCCATTGCCTTGCTGGTGATTTTCTATGCGCTGTTCAGTCATTTTGTGCTCAACCATACCATTACCGGCTGGACATCACTCATTGTGAGCTCAATGTTTATCGGCGGAATACAATTGTTTGCCATCGGCATTATCGGAGAATACATCGGCCGGATCAACAATTCAGTCCGCAACCGGCCGCTGTATATCATGGAAGAGAATAATGTTGATCAGGAAGAAGCGAAATAGTCCGGACAGGAAGCAGTTTTAGTTCAGCCGCAGGAAGGAGTTACAGGATATCCATTTTATCCGCTATCCAGGTCATGACAAGCGATAGGATAAAGGCGAGGATCGGGGCTGCTATCCATACCACCCAGAATTTCTTCACGCTGTTGCGGCTAAAGATCTCTTTCCATCCCAGTTTGGCGCATCCGATCGCGAGTATGGCACCTGTGTTGAGCTGAACGAGCGAGGCCGGAATGCCTTTAAACACCGAAACAGCGAGCAAAAGGCTTGCAGTGATAAAAGCAATCACTGTGGCCGAGAGCGGGCCAAACTCCACGATTTCCTTCCCGGTGGTGCGTACCACCTTATGGCCGAAAAACGAGCTTCCCATGCCAAAAGCCGGTGCAATCACCAGTGTGGACAACACCACAATCAGGTTGAAGTTTTTGTGCTCGTCGGTGATGTTAAGTTCGTTGATGACCATCGAGGCAATGGGGCCGCTGGCATTGGCCACATTGTTCGATCCGATGGCGAAGGCAACATAAAGCGAGGATATGATGACCACGACCTGAAGCACAGGGTTGTTGTTGATGTGCTCAAATTCGTATTTCGACCGCTTCCGCATGGGGGTGTAGATGTATTTGCCGGCTGCGTAGGTTAGTATAAACGCAATGATGGGCAGCACAAACCATGTTGGGATGATTTCAACAAACAGCTTATGTGTCTGCAACTGATCAAAGTAAACGGCCGGTCCGGCCAGTGCAAACACGGTGGACTGGCTTGTTGATTGCGGGATACCCAGCAGATTAGCCATCAGAAGCGACAAAGCCACTGACAAAAGGATGATCGAAGTAAGGGTGATGGTGAGCAGGTCGGCACTGATGATGCCTTTGCCAACAGTGACGGCTACACCTTTGCCGGCTACTATGGCTCCGACAAAAACCATGATGCCAAACAATCCGGGAATCAATCCGCGGGGAATTAGGTTGGCTCCGTAGGCTGCAGAAAAAGAAGGGGATGTGCCGCTGCCGCCCATGTTGATGGCCAGAAACAGGGCGATCACAAAGGGTAAAACAAGCTGGCCGTAAACAGGATCAAGCATGGTTTTACGTTAGGGGCATAATTGGTTTGTCCATGCAAATCTAACAAATTCCCATATTTCTTCAGTACCATAAACAGGGTCAGGTGAAAAATACTTATGCGTATCAATATCAATTAATAATGCTTGATTTCAATACTTTTTGTGCGGGCATTTCCATCCATGCGCTGCAATAAGTCCGCATTGTGGACAGGATTCGGTTTCAGGATTGAGTGAAACAAATGTCTCGGATAAGTTATTCAGGGTTTAACCGCAAAGGGCACAAAGGAGGCGCGAATGACGCAAAGGAATTTACCGCAAAGGGCACAAGAATCTTAAAATGAAATATTTTCAACCTATACTTCAACCAGGCTACTTTGCGGTCTTCGTGACAAACTCTGCGTTCTTCGTGGTTAAAAACAAACAGCGATCAAACCCGATTCCAGTTACGATCAGTCTAAAAAATTCAAATTAGTTTCAGCTCAGTGAACTTTTCAACGCAAGCTAAAACAAGTATCTGAGCTTTTATTCTGCAATGATCAGGTAGTAGTTTTTCTTTCCTTTCTGAATCAGGATATACTTTTCATTCAGCAGGATATCGGTGCCAACCCTGTCGTTTTCGGCAACTTTCTGTTTGTTTACCGACACCGCATTTTCTTTGAGGCTTCTGCGGGTTTCTCCCTTTGACGAAAATATCTGAGTGTGTGTGGACAGCAGTTCTACCAGATCAACTTCCTCATGGAGCAGACTTCTGCTGATACTAAAGCGGGGTACTCCCTCGAAGATATCCAGAAAAGTCTGTTCATCTAAATCATGTAACATTTCTGTGGTTGCTTTACCGAAAAGGATTTGCGAGGCATCCTCTGCCATTCTGAGGGCATCGGCAGAGTGCACCATTTGAGTGACTTCGGCAGCCAAGGTGCGTTGCAGGTTTCTCAGGTGGGGCTGACTGCGGTGTGTTTCTATGAGATTCTCAATGGTTTCCTGATCGAGCAAGGTAAATATTTTGATGTACTTCGCAGCGTCCTCATCGCTGCAGTTGAGCCAAAACTGGTAAAAAGCATAAGCGGAGGTTTTCTTCGGGTCGAGCCAGATGTTTCCTGTTTCGGTTTTGCCGAACTTACCGCCATCGGCTTTGGTAATCAGCGGGCAGGTGATGGCGAAAGCCTCAGCTTCGTGGCCTAATTTGCGGCGAATCAGCTCGGTGCCTGTGGTGATGTTGCCCCATTGGTCTGATCCGCCCATCTGAAGGCGGCAGTTTTTGTGCTGAAACAAATGCAGAAAATCATAACCCTGCACCAGTTGGTAGGTGAATTCGGTGAACGACATTCCCGTGCCGCTGTCGCTGCTCAGCCGCTTCTTCACCGAGTCTTTCGACATCATGTAATTGACGGTGATGTGTTTGCCAATGTCGCGGATAAAGGCAAGAAAACTCATGTCCTTCATCCAGTCGTAGTTGTTGACCATCTCGGCCTGGTTGGGTTGACCGCTGTCAAAATCGAGGAAACGCGCCAATTGGTTTTTCAGACATTCCTGATTGTGGCGCAGTGCCGCTTCGTCGAGCAGGTTGCGTTCCTGCGACTTGCCTGAAGGGTCGCCGATCATGCCTGTGGCTCCGCCCACCAATGCGATGGGTTTGTGGCCGGCCAGCTGAAAATGTTTCAGCATCATGATGCTCACTAAATGGCCAATATGAAGCGAGTCGGCAGTGGGGTCAATGCCAACATAGGCTGTTGTCATTTCTTTTTGCAGTTGCTCAGTGGTGCCGGGCGACACATCGTATATCATTCCGCGCCAGCGTAGTTCTGCAACAAAATCTACTTTCATTTTATTGATTTGTTTCGCGGCAAAGATACAAGCTTTGCGCTGAAATTTCAGGCAATGTTGCTGTTTTCGGGTAATCACCAGTTGTAGTTGAATGTCGGCTCCTGATTAGAGTTATTGGATTGTTTGTGGCTTTGTTCATGATCTTTTTCCCGTACATTTGCCTGATGAAACTGGTAACCGGGGCAACCGGGCTTCTTGGATCGCATGTGTTGCGCGACCTGTGCAGGGGTGGCGAAAAGGTGCGTGCTATCAAAAGGCCGAATGCCGACATGAGCGTCATTAACAGAACTTTTTCGTGCTACTCGGCCGATGACCTTTCACTTCTGGCCTATGTTGAATGGATGGATGCCGACCTGCTTGATTATTTCAGCCTTGCTGATGCCTTAGAAGGAATTGATGAAGTGTATCATTGTGCCGCCATTGTTTCGTTTCACCCATCCACCCGAAAGCAGTTGCTGAAAGTCAATGTGGAAGGAACCGCCAACCTGGTGAATGCCTGCCTCGACAAGGGAAATGTGCGCCTGTGCCACGTGAGTTCGACAGCAGCACTGGGCAGGGCCGACAAGCAAAAGGTGATTACCGAGGCAAACACCTGGAAAAGCTCATCGTCCAATTCAGTGTATTCGGTTTCGAAGTACGGTGCCGAAAGAGAAGTATGGCGCGGAATAGCCGAAGGCTTACAAGCTGTTATCGTAAACCCTTCGATCATACTGGGGCCCGGGGATTGGAGCAAGGGCAGCCCCGAGTTGTTTACGTTGGTGTGGAAGGGATTGAAGTATTATTCTTTCGGAACCAACGGCTATGTAGATGTTCGAGATGTGTCGGCAGTCATGTTGCAGCTGATGCAGATGAGGCAGTTTGGTCAGCGGTTTGTGGTATCGGCACAAAATGTTCCTTTTCGGGATCTGTTCGGGCAAATAGCCATCGGATTGGGACGCAAAGAGCCTTTTATCGGAATCAAACCATGGATGGCCGAGATTGCCTGGCGGCTGATCGCTCTCGGTGGATTGCTTTCACGAACAAAACCGGCCATCACACGCGAAACCGCCCGAAGCTCTAACCGAAAACATTACTATAGTTCGGAGAAATTGATTCAGGCAACAGGGTTCAAATTCAGGCCGGTGGAACAAAGCATCAATGACATTTGCGCTATTTTCCTCAAAGAAAAAGAAGGGAAGTTGCCAGAACAAACCCATACACATTAGGGTAGTTTTACAGGGAAAACCTTTTTCAACAGATAAGTTTTTTGAATCGTATTGGCAATCAAAGAACCTGTTGCAATTTAAAACGATTCTAAAGTGAACTGGGTCTGGCAGTGCCGATGCAATTAATTTTAATTTTACATGCTGAATCAGATTCAATAAAATAATCCAGTTTGCTATGAAAAAGACCGCGTTACTATACTGGGCACCGGGCGGAAACGTTGAAAAAGCAGCCCGTGAAATATTCGACAAACTCAACTCAGACCAGGTGGATATGTTCACAGTGGCCGGTTTCGACACCGCACGCATCAGTGACTACGACCAGTTTATCTTTGGTTGTGCCACCATTGGAGCCGAAGTGTGGATGGATGCACGTGCAGATAACAAGTGGAATGAATTTTTCGTGAAAACGGAAGGGATGAGTTTTGCCGGCAAAAAGTTTGCCTTGTTTGGCCTAGGCGATCAGGTGAAATATACGGAAAATTTTGTCGATTCATTAGGATATCTCAAGGAAGAAATTGAGAGAAGGGGAGGCAGCATTGTAGGCCGCTGGCCTGTTACAGGATACAGGTTTTACGACTCCGAAGGTGTTTCGGGCGGTTACTTTTTTGGTTTGGCACTTGATGAAGACCATCAGGCCGACCTTACTCCTGAGCGCATTAACCGCTGGGTGGCGCAGATCAAATCAGAGTTCTGAATCTATTCGGGCAGCAGGTTTTTGTAGTGCTCGAATCGTTCTGTCACCTCAACCACAAAACGGTAGGTTTCTTCGCCTCTGGCATAACCATAATACACAACTTCATCGCGGTAAAAGGACGGTTTTGATTTGTTTTTGAGAAAAAAATCAACATTGTCGGTCCAGATGTCAGGGTCTTTGCGGTATTTAACCGCCAGCCGTCTGGCATCGAGCACATGGCCGATTCCGGCGTTATAAGCAGCCAGCACAAACTTAATGCGCTCTTCGGGATTTGTTACTGTTTCCGGAACCTGGACATCAAGGTATTGAAGGTATTTACCACCCACCAGTATCTGCTCTTCAGGTGTTGCACTTGTGTCGATGCCAAACTGTTCCATGGCGGCAGGCATGAGTTGCATGAGCCCGAAGGCACCGGCCCAGCTGACCACATCGGGTTTGAATTCCGACTCCTGATAAATGAGCGAGGCCAGCAAGCGCCAGTCCCAGCCAATTTCTTTGGCTACATCACGGATGGAAGCATCATAGGGAGAGAGTTTTCCACCCGTCATGGAATGAAACTCGCTTCGACGCGAAGAGCTGATACCTGATCCTTCAAAGTATTTACGGTATAATATGCGACCTTCTTTTGATGAAGTAAATGTTGTCAGCCAATTATTGATTTCCCGGAGTAACTCGTTATCTTGCTCCTTATTAACTGCCCATGCCAGTTTCTGTTCAAAACTTAATGGTTTACGCACGTCAATATCAGGGTATATTTTGGCAAAGAGCATGGCCATATGCTCATCGGCAACAGTGTATTCTATCTGTCTTTTCGAAACAGCTTCAACCAGTTCTTCCACATCTCTTTTGTCTTCGATGATAATGATTGAGTCGCCGATCTCCTCTGCAAGCACTTCCAGTCGTTTTTTAAAAACACTTCCTTCCTGCACATGGATGGTTTTTCCGCCAAGTTCAAGACTTGATCGTAGCAGTTTTGTTTCAAGTTCATCGCGTGTGGCCAGCCTACGCCAGTTTTCAGGAAGGGACTGAACAAGCACCTGTCTGGTTATCAAAAGGGGTTCTGTGAAATCAAATCTTTTGCGTCGCGCTCCTGTTACCGTCAGTCCCATGGCCACCAGATCGGTTTCCTGATTGTCTAATTTCTCAAAGGCTTTCTCAAGATCCTCTTCTATCCTGATTTTCAGTTTAACACCAATGTTAGCCGCAAACTTTTCCAGCATCTCGTATTGAAATCCCATAGGCTGGCCGCGGTAGATGAAATAATTCATCGAGTTGTAGTCCGTGATCACATCAAGCCTTCCTTTGGCCAGCACACGGTCAAGGGAAGTCGCTGCTTTTGTCGTGTCCTGAGACATGCTTTCCTTATGCCTCCCTGAACTGCAATAGCTCAAGGTAACTGTGACAGCAAGGGCTGAGAACAAAACTGAAACAAGGGACAATAATCTCAGCGACATCTGATCGTATGTTGTATTGAAAAGTAAAAATAACAAAAAATGAACAGAAATGTATACAGCAATTTCATTCTTCCGGTTATAAAGTTATGAAGCGGTGAGCAAACATTCTTTGATTATGGGAATATAAACGCTTCATAAACATAGTATTACGTCTTATAATCATAAACAATTCATTTGATTTGATTCTGAAAAAAGGTTTTAGAGACTATAGTCTGATGGCTTAAAGGCAGGGCTAACAATTTTTTATCCATTTCTTTAATTGACATATGGTTTAAATTTCAGTAGCTTTGTTCTTGTTAACCACCAACCCAATTGCCCAATGAAACAAATTTACCCTGTTTTTATTGCGGGTGTTATGATGCTGTTCTGCGGTTTGCAGATGCATGCCCAGGAGTTTAGCAGTGAAACTTCAACGCCAACAAAAGAAAGTAGCTTTGGCATGGCCATTGGCCTCAAAAGCAGTTCCTTTGGATTTGGAGGAGAGATTGTCGCTGCCGTATCACCCAGAATCAACCTAAGATTGGGTGCAACCTATATGCGCCTTGCTTTTGCCTATCAGGATGAAGGATTTGCACTCGACGGTGACAACAAAATCCTGCTGGGATCGGTTTCGTTGATAGCCGACTGGCAGTTCCACAAGAACGCTTATCTGTGTGCAGGTGTGCTGCACAGCATGAACTCCCTGACCCTTACTGGGGTATCCACCCGAACCTTCACTATAGGTGCCATCACTGTTGATCCCGAAAAGGTCGGTTCGCTCACCTACGACATCAAAGCTGATATGCCGGTTTCGCCCTATCTAGGCTTCGGGCTTGGACGAAACATTACAAAAGATGGAGTTGTTGGATTCGCAATTGAAGGCGGAGTTGTTTATCAGGGCAGCCCAAAAGTAAATCTGATCGGAACCGGAATGATAAGCCCCACTGCCAGTGAGCAACAAAGACAAATCCTTGAGGATAACGTGGCAGATGTCAAATTCTATCCTATGCTTAGTGCACAACTAACTTTCAGAATCTTTTAATACTACGTATCATGAAAAAACGATTGTTTTCGATTTATTCAGTAATAGCCGTATTGCTTGTCGGTATTGTATTTGCCGGCATGTCGTGCAAAAAATTCAGTGATATCACCGAAGGCACAAAGCTTATCGTCGATTTCAGCCTCATCGAAACAAGTATAGATGTAAGGGTTTTTGACGCAAAAACAGGCAACCTGATTGGTCAGGACGGTGATGGTAATGTTAGCATCAGAATCACGGGTGCTGACAAGGATGGTGTAGTGGATGCCACCGGTCTTCAACCCGAAAACCAGCAATATACAACGCAGAAAGGTATGCTCGGACTGGGACTTAATCCTGCATCAGAATATACACCATCGCAAATGAGGCGTGTTAGCTTCAACATTGTGGCTCATGCCGACGGGTACCTTTCAACAAGCCAGCATGTTTCTATCTCTGCAACAGGTAAGAACTTTGTGCGCATCAATATGGTAGCCCTCGATAACCCACCGGAAGGGGTTACTGTGGTGCGTGAGGAGAATGTTGGTACTCTTGTGGGTGGTCAGATCGAAGAACCACTGCTGATCGTTACTCCCGGAGGCAAAGCCGAACTTACCATCCCCGCAGGTGTGTTGATGAAGGATGCCGATGGAACCCTTCTTCAAGGTAATCTGGATGTGCTTCTGGTGCATTTCGACAACGCCGTTGAGGAAGCTCTTGCTGCTTTTCCGGGTGGATTGATGACCAATGCCACAACACTCGACGGTAACAGCACTGATGGTATGTTCTTTTCTGCCGGTTTTGTTGCCATCGAAATAAAAGATGCCAACGACCGTCAGGCAAAAACCTTTGAAGGAGGTACGCTCGGACTACTTGCCGAAGTCAGCCCCGAAACTTATAATCCCTTCGCACAACGCAATGTAGCTGCCGGCGATGAAGTGCCCTTCTGGAGTTATGACGAAAACACCGGAAGCTGGACGGAAGAAGGAAATTACACGGTAACAAACAACGCAGGTGTCTTCGAACTTTCTGCCGAAATTAGCCATCTTTCCTACTTTAATTTCGACTGGTTCTGGACTGAGTTTTGCTATTACGGAGTTGATTTCGAGTTTGTTGTTCAAGGGGAAATTTGTGATTGTTTCCCGCTTCAGGGAATCATGAGGCGACAATCGGACAATGCATTTATTGCCTGGGTTGAAATGTGGGTGTGTCAGGGCGAACCGGTACATACTTTCTTTGCCCCTGCAAATATGCCAGTGTACATCGAATGGCTCGACAACCTGAACCCGACCATATCAGTTGATGCCCAATATCAGCCCACTTACATTGAAGATTTGTGTGAGGACATTACGGTTACTGTTTATCTTACTGCAATACCTTATGGTACTACTGTTACTGCAGAAGTCGAAGTGTATTGCCCAAGTGACCCTGATTTTATCATCCGGCCGAATTTTGGTGTCTGGTACCACAAATCGGGTGACATTAATAACTGGCGTTATGCTGAAATGGTAAACGGTTTTGCCGAAATTTGCGGTGTTGAGCTGGGCGAAACGTATTACTTTTTTGCCTACTACGACGGAAACTATTATTATGAACCGTTTACGGTGACTGAAGCAAATTACGAGTATGTAGGTTTTGAATTACCGGCCGAGGTGTGTGATGAAGTATTCGGTATGTAGCTCATATGTGCGTAATTACTAAAGCATTGAGCAATACCCGGTAATCATCAGCTGCTCATACTTGTATGGTGATACGCGGGAAATAATAAATGTATGCAAAGACTATACTGTTTTTTAGCTGTTATCCTGCTGCTTTCCGCTTGCGGGTATAACGATTCTGATGTAGCATCAAAAGAGGGTAATGCGGCAACATCCGAAGAAACTGAAACTGATCCCATCGTCAGAATGTTCAGGTTGTCTGAAACCCTGGCCATGAAGAATTCTGATTCGGCCAAATTGGTATTGCACGAAGCAGCAAAACTGTTTTCGGAACATGAACTGAAATATGTGGCCGAGTTTCATACTGTGGAAGCACTCATCTTTTGGTACAGCGCAAAATATGACAGTGCAATCCACTTCTACCGTAAGGTTATGGAAATGCCCGACATGGATGATGTAAAACCCTTTAAATCAAGGTCGGCAAACAATATCGGCACCTTGTACAGCATGTATGGCGAATACGATTCAAGCAGAAAATATCTGGAAATATCATTGTCCATCGACCAGCAACTGGAAAACATGCGCGGTATTACCAAGAATTATTACGATCTGGGCGTTTTATACAAGCGACTCGATATGTACGAGGTTTCTTTGGGGTACTATTTAAAAGCACTGGATTATCAGGAGAAGGATAAAGACACTTTTCGGCTGGTTCATTCCCTGAATGCTATAGGAAACCTGTACACACTGATGAACCGCTATGATAAAGCACTTGTTGTGTACCGCAGGGCGCTGGAGATGGATCTCGCATCCCAGCAAGTAGATGTGCTTGCCCAGACGTATAACAACATTTCGGTTGTATATCTGGATGGATTTGGGAATCCTGACAGCACCATTTATTATTGCGAAAGAGGACTTGAGCACCTTACGGAGCGGAGCATTGACAATTATATCAGCCTGCATAACAATTTGGGGGAGGCCTATTTGCAGCTCAATATGCCGGATTTGGCTTATAAATATCACAGAAAATCGATGGAAAGGTTCTCAGAAAACAAAAAGCCTTTGATTCATTCACGACAGTATTTTTCGCTGGCCAATTATTTCTTTGCAACTGGCAATATGGATTCGGCACGTTACTACACAGGAAAGTCGATGGAAAAGGCAGTTGAGGTTCAATCGCTTAAAATGAGGGATTTAAACCTGAAGATGTTGTCAAAAATTGACAGTGCACTAGGAAATTATCTTTTATCGCTGAAACATTATCAAAAAGCCTCGCAGATCAACGACAGTATTTTAAGTTCTGAACATATAAAACGTTTGTCAGAACTTGATTTCATCTATGAAACTGAAAAGAAAGAGGCCGAAAACCAATACCTGCGTGAACAAAATGAATTGAAGAGCGAAGTCATCAGGAACCAGAAAAGGCTCAACTGGATCACTTTGGTTGCTTTTGTGTTTTTTGGTTTGTTTTTATTCACGCAATACAACTCGAAACGGAAGGTGCTGAAGAAGAATAGGGAAATCATACAGCATCAGGCAGAGATCGAGGCAAAAAACAAGCAGCTGACCGATTTGATCTCGACCAAAGACAAGTTTTTCAGCATCATCTCCCACGACCTGCGCGGACCGTTCAACTCCTTGCTGCCTCTGCTCAATGCCATTATCGATGATTATCATATGATTTCGGAAGAAGAGAAGCTCAAAATGCTCAAAGCAATAAGCAAAAGCAGTGAAAACACTTATAACCTGTTGGTTAATCTGCTTGACTGGTCGCGCTCGCAGCAAGGACGAATCAAAGCACAGAAAGAGGTTTTTCGGCTTTCAGATGTGGTGACCGAGGTTTTTGAATTTGTGCAGGCCAGAGCACATGCAAAAAACCACAGCCTGATATCGCCTGGTTTTAACGATTGCCAGGTTGAAACCGATCGTCAACTGCTATCCAATATACTGATTAACTTAGTAAACAACTCAATTAAGTTTACCCCGGCCGGAGGTACCATTTCGCTACATTGCAGCAAGGAACAGAAAATGTTAACAATCTGTGTTCGCGACAACGGCATCGGAATACCTGCCGATCAGATTTCCAGTCTGTTCCGGCTCGACTCAGACATAAACCGTGTGGGAACAGAACAGGAACTGGGAACAGGGCTGGGACTCATACTGGTTAAAGAGTATGTGGATTTGCTTGGTGGTACAATCCATGTTGAGAGTAACGACGACCCTTTGTCGACCGAAAGGGGAAGCGTTTTCTGTGTGTCCCTGCCAGCCTGATTTATTCCCTTTGGAATAATTTCAACTTATTACCTGTTTAACTCTAAAACGCCTGAAATGAAGGCAGGAAAGCAGTATGCAGAATACTCAATTCGCTTTCTGAAGTGATTTATGATATTTTATGTCAGAAGATAAACGAATATATACTGAAGAATTTCAGGTAGGATGGCAGGATGTTGACCCTGAGGGAAAACTGAAAATGAAGGCACTTACCTTATGGATTCAGGAAGTATCCTGGAAACATGCCGCACTATTGGGCTACGGAAACGATTTCATGCAGCAAAATCATGGTATCTGGGTAATGTTCAGGTTATGCATCAGTATGTTCAGGTATCCGCGTTGGGACGACACCATTCGGCTGATAACCTGGCCCAGAGGGCTGAAAGGTATTTTTGCCCAACGCGATTTCGAGTTCAGAAACACAGATCATGAGTTGCTTGCAGCCGCCGCTTCCGAATGGCTGGTACTGGGTCGCGAAGACCGGAAACCAATGAAGAGCGATATGCTGCTGCCGTTTTTGCCACACACTCTTCCGGGAAAAGCAGCAGAAGTTGACAGGCTAGTAGCCCCTATTGGCTCCGAAGAAGTGTTGCTTGGCAATCACAAGGTTGAATACGCTGAGATTGACATGAACCAACATGCCAACACAAGTTCTTATCTTGACTGGACACTGAACCATGTGCCACAAATTGTTGACGGACAAAAAGAAGTGAAAAGCATCAGCATAACTTTCTTGTCAGAATGCAAACTCGGAGATGAGATCCAACTGAAGGGAGCAATGAATCAGGAACCATATACAGTAAAGGGCATCCGGACATCAGATAACAAACCGGTGTATGTTGCCGTATTCCGCATGAGATAATCAGCTGGTTTTCCTGTATCTGAAAACCGCCAGAGACAGAGTCAGCATCGCATAGAAGACCAGCCCGAAGAATAAACCCGAGAAATCGCTGAAACCCGAACCTTTGAGCATGATCATGCGGTTTATCTTTATGAAATAAGCCAGAGGATTGGCTTTGTTGACCCATTGTGCCCAGTCGGGCATGCTTTCTACCGGAGTAAACAGCCCGCTCATCAGAATAAAAATCACCATAAAAAACCATGAAATGAACATGGCCTGCTGCATGGTGTCGGTGATGGTAGATACCAGAAGCCCGAAGCCAAGAACCACCAGCAGATAAACAGAGGCAACGGCAAAAAGCAAGGGGATGCTTCCGGCAACAGCTATGCCAAACACAACACGTGCGATGAGCAAGCCGAAGGCCAGTTCGAACAGTGCGATGATCCAGAAGGGGAGGAGTTTCCCGGTCATGAACTGATATTTACGAATGGGTGTAACGTTGATCTGTTCGATAGTTCCTGTTTCTTTCTCACGCACAACGTTCATGGCCGAAAGAAACATACCGATAATGGTAACGAGCAGCACCAGAATTCCCGGTACCATATAGGTTTTATAGTCAAGTTCGGGGTTATACCAGAATTGGGGTTCGATTCTGAGTGCCTCGCGAAGCTGCGCGCTTCCTGTGGCAGTTACTGCCATCTCACGACCAAACTGGTTTATGATTGATGTGCCGTAAGCATTCATCAAACTGGCAGCACTTCCGTTGATTGCGTCCGTAGTAAGCAATACCGAGGCATCGCCCGTATGGATAATATTCTTTGCAAAGCCCGGTTCTATGACCAGCAGTTGTTCGGCCGTACCCTTTTTGAGCCATTCGGCACCTTCGTCGTAACTCTGAACATAATTTACAATGTTGTAGAAGGATGAACCTTTGAATTTACCGGCCAGCTCTCGTGACTCTGAACTGTGATCAAGATCACACACAACAAGGCGTATGTTTCGGATTTCAAATGTGGCTGTATAGGACAGTATAAGCAACTGCAAAACAGGAATAAACAGGATCATTGGCAACATCGATTTGTCGCGGAGTACCTGAATAAACTCTTTCTGTAGTATGTAAAGTATCCTTGTCATCTCAAGAAAGTCTCACATTAAATTTACGAATGCTCATTATGAGAAAGAATGCAGTCATTAGGGCGAGTATCAGGGTTTCCTTCCAGAAGTAGGTGATGCCCAAACCTTTGAGCATGATTTGTTTGATGATAACGATGAACCATTTACTCGGCATCACATGGCTCAGGTACTGCAAAGCGTCTGGCATGTTTTCGACCGGAAAAATAAAACCCGAAAGCAAAATGGTTGGCAACATCAGGGCAAACATGGAAAGCAACATGGCCTGCTGCTGGGTGTTGCTGATGGTGGAAATGAAAATACCCATTGTAAGTGCCATGACGATGAAGAGAATGCTTTCGGCGAGCAGAAGCAGGAGACTTCCGCGCAGGGGCATGGCAAAAACAGTGTAGGCGAGCAGCAATATGATCAGGGCATTGATGAACGAAAGCAGAATGTACGGCACAACTTTTCCGGAAACAATCTGCCATGTTTTCAGAGGTGAAACCAGCAAAACTTCCATAGTACCCATTTCTTTCTCTTTAGCAATGGAGATGGAGGTCATCATGGCCGAAATAAGCATGAGCAAAACGGTTATGGTTCCGGGAACAAACATAAAAACTCCTTTGAGTTCGGGGTTATACAGCATATTGGTCTGAATCCGTATGGTCAACGGAGGTTTGTTGATTATGCTTATATCTCCTGAGAAATCACGTATGATACCCGATGCGAAAACCGACAGCAGATGTGCAGTATTGGGATCAGAGGCATCGGCAATTAGTTGCACTGCAGCCTGACCTTCGCGGATGAAACGGCTCGAGAATTGTGGTTCAAAAACCACTACCAGACTAGTGTTTCCCTTGCGGAATACAGCTTCTATTTCGTCCCTGCTTCTCAGGTTTTCTTTCAGGGTAAAATATCCCGAAGCAAGCAGTTTGTCAGTGAGTGCAATGCTCATTTCGTCCTTCGACTCATCCAGAATAGCAATACCGGCATTGTTGATTTCGTTGGTGATGGCAAACCCAAACAAAAGCACCTGTACAATCGGCATTCCGAACAAGATGAGCATGGTTCGGGGATCACGGAATATGTGCAGAAACTCCTTATAAATGAATCCTTTCATGTGCTTTTTTTTCGGGCGAGTTTCAGAAACACTTCATGCATATTGGCAGCATGATGATTCGTTTTCAAATTACCCGGTGTGTCAAGGGCATCAATCCGTCCATCCACCATGATACAAACACGTTGGCAATATTCGGCTTCGTCCATATAGTGTGTTGTAACAAAAACAGTGATTCCTTCTGCAGCAGCTTCATAGATCAGGTCCCAGAACTGTCTGCGGGTTATCGGATCGACTCCTCCTGTGGGTTCGTCCAGAAATACAATACGGGGCTGGTGCATGATGGCTACTGAAAAAGCAAGCTTTTGCTTCCATCCGGCAGGTATACTGCTGAGCAATTTGCCGGAATCATTCCCCAACCCAAGCCGGTCGAGCAATTGTACGGTCCTGTTTTTTATTTCAGAAGATGACAATCCGTATATACCACCGAAGAATCTGAAGTTTTCCTTCACGGTGAGATCGTTATACAGTGAAAAACGCTGGCTCATATAGCCAATGTTTTTCTTCACTTTATCGGGTTGACGGGTTACATCGTATCCTGCCACACGTATTTTTCCCGAAGTAGGTTTTGACAATCCGCAAAGGATCTTCATCGCTGTGGTTTTGCCGGCACCGTTTGCACCCAGAAAGCCAAAGATCTCACCTTGTCCGACCGAAAAATTCAAGTTATCATTGGCGACAAAGTTGCCAAACTTTTTCACCAGATTGTGTACCTCTATAGCCTGTATCTGATCCATTCTGTCCTATGAGAGAAATCACGCTGCTTTTTGAGCTTTGCTTTGCTGCATCAATACCATGAAACAATCTTCGATTGAAGGAGCAATCTGATGCACCTGTATCATCCCATGACCACATGCCCGCAAATAGATTTCGATGAGCACAGGGTCAAAATCGTCTTTCTCGTTTAAATAGTGAATATATTCGCCTGAGCGATACACCGCTTTTGTGTGCTCGATAGTGGCAAGGAGACCGGGAAGAGGAAACATTTGCTCCGATTTGATGGCATATAAATTTTTGCCAAAAGAACGAACAATGTTTTCGGGGCTGTTGACAGCCATAATGCTTCCCTTATTCATAAGCGCAACCCTGTCACACAGGGCAGCTTCATCCATATAAGGCGTTGAAACAATAACTGTGATGCCCATGTATTTAATCCGTTGTAGTATTTCCCAAAATTCAGTACGGCTCACAGCATCTACACCAGTTGTTGGTTCATCGAGAAACAGCAGCTGAGGTTTGTGGACAAGAGCACAGCTAAGGGCCAGTTTTTGTTTCATTCCGCCTGACAGCTGCCCTGCCTTTCGCTTTCTGAACGGTTCGAGCTGGGCAAAAATATCCTTGTATAATTCAAAATGTTCGTGAATGGTTGTCCGGAAAATGCCTGCAAAGAACTTCAGGTTTTCATCAACCGTAAGATCCTGATAGAGCGAAAATTTTCCAGGCATATAACCTACAATTTTTCGTATTTCGCGATAATCGTGTATGGTATCGTATCCGGCAACCGTTGCTGACCCGCTATCAGGTATTACAAGGCTGGTGAGGATATGGAACAGGCTGGTTTTGCCTGCTCCATCCGGTCCGATAAATCCAAAGAGTTCGCCGCTGTTAATCTGTATATTAATGCCTTGAAGGGCCTTTATGCCGGTATAGGATTTCCGGATGTCTCTGATGTCAACGGCAATCTGTTTCATTGAATACTATTTTATTCTGGTCCAATAAGTTGTTCTGCCAATTAGCGAGATACCTATGTACCCTCTGATTTTGAGCTTTTTGTTTTCGTCAAAAGCCATATAGCAACTATAGGTTTTACCTGATTTGGGATCATAGATTTGCCCGCCCGACCATTCTGATGAACCGTCGAAAGTGAAGCCTGTAAGTATCTCAAGGCCCATAACCGGTCGTGATTTGAGTTTGTTGTCCGGATTTTTTTTGTCCAGTTTGGGTTTTTTGGTTTCGTCGTCGATGGGAAATTTCAGCCAAACCAGCTTTCCATAAATTTTTCCATCGCGTTTGAACATTTCAACATGGGCATCGCCATCTTCGTTGAGCCAAATGCCCAGTACATCATCGGCTTTAAGTTTTTGTGCCTGAACCTGATTGCCTGAGAAAGCAACAAGAATTCCGAGAAAAAGAACCAGAGATTTAATTTTCATGTTTTTAAAGTGTTTTAAGGTTGAAGAATCCGTATTTCGCCGGGCATCCCGATCTTGAGCCTGCCATCGTTCTGAACACGGACTTTCATGGCATAAACCAGATCAACCCTCTCGTCGCGGGTTTGTATGGTTTTCGGGGTGAATTCGGATGATGCCGAAATCCAGGTTATCTCTCCTTTAAGGGACGAGTTGCCCTGTTCTGCCGTTTGGTCAATGATCACTTCAACTGGCTGTCCGATCGTGAAACCGGCAAGTTGTCGGCCGCTAATATACACTTTAAGTTCCATGTTGCTCAGGTCAGCAATTTTATATAGTGGCTTACCATACACAACTGTTTCTCCTTTACGCGAATATGTACTAAGGACAGTTCCACCAGAGGGGTTTGTAATAAAGCATTTCTTTTTGGCCTCTTCCAGTTGCATGACTTGCTGTCCGACTGCTCTTGCCTCGGCCTCAATGGAAGTTGCCTGTGCCAATGTGGCCTGTAATTGTTTTGCGGTGAGTGCGATTGCCCCTTCAAGATCTTCTTTCTGCTTCAGTGTGGCAGCGCCCTCGCGATAAAGGCTTGCAACCCGGTCATAATCTCGGCTGAGGTTGGCCAGTTGCTGGTCATGCACCTCGCGTTGCGCCTTAACATTAAGCAATCGTGCCATTATGGCCTGCTGTTGTGCTTTGGCCTGCTCCACCCTGATCGAAGCTTCTGTAGTGTCAATCAATCCAACCAGTTGCCCTTCATATAACTGGTCTCCCTGATCAACATTCAATGACAGTAAGGCCCCAGGAGCCATGGCCGATACCATGATCTCGACTGCCTCGAAATTGCCATAGGCGTCTGAAGGTTTTTCGGTTCTCGTGCACGAAAGTATGACCAAAAAGCCCATTGCCCAAAGAGAGAAATATCTTATTGTTTTCATTTTCTTTATTGATTACCGGTAAGTAAGTTGATTTCATGATAGGTCTTTGAGCGGAGGATCTTGTGGTTTTCGCGCATAATGATTGATTGATGGAGTTTGTTGAGCTCAGTCACAAATGCAGCGCCTGTTATGGTACCATTGTTTAGCTGGGCACGGCTTGCGTCAACCACCGTTTGCTGCAACCTGATGATTTCATCATCAAGCGCAAGCAGCGAATCAAATTGTTCTGCTTCTCTTATCATTGCTTTCCACCTGCCCATGTGAAGCATACGGAAATTTTCTTCGGCAAGCTCGGTCTGTTTTTGTTGCAGTCTGATAACCTGAATATTTCGCTTATGAGTGTTCCAGTCCCAGATGTTGTAATTAAGTCTGATGCCAATCAGAAAATACTCATCAAATGAATCATCAAGCATATTGTAACCCGGCCTGCCATAACCTGCCTGTCCGAACAGCCCAAGTGCAGGTCTTCTCTTGCTTTTTTCCATCAGCATAAGGCTGTTTGCACGACCTGTAAGCAATCCAAATTCATCGGCATCTTTTCGGTTGAGTGTGTATGGCCGGTTGTTTTCTGGTGTGTTTACGCTTAGGCTGTCAGAAGCACTAATTGTAACATTACACACTGATGAAAGCAGTTCAAGCGAAGCATTCCTGGCAGCTGATGCTTCCACCAACTGCTGTTTGTACTGAAGCAAACCGCTCTCAACTGCGGCAAGTTCTGATTTTAAAACCATTCCTTTTTTTGCTCGCGTGTCTGTTTCTGAGATCATTGCCTGTGTAGTGGCTATTGCAAAGTTTAAAACCCTGATCCTGTTGTTGGCCATCAGAACACCGTAAAACAGATCATTTACCTTTTTCTTCAATTGCTCTTCTGCCTGCTCAATTTTATTGATTTGCAATTGGTATTCAGCATTCTCGGTTTCTAGCCTTGCTTTTGTCATTCCGCCATCATACATGGTTTGATAGAGGTCAATATTCACCCTATACCAGTCTTTGGCTAATTCCGGAGCCTTAAAGCCCGGCATGGGGATCTCGATTTTGGTTACATCCGACTGATAGGAAAGCTGTGCATTCAAATTCGCATTTGGATATAATCCCGCCCGGACGATGTTTTTTTTCAGCTCGAATGATTGCTCGAGTATCTGCCTTCCCCTGCCTGGCGGAAAAGCTGCAAGTGCACTGTCAGTTAGTTGATTGAGGGTTAAAATTTTTGGTTCCTGTGCCTGTATGGCCAAAGAAAACACTAAAAATATTGTCAGCATCAGCGTTTTCATCATCAGGGCTTTGATTGGATGGAAATTGACCTCAGGACAAACTGTGTTATCTGTTCACTCCGATCAATCAGAAATTGTTTATATGCATGTTCATCATCCTTGAAAATCAAGGTCTGTATCACAGGTCGGGCTGCAAATGGAAAAATGATCATGGAGATTACATTAACCATGAGGTGTTCAGCAGAGATGGGCATGATAAGTCCTTTTTCGGTATCGCGACGTATCAGGCGGTCAATTTCATTGATGGGCAGCTCGCGGTTTCCCATAATGTCTTTGATAAGCTTTGGATTGCGGTTGACTTCCTGCAGGATGAATCTGGGTAGCCAGGGCAGTTCATTCAGCAGTTTTAAATATTCATGAACAAAAAATGACAGAAACTGGTTCAGCGTTTCAACTTCCTGTAGCGAAATCCGCACGGATGGCAACATGCTTTGTATGGCTTCAGAAAAGATCTTCATGAAAAGTTTGTCTTTTGACCTGAAATAGTAATGCAGCAGTGCTTTGTTGATACCTGCCTCATCGGCGATTTCCTGCATCCTGCTTCCTTCGAGCCCTTTTTCCCTGAACACTTTCCGTGCTGCCTGCAGAATGATTTCTTCTGTTGTCATATTTTTTTGCTAATTAGTTTAACTATATGGTTAAACCATTTGGCAAAAGTAAAAGAAATATTTATTTTGTCAAGTGTTTTTTTAAAGAAAGTTTCTTGGGCACACAAAATGAATTAGTTGTGAATGAAAAATTAGTATTGATTTCTCTGAGGACTTGATCAGAATGGCATGGTTGCGAGGGATGAACAGAGTGAAATTAGCCGTTTAGCAGATCAAAATATCCTTATTTTTGCAAAAAAAAAGAACAGATGAAATCGCGCTTATTTCTGATTATATTACTGATATCAGGCTTGGTGGCCATTGTTTCATGCTCCACAAAAAAGGGACCCGACCTGACAGGCATCTGGAAGGTTGCCGATGTGAAGGTTGAATTCGATGAACAATCTTCAACTCCCGAAATGCTCCGTCAGGTTGCCGAGCGTGAAAAGCAAACCATACTTGAAATTCAGAATGATTCAGTTATGAGTATCATTGCAGGCAACACAACCTACAAAGCTTTCTGGGTGCTGGATCAGGAGAGCGGTATTATCAATTACCGGTTTGAAGATATGGGGGCACGCATGACTGAGCTGGGTAAATTGATTGATGGTACCATCGTAGCCGAATCAAAAACCGCGATGGGGAAGATTATTGTGACGTACCAGAAGGACTAAAGGGGTAGCGGGTTGCGCGTTGTGCGTTGCTAATTACGGGTTGGGTAAACCGAAACTAAGGATTCAAATTTAAGCTGAACAATACGGCTTCAAGTTGACGGAGCAAATCGCGTTTGTCTTTGTTTGGGGCATAAACGTAACCTTCGACCGTGATTAAATGGCCTTTGGATTGGTCTATTACCGTATATGAAAGATACGGTCCTGCCATAAAATCACCAATCAGTTTCCACATGCCTCTGTTTTCGATGGCAAAATCTTCCACGAAATAATTTATTCGTTGGCTCATTGGCGGGACAAATTCCTTGTCTGTTGTCATAAATGAGCCGGGTGAGGGGCCGGGAATGTGCCGGCTTACTATTGAGTCGCGTGTATAGGTAAGTCTGTTATCAGTCAGCTGGAGGGTGTCCCTGTATGGAATTCTGTACACAATAATTCCTTGACTGTTCTCAGGTGTTTCTCTTCTGATCCACATGAAGTCATTTTCGGTTTTGGCCACGAAAAAACCTTCTGGAATGATCATGGACACGCCCAGATGCCGGAACAAGGCTTCAGCAACATCTGTTTTGGCGGTTGGCCTGAAAATATTCATCAACCTTTCTCTCTCTGTGCGGTCGTAAAGCAGCCGGATACTCTCCTTGTGTTCATCAAATGTCTGCACCCATTGATCAGGATTGGCTGCCCTTATCTTAACCACCCGTTGCGGTTTGGCCCACAAATCAGCACGTGTTTCAACGATTGGTTTTTCTTGTTTGCTACCCATTTCAACAAGTAGAATATTACGGTGTTTCTGAAACATATCCGACATATTCTCCAGTTCAATATTGGCAATGTTGTAGATGGGTTCTTCCTGAGGTAGTCCATACTGTGACTGCCCAAAGTAGGCGCGTATGGCTTCACCAGCAATTCCCTTCCATTGTTCTTTGTTTTGCGTGACTACAAGTATCTCAGAAGTAACACCGACTGACCGGGCACTTCTGGGGCCTTTCTGTTCGCAGGAGAATGACAGCAGCAGTAATCCAGACAATACAACAACAGTGGTCAACCAGTGCAAACCACGCATGGAAACGACAAAAACTTTCATAACCTTTGGGTTTTGCAGGATCAGCTTACAGTAGCTATCTTCAGCTTCTGACCAGGCATAATCCTTGATTTATTATTCAGATTGTTCAGTTTTTTGATCTGCTCCACAGTAACGCCATCATATTGCCTGGCAATATCCCAAAGTGTATCACCCGATTTTACGGTATGGTAAATAAACTTGCCGTTATTTTTCGGCACTTCCCTGTTTTCCGTCAGGTTTTCGGCCGGATACACCCTCAATTTCTGACCAATCTGGATATTTGTACCCGAAAGGTTGTTCCATTCGCGCAGGTCAGTTACGGTGCATTGGTATTTTGAAGCGATCTTACCTAAAGTTTCACCCCGTTTTACCGTGTGATGTGTTGAAGTGCCCGAACGTTTGACAGGTGTTTCTCCGGTGATAGGTGCCGGAGTTCCGGAACTGAAAACAGTTAGTCGCTGGCCGGGATAGATCATGTTTCGTTTTATATTGTTCCATGCTTTTAACTGATTCACACTAACCCTGTATTTTTTTGCAATAAGCCCCAGATTTTCACCACTCCTGACGATATGAACGCTTTGGTCGCTTACTTTCTTGATTTCTTCGGCAAGTTTTTCTTTTTCTACCCCTTTTTTGGTTTTATAAGCATATAGTTCATTTTCATTGTTCAGGAAAGGGCCGATGAAATCCGAGGGAATCCTGATGATATAAGGATTTTCGGGGCTGGCAGGTATGATGTCTTTTTTAAACTGTGGGTTGAAGAACCTGAGGTCTTCTATTGGCACGCCAAGCATTTCGCTTATCTGATCGAATGCAACAAGATCCCTGACGGTGACGGTGTCGGTGCCGCTCATCATCATGCCCGGATGGAAAGGATAAAGGTTATGTTCTGTGGGGTGGTTCATTACGTATGTTACAGCGATAAATGCCGGCACATAACCGCGTGTTTCCCTGGGCAGATAAGGCCAGATTGCCCAGTAGTCCTTTACCCCTCCGGCACGGCGGATGGCACGGTTCACATTACCGGCACCTGAATTGTAGGCAGCGAGCACCAAAAACCAATCCTGATAAATATTATACAGGTCGCGCATGTGTTCGCATGCTGCAACGGTTGATTTATAGGGGTCGAAACGGTCGTCAACAAGTGAGGTAACCTTCAGGTTATACACTTTTCCAGTGCCATACATAAACTGCCACAAACCTTTAGCTCCCATATGTGACCCTGCAACCGGATTCAATGCTGATTCTACAACAGCCAGATATTTCATCTCAAGCGGAATATCATATCGGTCGAGCAACTCCTCAAACATTGGAAAATACACATATGACAGACCCATTACCCTGCTGGTAAGTCCTCTTTTGCGAACGGCATACAGATCTATAAACGCCTGTACATGTTTGTTATAAACAAGGTCAATTGGTGTTTCGCGGTTCAGTTTTGCGATTCGTTCGGCATAGACCGAGTCCGGAAAGGTAGGAATATAATCAGGTGCATAACCATATTTATTCCAGTTTACTGAATCAGTGATCCAAATATTGTTGTCAAAATATCTGATCTTGTAAAGACTGTCGAGCATCTTCACAACAGGGGAGTCATCTGTTGAGAATATACCCAATTGTTTGATAAACAGGGAAGTATCTGGTTCGGCCAGAGACAGGCTGTCCTGATCCAAATATAAAGTGTCGCTGTAAAGTTCGTCAGCTTCTGACTGGGCATTGATGTTCAGCCCCGAAAATGATATTAAGAGCAGGAAAATAACTAAAATCTTCAATTTCATAAAATTATTCTGAATAAGTCCTGTAAACAAAAATAAAGAGTTTGGAATCCCAAAATATCTGCCCCATGAGAATCAATGAACAAACGTTGGTTAATAAACCTTAGTGTGTTCCAATGCTATTTTCAGGCCGAAACACAAATTAATGCTGAGTGGTAACCGTCAGCCGGATAGAAGAAAACTATTTGGTCTGATCCTTTTCGTTGCTGCCCTGCTTTTGGTCTTCGCCGCTCATACCATCTTTAAACTCTTTCACGCCGCGGCCAATACCTTTCATCAATTCCGGAATCTTTTTTCCACCAAAAAGCAACAAAACCACCAGGACGATGACAAAAATCTGCCATCCGCCTATCATACCGAGCAATATTGAAAGTGTCATAATCTGTTGTGCTTAGATATTATGGAGCAAAGATATACAATTTTACTGGTTTTTGCAGCCTTTACACTTGCCGTATTGGAACACATCAAAAGTATATATTGAAATGATCATTCTAAAGCAAATGTATGTTTTCATTTTTCAACCGCTTTGCAGCAGCAAAATGCGAAATATGATTACAGTTTACCTATTTTTGTTGATCAGATTGTCTCAAATTTTATTCGTTCCTTTCATGAAAAAGTACCTGGTATTCTTCATCGTTTTGACAGGGTTGCTATCAGCGGCAACCGGTTCGTTTGCCCAGCAAAAGCCTGAAAATAAGCCTGACTGGCGCAAGCTTCACTATCTTTCGGAAGAAGAGATGTATGAACCGGTGCTCACCGGTATCAACTTTACCGAAACACCACCTCCTCCTGGGCCTGTGCGTATGGTGGCCGAATTTGAACCCATGCAGGGCGTGCTGATTCGTAATCCATTGGGGATTCCATATAACCTTATTGCCGAGATGTCGGAAGATGTGGAGGTAATCACCCGGGTAACCAGCCAGTCAATGGCCGATCAGGTGCTCGCCACATACGCAGCAAACGGAGTGAATACTGACAACTGCTCTTTTCTGATCACACCTTTTCACAACAGTGATTCATACTGGACGCGGGATTATGGCCCGTGGTTTGTTTTTGACGGAAACAAAGAGCCCGGAATCTGTGATTTTCCATACAACCGCAACCGTCCACAGGACAATATGGTTCCTGAATATATGGCCAATATGCTGGATATTAATTTATTTGGCATGAACCTAACCCATACCGGCGGCAATATGATGGTGGATGGATTAGGGATTGCCGCCTCAACGGATTTGCTGTATGAGGAGAATACTAATCTGACACAGGCGCAGATTCATCAAAAGGCTGAGGATTATCTGGGAATAACCCGTTATGATGTTACAATTGACCCTTTGGATGATTATATCAAACATATTGACTGCTGGGGAAAGTATTTGGCACCAGATAAGATCCTGATTGGCAGGGTCCCCATTTCCGATTACAGGTTCAGCATGTTTGAGACGATCGCTAATTTTTTTGCCACAACGCCCAGTTCTTATGGGTATCCTTATAAAGTGTACAGAGTTTTTACACCTGGAACATTTCCTTATACACCATATACTAACTCACTCATTCTGAACAATAAGGTGTTTGTTCCACTTACCGGCAGCCAGCATGATGCTCAGGCCATTCAGGTGTATCAGCAGGCCATGCCCGGATATGAGATAATCGGAATCAACTATAATGGTTGGTACAACACAGATGCGTTACACTGCCGCACTATAGGTATCGCTGATCTGGAAATGCTTTTTGTTGACCACCGACCGCTTTATGGCACCGTTGATTGGTCCGACTCACTCGAAATTCAGGCCACTATAGTGCCATATTCGGGCGAAAATCTGATCTCGGATTCACTTTTGCTGCATTTCAGTATCAATGGAAGCGATTATGAACAATCCCCGCTTTTCTATCAGTCGGGCGACAACTATCAGGGCTGGATCAACAACTTTGCTGCCGGCGACACGGTACGCTACTTTCTTTCTGCTGCTGATGAGTCAAACCGATCTGTTATGCTGCCTTACATGGGAAGCCTTGATCCATTCAGTTTTATCGTTGGTCAGGGACCGGAAGAACCTGTAATTCTCGTCCCCGATACTCTTTATTACATCACCGAATTGACTCATAGTTTTAAGATTTTTAATGTTTCTGACGCAGATATTCAGATACAAACTATTGAACCCTCCATTCCTGGTTATGTAGTTTTGCCTTCCCTGCCTGAATTTCCTTATAATTTGTCACCAACTGATAGTCTTGAAGTGATTGTCGAACTCAATATTCCGGTTACACTGGATATAAGTGATTTCATTACGAATTACGTGTGGGTGATGACCGATGCAGGCGATTATATTGAGACTATCATGATTGACCCCGATCTGGTTTCGACAATTGAACGATCAAACAGCGATATATGGGTAGGCGTTTATCCCAATCCGTCTGTTAGAGAAGTTACGTTTGAAATTGAGGGCCTGACAAACAAGAAGTTTCGTCTTGAAGTGTTTGATGTTCAGGGTAAATTAATCAATGTGCTTTACGAAGGCTTTGCTACAGGAGATCGTCAGTCGATGGTTTGGGACTTTTCAACATCTGATGGCAAAATTGTACCTGATGGATTGTACATTTATAGGTTGTCAGGAAAAGACACTATTGTTACCGGAAGACTGCTTCGATTGCAACTTTGATAATAGCTGGATCGGCCAAAGCCCTCTGATTATACCATGATTTGGGAAAGATAAGCCGCGGCAATCAAAGCAATGATGATAATCCAGGTTGTGACTTTTCTGGGCATATCATCACGTGTTTCGTCGTAGTCGAATTCGCTTTTCATCGTATATCAAATTTAAGGAAGCCGGTCGAGACGTTTTCCATCCCTAAAGGCCACTACGAAGGCATCAAATACGCCGTGCTCATTTTTCAGGGTATTTCTGAGTTGAGCAGCTTCTTCATATTGTGTAAATGAACCGGTTGTATAGATAAAGAAACTATTGTGTGCATCTTCTCTGATGTCGGCAGCACGCAGCTTGTATTTTTTTGCGACCTGTGCAATTGAAATCTTGGTGCCGAATTTTGCCAGAATCTGCACGCGGTATTCAATATCAGACAGGGAGTCTGTTTGATCTGCAGCAACTTTTGATACAACCTCAATGGTTGAGTCTGCTTTTGTCGGTTCAGACTGGGCGGGGAAGACCCTGAAATCGAATTCCGGACTTTGTTTTTCGTTTTTATCAGAGGGGCTTTCTGTTGGCATATCCTGCAAATCCTGCTTCTTTTTTAAAGAAGGATCGTCAGGTGCCATGCGAGACACTCTTGGTGAGGCGGCGCCAAAACGGTAGGCAACCCCAAGGGTTGTCTGGTTATAGAGGTCGAACGGAAAGCTGTTTTCAAAAATCACCAGAGCATTATCCATGATGGCTTTGTTGCTGCTTTCGAGGCGAAGCAGCCAGTGGTCTGAAAGCCTGAAGTCGAATCCAAGCCCGGCGTAGAGTACACCATCAAGTGTGCGTCCCCCCAAACCTTTTCCTCCTCCATATCCCAAAGTCCCGGTCTTATTTCCGGTTCCTGTCTGGTAGAAATCTGAACGGAAATTTGCTGCTGCCCCGCCGAGCAACAGATTGACATTGAAAAACCTGTTGTAGCGGTTTGGTCCAAAAAGATTGTTCAGGTTAATAGTTGCTCCAAGGCCAAGTTCAATCAACTCAGATTCAAAATCATATTTGTTTGGCCTGGCTGTTCCGGTGAGCCGGGAATACATCCCCTGGACCCTTAAACCAAATGCCGGACTGAGGTTGTGTTCGATAAACAGATAGCTGTTAAAAAGAAAATCACTTTCATACACCAGATGCTGCCCCCAGGGGTCTTTTCGGATATCGCCGTAAAACAGGTTTACGCCTCCGCCTGTTCCAATTTTCCATCTGCCACTATATCCCTGTGATGACTCAATCATTTCCTGCGCTTTAAGCCCGGAAGAAATGAATGATGCCACAAACAGCACGAAAAGTAAGGTTATTGAATATCGGTGGAAGCGAGCAAACATATGGGCAAATATACAGGAAATTATACAGAAAAATCAAGTGTCTTTATTAGGGTATCTTTTCATGGTCTTTATGATGACTAAAACTTTGGATGGAAACATGTTGGAATCCTTTTCCTGAGTCTTATTCTATTAATGAGAAACTGTCGAATAAAGCTGTCCATTATTATAGATTTCCGAACCACAGCATGATTTCCTCCAGCTGAACTGCCGGAATATCAAGCTTGTTCTTTTTACGCAAACCATTGAGCTTTTGTTGCAAAACCTGTGGTTTCTCATTTTTAAAGCTTTCAATGGTTTGGTAGCCTGCCTGAATCAACTGGCGGGCCCATTCTTCAGGCACACCTATTTCGGTAAACATCTCATGCGACATTGCTTTTTTTATTTTTTCGGGCCGCATTTGCGGGAAAAACAGCACTTCCTGAATGGAGGTCTGCCCGGTAATGAGCATCACCAGGCGGTCGATTCCTATTCCCATGCCTGAGGTCGGTGGCATGCCAAATTCGAGGGCCCGAAGGAAATCCTGATCAATAAACATGGCTTCGCTGTCGCCTCTTTCTGAAAGCCTGAGTTGCTCTTCGAACCTCATTCGCTGGTCAATGGGATCATTGAGCTCAGTGTAAGCGTTGGCAATTTCTTTGCCATTGATCATCAGTTCGAATCGTTCGGTGAGTTCGGGATTGCTTCGGTGGCGTTTACACAATGGCGACATTTCGACGGGATAATCAGTGATAAATGTGGGTTGGATATAGTGGTGCTCACATTTTTCGCCGAAAATCTGATCAATCAGCTTGCCTTTGCCCATTGAGTCGTCAACCTCGATACCGAGTTGCCTGCACACTGCGATTAACTGTTTTTCATCCATTCCGGCTACATCAATACCTGTGTGTTCGCGAATGGCTTCAAGGATAGGAACCCTTCGGAAAGGTTTTGAGAACACTATTTCTTTGCCATCTATCAAAACCGAATTATTCCCTTGAACTGTTTCCACAACATTCACCAATAGATCTTCGGTAAAGTCCATCATCCACAGGTAGTCTTTATAAGCTACATAAATTTCCAATACCGTGAACTCGGGATTGTGGGTGCGATCCATACCTTCGTTGCGGAAGTCTTTCGCAAATTCATACACTCCATCAAAACCGCCTACAATCAGCCGTTTAAGGTAGAGTTCGTTGGCAATGCGCAGGTAGAGCGGAATGTCGAGGGCATTGTGGTGCGTTATGAATGGCCTTGCGGCTGCACCGCCCGGAATAGGTTGCAGAATAGGTGTTTCTACTTCAAGATATCCTTTTGAATTGAAAAAATCGCGCATCACATTGATGACCTTTGTCCTTTTCAGGAAGGTGTTTTTCACCTGATCGTTCACGATCAGATCTACATAACGCATACGGTAGCGTTGCTCAGGGTCGGTGAAGGCATCGAACAGCTGGCCGTCTTTTTCTTTTACTATTGGCAGCGGACGCAGTGATTTGCTGAGGACTTTCAGTGAGTTGATATGTATGGAAATTTCGCCCATCTGGGTAACGAATACAAAACCGGTGACGCCAATGATATCGCCGATATCCAGTAATCTTTTAAAAACAGTATTATAGAGGGTTTTATCCTCGCCCGGGCAGATGTCATCGCGTTTCACATACAGTTGAATACGCCCGGTTGCATCCTGAAGTTCACAAAACGATGCGGCTCCCATAATCCGACGGCTCATAATGCGGCCAGCTATGGAAACATGGCTAAACGTTTCGCTGCCCTCCTTGAAGTTGGCCAGAATGGTTTCGGTAGTTGTGTTTACCTCAAATGCTTCGGGAGGATAGGGGTTGATGCCGAGTTGCTGCATTTCGTGCAGTGATGCACGTCTCACTTGTTCCTGTTCGCTCAATATCATGCTCATGTGGAAAAAAAATTTTGGCAAAAGTAGCTAAAAACGTACATATCGAATGGAAACCCTTTGATTTCGGGTTCTGTCCATTTTGAAATTTGTACTGTCTTATGGGTTAGAAGTTGTCCAGCATTAAAAAAACCCGACATCAACAGGGATGCCGGGTTTTTATTATTGGTTTCTGGGGATCAATGCCTGAGCACGATTTTTTTGCTCATGCTGTTTCCGTTGGCTTCGAATTTTACAAAATAAACGCCTTCGGCCAGACCGCTCAGGTCAATTTCCTGACGGTAGTCGCCTGCAATGCGCAGCGGGCTGCTTTCAAATACTGTTCTGCCCTGATTGTTGATTACCTTGATATTCATCTGGGTACTCTCACGACTTCCGAGTTCAACCACAAATTTGCCGGTAGTGGGGTTGGGGAAGATGTTTACTGCCACGCCGCCAACCTGTTCATTAATTGATGTGCACTCATCAACACCAAAAACCTGTGTTGCTGAGTTTACGCAACCATACGGATCTGTATAGGTGTATGTAATGGTGTGGTTGCCAACTCCGGCAACGGAAGGATGGAAATATCCGTCAACCACGCCCGGACCTTCATAAACGCCACCTTCAGGCTGGCCTTCCATAAGCTGGTGTGGATCCCAGAAGATACACTGAACAGGAACTTCGGCAAAAGTAACCACCGGAGGTTCATGAACCTTGATGTATGCCGTTTTTGAGGTCGTGCTTTGGTCGCTTCCGTTCGACACGGTCAGGGTTACATCATACTCACCATAGTCAGCATAATAAACAATGGGTTTTTCAAGGTTTGAACTTGATGGGTTACCGCCGGGGAACTGCCAGTTAAACACTGTCGGGTTTCCAATAGAGTTGTCGTAGAATTTCACTGTTCCGGGTTCACATAGGTCTGTTTTATTTGAGGTAAAGTCGGCAAGGAATGTCGGGGCACCCGGATCAAGGTCGAGCAGGGCAACTTTGTTGGAGTGAACTACTTCCTTGGTGCTGTTGTTCTGAACCCATGCTACCAGTTCGCAATGCTCATCCACCCATGTGTTGTTGAAGGTGAATGAAAGGTCGATGTCAACGGTTTGTCCGACATCAATCGTGAGTGGTGTGCCGTTTTGATTGGGAACCATTAGTCGGTTAACAAAGTTCAGGTGGTTTTGGTTCTGCCAGTTGTAAGCTATCTCTGACTCTGTAAGCGCCAGATGTACAACCAGATTGCCGGTATAAGCGGCAACCTTTTCGATGCGCAGGGTGATGTCGTAAACATTGCCGTTGTTGGTGCCAAAAATATCCACTTTGAAGGAGGTAGGAACAGCCAGTCTTGCATTTACTTTTGTAAGATACTGCGGATAAAGACTTTGACTGGCGCTGCCGCCCACATGCGGGTTTTGTCCGTCGAAATAAGCTGTCGGATAACCCGAGATGCCATAGAATGAATTCCTTGCATTGGAATAAACATTGGCAAACGGGTCGCCATTATGGTTTTCGACCACAGCCACCGGATGTCCGTTGGCTATCAGGTCATCGGCACCCATTGCGGCACCGGGGCAATACACGCACCAGGTTCCGGTACCAATTTCAAGGAGTACCATTTCACGCGGAATCTGTTGGGCCACGGCATACACACTGAGGAATGCCAGGGCTAATGAGAGGATTACTTTTTTCATTTTTTAGATGGTTTTGGAAAACATTATTGAATTTATTATTGGATAATTAGCTTTCTGGTTATCCGTCTATTGGATTCAATGATAAGTGTATAGACACCCTTAGGCTGACGGGTAAGGTCGAGCTTGTGCCTCAGCTGGTTGCCGGTGGCCTGAACTGATTGTGCTAGTATCTCAGTGCCTGCCTGGTTGTAAACCCTGATCTTTATCTGAGGGTTACCGGCATTGTTGACTACGAGATCGAACAATCCGTTGCCCGGATTCGGGTATACATTAAGCGTCGCTTGAGTTTGCTCATCAATAATGGTGCAATCTAGGAATTCGATCTTCACGGTATCGGTGGCAACACAATTGTTTTCGTTGGTTACATTTACCCAGAAGGTATGCACCCCATAACCCAGTCCGGTTGAATCCACTGCTATGGTCTGGGTTGTTGCACCGTTCGACCACAAGAATACAGCTCCTTCGTTTCCGGCATCAAAGGTGTGGTTGTCGCCTCCGCAAATAACTATATCAGCGCCGACATCAACCAACGGAAGCTCATAAACGGTAACTACGACAGGATTTGAAGGCATGGTGTCAGTTCCGTCGGAAACATATGCGGTGTAGCTATCTGTCAATGTTGGATACAGGGTTGAATTTTGTTCGTTGGAGATGATGTCACCGGCCATATTTTTCCAGTAGAAAGTATATTCACCCGAGCCTCCCGAAACCTCGGCATTGAGGGCAACAGGACTTCCTGAGCAAGCTGCATTGGTATCAGCCACGGCTGTGATCTGCAGGTCAGTAACCCTTAAATGAACGGGTATTGTTACAGAGCCATTATCAGGGTCGTTGCTGTTGATGAAGATATTGGCAAAATAATCGCCCATTTCGAGGTCGGTCGCATTGAAATTGAGGAAGAGGGTGTCAGAAGCGCCTGGGGCAATAGTTCCGGAAGTTGGTGTGTAGGTAAGCCAACTTACCACATACAACGAATAGTCCTCAACTTCACCATATTGAGTAGTTCCACAAGGTTGAACACTGCCAGTATAAGTTAACCGGACACGCATTCGGGTTGGGCCGGGTACTGCAGTAAAGGGCGGGTTGATGATGGCAGTGTAGGGTCCTAGGCCGGGTGTGCCTTCAACAGTGACGGGTTCATCGTTGAATTCGCCGTCCTGATTCCAATCCACCCAAACACCTACCTGATCGCCTGAGTAAGGATTTCCGTTCTGGATTACTACTTCAAGCGGTTGTCCGGGCATAACCACTTCGCTGAATGTGGTATAGTCTGCATAGCCGGAGCTACCTGAGGCATTATCAACATTGCCGAATGTAACCCGGGATATAAACTCATCACCACCGCCTGAGGCATCACAATAATCATTTACCTGTTTGTTCAGTATGATTTCTGAAGCAACGGTAAAGTCCATGGGTAATTGTCCTTCATTGTTTACCAGAACAAATTGCTGGGCAGTTGAATCCGGCATAAGGTACTGTTTCACAGTTAGAGGGCCATAACTGATCTGAGCATCGCCCCATTGCACACTTACGGCAGAGGCACCGCTTTCGAGTTCGCCTTCATAGTAAGCAGTAACCTTGTAGTCAAAATATCCGTAATCGGGCAATTGATCGGTGTAAGTGTTTTCTGTTGTAGTGGCAATCAGCACATTATCGCGATAGATGTTGAAATTGAGGAAACCCGGTGATGTTTCAAAAGTCCAGTCGAGGTCAGTAGCACCGGTTTCAAATTCAACCACAGCAACAAGGTCGCGTGGGCGATTGAGGGGATTTGTTTCGTAAGGAGAGCAATAGGTCATGGTAACTCCACTGCGGTTGTCTGTCCATACGGGATACACTTTTCCGCCTCTTGCGGCAATGCCCAGATAATCGCCCATATATCCGCCGGCAAGTCCGGGGATAGGAGCTGGTGTGAAGGCTACGTCTGAGACCTTAAAGTCTTCCCATGTTTCGCCGCCATCATCGCTGTTGGCGCAAAATACTTCACACTGGGCTGAAGAAACATTCCGGTCGTCGTAGAAAATTACGCTGAGCACACCGTTTTCGGGGTCGCAGGTAATCCAGGGGAAATAATGCTGTTTGCCCTGACCGTATGGATCCTGATTCACACGTACAGGTGTTGACCATGTAGCTCCCTGATCTGTTGATTTAACCATGTACACATCAATGCTTTCGTTGATGTTGATGCCTGGAACTCCAATATTTGTCCAGACCATATAGATCGTTCCGTTATTGGCTCCGCCCGAAATATCGACGGCCATTACCGGGAAAGAATTCACGCGCATATTTTTCGAGGTAGTGGTTGTCCGGATACCTCTGATATTGGTGATGACACGAGTAGCGGGCTGCCAGGTGGCGCCACCATCAAGTGATTTGGCAAAGCCGATGGCGGATTCATCAGTCGGCCAGCCGTCATAAACTGCCCATGCGGCATACACTTCGCCGTTCGGGCCTGTTTGAATATGCACGCCCTGGTTGTGGCTGCCGGCATTGATGGCATTGCTGATGCTCTGACGAGTCGACCAGGTGAGGCCATCGTCCGTTGATCGGGAAATGACAACTTCCATGTCGTTGGGTCCACCAAAGTCTGTCCAGGCATTGTACAGATGTCCTTCGTATGGACTTGATTGACTGTTGTCGATCCAAAAGTGGTTCTTGTCGGCCAATTGTCCGGGGTTTGGAGAAATGGTTACCGGTGTCCAGGTTTCTCCCTGATTGTCAGAGTATGCAACACCCTGACCTCCTGGATTGGAAATATAATTGATATACCATCTTCCGTTCCAGCCGATGACCACTGCCGGGTCGCCTGAATTGGAACCACCTGCACCCTGTACCTTGCCCAGCCAGGTCTGCGAAGCGTCGAATGAATACAGGTCGTTGGCACCATAAAGGTTTCCAACCGGATTTTGGGTGGAGTTGTTTGAATTCACCACATTGTCCGGATCATTAGGATTGATAAACACAGAGTTCTCACTTTGTGTGGAGTTTATCGTTGTAACCGGAATATCGGGTGAGTCATCGGTTGTCACCGAAAATGCGCGGATTTTACTTCCTGTATAAATTGCAGGTTCGACTTTTACTTCAGGATTTAAAGTGTAGAGGCCTTTTTTGGCGAGTCGTTTGTAATAGCCGTTGTTGTCCACACGGGTGTCAACCATGTTACGGCGTTCACGTTCGGTTTTGGCATCATCACTGATCAGCCAGTTGATTCCTGCAAACGAAATTCCCAGCAATGCCAGGAGGAGAATGGTAAGTTTTCTTTTCATGTTGGGTTCTGATTCAGACGGTTGTTTGATTGAAAAAACTGGATAAAAATACTATTTTTTTAAACGCTGTTAATTTTTCTTAAAACAACTGCTATGTTGTATGACAACCTCTGCATGAGCAAGGTTGCACTGCAGCAAAAATTACAGAATCAATGAAGCATTGACTGTGCTTGTTTCGGATCTGCAGATTCCTGTATCCTCGCTTGGTTATAGCCTAAATATGGATTACGCCTGCCGGTGAGAAAAGTGGATTGAGTCGCCCGCCCGGCCGTATCCGATCGTTTCACCTATTGAGCTCAGCACGTCGTTCAGGGTGGCGGTGCTCAGTGAAGCGTCTTTGTCGAGATTGGGTTTGTTGTTGTAGAGCAGGTATTTTTTTCTATCGGTTACCGGAGTCAGGTTGGGCATAACGACATTGGCTCCGGCCAGAATTCCCATTTGGCGGCCTAATGGGTTGATGGTTTCGAGGGCAGTGGATGCCGCAATGTTGATGTAGGGCATCATGATCCGCAGAAGGGCAATCATGCGGAGGCTGAGCAGGAATCTTTCACTCGCCGGCAGCAAGAGGTTTCTTTGGTCAAACATCGGGGTGTCGGCATGTTCCAGGTAGGGCCCCATGCCCACCATGTCGATGTCCATTTTAGAAAAAAACAACAGGTCGTCTGCCAGATCTTCGAGTGTTTGTCCGGGCAAGCCGATCATTACTCCTGTGCCAACCTGATATCCGCATTTTTTTAGGTCTTCAAGCCCTTTGATTCGTGTGTCGTAGTCATGGTTGCCATCGGCCGGGTGAATGGATTCGTAAAGTTTTCTGGTTGAAGCCTCAATGCGGAGGAGGTATCTGGATGCACCGGCATCTTTCCAGCGTTGATACACCTCTTGGCTTTGTTCGCCGCACGACAGGGTGATCGTGAGTTCGTTGTTTGTGTGGCGGTGAATCAATTTCAGCAGCCGCTCGATCTGTGCTGCAAAGATGGGTCCTGAAAGCTCACCTGTTTGGATAACCAAAGAGCCAAACTGATTTTTGTAGGCAAATTCTGCGGCCTGCAACACATCTTCATCGCTCAGAAAATACCGTTCAATGGTGTCGTTTCCGGCCCTGATGCCACAATAAAAACAGTTTTTGGCGCATTTATTTGTAAGTTCAATGAGTCCGCGCAGGTAAACAATTCTGCCTACTGAGGCAGCTTTGGTGTTCAGGCCGTGATGCAGCAATGCTTCATGCTCTTCCTGATTGGTGATTCCGAGTAGTTGAACCAAATGTTCTTTAGCAAGAGGTTTGTTGTTCAGCAGATCAGATAAAGCTCCTGTCATTTTTCCAAAGAGTTAAATGGTGCCATTACCCGGTCGAAAATGCCGTTCATCCATGCTATGGCCATGCCATAGTTGCTTACGGGAATATCGGCATCAACAGCAGGTTTCAGTCTGTTAATGAGTTGCTTGCGCGTGACCACACAACCTCCGCATTGAATTACCAGACTGTATTGGTGCATGTCGATGATGCCGCTCAGGCCTGCGACAATTTCAAATTCAATGTTTTTTCCAGTGAATTCCCTGATCCAGCGGGGCAGTTTATGCCTGCCAATGTCTTCGCAACTGACCTGATGTGTACATGATTCAAGGATTAGAACCTTGTCGCCGTCATTCAGCCTGCTGAGGGCCGGTGTACCGGCCTTGTAGTGTTCGAAATCGCCGCGCAGACGGGCAAAAACGATGCTGAAACTTGTTAATGGAACATCGGCAGGCACGATGCTGTTGACAAAAGCAAAAGCCTGACTGTCAGTGATCACTAGCTGCGGTTTGGGCATCTGCTGATCGAAATATTGTTTCAGGTGGGTTTCTTTCAGCACAACACATATACAATCATTGTCAAGCACATCCCTGATGGCCATTACCTGAGGTAATATCATACGTCCGTCGGGTGCTTCCGAATCAATCGGGGTAACCAGCAGCACTACTTCATCGGGCCTGACCACGCCTCCGAGCAGTGATGGTTTTTGATAAGTTGTTTCGGGGATGGTTTTGCGCAACAATTCGATCAGTTGGGGCAGGTTGCTGTTGTTTTGCGTGGTGAAATCAAGCAGGGCTGCCTTTGAATACTGCCTGATTTTTTCAGTGGTCAACGGATTGAGCGGCTTCAGGTCTGATTTGTTGTGCAGTATGATATAGGGAATGTTGAATTCCACAAATTTTTTGATCAGTTCAATTTCGTAAAAACCAAACTCATTGTTTACGATGACCAATATGGCACAATCGATGGTTTTGAGTGCCTCGTAAGTTTTGGCTATTCTTTTTTCGCCCAGTTCGCCCGAATCGTCGATTCCTGCTGTGTCCACTATAATGGCAGGGCCGATGCCGAAAATTTCGATGGATTTACGAACAGGGTCGGTGGTAGTGCCGGGTTTATCGGACACGATGGCCACTTCCTGATTTACAATAAGGTTAATTATAGAACTTTTGCCGTTGTTACGCCGGCCGAATATTCCGATATGGGGTTTCAGGTCTCTTCCTTTGGCAGTCATTTTGGTAGGTTGTTTATGATTAATCAGAAATAGAGGTCGCGTTCGCCGGCTTGGATTCTTTCAATACGTTCCTTCACCTTGTCGTGATAAACCTCATCCATTTGTTTCAGGTTTCGTTCGATTACTTTCCAACCTTTTTCGGCTGTGGCCGGACTGGCGTAATCCACGATGTATTCAGCGAGGGTGAGGAGGGCGTTAGGTGTGCAGAATTTTTTGATAAAGCCCGGGACGCTGAATTCCATGAAATGCTGACCTGTGCGACCCTTTCTGTAGCAGGCGGTGCAGAAGGAAGGAAGATAATCGCCGTCCAGCAGTTCGTCTATAACTTCGTTCAGTGTGCGGTCGTCATTAATTTTGAATTGTTCCTTGTTCAGGTTCTGATCCACACCCGGGTTTTCGGCATAGGCACCGATCTCGAGTTTGGTGCCGGCATCGATTTGCGAGCAGCCGAAGGCAAGCACCTCGTCGCGCACCTGTCGTGATTCTCTTGCGGTAAGGATCAGTCCGGTGTACGGAACAGCCAGGCGCAGAATAGCAACCAGTTTGGTAAACTGTTCATCGGTTACGGCATATTTGTCATCGAGATCATATTCCGATGCATCCTGAATGCGCGGAAAGGAAATGGTGTGTGGTCCAATCTGATAGCATGCTTCCAGATGGTTAACATGCCTGATCAGTCCCATTACTTCAAATTTGTAATCGTACAATCCAAACAAAGCTCCGATACCCACATCATCTATTCCGGCTTCCATGGCTCTGTCGAGTGCAGTGAGCCTGTAGTCGTAATCTGACTTACGGCCTGAAGTGTGGCATGTGGTATAGGTTGGGTGGTGGTATGTTTCCTGAAAAACCTGATAAGTGCCGATCCCGGATTCCTTCACGATTTTGAATCCCTCAATGTCGAAGGGTGCTGCGTTGATATTGACCCGCCGTATTTCGCCATGATCTTTCTTCACGCCATAAACAGTTTTGACGGTATCGGCAATAAAGTCAGCCGAATAAACCCTGTGCTCGCCAAAAACAAGAATCAGCCTTTTCTGACCGTGTTCCTCAAGCGCTTTCACATTTTCGATCAATTCCTCTTTAGTGAGTGTTTTACGCAGTGCGTTTTTGTTGGACGCTTTAAAACCGCAATAACGGCAATTGTTCGAGCAATAATTTCCGACATAAAGGGGGGCGAACAGCACGATGCGCTTGCCATACACTTTTTCTTTCAGTTTTCGGGCCCCGTCTTTGATCAGTTCAACAAGTTCAGGGTCTTCGGTATTGAGCAGCAGAGCGGTATCGTGCAGGCTCAGCCTGTTTTTGTTCAGAGATTTGTCAATGACAGCCAACACTTGTTCCCGGTTGGGTTTGGCATTTTTAAGTATATCATCTATTTCTTCATCGTCGATGAAGGGCTGCATCGAGATATCGGGCAGTTTGTATGTTTCCGGTGTAAATTTCACGTTGTTTGTTCATTAGCGTTTAAAGTCGTGGTAGTGTCACCGTAAATATTGATCCTTTGTCGGGTTCGCTTTCAACTTCTATATGTCCGTTATATTGGTCAACCATTTTCTTCATGATGGTCAACCCGAGTCCGCTGCCGGTGATGTCGCGGGTTTTGTTGCTTTTGATCCTTACGAAATCCTGAAAAATGGTTTCCAGGTCTTCTTTGCTCATCCCAATTCCGGTGTCGGTGACTCTGATCACCACAGAAGTGGCTTGTCCCTGAAGTTTCACTTCCACTTTTCCTCCGTCTCTGTTGTATTTCACTGCATTGGAAACCAAGTTATTGAAAATGATTTCCATCTCATCGGGATCAGCAAGCAGGCTTGTGTTACCATCGGTGATAAGTTTCACTTTAACAGCGCGCTGGATGGAGTATGGTTCCATGGTGTCGATGGCCATTTTGGCTACTTCAGACAGGTCGGTTTCGCGGAGTTTGCGCTGTTTTTTACCTGATTCAATTTTGGTGAGGTCGAGCAGGTCCATGATCAGGTTGCGCATGCCTTTGAGGCGTGCAAGTGATCGTTCGATCATTTTATCGTACTCTTCCACTTTGTCGCCAAATTGTCTTTCCTGAATCATTTTCAGATAACCTTCAACGGCATTCAGGGGCGATTTGAGTTCATGTGACAGTACCGAAAGGAACTGAAAGCGTATTTGTTTGCCTTCTTCCTGCATTTTTCGGGTCATACGCTTCAGGAAGAGGTGTTTGGCCACATTTTCTATGGAAGCCCTCAACTCCTGAGGTGTAAATGGCTTGGGCATGAAGTTGTAGGCTCCGTTGCGGGTGGCTTTAATGGCCAGATCGAGGGAGGCAAACGAAGTGATCATCATCACTGCCACATCAATTTGCTGTTTGTTGATGTATTCAAGCACCTCAATCCCGTCCATTCCGGGCAATTTATTGTCGAGCAGCACCACATCAACTGCCTGACTGTTCAGTATGTCGATGGCTATTTCGCCGGTTTCGGCATCGATCAGGTGAAAATCGAAATCTTCATCCATAAACGGATAACCAACACTGTAGTTGGAAAGTATTCTGTTGATCCCCGAGCGGATGCCCGGTTCATCATCAACCACCAAAACGTTAAGGGTAGCCATGGATTGTTGTTTAATTGGCTTGCAAAGATACGATTAAAGCTTCAACAGCTTGTTGATCTCACGGTGTAGCTGGTCGGGCCGGATACCTTTTTCAAGGTAAAGATCGGCTTTGATCCATGCCTTATCATTTTCGTTGTAGAGGTCGAAGGTGAATCCTGTTTCGGCCGTAGCTGCGGTAGCAATAATGATGGGCAGATCGGGGTATTTGCGTTTTGCTTTGTACGAAAGTATAAAGCCGCTGTCTTCGTTTTCCATCATCAGGTCGAAGATGGCAAGATCGGGTTTAAGAGTGTCCAGCACTGATTCTCCTTCGGCCTGGCTTTCAGCGGTTTTTACCCTGAATCCCAGGTTTTTTACCATCATTTCCAATTGGAACAGATAGTCTGGATCATCATCCACCAGCAGTACTAATTTCTTTTCGTTGCTCATATTAAATTCATTTTAAGAGATTCTTTTATTGGGGGTTACGGGGTAGTCTAATGATAAAGGTAGTGCCTGTGGGGCCTTTCCCGGGATTATCGTTTGAGTTGAGTGTTATTTTGCCTTTGTGCATTTTCACGATACCGTAACAAAGCGGAAGTCCAAGTCCAGTGCCTTTTCCCACTTCTTTGGTCGTGAAAAACGGGGTAAAAATCTTATCCATGTTTTCTTCAGAAATGCCTGTTCCTGTGTCGCTGATGAGTATTTCGACCTCTTCCTTACCTGCTTCTCTGATGCTGACAGTAAGCAATCCTCCCTCAGGCATGGCCTCCACAGCGTTTTTTTCGAGGTTGGTTACCACCTGCATCATCTGGTCGGCATCCATAAAAACAAAGGGATCGTCCATGTCAACGTTTATACTAACCTGAACGTTTTCGGGAAGAACAATGGATTGCACGCTTCTGTTGATAAACTTGTCCAGGTCTGTTTCGCTGAGCCTGACCTGATTTTTCCGGGCGAAATTCAGCAGTCCGCCAACGATTTTGCGGCAGCGGTCGGCTTGCTCCACTATCAGGTTGAGGTCATTACGCATGACTTCGTCTTTCACATCGTCAAGCAGCAGATTGCTGTACATAGTGATCACACCCAGTGGGTTGTTAAGTTCGTGTGCTATTCCAGCCGAAAGCTGGCCCATGTGGGCAAGTTTTTCAGACTGTTTCAGTGCTTCGCGTGCGGTGGCCAGCTCGCTGTTCGACATATTGAGGTTTTCGACCGACTGATGAAGTTTTTCGATGGTGTAGGGGAGGCACATTTCGTTTTCGGCCAGTCCCTGCACCACAGCGATAGCATGCTCGATACAGCTGTCGTAGCCGCAGGCACCACAGTCGAGGTAATCCAGAGCACTGTGTTTCCCCATTGAATGCAGCACTTCTGCAATTTTTGTTGTCGAAGGTGTCTGGTTTCTCCGGTCCATCGGCTGAAAAGAGGTGGAATAGTCGAGCCCTCTGAAGGCTTCAACTTCTTTTTCCCAGTTTTCAACATCCAGTCCTTCTGTTTTTTCGGCCACATATTTTGAAATGCAGGCGCGACGCATATATTTTTTTCCTTCCTGCGACATGCCTGGCCCCATGATGCATCCTTCGCAACACAGCAGTTCAAGGTGCCGTGTTGTCAGCCCTCCCTGTGCAAATTCGTTCAGTGCATCTTTGATGTTGATACGTCCTTCAGCAACAATCACGTCGCCTTTGGTGATATCGTCTTCAATCTCCATATTTTGCAACAGACCGTGGCTTACCGGGAAAATGGCTCCTTTGGCGGCATGGGGAGGATCGAATTCGGCAGCTCTGTCTGTATCGGGTTCAATGTTCTTTTCTTTGAACAATTCCCTCAATTCAGTAAAGGTGAGCATGTATTCGATTTCGTCCGACTCGGCTTTTTTGGCTACGCATGGCCCCATGAACACAATTCTGAGGTCGTCGCCATACTTTTCTTTCAGCACCCGCGAAGCGGCTACCATGGGCGAAACCACCGGAGCAAGGTGTTCGACAAGTTCGGGTTGGTAGTGTTCCACATAAAACACAATGGCCGGACAATCGGATGTAATGATACTTCTGTCGGGATTTTCCTGATGCAGCTTTCGGTATTCGAGGGCAACCATATCGGCTCCGAAGGCAACCTCTGTCACCAGATCGAATCCTAATGCTTTTACCATTCCGACAAAAACCCTGTAATCGGCTATCTCGGTAAATTCGGCCGGAAAACTGGGAGCTATGCAGGCAGCAACGCGCTGATTTCCTTTAAGTAGTTCCAGTACTTCTGTTGTTTGTCTGAGGTATGTTTTGGCATCCTGACGACAAACACGCACACAATTGCCGCAGCCAATGCACCTTTCGCTGATCACCTCGGCCTGGCCGTTGATGATGCGTATGGCTTTCACGGGGCATTCACGCACACAGGTGAAACACACCCGACAACGATCTTTTACCGTGAAAACCAATTGCTTATGTCTGCTGTTGTGTGCCAAAATACAACTTTTTTATGCTATTTAACTTCTCGTTTCTGATAGTGGGTGTGCAACAGCTCGTGGCTCTTGTGGCCAAGAGGCTTGCCCAGGAACTTGTCGTACAGCTCAACGATGTAGGGGTTTTTGTGCGAAACTTTGATGGCATCTTTTTCGTCGATGTCGTAAAGTGTTGTCATACGCGCCTTGATTGCTTCTTCGTCGGCGCCAATGGGTTGACCACCACCATTGATACAACCGCCCGGGCATGCCATCACCTCGATGAAATGAATGTCGTCGCGTCCATTGCGGATCTCATCCATCAGCATGCTCGCATTTTTGAGTCCACTCACAACGGCAACACCAACTTCGAGTTCACCAATCTGCACTTTGGCCTCTTTACGTCCTTCCAGTCCACGCACGCCGCGCACCTGAAATTTAACCATTTCCTTGCCGGTGATCAGGTAGTGTGCAGTGCGAACGGCGGCTTCCATCACCCCTCCGGATGCTCCGAAGATTTTTCCTGCCGATGAACGGGTTCCCAGCGGCGAGTCGGCGATTTCAGGTTCAAGTTTGTGAATGTCAATGCCATGTAATCTGATCAGGCGGGCCAGTTCGCGGGTGGTGAGTACTGCATCCACGTCCGAAATGCCATTTTGGGTCATTTCTTCACGTTGCTGCTCAAACTTTTTGGCGGTGCAGGGCATCACCGAAACGGAATAGATCTTTTCGGGATCGATGCCTTCGCTCTGCGCAAAATAGCTTTTTATAATAGCACCCATCATTTGTTGCGGCGATTTACAGGTGGAGAGGTTGTCGATCATGTCCTGATGAAACTCTTCTGCAAATTTTACCCATCCCGGGCAGCAGCTGGTTACCATTGGCAGTTTGCCGCCGTTTTTCACCCTGTGCACCAGTTCCGAGGCTTCCTCCATGATGGTGAGGTCGGCCGAGAAAGAAGTGTCGAACACATAGTCGAATCCGATGCGGCGAAGTGCAGCATTCATGATGCCGATAATGTTTTGTCCGGGTTTGAAACCGAATTCTTCGGCGAGAGTTACTGAAATTGAAGGAGCGTATTGAATGATCACGGTTTTGTTGGGATCACTCAGGTTGTCCTTGGTTTCGGCAATATGTGATTTTTCTTTCAGGGCACCGGTGGGACAAACCATGATACATTGACCGCAGTTGACACAACTCGAAAGGTTCAGGCCATGATTGAATGAGGTGTCAATGAAGGTTTTGCTTCCTCTGCCAACGAATTCGATGGCCGAAACTCCTTCGATTTCGTCGCATACCCTTACGCAGCGGCCGCACAAAATACATTTGGCAGGGTCGCGTACGATACTGGCACTCGAAACATCGAGGCGGTAGTTGTTCTTCTGTCCGCTGATTCGTCTTTCACGAATGTTGAGGTCTTCGGACAGTTTTTGAAGTTCGCAGTTTCCGTTTCTTTCGCAGTAGAGACAATCGTCAGGATGGTTTGAAAGAAGCAGTTCGACAATGGTTTTGCGGGATTCGATCACCCTTGAGGAATGGGTCATTATTTTCATGCCATCGTTCACCGGTTCGGAGCAGGCTGTAACCAGGTTTTTGCGGCCCTCGACTTCCACCACGCACATGCGGCACGATCCCGTTGGGAACAAACCTTTCATATGACAAAGAGTGGGCACACCCATTCCATTACGGGATAGAACATCAAGGATTGTATCTCCTTTTTGGGCACTCAGCTTGTTGTTGTTGACTTCTATAGTGAGGTTCATGATTTCACGTTTTTTTTGTTTGTGTAGTTTAGCTGACTTTCACTGCATTGAAGTTACATGCCTCTTCGCAGGCGCCGCAGCTGATACATTTGTCGGGTATGATGAAATGGGGCTGCTTGCGTCCGCCGATGATGGCGTTGGTGGGGCATTTTTTGGCGCAGAGGGTGCAACCTGTACAGTTTTCCACATCAATGGTATAAACCCTGAGGTTGGTACAAACTCCTGCCCGGCATTTCTTGTCAAACACATGCTCTTCGTATTCTTCCCTGAACCATTTGAGTGTGCTGAGCACGGGATTGGGTGCTGATTGTCCGAGGCCGCACAGCGAGGTGTCGCGGATAACTTTGCCCAGTTTTTCGATCTGAAGCACCCCTTTGAAACGTGCCAGCGGCTCATGGGTTTCCCTGTTTTTGGGTTTGGTGGTGATACTCTCGAGAATCTCGAGCATACGCCTTGTTCCTTCGCGGCAAGGGATACATTTGCCGCAGCTTTCGCGCTGGATGAAGTCCATGAAGAATTTTGCAACATCCACCATACAGGTGTCTTCGTCCATCACAACCATGCCGCCCGAGCCCATCATGGCGCCAACGTTGAGCAGCGATTCGTAGTCAATGGGTATGTCGAGATTCTGATCGGTGACACAGCCGCCCGAAGGACCGCCCATCTGCACCGCCTTGAATTTTTTACCATTGGGTACACCGCCGGCTACTGTAAAGATGATTTCGCGGATGGAGGTACCCATTGGGATTTCGACCAAACCGGTGAGGGAGATTTTTCCCGATAGGGCAAACACTTTTGTTCCTTTGCTGGTGGCTGTTCCCATGGAAGAGAACCAGTCTGCGCCTTTGTTGATGATGGTGGGCAGGTTCGAGAGGGTTTCCACATTGTTGATGATGGTGGGTTTGCCAAACAAACCACTGACGGCCGGGAATGGAGGCCTTGGCCGCGGCATCCCGCGTTTGCCTTCGATGCTGTGGATGAGGGCGGTCTCTTCGCCGCAAACAAATGCACCCGCACCTTTTTTAATCACGATATCAAGATCAACGCCTGAATCAAATATGTTTTTGCCGATCAGGCCGTATTGTTTTGCCTGATCAATGGCGATTACCAGTCTTTCGATGGCCAGGGGATATTCGGCTCGGATGTAAACATATGCTTTGGAGGCACCGATGGCATAAGCTGCAATGGCCATACCTTCGAGTAACTTGTGTGGGTCGCCTTCGATCACGGCACGATCCATAAATGCACCCGGGTCGCCTTCATCAGCGTTGCAGATCAAATATTTTTGTTCGGATTCGGTGCCCAGGGCAAACTTCCATTTTTTACCTGTGGGGAAACCTCCGCCGCCACGTCCTCTGAGTCCGCTCTTTTCAACGAAATCGCACAATTCTTCTCTGCTGAACACTTTCAATGAATTCAGGTAAGCACGATAACCACCCCTTGCGATATATTCCTCAATGCTGACCGGGTTGGTGATTCCGCAGTTTTCGAGCACAAGGCGCACCTGTGGTTTGAAGAAGAAATGATCAGTAAGTGCCGGAACATGTTCCCATGATTCCTGCGTGTCTTGTTCAGCAAACTGCCCGAGGATATCTGCCTGCGGCAGTTTGCCTGCAAAAACCTGCTCAAGAATGGGGGCAACCTTCTCTGCTGAAACATGTTCGAACGAAATGCGCTTGCGTCCCGGGAGTTTCACATCGAGCAAAGGTTCAGAAGAACACAAACCGATACATCCCACTGGAATCACCTCAGCGTCAATGCCTTTTTCGGAGAGCCAGGTACGGGCGTGCTGCATGGTTTGCGCAGCACCGGCGCCAAGGCCGCAGGTTCCGGCTCCGACATATACAACGGGTTTGGTGTTTTCATCACCCCGCAGCACCTTGAGCTGACGCAGAACCTCGGGTTTAAGCTCTTCTTTTTCAGTGCGTCTGAGCACATTCTCAATCAGATAGTTTTTGTCGGCCATCATGATACAACCTCCCTGTTTCTGTATGATTCGAAAATAGTTTTAATGGTTTCGGAAGTAACCTTGGCGTGAAATTCGCCATTGATGCTGATTACCGGAGCCAGTCCGCAGGCACCGATACAGGCAACTACTTCGAGGCTGAACATTTTGTCCTTGGTGGTTTGTCCGGCTTTGATCTTCAGGTTTTTCTCGATTTCGTTCAGCACTGTGGCCGAACCCAGAACGTGGCAGGCTGTACCACGACACACCTGAACGTGAAATTTTCCGGGTGCATTGAACCTGAACTGGTTGTAGAAAGTGGCTACACCAAAGATTTTGCTGGTGGGCATATTCAGGTACTTTCCCACTTCAACAACGGATTCTTCCGACAAGTAACCCATATGTTCCTGAACCTGTTGCAGGATCGGAATCAGACTATCGTGTCCGGCGTTCGGGTACTTGTTCAAAATTTCCTGAATTGAGCTTGTCATGATGTTGTATTATTAGCGTTTATATAATTAGGTGCTTTCGCGGGGAAAGCAAAACGAATCACACGTTCATGGGCTGTTTCTTGGCCAGGAGTCTTTCAATTTCGGGGAGCACACGGCTGCGGTCAACGGGTTTGCGCACAAATCCATCTACCGGAACCCAAACCGACCGTCCGTCTTCGGCACGGTAGTCAATACCCGAATTGCCGGTGACGATGTCGCGGATCAGGATTACCTGCAACTCTTTGTAGTTGGGGTCGTTGCGGAATTCCCTGGCCATAGCCTGCACACTCGGTTTGGTGGTCATCAGCACTTCGATGGATGTCTCGATCAGGGTGGGAATACCTTTTAAAGACGGATTGTCCACAAACTCACGGGCCATCTCAAAACCTTCGTAATGGGTGGTCATCATCACGTCGATGATTGCCACATCAGGTTTTTCGGCAAGTGCCAACTCAATTCCTTCTTTCTTGTTAAAGGCCGAAATAACTTCGTAGCCTTCTTTGCTCAGGATCTGCTCCAGCATGGTGATCACGTCCATGTCGTCGTCAACCACCAGAATTTTAGCTTTTTTCATGTTGTTCAGTTTTTTTGATGGGTTTGTTATTTATGTAACAAATATAAAGCAAAATTACTCCAGTAAAGCTTACCGGAATAGGTTTATTGTTACTGATTTCACAATAAAAAAACCTGTAGTTTGAGGAAGGGTCAACCAGTACTTTTACGCAAAATTTTAGAAAAGCAAGAGAAGTATAACCAGTAAATCAGTTGATTATGAAATTTTCAGCCATTCATCTGCACCCAACCGTTTCGGATGGCAAACGACAAGAGTGCTACCGTGTTTTTGCAGTTGGTTTTGGCCAGCAGATTTGTCTTGTGGCCTACAATGGTGCGTTCGCTGACAAATAGTTTATCAGCTATTTCCTTGTTATTCAAACCTTTGGACAGCAGCTGCAAAATTTCCTGCTCCCTTTTGGTCAGACTGATCTGTACTTTGTTGTCTTCTTCACGTGCCATGCTTCGGGTGAAATAGTCCCACAGCTCTTCGCTGTAATAGGTGCGTCCGTTAAACACAGCCTGCAATGCGCGGTCAAGTGCATCCCTGCGTATGTTCTTCAGCAGGAAGCCTTTTGCACCCAGAGCAATCATTTGTTGAATGTAATGTTCTTCTTTAAATGTGCTCAATGCCAGTATTTTGATTCCCGGTTTCAGTACTCTGGCACGCTTTGTGGCTTCAATTCCGTCCATCACAGGCATCTGAATATCCATCAGAACTATGTCGGTTTCGGTGGTTTCGATCAGCCTGAGGAAATCTAAGCCATTTTCGGCTTCTCCGACCACCCTTGCATAACCCAATGTGCTGATTATCTGTTTCAGACCGATGCGAAAAATCTCGTGGTCGTCAACAAGCATGATGCGTATGACCGGATCCATCTATTGTTTATTTATTAACAGCAAAAGTACAATTATTTTCTGATGGCAAACAAAATGGGATGTTGTTTCATTCTTCTTTGCGGTGCATGATTTTGTACACTTTGTCACCTCTTCTTACGTTGTTTTGCACTGCTATGGAACAATTGCTTCCTTTGCGGGCTGTGTCAACCGGTTGTAGCTCTACTCTGATCTCATAGGCCGTTTCTTCTGCCACGCCAGTCGTTGGGCCAATGATCAGCAGTTCGTCACCCCTGTTTAGCTCCTGTGCCTCCACCAGCACTTCGGCCACGCCGATTTTAGCGAAGTAGTTGTTTATTTTTCCCACATACACCTTATATTGTGTGGCTCTTGAGCCATAATTTTCGGTCCATTCGCCTGTTTTTCGTCCCAGATAATAGCCATCCCAGAACCCGCGGTTATAGACCGAAGCCAGCTGAAGGCCCCATGCATCAACCTTATCAGGCGTAAATTCTCCGGATTGAATGGCTTCAACGGCTTCGTGATAAACTTTGGTGACTGTTTTCACATACTCGGGCGAGCGCCCGCGGCCTTCGATCTTCAGCACCTCGACACCGGCAGCCAGCACTTTGTCGAGAAACGGCAAGGTATTCAAATCTTTGGGCGACATGATGTATTCATTGTCTACCAGCATTTCGGCTTCATTGTCGGAGTCGTGTACGGCAAAGGTGCGGCGGCAGGGCTGCAGGCAGGCACCACGGTTGGCCGAAGAGTTGAGCATGTCGAGGCTAAGGTAACATTTGCCCGAAACAGCCATGCACAAGGCTCCGTGCACAAAAACCTCTATGCGGATGAGTTCGCCCGAAGGGCCTCTGATTTCCTGTTCTTTTATGGCTCTTGTAATGGCGGCTACCTGATCGAGCGAAAGTTCGCGTGCGGTGACCATCACATCGGCATAACGTGCATAATAGCGCACAGCAGCAATATTGGTGATGTTCGTCTGGGTGGACATATGCACTTCAACTCCGGCTTCGCGGGCATACTGGATTACCGCCTGATCCGAAGCAATCACTGCTGTGATTTTGTGCTGTCTGATGGCATCCACCAGCTGCCGCATCTCTTCGAGTTCGCTGTCAAACACCACTGTGTTGAGGGTCACATAGCTTTTTACCCCGTTGTTGCGGCAGATGGATGCAATTTCCGAAAGGTCATCGAGGGTGAAGTTCTGCGATGATTTGGCCCTCATATTGAGCTTGCCGATGCCAAAATAAACCGAACCGGCACCCGCCTGTATGGCAGCCATCAGCGACTCGTAAGAGCCTGCCGGCGACATGATTTCGATCTGCTTCATGCTGCAAAAGTACCATTTACCGTCTTGCACCGGACTGAAGTACATATTTCCGGGACGATTTATACAATTTGTACTTAAAAACAGATGTCCTTAATCTGAGAAATTCGGACGAAGCAGGGGTTTCGCAGATTCTTGCGCAAAAAGGTTCCGAAATGATTAATTTTTGTTCAACAAGGTGGGCGTGAAAGAGCGGTTTTTGTGCTGTTTTGTCCTCAATACCTGTCAAACCGCAGCACTTTTTCAAGCGGTTTTCGGATTTTTTCGCGATGGGGATAATCAGGAGGGGTGTGGCCAAGGGTGATTACCAGTCCGATGGTCTTTGACGATGGGATGTGGAGCAGTTTTTTGATTTTTTTCTCGCTAAACCAACCCAGCATACAGCTTCCCAGTCCGAGTTCGGCTGCCTGCAGGCAGAAGTGTTCGGCAGCGATGCCAATATCGAACAAGGGATAGTCCTTCTTTTTGATACGTCCGCCAAGTTCGGTGATGGCTTTGGGTTTTTCGATCACCATCACAACCAGCACGGGCGCTTCGGCAACAAAACGGTTGAAGGTTTTCAGGGGGCCAGAGCAGGCTTCAGCTACCTCCTTTCGCAGAGGTTCACTACGCACCACCACAAAAGTCCAGGGCTGCGAATTGCTGGCCGAAGGAGCCAGCCTTGCCGCTTCAATACATTGCAAAAGGTCTGATTCGGCTACCTCCTCCGGGCTGTAACGCCTGTCGCTCTGGCGTTTCATGACAAGGTCGAGGAACTTCATCTTACAATTTCTTCATTTGGAACACAATGGCTTTTTTCCCTTCTATGGTTTCGGCACGTGTGTGCAGTATGCTGTCGCCCTCAAACCGATACACAATGCGGTTGGGATAGTCGTGCCAGGGGTTTTCAAACACCCATTGGTTGCTGCTCTGCTCCACCAGTGCAAAGCGGATGATCTTTCCCTGGTTTTGTCTGTACACCTTTGCCATATAGTACAGGCTGTCGCCTTGGCTGTCGATCCTTAACCTTTCGGAAAACATGGTGTCGCCGGCATGGCTGAGGCTGAACGCCCTTCCGATCAGACCTGAGTCGGCAACCGCTTTCCATTGTTCATAAAACACAGTGTTTCCGGTAGTTTTCCATGTGCCGGTAAGTTTTTGGCTTAGTGTGTCCTTACGAACTGTTTTGCCCGTGTCAGTGCAGGCTGAAAGAAAAAACACAAATATGTATATGAATAGAATGGCAGGTGATGGTTTCATGTTGTTTGGTTGTTTATCAGGCTCACCTCATCCGAAACGCTGATGGTTCCGCCACGCAGCACACGGCAGCAAACCCCTCCGCGCCAGTCCGGTACAAGTGCTTTGGTGAGTCCCTCGCACTGTTCGTCCATCCGGTGGCAGGGTTGGGTTTCGCCGGTGATTTCGAGCAACACGTTTCCAATATTTAAAAGCTGTCCGGTAGTGTGTGCAAGTTCAATGCCATCAATAAACAGATTGGCTCTTCGGGTGGTCCAGGGCAGTGTGGCTTGTATTTCAAGGCAGGCAGCCTCAAAACCTTCGCGGCTAAGCACAGTTACCTGTCTTTTGCCCGGATTTCCCCGATAGTCTCCTTCAAGGCCTGATTCAACGCGTACAGTGCACGTTTCCAGGGGGATCATGTTACCATATTTTTCTTTCTTGATGGCGATGCCGATCAGTTTGCCCATAATGTTCAGATTTTTCCCTTCAGGCGTTCTTTCAGAGCTGCGGTTTGGTCTTCGAAGCCTGCTTTTCCGAGGAGGGCAAACATATTCTTCTTGTATGCTTCCACGCCGGGCTGGTCGAAGGGATTCACACCCAGCATATAACCACTGAGGGCACAGCCCATCTCAAAGAAATAGATCAGTTGTCCGATGGCATCAGCATTGATGGCCGGCAGTTGAATCCTGATGTTGGGTACTCCACCGTCAACATGGGCCAGGGTTGTGCCGAATTCGGCCATGAGGTTGGCTTCGGAGAGTCGTTTGGAAGCGATGTAATTAAGCTGGTCAAGGTCGGTGTCTGCAGCCGGCACACGCAGTTCACGTGATGCATGTTCGACCGAAATCACGGTTTCAAAAATGTTACGCAGCCCTTCCTGAATATACTGTCCCATCGAATGCAAATCGGTGGTGAATCCTACGCCGGCCGGGAAAATACCTTTATGTTCTTTTCCCTCGCTTTCGCCATAAAGTTGTTTCCACCATTCGGTGAGATAAAACAAGCGGGGTTCGTAGTTCACCATAATTTCGGTGGTTTTGCCCGAATGGTAAAGCGCTTGTCTCGTTGCGGCATACAAGGCAATGGGGTTTCCGTACATTTTGTTTACTGCGCGGCTGGCGGCTTCCATTTTCCGGGCTCCGCCGATGAGTTCATGGATGTCAATTCCGGCAACGGCAATGGGTAGCAAACCAACCGGAGTGAGTACTGAGTAACGGCCACCTACATCATCAGGAACCACATAGCTGCGGTAGCCTTCGCTGTCGGCCACCTGTTTCAGCGCGCCGCGGCTTTTGTCAGTGATGGCCACAATCCTTTTCCGGGCTTCAGCAACACCGTATTTTCGCTCGAGGTGTGCCCTGAGCACACGAAATGCGATGGCCGGCTCAGTAGTGGTGCCCGATTTGGAGATCACCACCATCGAATAATGTTTGATGTCGAGCAGGTCGAGCAGGTCGGCGAGGTATTCTTCGCTGATGTTTTGTCCTGCATACACAATATGGGGCGTTTGTTTGTTAATCAAAGCGCTGAAATGATGTGTCATGGACTCAATAACCGCACGTGCCCCAAGATAGGAACCACCAATACCAACAACAACAAATACTTCTGATTTTTCGCGCAGTTCAGCAGCATGATCGCTCAGATGACGGATAAACTCATCTGTGGTTTGTGAGGGCAAATCAACCCAGCCCAGGAAATCGGCTCCTGCTCCGGTTTTGTTGTAAATCTTACGGTAACTGGTGACGACCTGCTGGTTGAGGTCAAATATTTTTTCTTTGGGAATAAAACCAAAAACCTGATCAATATCGAGTTTTAGCTGAATCATAGGGTGTTATGAAGTTAAGGTACAACATCTTTTCGTGGGCGAAAATTACAAATAATCCTGCACGACTGCCCAAAAAAAAGCGAGGCCGCCACCAGGGCTGCCTCACCGAACCAAAAACCAAAATTTATGAAAACCTTTAACGCACAATTTGAAGAACATCAATTTACGGATGTATTGGGGTATCCTGTTCCTTGAATCTTCGTGCTGCAAAAATATATCAGGAAAACCGGTTCGGCTGTTAACGAAGATTAAGAGTTGTTAATAGATGTTAAAAACCTGTAAACCATGCAAATGAATGATCTAATTTTGCCTTCGTGAACAGAAACCACATAACCGGGATAATTATTGTGATGACCATCGCTTTGTTGGGCCTGATGGGCATACAGGTGTATTGGATCGGAGATGCGATTAAGGTGAAGGAAGCCAATTTTATCCGCGATGTGAATGTGGCTGTCAACAATGTGATGGTCACTCTGGAGAAGATCAGGATGCAGCGCGAATTTGAACGGCAGGTGAACCTGCTCAATCGTAAGGCCGACCTGATGGCTTCATGGGATTCGATCAATTCAGGGATGCAGCAGGAGTTATCCATGCCCATGAACAACGAGAGTTACATACAGTTGCTGCAGAAGTGGACTTCGGCTCAGGAGATGCTTCAGGAAATGTTGTTTGGTTTGAGCGCTGCCACGCAGGACGAAGGTTTTGCTCCCACACTGATCGACTCCATTATTGATCGTGAACTGGTGCGTCAGGGCATCAGAACTACCTATGAATTTGGCATTTACAATCCCAGAAAAAATGCTATGGTGTACCAGAAAACAGGCCGTTTTCCGCAGCAGTTGCTAAGCGAGAGTTTTGCCTATGAGATGCAGCACGGCGGCAGGCCTATGCGTTTTGCCGATCAGTTGCTTTTGTATTTCCCCAACGAAAAGCGTTTTCTTGTCAGTCAGCTTTGGGATCTGCTGCTTATTTCGGGATTCCTGATTCTGATCATCATCGGTGGGTTTGGCACAACGATTTACACCATTTTCAGACAGAAAAAAATCTCCGAAATCAAGAATGATTTTGTCAACAACATGACTCATGAGTTTAAAACGCCTATTTCGACCATAGGGCTGGCCTGCGAAGCACTTCGCGACACCGATATTCAAAAAACCGAGGGGCTCTATACAAGCTATATCAGCATGATCGATGAGGAGAATAAGCGTTTGGGTATGATGGCCGAACAGATTCTGCAATCGGCAGTGCTCGAAAAAGGGGAATTGATGCTGCATCCCGAAAACGTTGACATGCACATCCTGATTCAGGAAACTGTTGCGACAAAAAGTCTTCAGGCCCGTAAAAAGAACGGGGAGATCACAGTTGAACTTACTGCTGAACGACCAGTACTCTGGGTTGATAAAGTGCACATGACCAATGTGTTGCTTAATCTGCTCGATAATGCCATTAAGTATTCTCTGGATAAACCTCAGGTAACAGTAAGGAGTCGTTCGATACCCAATGCAATTGAAATAAGTGTTCAGGATCAGGGTATCGGGATCAGCAAGACCAATCAAAAGAAGATATTTGAGAAATTGTACCGTGTGCCCACCGGCAACATACACAATGTTAAAGGTTTTGGATTAGGATTGAGTTATGTGAAAGCTCTTGTTGAAAAACATGGGGGCACGGTTCATCTGGAAAGTGAACTTAAGAAGGGGACGACCTTTTTTATCAGGTTGCCTTTGAATGGACAAATTTTATAGCTTTGGACGATGGAAAACATTATTAAAGTGTTGCTGGCCGAGGACGACAAGAACCTCGGAACCATTCTGAAAGCCTATCTTGAGGCAAAGGGCTACGAAACCGAACTCTGTACGGATGGCCGCGAAGCTTTGGAGAAGTTCAAGCGGGCTGATTTTGGTTTTTGCATTCTCGACATCATGATGCCGGTGATGGATGGCTTTACGTTGGCCACAGAGATCAGGAAACTCGACCGGAAGGTCCCGTTGTTGTTCCTGACAGCCAAATCCATGCAGGAGGATAAGTTACACGGTTTTGAACTGGGTGCCGATGATTACCTGACCAAACCATTCAGCATGGAGGAGTTGCTCATGCGCATGAAAGCCATTATGCGCCGCTCGGCCGACGACCGCGTAAAACCTACAGTCTTTACAATAGGAAGCCTCGTTTTCGACTATAACCGTCAGTTGCTCACTTCCGAAAAGGAGGAGCATAAATTAACCTCAAAGGAGGCCGAACTGCTTCGTTTGCTCTGCGAAAACATGAACCGGGTGCTCGACAGGTCGGTGGCCCTGAACAAAATATGGTTTGATGACAGCTATTTCAATGCCCGTTCGATGGATGTGTATATCACCAAACTCAGAAAATACCTGAAAAGCGATGAGCACGTTGAGCTGATGAATGTGCACGGCATTGGTTTTAAACTGGTGATCAACGAAGGAACCAACTGAGACAACTCAGTAAGGCAATCCATTGTCTTCCCTGTACCTGAAGTTGACCGAAGCCGGAAACAAGAAAAAAGAATTATCTTCAAGTATTTTCCAGAAATGTTCCGAACCGGGGCCACGATCCCTGTTGGTGAGTACAATCAGTGTTTTTTCGTTGCTCATGTCGCGCAGAAAAAAAGTTCGGAAACCTTTCCACCAGCCATAATGATACACTGTGCTGTCGGCCTCGCCACGAATGCGCCACCCAAACCCATAGTTATCTTTTCTTCTTCTGTGTGATGGGCTTCCCGGTGAAAAAGCTTCTGAGAGGGTTTCATTTTTTACCAGCCATTCGTATTTCAGGGCTTTGTCAAACTGGTACAGGTCTTCCACAGTCGAATACATTATTTTGTCGCCTTTTACCCCATTCAGAAAGTTGTTTCTAACCCTTATTAATCCCCGCCCTCTGACATCGTGTCCCGGCACTCCGGCATCTTCGATATAGGTGGTCAGTAAGGTATCATCAGGTACATGCAGGATGAATGAGTTGCGCATGCCCAGCGGATGAAAGATGTAATCGCGCATGAAGGCAGTAAACTCCAAGTTGCTGACACGCTCGACTATTGTAGCCAGGAGGGCGTAATTGGTGTTGCAGTAGTGGAAGCCGTTGTCAGGTTTAAAATAAACGGCAGGACGGTAACGAACAAAGAGGTCGATCATCGTTTCGTTGGTCACTGCACGTTCTTTGTCGGGCCATTTTTCATCGGCCAGTGACTCATAGCGCGGAATTCCTGACCTGTGGTTGAGCAAATGCCTGATGGTAACCCCTTCGTAGGGCCACTCTGGTATGTATTTCCTGATATCGTCGTCGTACGAAAGTTTGCCTTTTTCACTCAGAATCATCACGGCCATTGCTGTGAACATCTTGGAAACAGATGCAAGTTCAAAACGACTGTCTGTCTCCAGCGGGTTTTTCCGTTTAATTAAGTCTGAGTAGCCATATGCTTTTTCGAACACAACACGGCCTTTTTCAGCGAAGAGAACCGTTCCGTTGAATCCGTTTTTCTTTTGGAGAGATTTAAAGAGACTGTCGAGTTTGCGCTGTTGTCGGACTATTCTGCCTTTGTCGAGATCTTTGTAGATACTGTCCGCTTCCATCACCCTTCTGAGTTTGGGATTGTCGTTTTTTCCCTGAGGTTTTTCGTCAAAAAAACCGCAGGAGGTGACGAGCAGACTAATCAGAACTACGAGAAACGAACGCACCTTTCAATAATTTTCAGGGCGCAAAATTAGGATTTTGCACAATGAGGTGATGAAAACTTTTTTGTAAAAAATAAAATGATTCAGGAACAACAGTTTACAAACAGCATCTTCATGTTTAACCCTGAAGATGAAGTCCAGGTAGAACTATAAATTGTTGACCATATGCTCTATCCTCTGGCTAACCTCTGCTGCCAGTTGAGTAAGCTCCTGATTTCCGATGCTCTCAATCATGGCAGCAGGCTCCATGGCAGCCACTTCGATCTTTCCATCACCTTGATCGATGACCAAAACATTACAGGGCAGAAGCACACCAAGTTTGTCCTCCATGCTTAGGGCCTTGCTGGCAAAGTGCGGGTTACAGGCGCCGAGGATAATGTATGGTTTAAAATCAAAATCGATTTTTTCCTTTAAGGTTTTGCGTACATCAATAGTTGTGAGCACCCCGAATCCGATCTCTTTGAGTGCTGCCGTTACCTTTTCGATGGTTGCGTTATACTCGCCTTCGATGGTTTTACTGACAAAGTATTTCATTGCGAATTTTTTTTGAATAACAATTTTGTGGTCAATTTTGTTTCAAGAGATGTGTTTCAGTGCTTCGCGGCGGCTCAATCCGGACAGGTTGGTATTCGCTACAAAAGATCTTACCTGTTCCGGATTTGTTTTTGCGTATTCGCGCAGCGCCCAGCCTATGGCTTTTCGGATGAAGAATTCCTTCTCTACGGCTAGTTGTCCGGCCAGTTGAAACAAAAGTTGCCGGTCGGTATTATTTTTATATTTCAACTGAAAAAGCAAACAACTCCGCTGCAGCCAGATGTTGCCCGACTGCATCCAGTTGGTGATCAACCGTTCACGGTGGTCCGGGAAAATCCTGAACCAATCCCCGACAAGGTTCGGGGCAATATAATCGACGGTGTCCCACCATGATTTATGTGTGATCATGAATTCAAACAGCTTGATAATCTCTGGTCGGGATTTCTTTCTGCATTTGAAAGCCAGTTCCATGGCTGCATACTGAAACTCGCGTTCGGGTTGTTGCCAGGCGCTTTGGACAATTTCAGCCAGTTCTACGGGGTCAGGTAGTCCGTGATCTGCAACGAATTCTTTGAGCAGCAATCTTCTCACGGGAGCTTTAATTCCAAAAAAAACCGACTGATGCTTCATGTAGGCTGTTGCTGCCCTTGCAATATCGTCATCAGCATGAAACAGAAAAGCCTCCTTAAGCGGCAAAAGGTATGGATGCAAGGTGTTGTGCATCATTGAACCATCATTTTGGATTGTGCTATTTCAACACCGTTCATGTCCGTAACCTGCACAATATAAGTGCCTTTTGTCCAGTTCTTCAGGCTTAAGCTCAGGAGTGATTTGCCTGTAATATTGATTGAAGGTTTTCTTATTCCCGAGGTTGAAGTTATGTGGAGCAACCCATCAACCGGCGTTTCCCAGCTGATGATTACCGAATCATTGGCCGGATTGGGGGAGATACGGATGGCAGGTTTATGTATAATAACTTTGGTTTCATCCTTGCCGACAGCAGTAAGGTCCCAGGCAGCAAGGGTATATTCACCTTTTTTGAGTTCGTTCACAAAAATATAGCCCACAGACCACAGGCCCTCGCGGTATTGGTCAACGGATACCCAATCGTGTGCAGGGCTTTGCCGATAGAGCAGCACCACCGAATCGTTTTCCGACCTGATCAGGCTTTGGTCAAGAACGTTAGAGTTGCTGTAGAAGAACCTGCCGCGAAGTGCGGTTCCTTCGGGAATGATGCCGTCCACCAGCCAATATCTGTAGGGTGAAAGGCGAAGGCCGGGTTGGTTTTCCCTGAGGCTGTCAGGTGGCGCCCAATGGTGCGTGATCCTGATAAAGGCCGAATCGGGAAGTGCATCAACGAACAGCTTGAAATTGGATTTGCTGAAAACAAATTCACCGGGCTCTCTGAAAATCCTGTGCTCATCGGTAGTGGCGTCAAAGGTTTTGTCATAGAAGTCGAGCATGCTGAGTTTTGGCTCAAAGGGAATAGTTTTAACCGCATAGCCAGTTGCTCCGTCGAACTGAACAGTTTCTGTATGCAGTTGCCAGTCAGGATCCATAAAACTCACCTCAATCTGATGGCCGTAGCCGGCATGAACAGCTCCTTTGTGTTTCTTTTTCAGGTGTATACCCGCTTCATAGCCTTCAGAAGCCTGTGTCACAGTCACAGAATCTATGGAATAGTGGGGGGTTCCGGGTGTGAATACCCAGGTGTCGAAAAAACCGTCCAGATCAATACCACTTGCCTGCGAAAGCGCCTCCATGAGGTCGTAGGATGAGGCATGTGCATATGCATGAGTGTTCAGATAGCTTTTTACTGCTTCGAAAAACAAACTGTCACCCATATAGTGCATCAGGCTGTGTACGACCGATGCTCCCTTTTTGTACACGGTTGTTCCGTAGGTGTATTCATCAGGTACGTTGTTGAGTGCATAATAGCCGTTATCGTGGATGTGTGCACTTCTCAGCACTTCATTGTGGTTTTCTTTGAAATTAGTGAGGTAATTGTCATATCCGTACAAAGGAATACGGAACAAATGATGACAAAAGGTGGCCCATCCTTCATTAAGCCACATGTCCTGCGCCGTGGCACAGGTAACTTTGTTGCCAAACCACATATGCGACAGTTCATGTGCCATGAGGTATTCGCTTCCCAGGTTTCCGTTGATGGCCTGGTGCGGATAAGCAATGTTGGTAACATGCTCCATAGCACCAATGGCAGTTCCGGTATATCCGATTCTTTCCCAGGGATAGGCATCGAAGGAACTTTCGAAGAAACTCATCACTGCATGAAGGTTCTGGAACGAACCCGCCACTTTTGATGTATCAGCCGGACGTGTATAAATGGTTATTGGTATTTCCTGCTCCATTCCCGGATATTGATCTGCATAAAGTTCGTATTCGCCGGCTGCAACGGAAGCAAGATAGGTTGGGATACTTTGTGCAAGTTTCCAATGCCAGGTAAATGTTCCGTTTCCTTCGTCAATGGTATTGATCAGGCTCCCTCCGGCGATGCCTTTCATGTGTTCGGGCAGGGTGATCAGCACCTCGTAGGTGGCTCTGTCCTGAAAGTCGTCGACACACGGAAACCAGGCTTTGCCAAGGTTGTGCGGAACGGAGACAAACCCGACACCGAGGTTGAAGGCGTAATTACCCGAAAAGTGAAATCCGCCCCAGCTTTCGTGAAAGGGTTGACCGCCGTAATGAATTTCCACTGTTAATGTGTCGGTCGGGCTGAAAGTTTCCCCTGCTGAAATCCGCAGCAAGTCTCCGTTGTGGCTGATCCCAACCGGCAGATTCCCATTAATAAATGCCTGTTCAACCTGTAGTTGTTTGAGTTCCAACGGAATAACCGATATTGGAAACAAAGGCCTGAGGGTCACCTGAGTAATGGCCTGGATTTGTTGGGCACCGAAATCAATGTTGGTGATGTGGATGCGGTAGTGTATTGCATCAATGCTGTCGGCAACCGGAGAACGTTCAAACCCGTGCCTGTGGCCGCAAGTATGCTGTGCTTCCATGATAACCGGAAGGCACAAAAACAGCAACAGGACCAAAGATTTAATAAAAGTTGACATGAACAATCAATTAAGGGTGTAAAAGTAACCAAATCGCATCAATGACAGAAATAGTGTAAAGGCTGTTTCAGGTAAAGTGATATTTCGATTCATTGTAAAGCTGAAACGCATATTGACCGATGTACCTAAAAAAAGGTCTACCTTTGAATTGGTTTACACCCAGGTGTCCAATATCGAACAATCATTGTAGCAGGGCGTACATACATTCATTGAATCAGATTCATTTAAGGATTGTAATGAGCAGGAACACAACAGAATGTAAAATTGGCATCATTTTCGCAGGAAGATTACGTCAAATCAAATATTTATGAAGACACACAACCATCAGCATCAAACCGGAATCTGGAACGTATATCTTTTGGTTTCGCTAACATTGTTGTTTGTTTCAGGCGGTTTGTATGCCCAGAAGGTATGGACGCTTGAAGACTGCATCAAACAGGCCCTTGAAAACAACATCCGCATCAAGCAGAGCAAACTTGATGTAAGTAGTGGAGAAGTAAATATGCTGCAGAGCAAACTCGACCTGTTACCTTCTCTGAATGCATCTGCCTCACATTCTTACGGATGGGGGCGTTCTATTGACCTTGCAACGTATAAGTACGTAGATCAGCAGACACAGCAGAGTTATTTTAATATCAGTTCGGATGTAACGCTTTTCAATGGGTTTCAGAAAATGAACACGATGAAACAGCGTAGGGCCGAATACCTTGCTGCCCGGTATAATTCGGATAAGGTGAGCAACGATATTGCCCTAGCCGTTGCAGGTTATTATTTACAGATCCTCTTTAGTCAGGAACTGGTGACGAACAGTCAGAGCCAGCTCGAAATCACAGCCCAACAGGTTGAAAGAACCCGCAAACTTGTTGAGGCCGGCACTCTGGCAAAGGGAAGTCTGCTCGAAATTCAGGCTCAGCTGGCTAATGAAGAAGTAAATTTGGTTCAGGCAAAAAACCAACTAAACCTATCCTACCTTGATCTGCTGCAGTTGCTTGAACTCAGTTCTGACAACGAAATCAGGATCGATGTTCCTTCGCTCAGGCTTCCTGAAACCCCATCACTTCTTCCTGTTCAAAGTATTTACAACACTGCGCTCGGACTGATGCCTGAAATTAAAAGCGCTGAATACTATACCGAGAGCAGCCGCAGGGCACTTGCCGTAGCCAAAGGAAGCAGGAGTCCGAGTCTGGGATTACAGGGCGGCTTTGGAACCAATTATTCTGATCAGATCCTTGACATTACATCAGGCGATGTCAAACCATTTGACGATCAGGTGCGCGACAATAAAAGCACAACACTGGCCATCAGGCTAAGCATACCTATTTTTAATGGATATCAGGTTAACTCGTACATCAACCGATCGAAAATCAACCTCGAAAATGCCAGTTATAACCTCGATCTGGCAAGAAACACTTTACGCAAGAACATCGAAAGTGCATACACAGATGCCCTGGCAGCATATGCCAGCTATTCAGCGCGTCAGAAATCTCTGAGCAGCCTCAGGGAATCGTTCAAATACACCGAAGAAAAATTTAACGTAGGCATGGTGAATGCCATCGATTACAATGTAGCCAAAAACCAGCTGAGCCGTGCTGAATCTGACCTTTTGTCGGGAAAATACGATTATATCTTCAAACTCAAGATACTTGATTTTTATCTGGGCAGGACAATCAGTCTGCAGGATCTGACACAAAACTGATCAAAGTCATTTTGGATGATTACTTGTCTTTGCGTAAACATTTGAAGCATTATTAAAATAATTTTATGGGGCTGTTTGGGCCCCTTTTCTTTCATCAGAGAATAATTGAGAGCTATTGCTGATCCAACAGATGTAAATAAGAGAATAATTCAGCCGAATGAATTACCTTTGCTGTTGTCTGGCCATAAGTAAACATAAATTGATATGAAACCGAAAAACAACAAAAAATGGATCTGGTTTGCTGCAGCAGCTTTGGTTCTGGTCGTTTTGCTTTTAGTTTTTGCCCGCGGGAATAACAGGAACATTACGGAGGTGATTGAGGAGGAAGTTGCCGAACGCACAATCATTGAAACAGTTGCTGCCAATGGTAAGATTCAGCCTGCACTCGAAGTAAAAATAAGTCCGTATATCTCGGGCGAGGTAGTAAGTTTGTTTGTGCGCGAAGGCAATTTTGTAAAGAAAGGTGACATTCTCGCCAAAATTGACCCCACAATTTACATTTCTAACCTGGAGCAGGTAGAGGCCAATGTGAATTCAACCAGGGCCAATATGGCCAATGCAAAGGCTCGGGTAGCTCAGGCTGAGGCTCAGTTTGCCAAAACCCGTCTGGATTATGAACGCAGCGAAAAGCTTTGGAAACAGCAGGTTATTTCCGACTCTGACTGGGATGCTGCCAAATCAGCATACAAAGTAAGTTCAGCTGAATTGGAGGCTGCCGGCGAAAGTTTCAAGGCAACAAAATTTCAGGTGCAAAATGCCGAAGCAGCGCTGAAAGAAGCTCGTGAAAACCTGAACCGGACCAGTATTTATGCGCCAAACGACGGAACAGTATCCAAACTGAATGTTGAGGTGGGAGAGCGTGTAACCGGAGCCTCTCAGTTTTCGGCAGGAACCGAAATCATGCGGGTTGCCAACCTCGATCAGATGGAGGTGAAGGTGGAAGTGAGCGAGAACGACATTCCACGCGTGAAACTCAACGACAGTTGCCTGATCGAGGTGGATGCCTATTTGAACCGAAAATTCAGGGGCATTGTAACAGAAATTGCAACCTCAGCCAATACTTTGGGTGTGAGTGCTGATCAGGTTACCAATTTCGATGTACGTATCATGATGGACAAAGACTCCTACCTCGACCTGATTGATGAAACCGGCAGCATCAGTTCTCCCTTCAGGCCAGGAATGTCGGCCACAGTGGAGATTCAGACCAAAAGACTCGATAAAGTTCTTTCAGTTCCCATCCAGGCCGTGACTACCCGATCCGACACCACATCAGGTAGGATTTCATCACGAAAGAAAGATAAACCCATTGATCCGGAGGCGACGGAAAAGAAAGATGAAATCGATGAATATGTTTTTGTGGTAGATAAAGATCGGGTTCGCTTAAGGCTTGTGAAAACCGGTATCCAGGATAATACCTATATTCAGGTATCAGAAGGATTGGAAGCGGGCGAAAAAGTTGTTACCGGTCCTTATCGCGCTGTTTCAAAGTCTTTGAAGAATGGCGATCAGATAAAGGTTGTGGATAAAGACAAACTTTTTGAAGACAAGAAGAAATAGGAGATTCGTGTGGGAAGAATTCTGTTGATTGAAACTGCCACACAGGTGTGTTCCGCTGCTGTTTCTGATGGCGGCAAAGTGTTGGCGATTAAGGAGAGTCGCGAGCAGCTGTCACATTCAGGCCAGTTAACTGTTTTTATAGAGGAGGTAATGGCACAGGCCGGATTGCATTACAGTCAGCTCGATTCTGTTGCTGTAAGCATGGGGCCGGGATCCTACACCGGGCTACGGATTGGTATTTCGGCTGCGAAAGGTATCTGCTATGCTATGGACAAGCCACTTATAGGCATTGGCACACTTGAATCGCTGGCCAATGGCTTGATACATTCCGGAGAGGTTCAACTGAAGAAAAATCACCTGATTTGTCCGATGATCGACGCACGCAGGATGGAAGTGTACATGGCTCTTTTTGATGCAGATGGCCGCAAAGTGAAGGAAACAGATGCCGTTGTGCTTGATCAGAATACATTTTCCGGATTTCCTGAGGATCAGATCATCTGGGTGGTTGGAGATGGTGCTGCAAAATGCCGCAGTTTTTATACCCATCAGCCACAAATCAGAATTCTGGATGATTTTCTGCCCTCATCAGGCTATATGGCTTCATTGGCTGAGAAGGCACACAACAGCGGTAGTTTCGCAGACACTGCCTATTTCGAGCCATTTTATCTGAAAGATTTCGTTGCTGCCTTACCGAAAGTCAAAGGATTGAAGTAAAACTCAGGGAATCTATTGATAATTCTCAGAAAACACTGAATTTCACATAGCGTTTGGGATTCAGTCGGATATCTTCGAGCAGTTTGTTCATCTCGGCTGCTGTCCGTTCGAGTTCAATGTACAAAGTGTCGTTGTGCAGCAGCATCCCCAATGAACCCTGGCCATCGTTCAGGCCGGCCAGCATGATGGAGAGTTGGTTTAGTGTTGAGTCGGCTCTGCGTATGGTTCCCGGAAGATCAGATGCAGCCAGTGAATCGCTGAAGACAGCCATATTGCCTATAATACGATTGAAATCGGTACTGTTAGATTCAAGGTTTCTGGTGATCAGTTCAATATTATACAGTATTGAGGCAATACGGTTGCGTTCTTTCACCACAAGGGTATCGATGTTTGCAGTTGTGCTCTCCAGATTCTTAAAGGTATTGCTTATGTTCTGCAGGCTGGTCATGATGTTCTGTTTTGAGTTTTCATTCAGAATAGTTTGAATGACCATCACAAGCGAATCGACCGACGAAAGCAGGTCTTCAGCCTTTTTTTTCAAGGGTGCTACCTGAGCATTAACCTCCTCTTTGAGGCTTTGTTCCAGAGAACTGTTCAGTGTATCGTGGCTGTCTGCCATTGACTGAGCGTCGCCAAGTCTGAGGTCAATGGCTTTCGAACCCATCAAATCCCAGCTGAAAATGCGTGCAGTGCTGTTTACAGGGATAGGTATGTCAGTAGCCAGAGCCAGTTCGACAACAATGGTGCGGTTGTTTGACGGATGAAAATAAAGGTCGCGCACCTGCCCGACTCTAAGGCCATTGATCATTACAGGATTGGACTTAACAAGCCCGCCTACCTCATTGTACGTTGCATAAAAAATTCTTTCCTTGCTGAATATATCTTTCCCCTTTAGAAAATTAAATCCCCAGATAAACAATGCCAATGCACTGATAAAGGAGAGGGCTACTATATATACTGTTTTGTTTTTCAATGAATTAAATTTATATGTTCACATTTTGACCCCAAAAACCCTTTACAAAGGCAAAGATATAACTAATATCCTCAATGGTGTGATTTTTTACGAAGCACAGTTCTGATCATGTTGCCTTTAGTCATTTTTTTGTTGCCTCATCAATGCTGATCCTTTTCGCATCTTCAAAAGCGACCACAAATGCGTCAGAATGTCCGTTTTTCTTCAGCTTTTCCAAATGTTTCAGTGCATCTTCATGATCCGTGAAACTGCCGCTTGTATATTTCCAAAAACCGTTATGGAAATACGACCAGAGTGATTCAAGTCCTTTGAAACGTTTGTCGGTCAGTTCAATTTTGTTTTGATATGTAGCAATCTGAACACGGAAGACCACATTTGATTTTTTTGTCACAACAGGCTCAATAACTTCACTTTGAGCGGGAGGTTTTGGATTGTTTACATTGTTACGTGCTTCCACTTCGCGTGTTGCCTGCTCAAGTTGTTGCCGCACCGGCGAGGCATTTTCGAGTTCATATTCGGTTTTGAATTCGCGAAACGCTCTGTAGATGGCCGATGCCATATACACCTGACCTTCGTCGGAGCGTAGAAAGGCCTCTTCAGATGGATGTGTGATAAAACCGAGTTCGATGAGTATGCTTGGCATTGTGGTTCGGTATAGTACCAGAAATCCCGCCTGCTGAACTGATCGATCTTTGCGTCCGACACGTTCGGTAAACTGTTGCTGTACTTTTTGTGCCAGACTGATGCTTTGGGCTTTATGGTCGCTCTGCACCAGATTGAGTGCAATATATGCTGCTGTGTTGGCTGGGTCAAAGCCACCATACTCTTCTTCCTGATTTTCCTCAAACAGGATGGCTTTGTTTTCGAGCATGGCTACTTCGAGGTTGGCTTCGCTACGGTGTTCGCCCATAACAAATGTTTCGGCTCCATAGGCTTGTTTCGACTTGCTGGCATTACAATGGATGGAAATGAATACATCTGCATTGTTTTCGTTGGCAATAGCCGCGCGTCTGTGCAGTTCCACAAATTCATCCCTGCTCCGCGTATAAATGACCTTCACATCGGGCAGGTTTTTCTGAATGTAGTTTCCTGTCTTCAGCGCAACAGCAAGAACGATGTCTTTTTCTTTTGCATATTTTCCCACAGCTCCGGGGTCTTTGCCTCCATGGCCGGGATCAATAACAACTGTTCTGATTTTGCTGCCTTTCTGTGAAAATAGTTCCAGTGGCGAAGCAATTAATAATGTACATGCAACAAACAGCATCAACAGTCGTTGAACACACGTCCGCTTGACGAATGACATTAGCCAGTATATTTGCACTTTGAAAAGTTTCATTGCTGATCCAACAAAATTAACACCAAAACTGATTGTTTTACTGCACCAAATACCAAAAAATCTTTGCGCGGCCATTTCTGCTTCTTGCATTGGTTGTTGTATTATGGTTGTCCACCGGTGTTTTGTTTTCACATGCTGATGCACAAGGTGTAGATGTAATCAATTCACAGCAAGATACTTTGAGGCTTTCTATGGCTGACTCTCTCCGGTTTGGCCGTCCCGATTCCCTTGCCCTTGAAGATGTCAGGAGGGCCGACACAAATTTGGTGAAGAAAGTCGTTCAGGATAAAACTGAAGCCATTGAAACAAAAGTGGAGCGCACGGCAATTGATTCAATCATTCAGGATCTGCCCAACCGAAAGGTATATCTTCATGGCGGTGCTCAAATTGTTTATGGTAATATAACACTGAAAGCCGACTATATAGCAGTTGACTTTGCCAAGAACGAAGTGTTTGCGCGTGGTGTTGCCGATTCCACCGGGCGACTCACAGGAACACCTGTGTTTACTGAAGGTGGACAAACCTTCGAGTCGGAAGAAATGACTTATAACTTTGATACACGAAAAGGCATCATAAACAAGGTGTTTACTCAGGACGGGCAAGGCTACCTGCACGGAACCATGGTGAAAAAGATGCCCGACAACAAAGTCAATATCAAATCAGGCAGTTACACCACATGCAACCACAAACATCATCCGCATTTCGAGTTCCGGTTCAGGAAGTCAAAAGTAATCCCGGACGATAAAATTATTACCGGACCTGCTTTTATGGTCATTGAAGGAGTTCCCACACCTCTGGCGGTGCCTTTCGGACTTTTTCCGAATAAATCAGGACAGCGCTCAGGAATCAGGATTCCTACTTACGGTGAAAGTACAAACAGAGGCTTTTATTTCGAAAACGGAGGTTATTACTGGGCTATCAATCAATACATGGATCTCGACCTGCTTGGCGATATTTATACTCGTGGTAGTTGGGCGGTGAAACCAACATTCAGGTATAAAAAGAGATATAAATATGATGGCTCTCTCAATACGTCATATGCCATCAATATTACAGGAAGCGAAGGTTCGCCCGACTATCAGCGCAGCCGCGATTTCAGGGTGCGCTGGACACACCGTCAGGATGCTAAGGCACGACCTGCCGGCAAGTTTTCGGCCGATGTGTTTGTCGTGAGCAGCAACTTTAACAAGTTCAATCCGGTGACTACCGAGAACTACCTGAGTAACGAATTCAAGTCGAGTGTGGCATATCAGACCAACTGGAATAATAAATACTTTCTGACCCTGAACGGCAGCCACCGTCAAAACACCAAAACAAAAATCGTTGAAGTGAATCTTCCAGAGCTAACCTTTACTGTAAACCGCTTTTACCCGCTAAAACGCAAAGAGACGCTTGGGAAACCCCGTTGGTATGAAGAACTGAACGTAAATTATACCCTCAATGCACGAAACAGCCTCAGCCTTCCCGACAGCCTCCTGCTGCAACCAGATGCGATAAGCAAAATGCAGAACGGGATACAGCAAAGTTTGCCCGTTAATTTACCCATCAAGCTTTTTAAACACTTCACCCTGGCCAATTCAGTCAATATCACCGACCGTGTTTATTTTGACTACAGAAGAAAAAGCTGGGTAGATGACCCGAACGATACATTGCCCGGACAATTAGTTGTGGATACCATAAAAGGGATCAGTAATGTTTTTGATTTCAGTTTTTCAAGCAATCTTTCTACGAAGTTTTACGGCATGGTTGCTTTTAAAAGAGGGCCGCTGCGGGCCATCCGACATGTAGTAACCCCGCGTGTGGGATTCACCTATACACCTAAGTTCAGCGATCCGTTCTGGGGATATTACGATTCCTATGTCGATGGCGAAGGTCTGGAGCAGTTTTACAGCAAATACGAAGGGGCAATTTACGGTTCGCCACCTAAGGACAAGTCGGGCCGCATCACTTTTGGTTTGAGCAACAACCTCGAAATAAAGATTCCATCACGTAAAGATACTATCACAGGTTTACGTAAAGTGGTTCTTATCGAAGATCTTTCGATTAATGGAAGTTACGATCTGGCACGTGATTCATTGAGGTTGTCCGACATCACCATGCGGGGCCGCACACGACTGCTGAAGAACCTGAATGTGCAATACTCGGGAAGTTGGGATGCCTATGCCCTCGACTCCGCCGGCAGGCAGATCAATCAGTTTGAGTGGGATGTGAACCGCAGATTGCTCCGACGCAAACAAACCACCTGGGATTTTGGTGTGAACTGGAGTATCGGACAGAAAGACTTTGAGAAACAGAAGAACAGGACCTCCAAATTCGGCACCGAAGAAGAACTGGCCGAAATTAACGAGAATCCCGATGATTACGTTGACTGGTCAGTGCCCTGGAACCTTTCTGTGAACTATAATTTCCGCTACTCAAACAATCCGCGCTACCTCGGCTTTGTTAAAACGGTAGACAAAAAAATTGTGCAGACCTTAGGCCTATCGGGCGAGGTAAACGTGACCCCCAAATGGAAACTTACCTTCAATACAGGCTGGGACTTTGAAGCCAAAAACCTGTCGTACACATCAGTGAACATATACCGCGACCTTCATTGCTGGGAAATGCGTTTCAGCTGGATTCCGCTGGGATTCAGAAAAAGCTGGAACTTTACGATCAACGTTAAAGCCTCGGTGCTACAAGACCTGAAGCTGAACAAGAAAAAGGATTTCAGGGATCTTTAAAATTACTTTTTATCGCCTTTCGTTGAAGAATTTTTTAAGCATAGCACTGCTTTCTTCGGCCATCAATCCATTTTCGACCTGAGTTTTTGGATGAAGCAATTCCCTTCCAAACCTTCCGAAACCTCTTTTCTCGTCATTGGCAGCCCAAACAATGCGTTCCACATGGGCATGATGCAAGGCTCCGGCACACATCACACAAGGTTCAAGACTTACATACAATGTGCAGTTTTCGAGGTACTTACTGTTCAGATAATCAGAAGCAGCCGTAAGGGCAAGCATTTCGGCATGTGCCGTAACATCGCGCAGCTTCTCAGTGAGGTTGTGCGCACGGGCAATGATTCTGCCCTGACTCACAATGACCGCCCCTACAGGAACTTCGCCTTCCGCAGCTGCTTTGGCTGCTTCCCTGAGAGCCTCCTCCATGAAGTATTTGTCGCTAAGTATGTGCAGCATCTTTGGGTTTTTTAGTGTGAATCAATAGTCCCGCTCCAAGCACAAGAGCACTAACGATGAAGGCAGGGATGAAGGAAGATTTTGGCTCGAATGTTTCAGGTTGGCTGATGCCGAGCACAAAGAATACCGTATTGACCATAAATCCGCTTAAGATACTGACCAATGCCCACCGTGCATAATGCCCGGGATTGGGATGGCTCAGAGCCAGCAACGTTACAGGCACAAAAATAACAATGGTTCCGATGCCAACCACCATCAAATCAACTATGTAAGGAAAAGTGAGCGAGAGAGCAAGCGCAATCAACCCGAAAACGATGGTCGCAATCCTGATCAATTTGTGGCCGTCGGCTGCAGTGCTTCGTTCTTTCTTTCCCCATCCACTGAAATCCCTGATGGCAGATATGGAGATGATGTTGAGGAAACTGTCGCCCGACGACATCAGTGCGGCAAGCAGTCCGGTTATGGCAAAAGCAGCAATAAAGGCTCCGCCATGCTTGTCAATGAACAGATAGGTTGCCTCGTTTGGGTTGACTTCACCACCCATGGTTAGCCGAACACTCATGCCAACAAGTGGAAAAATGATGTAAAACGGCAGCATGCCGATACCAGACCAAAAAGCGGTTTTGCGGGCGATGCTTGCATCACGAGCGGCAAGCATACGTTGCCAGATGTCCATGCGTACCAACACAGAAGGAGACAAGAATATCAGCAAACCGATCAGAAAAGTATAGCCGTAAAAAGTCCCGTGCAGCATTTCGGCAGGAAGTTCGGCCAGGCGCGCAAAACCTTCAGTATCTGACCAGGTGCCCGGTATGAATATGAATAAAATCATGATTACAATAACCACAAACTGAATCATATCCGTGTAGATCACTCCCGAAAGTCCGGCAAGTGCCGTGTAGAGGATGATGGTGAGTGCCGAAACCACTGCGGCAGTCTGATAGCCCATGCCAAATCCATGTTTGAGCAAACTGGCCATGCCCACAAATTGTGCCGACAGCAGGAAGAAGAAAATGAAGATGTTAACCCCGCTCACCGAGCCGGAGAACAATCGAGTAAACGAGGCAGAATGCCCGGTAGTGTATTGTCTGAGCAGGTATTGCGGAAAAGTGTAGATGCGTCGGGCAGCCCCAAAGTCCCTGATTTGACCAGCGTAACGGTACAGGATCATAAACCCGGCCACATAAGCCATCCCAATGCCAATGGCCGCAAAGCCCGACTCATAACCCATGGCAATCAGTCCGATAGAGGTGCCACCACCTACAAAGGTTGCCAGGGTAGTAAATACGAGTGGGAGCAGAGCCGTATTGCGGTTATTTACAAGGTATTGCTCAGGGTCGTTCTTACGGACATGCCGGGCCGTAAACCAAATGATGACAGCCAGGTAAATAACAATCCATATGATGAGCCAGGTCATTTCTTCGGGATAAACGGTTCAGAAAGCCAAAACAGGAATCCATACAATTGATGCTGTATGTGTGTAATTATTTGGTTTTGAATGCTAGCGCAAGCCATTCTTATAAAACATTACCTTACATTCATTTCTTCACCACTTTCGTTGTTGCAACATGATGGTTTCCGGACAGGCACTGAACTATATAAATGCCTTGCTGTAGGTGGTTGACATCAATGTTGATGCTTTTCGTGTTGGATTTTGTATGCTGTTCCAGATTTCTTTTACCACTCAGATCTGTAATGACAATTCCGGTGATTTTTTTATTTCCGGTAAGATAGATGGTGATGCTTTCTTTTGCCGGATTCGGAAATACCCTTAAGTCTGTTTTTATGGTGAATTCTGGAGTGCCCACATAAAAATCCGCTTCCCAGGTGCAGGTGAACAGCCCGCGTCCGTGGGTGGCAGCCAGCACCGTAAGGTCGTTTTCGCGCATACGCAACATGTCAACACGCACATTGGCAAGACCGTCATTGGCAGGTACCCATTCCGATTCGCTGCTGTTCAGTTTGTTGGTTACCCAAATACCGTTTTCGGTGGCCAGCATAGCCTGTCCGGCGTTATGCGGGTGGAAAATACCCCAGCGGATGGGCATGTCGGGCAGGTTGCCTTCACGCATCTGCCAGGTTTCTCCGCCATCGTGCGTGAGCCAGACCGAGGCCACACCATAATTAGAGAAAGTAACCAGCAAGGTGTCTTCCGAACCGCCAATGGCAATGCTCGAAATGTTGCCGGTCGGGAAATCAGGGCTTCCGATATCCGTTGCCAAGGGCAGACTTTGTGCTTCAGTAACTTTATACAGCCTTCCCGACTGGGTGCCGACAAATAGATTGGTTTTGCCTTCCGGTGAGTGAGGAGAATAGGTTACAGCGGAGAATGGTACACTGTTGGCAGTGCCCAGGTTAATGATACTTTCATTGATATTGGATGGGATTCCCGACGCTTTAAGCAGTCTTCCTGGGTTTTGGCCTGAAAAGGAAACTGCGTTGGAATAAAGGGTGTTGAGTTTATAATCGTAGTCAGCAGGGGAGACAAAAGTTCCTGTGTTGCCACCAAAAGTGTTCACGTTGAAATTGTTCAGCCACACGTAGTAACTGTTGTAGTAAACGGATGTAAGATAAATTCCTGCCTGATTCTGGTCCCAGAAACAGAAAGCACCATCACCACCGCTGATCATGCTGTTGATGGTGAGTGGGTTGCCTGTATAGCGCAAAGTTCCGTTGTCCTGAAGTCCGCCAAGGTATTGGGTGGCACCGGCTGTCGGACTGATGGCACAGGAGTAAAACTGCAGTGTGTTGAAATTCTGGTTTCTTTCCTGAAACACAGGAATGGAAAGGTGGGCTGTGGTAGTGAAGAAAATTCCTCCGTCGCTGGCAAAAATGGCCTGATTGGGGAATCCGGGTCTGAAAGCGATGTTGTGTTGATCAGCATGAACATACTCATCTCCGCCGCCGTAATACATCAGCACCCAGTCGGAAATGCGTGTCCAGCTTTGTCCGCTGTTGGTTGATTTCCATAGGTCAAGGCCTCCTGTATATACTGATTGCGGATTTACGGGGTCAACCTTCAGCACAAAGGCATGCCATGCAAGGGTTGACCATTCTGCATCCGGAATGTTCATGCTGTTCCAGGTTTGACCTCCATCGGTGGAACGAGCCATATAGCGTCCCCGGTAGTAATTGAATCCCGAGGTGTATCCTGCTGAGAACTGTGCATAAACAATGTCCGGATTCGAAGGTGAGGCAGCGATCTGAGTGCGGGCAGGAATTTTGTAATAATTTTCACCCGAGATCAAGGTGTTGTAATCCCTGAAGGCTGTCCAGCTTCCGCCTGTGCCGGCATCGGAGTAAAGAATGGTGGCACCGCCTTTCAGGTCAAGGTTTTCCATGGTTCCCACAAAAATCCTGTTGTTGGAGGCAATTTCAATATGTGCTGGAGCGTAGATTTTCCCAAACCCGTCAGGTATTGCAGGCAGCACCTGTGTCCAGGTTTCGCCGCCGTCGGCTGAGCGGTACAGCCCGTCAGTTGGTTCGCTGTCGTGTTGTTCTCCCTGATACACTCCCGATACAACACCGGCATAGATCACGCCAACGCCATTTTCGTCCCGCACCTTAATGTCTGTCACATAAGCGAAACCGGAGGTCGAAGGCAGTAATTCCCAGGTATCGCCTCCATCGGTCGATTTCATAATGCCGATGCCTAAGCCTGTTGATTCGCGGTAGATAATCCGTGCTGTTTGTGCTTCTCCGGTGCCTGCATAGAACACCAATGGGTCGGTGGGGTCGTGTGTGAGGCTGCTGATGGCAAGGTTAGGCCAGAAATCATCCAGTGGATACCAATCCACAAATAGGTTAGTGATGTCGTTGGTGTACCACAATCCTCCGGTGACACCGGCGGCCCACACTTTTTTGTGTAGCGGATCGTTGGGGTCGAACATGATGGCACGTACCCTGCCGCCCATCTCGGCCCTTGTGCCTGTCCAGCTGATGCCTGCTTCGCGCGCAGAAATAATATCCTTTTGTTGTGCAAGTGTTTGGAGATAAGAAGCATATTGTCTATCGAACGGCACATATCCCAAAGCCGGATCGAGGGTTTGATAATAGTTCTGCAGTGCAGCCATATCGGGCCTGTCCATCTTCGGAATGTCCTTCAGGTTTACCTCCGGTGCGGGCAGCTTGCTGAGTTCCTGATGCAGGAATGCCTCAAAAGCAATACGGTTTTTTTCCTGGTTTTCTGACGGATTTGTGTTGAATGCAATGAACAAAGAGATCAGGAGCAAAAGGGTGGCACCTGCGAAGATGAACAAGCGATAGGATTTCATAATTAACGGGATTTAAGGTTGTCAAAAATACGGATAAAAACAGTTGGCTCAGGGTTTGATAGAATTTGCGTTCAAATCGCCTGAAACAATCAGGCCGTGGTTCCAAAACGGTACTATATCAATGGCATCGGTGCTTAAACAATAGGTTACATCATCGGCAAATCCCTTGTTTCTGAGATACTTTACGTGAAAACATCGGTTAAGCACATCAACAGGCGGACGTTTTTCTGCAGCAGCAAAGCCTGCCAATGCCTGGCTCAGATCGCACAAATGGCTATCTTCAGCAGCTATTCTGTTGATGAGCATGCCCGCACACAAGGCATCATCCAGTGAGAAATTGCCATTCGTGCCAGAGCAAACTATAACTACACGATCATTCGTCCGTCGCAGTACTCTTGAAACAGCTTCCAGATTGAGGAAAGAAAGAATAAGAACCCTGTCGGCCTTCATGCTGGCCCTGATGGCTTGTGTGCCGTTGGAAGTGAGCAGAATCAGAGGTTTTCCGCCTACTTTTTCCGGTGAAAATTCGAGAGGAGAATTGCCCAGATGAAATCCCTCTATTTTTACAGCGTCTTTTTCGCCGCACACCAGACTCTCGCTGTTGTTTCTCCGGTGTTCTGCCCATGCTTCGTCAATGCTTCCGGCGGCGAAAACCGACGTAGCTCCATTGGCCATTGCTGTTGTGATTACCGAAGTTGCCCTGAGTACATCAATAACAATGGCTGTTGTTCCCGTGAAATCAAATTGTCCGGCTGACTGAGCTGTGGGCAGGGTGGTCACATGTAACATGGATGCGTAGTCTCAATGGATGTTCCGTCAAAAGTACTTCAATTTCGCGTATTTTTGGCAGGATAATTGCCTTGAACCAAGTTGTCACAAAACCTTTTGTTATGAATCATTTGTTGCCATTTTTACGTCCATTGCTGATTGCTTCGGTCATTATGCTGGTGCATCCTGCATTCGGCCCCGGTGGCCAGCCCGATTTTGAAAAACTTTGGAAACTTGCCGAAAAACACCGCTCGGAAGGTTTGCCTCAATCAGCTCTGGAAGTCGTCGAACAAATACGGCAAAAGGCATTGGAAACCAACAACAGGTCTCAACTGCTCAAAACCATCATGTTCAGAGTGAGCCTTACACAGGAAACCGAAGAGGATCATCTTGAATCGTCCATTGATTTCGTTAGTGGACAGCTTGACTTGTTTCAACAGCCCGAGCAACAGATACTTCATTCGGTACTTGCCGAGTTGTATTGGTTTTATTTTCAGCAGAACCGACACGAACTGCTCGACAGAACCAGTCTCGCGACGAACAATTCAGACGACATAGCCGAATGGGATGCTCCAAAACTGCGCAAAACCATTTTCGATCACTATGCAAAGTCATTGGAAGAAACGGATAAACTCAAATCCATTCCTGTTGGCGACTACAGCAATATCATTTTACTTGAAAAGGATTCAGAAGTGTTGCAGCCTTTTTTGTATGACTTTCTGGCCCACCGTGCATTGGATTTTTATACTGCCGAAGAGGCCGGTTTCTCTGTCCCGGGACCTGCACCGGATTTCATCCATCCTTCCACCGGTAAAAACATCCTGTTTGCATCGGTAAGAGATTTTGTGCGCGACACCCTTCCGCGCGGGGAATACACCGGCAGCAGAGCGTTAAGGCTTTTTCAGGAACTTCAGTTTTTTCACCTCACAACAGGACAATACGAAACACTGGCACGTAACGAGCTCAAAAGATTGCGGTTAGCCCTGCAGCTGAGTTCCGGATTGCCCAATCATGAACAGGAATACCTTTTAGCATTGGAAAAGCTGCAGTCCGATATGTCGGGCCGGCCTGTTTCGACACTTATTGCCCACGAAAGGGCTGCATTTTTGCTGGGTCTGAGCCACCAGCCTGTGCCATATGAAACCACTGACAATAAACGCTATGCCCTGCGCGAAGCCAGAGAAATAGCCTTGAAAGCAATTGATGCTTTCCCCGGTTCGGAAGGTGCACAACACTGCAGGATGGTGGTTGAGCAGGTGGAACAGAAAGAACTCGGGCTTCAGATCCAAAGGGTGGACATGCCTGGAATTCCGTTGCCGGTGCGTCTGAGTTACCGAAACGTGCAGAACCCATCGTTCAGGTTGCTTTCAGTAGCCTCCGGAAAACTCGCCGATATAGTGCAAAAAGGCGAACCAAAAGTGCAGCTCAGTGAATTGGTGAAAATTAAACCACTAAAAGCCTGGACACTCGATTTGCCATTCGAAGACGATTTCAGCGAACACAGTACCATCATCGACCTTCCGCCATTACCGGCCGGGCTTTATGTGCTGATGGTCTCCGACAAGTCTTCGTTTAAGGACAATTCTATCGTGGAATACACCAGTTTTCAGGTCAGCAGACTGAGTTTCATCAGCAGCAGGTCAGATGACAGGCACAACTTCTACCTGCTCGACCGCGAATCCGGAAAAGCCATCGGCAACGCCGAAATAAGGGTGATGAAACGCGAATGGGACCGCATGCAAAGAAACTACGCCGTTGAGGAGGTTCTCAGACTCAGATCGGCCAAAAACGGTAGCTTTTCAGTCGGCTTTGATCAGGTTCCCGACAACAAATTCTTCTACGTCGAAGCAGTCTTCAAAGGCGACAGCCTGTTTTCAGACCGGTTTTTTGATACTTACAAACGGCCAAAGGACCACAAAACAGTTATGCGCAGTTGGTTTTTTACTGATAGATCCATATACCGTCCCGGACAAACCGTCTATTTCAAAGGAATCATGACCGAGACAAATGATAAGGAAAACAAACTGGTAAAAGCCCGCGAAACGGAGGTAAAGTTGTTTGATGCAAACCATCAGGAAGTTGGGAGTGTAGATTTGAAAACCAATGAATTTGGTTCTTATGAAGGAAGTTTTGTGTTGCCTCTGGGCGGGCTGACAGGCCGTTTCAGGCTGGCCGATGATTTTGGGGCAGCTTACATCAATGTTGAAGAATATAAAAGACCCACTTTCGAGGTCACTATGCAACAACCCGACGGACAGGTGCGGCTTGGCAGTGAGGTGCAAATAAAGGGATTGGCAACTGCGTTTGCGGGTTACCCGATAAGCGGAGCCGATTTCAGCTACCGCATCATGCGTGAAACCCGCTTCCCCTATTGGCGCAACTGGATACCACCCATGTCGGGACCTCCGGTGCTTATAGCTTCAGGAGAAGGCAAAACGGATGACGAAGGCAGGATTGTCCTGTCGTTTACAGCCTGGCCCGACACCGATGTACATCGTGCCGACCCGGTATTCTACTACGATGTTATGGTTGACGTTACCGACAGGAATGGCGAAACCAGATCGGCCTCGCTGTCGGTGGTGGTCGGTTCAAAAGCCTTGCTGCTCAGCACCAATATTCCGGAACAGATCAATATTGATTCGATAGGAAGTTTCAGGCTTTTTGCAAAAAACCTGCAAAATCAGTCTGTTGAAGTGCCGGTTACGGTCAAAATAAGCCGGTTGTCGCCGCTGACAACCTTGCTCCGCGATCCTGTTCTGGCGCCGGTGGACCGCATGGTGATCGACAGCAGCCGGTTGGCCGCCCTGTTCCCGATGGATGATTTTTATAAGGTTTATGCACCGGAAAAGCGAAAGCGAGAGCTTGTTTCCGTTTCAAAACACATCACTACTGGCGGAAACGCTCCTTTGTTTGTGCCCGAATCCTCAGAATGGAGGCAGGGAACTTATCTGCTCGAACTGGAAGCTACAGATGAATTTGGTCAGCGTGTGCGTTTCGAAAGGTATTTCACCTTGTTTGAAACAAAGTCAAAAACTGTTCCTGATCTGATACCAACCTGGTTTCATGTCGACAGAACAGAAGCCCTTCCGGGACAGAATGTTGTGTTCCAAGTGGGTTCATCAGACAAAGATGTCAGGGCATTGGTGGAAGTATTTGCAAACAATCAACTTGTCGAAAGCGGCTGGCACAACCTCAACGCTTCCAGAAAGCATTTCAGTTTTGCTGTCACGGAAAATCATCGGGGGACGCTTCGCATTCAGGCGAACTTTGTCCGATTCAACCGAATTTACCAACACAGCGCTGTACTAAGGATTCCTTATACCAACAAAATGCTCGACATCAGTCTGGAAAGCAGGCGCGATAAATTGCTTCCGGGCGCAGCCGAAACATGGAAACTACGGGTGCAGGACAAAGATGGTAAGCCCGTGCTTGCCGAAATGCTTGCTTCGATGTATGATGCCTCCCTCGACCAGTTCAAACCTCATGCCTGGAACTTCAATCTGTTGCACTATCCCGAATCTGGCCATTCGTGGTTTTCCGACAATGGCTTTGCTGCCTTCAGCAGTCAACGGCTTGCAGGATATCATGGACTCAGGCACGATCCACCGAAGAATATCATGCCACCACAGCTAAATTGGTTTGGATTTCAGCCATATGGATATCATTGGCGCAGCAGTCGTGGAATTCCCCTGACCATGTCAAAAAGCAAGGATATGGTTAATGGTGAAACCATGCCGTCAATGGCTGGCGATACAGAAGAAATTGAAGGGTCTCCTATTTTTATGCTAACTGATGAAGCCCTTGGTGAATCAAAAGAAGAAACAAAACCGCATGGCCCGAAAACTATGGTGCGGCTCAACTTCAGCGAAACAGCCTTCTTTTATCCGCAACTCACCACTGATTCTATGGGAGGCTTGAGTATGTCGTTCACCCTGCCTGATGCGCTTACCCGCTGGAAGCTCATGTTGCTGGCCCACACCGGCGACCTGAAAACCGGCTTGTCAGAACACAGTTTTTCGGCTTCCAAACCGTTCATGATCGTGCCCAACACCCCACGATTTTATCGCGAAGGCGACACTGCCTGGGTTTCCGCCAGAGTGGTGAACACCGGTGATACCGAAGTTACGGGCATTGCACGGCTCGAATTGCGCGATGCACCCTCAGGAACATTGCTTCATTACCACACCGAAAAACAAAAGCCCATTCTGAAACTGGCTGCCGGCAAAAGTCAGGAAGTTTCGTGGAAACTGATTATCGGCGAATCTTCCTCGCTGATATCCATGCTGTTTACTGCCTCATCCAGCGAGTTTTCCGATGCTGAACAGCAGTATGTTCCGGTGTTGCGACGCACGGTGCTGGTCACTGAAACCCTTCCACTCAGGGTAGCGGCCGGTGCCAAAACGGAGGTGCAGTTTAAAAGTCTTTTTGAATCCAAAGGGCTCAGATCGCATCAGTTGGTGGTTGATTTCACCTCCAACCCGGCATGGTATGCCGTGCAGGCACTTCCTTTTCTGTCAGCTCCGGAGCACGAAAACGCTGATAACCTGTTCAATCGCTACTACGCCAACCGTCTGGCTGCCCACATTTCGGGCAGTATTCCGAGACTGATGGAAGTTGTAAACACATGGAAAGCATCACAACCTGATGCCTTGCTGTCGAATCTTGAGAAAAATCAGGAACTTAAGAGCATTCTTCTGGCCGAAACCCCCTGGCTGTTGGACGGACAAGATGAATCCATGCAGAAACGAAATATCAGCCTGCTGTTCGACCTCAACAGAATGCGTTATGAGGAGGAGCAAAGCTTCAATAAACTCGCAACCCTGCAACTGGTTAACGGAAGCTGGCCATGGTTCAAAGGAATGCCCGGCGACCGCTACATCACCCAGCAGATCGTGACCGGATTTGGCCGGCTGAAACATCTGGGACTGCTGCCCGGCGACAACCAGACACTGAGGAGCAGCATTGCCCGTGCCATCAGATATCTTGATGCTGAGATGCAGGAAGATTACGACAAGATGAACAAATGGAACACAGCCGGCACTTATGTGATCAGTCCGCTGCACCTGCAATACCTGTATGCACGCAGCTACTTTGCCGACATTCCTTTGAGCGGATCGCACAACGAAGCTTATGGCTTTTTCTTTGGAAAGCTTAAGCAGGGATGGTTGAAACTCAATCCAGGTCTGCAGGCTATGGCAGCCCTCACCCTGAACAGAGGCGGTGAGGCTGATGCGACAGCCGCAATCATGAAGTCGCTTCTGGAACGATCCATCAACCATCCCGAACTTGGCCGTTACTGGAAACAAAACCGTGGTTATTTCTGGCACGAATCTCCGGTCGGAAATCAGGCATTGCTTATTGAAGCCTTCGAAGCGCTGACAAAAGAGCGTGTTGCCGTGGATGAAATGCGCAGCTGGCTACTGGCACAGAAACAAACCCACCGTTGGCCTGGCTCGCAGGCTACAGCCGAGGCAGTGTATGCTTTGTTGCTCAGAGGTACCGACTGGATCGCCGCCTCAAAACCCGTCAACGTTAGTGTTGGAGGTGTCTCCCTTGATAATGCACAGGCAGAAGCGGGAACAGGTTACATCAGCCGTCGCTGGGACGGTGCAGAAGTGTCGCCCGCTTTGGCAAACATCAGCATGCACAACCCCAACCCTCATCCTGCCTGGGGAGGAGCCTACTGGCAGTATTTTGCGCCTATCGAACGCCTCAACGCCCACAGCACCTCACTCCGGCTGCGCAAAGAAGTGTTTCTCGAAAAACCCGGCCAAAGCGAAATGGTGCTTGTTCCGGCGGGCAGTCAGAAAATTGCAGCAGGCAGCAGGGTCAGGGTCAGGCTGTTCATCGAGACCGACCGCGACATAGAGTATGTGCACCTGAAAGATTACCGCGCCGCTGCCTTTGAACCGCTGAACGTGCTTTCAGGCTACAAAGTTCAGGGCTCGCTGGGCTATTACGAATCCACCCGGGACGCTTCCACCGACTTTTTTATATCCTATCTGGCCCGCGGGAAATATGTGTTTGAATATACACTTTTGGCTACGCAGAAGGGCAACTTCGCCAATGGCCATGCTACCATCCAATGCCTGTATGCACCCGAGTTTGCCGCCCACTCCGAAGGAGGAAGGGTGGTTGTGGGAAAGTAACAGACATAGCGTTTTTTATGCTGCTTACTGTTGAATAGTAAGAATCATGAATTCAAGTTGATCTGCAACCTGAATACTTCCTATTTTTGCAGCCCGGATAACACAGTTGTGCAACAAACACTGCCTGCTGTTGTTATAATAAAAATCAGTACATGAAAAGAACCACCATATACCTGCCTTTGCTGCTCGGTATTGCCCTTGCTGCGGGCTTTTATTTCGGAAACCATTTTTCGCAACCTGCCGGAAGCGACCGTTCCATCAGGCTGTTGCCACAATCCCCGGGTGGCAAACTCGACAACATCCTCCGATATATCGAACGTGATTATGTGGATACCGTTGATCCCCGCATGCTCGAAAACCATGCCATCAAAAGCATGCTCGAAGACCTCGACCCCCACAGCCAGTATATCACCGCTGAAGAATTTGATGAAGTGAACGACCCGCTGCTGGGCAGTTTCGAAGGCATTGGCATTTCGTTCAGGATCGAAAAGGATACCATCACCGTCATCAATCCGGTGAAAGGCGGGCCTTCGGAAAAAGTGGGCATTATGGCCGGCGACCGTATTGTGATAATTGACGATTCCCTTGTTGCAGGGGTAAGTATCACCAACCGCGATGCCATGCGCAAACTCAAAGGCAAAAGGGGAACTCAGGTATCCGTGGATGTGCACAGGCGTGGGGTAACCGGCCTGTCGAAATATGTCATCACCCGCGACATCATCCCAACCTACAGCCTCGATGTGGCCTATATGGCCGGCGAAAAAACCGGCTACATCCGGCTGAACAAGTTTTCGGCCACTACCCACGAGGAGTTTGTGAAAGCTTCTAAAAAGCTGAAATCCGAAGGCATGGAAAAACTGATCCTCGACCTCAGAGGCAATGCCGGCGGATACCTGAAAGCTGCCACCGACATTTCGGATGAGTTTCTCGGCGACGGCAAACTGATCGTTTATACTCAGGGCAAAAACCGTCCGCGCTCCTTTGCCTTCGCCAGCCGCAAAGGCTTGCTTGAACAGGAAGAGGTAGTGGTGCTGATTGACGAAGGATCGGCCAGCGCCAGCGAAATTGTGGCCGGTGCACTGCAGGACAACGACCGCGGAACCATCATCGGACGCAGGTCGTTTGGCAAAGGACTGGTGCAGGAACAAATGGCAATGAACGACGGATCGGCTTTAAGACTCACAGTGGCAAGGTATTACACGCCAACAGGCAGGTCCATCCAAAAGCCTTACGACAAGGATTTTATGAAATACCATCATGAGTCCATTGACCGTTATATGAACGGCGAAACCCAAAGTGCCGACAGTGTGCCGGTGGTGGACACCCTCAAATACACCACTCCGGGCGGGAAAACCGTTTTCGGAGGTGGGGGCATCATGCCCGATGTGTATGTGCCGCTGACACCCGACTCAAGTCTGGTTTACTTTAACAGACTGGCTAACATGGGGATGATTTTTCAGTTTGCCTTCGACTATTCGGATGCCAACAGGCAAATGCTCAACCGGTTCAAAAACTTCGATGATTTTGACACAAAGTTCAGGGTGAGCGAAAGCATGTTCAACGAACTGGTTGCTTATGCGCAATCAAAAGGCGTTGAACCCCACCGCGAAAGCCTCGTGAGCAGCCGCAGGCATATAAATACCCTGATGAAAGCCTATATTGCCCGCAATGTGTTTGACGATGCAGGTTTTTACCCGGTGTATCAGCGCATCGACCCCATGATGGACAAGGCCTTTGAAACACTCGGTGTTTCTGTGAAACCAAACAGAGAGTAACACCCAAGCACTGCCGGAATAATTTTTGTCAGCAGGAAATAATTACGCATGAACGGACAAAATCTTCATACCCATACCCTTTATTCAGACGGGAAAGCCAGCCTGCTGCACACGGTTGAAAGAGCCATGGCAACAGGACTGCACACACTGGGCATTTCGGACCACAGCCCGCTTCCGTTCACGAACACCTTTGCCCTCAAAGAACATGATGTGGAAAAGTATTGTACCGAAGTAAGGTCGCTGCAACAATTTTTTGCTGAAAAAATCAACCTCTGTCTTTCCCTCGAGATTGACTACATACCCGGAATGAGCACCGGATTTGCCGCATGGAAAAAGCGCTGCGGACTTGATTATGTGATTGGCTCCATTCACCTTGTAGGTTCGGATTACGAAGAGCAGCTCTGGTTTACCGACGGGCCGCTGCGCGAGACTTATGATGAGGGTCTGAAGCGTTTTTTTGGTGGCGATATACGCAGGGCTGTAGGCGCATTTTATGAGCAAACCAACCAAATGATCACAGTCGAAACTTTTGATGTGATCGGGCATTTCGACAAGATCAAAATGCACAACCAGAACCGCTATTTCACTGAAGATGAGTTGTGGTACAGGCAGTTGGTGCGCGAAACCATTGATTTGATCGCTTCGAAGAAATTGATCGTAGAACTCAACACCAGAGGCATGTATAAAGGACGGAGTGATTCTTTTTTCCCCTCAGATTGGATCCTCAGGGAACTTCGTGAACGCGGGGTTCCTGTGATCATCAGCTCTGATGCACACCATCCTGATGAATTGAACATGCTGTTTGCTGAAGCTGCAACAGCTCTGAAAGCTTCCGGATTTAAAGAAACTTTGCATTTCACCGGAAAAGGCTGGAAAGAAGTTGCTCTGGATTAGAAGAAATGCACTGAACAGCTGCATTAGCTTTTCATTATATTAATCAGCGTTTTAGCTGTTGCACAAAGTTCCACAGAGTTTTGAGTGGACATTCATTCTTGCCACTAAGGCACAAAGGCACTAAGCAGCACTAAGCATTGATTAACTGAGATATAGCTTTTGTGATTCTTGGTGTCTTTGTGGCAATTAGTGCATGATTAATGTCATAAAGTTTCTCAAAGAACCACAGAGAGCCACAGAGTTTTGAGTGGACTTTCATTCTTGCCACTAAGGCGCGAAGACACTAAGTTGCACAAAGTGTTAATATACTGGAATATAGCCTTAGTGATTCTTGGTGCCCTGGTGTCTTTGTGGCACAGCTCCGGATAATGCACAATTATAGCAACAGGATTTTCTATTTGTTGTTGAATGCGGTCATGGTTCGTTCAATTCCGGCAACCACAAAACTAAGCACCATATTGACTGCCACATCCACCCGGGGAAGGATGATTTCGGTTTCGCTGCGGCTCCATTCCCCCAGCACATAATCAACCTGACGGCCTCGTGGAAAATCATCACCAATACCAAACCTCAGGCGCGAAAACTCGTTTGTTCCCAGCGTTTGAATGATATGCTCCAGGCCATTGTGTCCTGCATCGCCTCCTTTTTTCTTCATCCGGAGTTGTCCGGTTGGCAAGGCAATATCGTCCACCAATACCAAGAGATTTTCCATGGGTATGTTTTCCTCCCTGAGCCAGTATTGCAACGCCTTTCCACTCAGGTTCATATAGGTGGTTGGCTTAATGGTGATGACTTGTTTGCCACGGTGTTTCAGTGCCGCAACCTGTGCGTATCGTTCGGTCGTAAACCTTCCTTCCAGCTTTTGACAGAGCGCATCAGCGATGATAAACCCTATGTTGTGCCTGGTGTTGGCATATTCGGGGCCAATGTTTCCAAGTCCTACGATCAGGTATTTCACTTCACAGATTTTTGCAAATGTACTTCATTCCTGCTTTTGGATGTATTCATCCTTGTCTGGATAATCTTGATGCATCGGGACTTATTTAATGCAATAAAAAAGCAGGGTTGTTCGCCCTGCTTTTGTATGAGTAAGATTTCACGAGTTCGTGCTATTCGCCTGCAACAACCCCACGGGCAGTTTTCACTTCTGCGATAACGGCAGTGGAAAGGTCGAGGAAGCGCAGGTTGTCAAATGCAAGGTCTTTAATCTTGATCGACTGGCCAACATCCAGGTTTGATATGCTTACGTTAAGATAATCCGGCAGATCCTTGATGAGTCCCTTAATCTTCAGTTTGTTGAGTTTCTGCGTCAGTTTTCCTCCCCTGATCACACCGGGTGAAGTTCCTGTGAGTTTAACCGGGATGGAAACAACAATGGGTTTCTCGGGGCTTACTTCATAAAAGTCGGCATGCAAGACTTCGTCGCTCACCGGATGATACTGAATATCTTTCAGAATAGTCAGATAATTTTTCCCATCGATATTGATGTCGATGACAAATGTTTCGGGGGTGAAGATGATGGGTTTGAAGCTGGTGGCATCGGTGCTGAAATGTACCTGATCCTTACCGCCGTAAATCACACAAGGCACCTTGCCTTCGTAACGCTGGGTTTTAGCATCTTTTTTCCCTACGTGCGCCCGCAGCGCACCGCTCAATGATACTGTTTTCATGATTAAATTGAATTAATGAATTATTTGGTGGAGAATTTGAACAATGAACTGATCGATTCGTAGTTTTCAACCCTTCGGATTACTTCTGCGAACAGGTCAGCCGTTGACAATACTTTTATTTTTGAACTTTGTTGCCTCAGGGGAATGGTATCGGTTACCACCACTTCGGTAAATACAGAACGTTCGATTCTGTCGTATGCGGCCCCGGAGAAGATGGGGTGTGTACAGAAAGCCCTGACGCTGTTTGCTCCGTTATCCATGATTAGTTCGGCTGCCTTGGTTATTGAGCCGGCAGTATCTATGATATCGTCGATCAGGACAACATCCCTGCCTTTTACATCTCCGATAAGTGCCATTTCTTCCACTACATTGGGCTTGGCTCTTTGCTTATAGCAGATGACAAATCCGGTGTCGAGCATCTTAGCATACGAAGCCGCCCTGCGCGTGCCGCCTGTGTCGGGCGATGCCATGGTAAGGTTTTTGAGATTCAGACTCTGGATATAGGGCAGGAAAATGTTCGAGGCATATACATGATCGACCGGAACATCAAAGAATCCCTGAATCTGGTCGGCATGAAGGTCAATAGTGATGATGCGCTGAATCCCGGAAGCGATCATCAGATTGGCGATCAGCTTGGCGGCAATCGTAACTCTGGGTTTATCCTTTCGGTCCTGCCGCGCAAACCCGAAATAGGGAATCACGGCGGTTATCTTTCTGGCCGAGGCCCGGCGTGCTGCGTCAGCAAGCATCATCAGCTCAAACAGGTTGTCGGTGGGGGGGAAAGTGGACTGAATCAAAAAAACATCCCTTCCACGAATATTTTCTTCGTATGAGGGCTGAAACTCACCATCTGAGAAGTCCGTTACCACTGCTTTACCCAAGGTGGTGCCGTAGCTCTCGGCAATCTTCAGTGCAAGGTATTCAGTGGCCCTTCCGGAGAAAATGCTTACAATGGGTTCAGGCATAACTGTTTGGGCTTGTTTTTTATTCGGCTGCAAAAGTAAGAACTTAATCCTGATTGTGAAATAAATATTTTACAAAAACTTAAAATTGGTCACTAATGGGAGTGAAAAGAAGATTGTGTAACAATTTTGTCGGGCAAACAATTTTGTTAACTTTGCAGCCCATTTGTTCTTTAGATGGCTTGCCCGGATGGCGGAATTGGTAGACGCGCTGGTCTCAAAAACCAGTGAGGTAACACTCGTGCCGGTTCGATCCCGGCTCCGGGTACAAGAAGGGTGCTCCCAGAGCACTCTTTTTTTATATTTTTCCGAAATGATTTGGGTTTATGTACTTTAGAGTCAAACAGCAGATCGTACCTATGTCGGTCTGACGAGTAATGTCAATCGCAGGTTGGTTTAATAAAACAATACAGTCAGACCTGGTTTACCGGCTTTTAATTGGTCAATCTCTTTTTGTCTGATACGGGTTTTATAACATTTAATGTGCTTAATGGAAGGCAGTTGCTCCACAGGACTCAGAGTTCTCAAACGGGTATTGTATACCGAAAGTTCTTCTAAATCCCTCAGTCCAATTATTGCCTTGAGATTCCTGATCTGAGTTCCTGCCACATTGAGTATCCTCAGATTTGATAGTTCTGAGATAGCAGACAGGTCAGTTACCGGATTGTTTTCCATGTTCAGTTCTTCGAGTCTGGTAAGTGATGCAAGCGGCCCTATCTGGCTGATAGGATGGCCGGGAAACTCAAGTCTGCGAAGGTTTTTAAGAGAAGATAGTGCATCGAGCTGCCCCACCATTGTGTTGCGCAATACAAGCGTCTCGAGCAGTACCAATGGCTGCAAAGGTGTAAGGTCATCAAAAGCCATATTATCCGCGATCTGTAACTCGCGCAGGTCGGCAACTCCTTGCAGCTGAAGGTCTGAGGGCTGATCCTGAATGCCAGTTCTGTCCCTGAAAAGTTGTTGCCAGTGTTCCGGGAGACCTTGCCACCATTGTCGTAATGTTTCGGTCTGATACAGCACCACAGTTTCCGGTTGTTTTGTTTTGAATTGTATCAGTTCGGATGTGTTTATTCTGCTTCCGTCAGCCTTCACAAGTTTCAGTCGGGTCATGGCATCAAGTGCCCCAAGCTTTTCTACGCGGGTGTTTTCAATATTAAGAGTTTCGAGCCCAAGTATATTCTGTAAGGGACTGATGTTGCTGATGCGTGTGTTTGAGAGGTCAATTTCCTGGAGCTCACTTAAGTTGATCAATGGGCTGATGTCGTCAATTTCGGTGCTGGCTAGTGACAAGTAGTTGAGGTTTGTGAGTTTACTCAATGGCTGAATGTTTTGAAGATAGCTGTTGCCACGGAGGTCAAGCCGGGTCAGGTTAACGATCTGATGCAGTCCCTCAGGTCCCGGATTGGATGTGATCCCCGTGTTTTCGGCCAATATGGCGCGCCAGTAGATGGGCAACGAAGTCCACCATGCTGAAAGCTCTTCAGTTTCGTAAATAATCAATGTACCAGGTTTGCTGCGCATGAAAGCCAGGGCGTCGCTGCTGCTGACCCGTGTTTTGTCGCAATATACCTTTTTGAGTTGCCCAAGTCCGCTCAATGGACTAAGGTCATTTACTTCAGTATTGCTGAATTGAACAATAGATAATGATGTCAGATTGCGCAAAGCTTCAATACTTTTTAATCGTGTATTGTCCATACTCAGCATTTGCAAACTTATAAGCCCGCTTATCACATCGATATTACTTATCTCTGTATTGCTGATATCCAGTAACCTGAGGCTTTTCATCCCTTCAAGCGGCGACAGTTCTTCAACCAGGGTATTGTTGACACGAAGGGCAAGCAGGGTTTTCATGCCACTAATGGGTTCAAGCGATTTTATGGGTGTGTTGAAACAATAGAGTTTTTCAAGTTGTCGGAAACCCGCTATTGCATCCAGACGGTCCACATCAGTATCAAAACAATATATTTCCCTGATATGCACAGAATACATTATTGGATCGAGCTTGTTTACACGGGTGCCCGAAAGGTATATTGCTTCAAGTTTATTCAAATTACGCAGTGGCGAAATGTCGTTGACCGGTGTATTGGAAAAGTCAATCAGTCTGAGTTCATGCAGCATCGACAATGGTTCAATGTCAGTGAACTGCTGTTTGTAGGAAATGTTTATTTCTGTGATTTTGGTTATATCGCTGATTGCACGATACACAGGCGCTAAATCGGTTTTTATGGTGTCGGGCATCATCAACGTACGGGTGTCGCTGATGAAAAAAGTGGTGTCGGGTCGCCTACCGAACAGCAAATGATTCATGCTTTGTGGAAGAGTGTCGGTACCCATTACAAAATATTGATCATTACGGGTTACTTTTTTCCATCGTCTGACAACAATACCATCGTAAACAATACTTTCGATGCGGTTCAATGGCAGTGTGTCATAAACAATTACATCCTGTCCCAAAAAATCTTTCCACACCTTGGGCATATTGCTCCACCACAATCTGTATTCTTCTTTCTGATTGAGCTTGGTGGTATAAAAACTTACAATCTTCAGGTCTTTTTTATAAGGATCCAAATTAATCTCTACAAATCGAGGCCGTGAAGCACTGACCGAATCTCCCGAAACAGTTGTGCCCGTTAGATTACGCATGAGCGAAACCCTGAAATATACTTCTCCCGAATCATTTACAAGCTGGTCAACCTGTTGTATGTCGAAAGTAAACTGCACGTTTCTGAAAAAGAAATCCACGTCCTTAAGATAGGCCTGCACATCTTTGTTAAGTGGGGTTTCACGCCCTTCATCAAGATCGTCCTCCACCTGAACTTTGTCATCTCTGAAGATCTTGGAATAGCTTTCGTTAATGATGATTTCTTTTTCCTTAACTGTCGACGCCGGATCGCCCAGAAAGTTAAGTGTTCCCTCAAGGTATTGCACCAGCATGGACGCTTGCCTGCGGTAGTCATCTAATTCGGTCTGACTGAGTGAAGTGTTTTGTGCCCGGCCGGCAACACCAAGAAAAATAATAAAAACAAGAAGAATCAGTGTTGGTCTAAACGTAACCATGGTTCATATAATTTAATAAAGGCAGGTTTTTCTTTATCGGTCATATATACAAGGTTGGTGATGAGCCATCCCGTATTTGTCCCCTTACGGTTCAGGTATGATACTTCAAAATACCAGTCCCTTATCTGAAAGATATGGAATTTCAGATGGTCAACAGACTTGAATTTCATACGCCCCGCTTTTATTTCGGCAAAGAACAAGGTCAGGTAATCGGGTTGAAATTCCTTAGAGGCATAAAAATCAATCACCTGTGCATGGTTGAAAGCCTTGTAAATATTCATGAAATCGAGCTCGTGACTCATCGGGTGCAGGAAATGTTTTTCTCTTTCGGCAAGTTCTCCTTTGGGAAACAATTTGTTGAATTCAGGATAATAAACGTTTGTGAGCACCCATTTTGATCCAAGGTTTTCTTTTTCAATCATCAGGAATAAAATGATGTTCACTTCTCTGCCCTGATGCAGAAAGGTCGTTGCAACCTCAGAGTACCAACGTCCGCCAAGAAACTCAAGGTAGTTGCCTTTTCCTTTACCAACCAGATCTTCAACAAAAAAGTCTTTTAGTGTGCCAGAAGTGCGCTTGTTTTCGTTGTCAAACAGCAAAGGCAGAATGATTCTCCTTTTATCAGGATTGCGAAATTCGGGGTTATGCGGGTGGTATTTTTTTCCAAACTGGTCTTCTTCGTTATTAAACCTGCTGAAAAACTGGCTCACCTGTTTGGTCATGGCATACAACTCGGTTTCATCAAGCTCGAAAGCCCCAAGGCTGCGTTGCGGATATCCTCTGGCAGCAAGGCATAGCATGGCAACCAGCAGCAATATGGTAGTGATGGTTGGTGCGTGTGCAATTTTATTTTTCATGCCTGTTTATCAGTAGTTTGCTCAAAATAAGTTTGAAATTTATAGCGCAAAATTAGACTTTTTAAGGGCCTTTTATGGATTGGTTTGCGGGTTAATAAGAATCAAACAAAAAAAGAGGCTGAATCAAAGAAAAGAAAACAGCCTCCTTTAGTCTTCATGATGAATGCTTAGCTTGAGGTTTCTTTCACCCTTATATCGCCCAGCAACACATCCCAGAATCCGATCATACGCCCGCCTATCTGTGTTTCCTTGCGTTTCACATACACTGTGATGTCTTTCTTGGTGGTATCCTGATAAACCAAACCACCTTCCTGATCATATCCGCTGAAGCGTTGGAAGATCGTAATTACGCCCACATAGGTGCCATCGGGCTGACGTTGCAGATCGCTCACATATTCAATCTTGTACCATTCAATTTCAACCCTGTCGTAATTGAGACGCATCAGTCTTTCAAAATAGGTGCGCACCTTGTAATAAAATATATCCGTGCGTGCCAGTGACGATACCCCGATCTCTGCACCTGCCATGAACAGTTCTTCGGCCCTGTCGATAACGCGGTTGGCTTCGCTCCAGGGAGTGTTTTTGTTGCCAATGATGCTCACGTATTTACTCAGGTCACGCACTTTTTCGAGGGCAAGACTGTCAATGGCCTGTTTGCGCTCGGGGCTGAGCTCATCCTGAGCCTTGACAGAAGTTGTCAGTGCCAGGGCAGCAATGATAATGATGATGATATGTTTCATGTTTATAAGTGTTTACCTTTTAATGAGTTCGAGTTCTGTGATTTTTCCGTTGCTGTCATATTTAACCTGTTCGATTCGGTTGTTAAAATTCTTCTGGTCTTTGAGATAATCAAGATACTTGCGAATGGTTGTAGGACGGTCATAGTCGTTGAAACCACCTGCCTGACTGATGATGATCAACACAGGCACATCGGGTGTGGCAAATAACTGCAGGGTTTGACTTATTCTGTCGTTGGCTGTGGCAAAGTCGGGCGATGAGGCAACTGACCTGAGCATTCCTTCGAGATTGCCGTATTTGGAGGTTTCCGCTTTCAAACGGGCTTCCTCTTCTGCTCTAAGCCGTTCCTCCTCAGCCTTGCGTTCTGCTTCGGCCCTTTCACGAGCCAGCTTGTCTTCAACCCTGTCGATAAGTTCAAGTACTTCACTGTCGTCCAGATTCCAGTTTTTAATGGTTTTGACCCGCTGTTCCTTTTCTTTGAGCGTCCAGGTTGTTTCGTCGTTAAGTATTGCGTTGAGGTCTTTTTTGGCCTGATCAACTCTGGCTGCATATTCGGCTGCAGCTTTCTCCCGGGCCAGTTTTTTCTTGCTTTTGCAGCCTGTACTTCCTCCCAGCGTTACAGCTGCAACCAACAGAATGAGAAACATGCTTCTGAAGGTTTGTGTTACGAGATGTTTGTCCATAATACGTATGTTTGTTTAAATGATTATAAACTAATAACTTTGAAACGGCAAAATTAGGGAAATTATTTCCCGTGCCGTCATTTTTTCACCAATTTTGATGCATGATCAGGCACTACAACATTCCAATTTTTATGCCAGAACTGGCGTGTCCGTTCCAATGTGTGTTTTGCGACCAGCATCGGATCTCCGGAATGGAAGATGTGCCTGAAGAACATAAGGTTATACATTTAATAGAGAGGAATCTAAGCACTTTTCCTGATGGCCCCAAAACAGTTGAAATTGCTTTTTTTGGTGGTAATTTCACCGGTCTCCCGGGCAATTTGCAGCTGATTTACCTTGAGATTGCGCAAAAATTTCTGATCAAAGGCTTAGTTCAGGGTATCAGAATAAGTACCCGCCCCGACTATATTGACTTAGAAAAACTGCAACTTTTAAGGAACTATGGCGTTACCACCATTGAGCTTGGGGCTCAGTCACTTGATGCTGAAGTGTTGCGGATGAGCGGACGCGGTCATGGTCCGGAAGCTGTTGAAAGGGCTTCGAAGTTGATTCTTCAATATGGATTCAGGTTGGGCTTGCAAATGATGATCGGATTGCCTCATGATACTTTTGAAAAATCTTATGAAACGGCCAAACGGATCATTGAACTTGGAGCACACGAAACCCGTATATATCCTTGTTTGGTGATCAAAGGAACTGCGTTGGAACAGATGTATTTAAGAGGCGATTACAGAGTACTTACACTGGAGCAGGCAGTTGACTGGTCGCTTCGGCTCTGGCAATTGTTCGCAGAAGCAGGAGTTAAGGTTATCAGGCTGGGTCTGCATCCTTCTGAGGGTCTCAACGGCGATGACCTCGTCGCCGGGCCATATCATCCTTCGTTCAAGGAATTAGTGATGACCGCCCTTTGGCGTGATATGTTTGAAAAGCACTCTGTGTGGCCAAAAAGTGATTCAGTGATCATTGAAGTACCTGCAAACGAACTGGGTGTTGCTGTCGGTCATAAAGCATCAAACCGTAACTGGCTCAAAAAAAGTTATCGCGAAGTTGTCTTCAGGGGCAAATACGGTCAAGAACCCCAATCCTTTCTCATAAAACCAAACAACTGATGTTGATCATTGCATCTTCAGATATGCCCCCTGATGCCTGTAAACGTTTGCAACGTGAAGGTGAAGTACTTTGGTTAAACCCACAACCGCAGGTGTATGATTCTATTGCCACTCATCCTGACATTTTCTTTTGCCAGGCAGGTAATTTGCTGGTGGCTTCGCCCGGCATTCCACCCGATTGGAAACAACAACTGGCCTTAAATAATATTCCGGTTGTTTATGGTAGAGAAAACCCATCTGAGGTTTACCCCGGAACGGCCCGTTACAATGCTGTGGTTACAAGCAATATGCTCATCCATAACAAAATTGCTACCGATCCGGTGATTGTTAATGGTACTTTGGGCCTGATTAACATAAATGTTTCTCAGGGATATACTCGATGCAACCTGCTTGCCATGAACAATGACCATTTTATCAGCTCTGACAAGGGAATAAGTGATGCTCTGATTCGCACAGGGGCAACGGTTCTCACTGTAAATCCGAAGGGTATCCTTCTCAAAGGCCAAAAGCATGGGTTTTTCGGCGGAGCATGCGGAATCAGAGACAATGAGTTGTTTGTGTGTGGCAACCTCGACTATTATTCCGATGGAGTTCGTGTGAAGGATTTTGCCGGTTCCTGTGGTTATTCTGTTACCGAATTGTATGATGGTTTGCTTACAGATGTTGGAGGTATTCTTTTTGTGAAAGATTTGGTTCGTTAATTATCTCAATGATCGCAGCCGCAACATACACACTTTACGATTTTGTTTAATTTCGCGCCTCAATCAGAAATCATAATAATTATGTTCAGGACACATACATGTGGTGAATTACGAAGCTCTCATTGCGGAAATACAGTAACCCTCAGCGGATGGGTGCAGCGCGTGCGCGACAAGGGAACGCTTATCTGGATTGATCTTCGCGACCGCTATGGCATCACCCAGTTATTCCTCGAAGAGGGCAAAACCGAACCCGCCCTGATCGACCTGGCCCGAAGCCTGGGTCGCGAATTTGTGATTAGTGCAACGGGTATGGTTACCGAACGCGAATCAAAAAACCCAAATATTCCAACAGGTGAGATCGAGCTCAGGGTCACAGCCATGAAACTGCTCAATGCCTCCAAATTGCCTCCTTTCACCATCGAAGACAAATCCGACGGAGGTGACGAACTGCGCATGAAATACCGCTACCTCGACCTCAGAAGAAACCCCTTGAAACATAACCTCGAACTGAGGCACCGTCTGGCACTGGAAACGCGAAAATACCTCGATGATCAGAAATTTTATGAAATCGAAACACCATACCTGATTAAATCAACACCCGAAGGTGCACGCGATTTTGTGGTTCCTTCACGCATGAATCCCGGTGAGTTTTATGCACTTCCGCAATCACCGCAAACCTTCAAGCAGATTCTGATGGTTGCCGGCTACGACCGATATTTTCAGATCGTACGCTGTTTCCGCGATGAAGACCTCAGGGCCGACCGTCAGCCCGAGTTTACACAAATCGACTGCGAAATGGCTTTCGTAGAGCAGGAAGATGTTCTGAATACGTTTGAAGGTCTGGCCCGTTTCCTTTTCAAACAGGTTAAAGGAATTGAGGTTGGTTCCTTCGGGCGGATGGATTATGCAACTGCAATGAAACGGTATGGCTCCGATAAACCCGACATCAGGTTCGGTATGGAATTCGTCGAAATCAACGAGCAAGCCAAAGGCAAAGGATTTGGTGTTTTTGATGAAGCTGAACTGGTGGTGGGGATCAATGCACAAGGATGCAGTGAGTTTACCCGCAAGCAGTTGGATGCACTTACAGATTTTGTAAAGAAACCTCAAATTGGAGCCAAAGGACTGGTTTATGTTAGATATAACACTGATGGAAGCCTGAAATCATCAGTTGATAAGTTTTATAATGAGCATCAATTAAAAGAAATAGCAGAATGCTTTGGCGCACAGCCCGGTGACCTCATGCTCATCCTTAGTGGAAACACTGACTTAGTACGCAAGCAACTCTGCGAACTGCGCCTTGAACTGGGAAACCAGCTCGGAATGCGCGATCCTCAGGTTTTCAAGCCACTTTGGGTCACCGATTTCCCTTTACTCGAATGGAACGAAGATGCCGGACGTTATTTCGCCATGCATCATCCGTTCACTTCACCCAAAATTGAAGATGTGCATTTGCTTGACTCTGATCCGGGAAAGGTAAGGGCCAATGCTTATGATATGGTTATCAATGGAGTAGAAGTTGGTGGAGGTTCCATAAGGATACACGATCGCGGACTGCAGAAAAGAATGTTCAGCCTGCTTGGTTTCAGTGATGAAGAAGCGCAAAACCAGTTTGGTTTCCTGCTCACCGCCTTCGAATATGGTGCACCTCCGCATGGAGGGATTGCCCTTGGTTTCGACAGACTCACAGCATTGATTGCCGGATATGATTCCATACGCGACTTCATCGCATTCCCTAAGAACAATTCGGGACGCGACACCATGATCGACTCACCTTCGGAAATTGCACAGCATCAGCTGGACGAACTGTTTCTGAAGGTAACTGCCCAAAAAACAGGTCAATAGTTTTTTAAAGACTGTTTTTAGCTGCTTACTGGAGCCTCAGGAATGATGATCCAGCAAACAATATAGGCAAGCAAACCGGCGCCTCCCATTAGGGTAAACACCACCCATAATACCCTTACCAATACCGGATCAATGTTGAAGTATTCGGCCAGGCCGGTGCAAACCCCACCGAGTATTTTGTTGAAACGTGCTCTGAAGAGTCTTTTTGGTTCTGACATGTTATATAAATTATTGGTTATTGCGATACGCTTTCATTAGCTGTTCCGATAATCAGGATACCTGCGATAATTTCTGTTAAGTTGTCGCGGTCAAGGGACTCCAACTCCTTCTTCAGCCTTCTGCGCTTTTCCGCTACACTTAGATCCGATTCAAGTAATGCTTGTATGCCCTTCACCTGGCTTCCTTTCATCTCGTCAAAAATCAAAGACAATATCCGGCTGGCAAGGGTCGCATTTCCGTCATTATTTTCTTTACCGGGTATGCCGAACGATTCGAGCTCTGCTATTGCCAACTCCAAGACAGCCCTTCCTGTTTTTTTAAATCCTGCTTCATAAGATTCATTTCCCGTTGCATCGCGTAAGGACCATGAATTGAATTCGTATTCAAAACTGTTGATTTCACGGGCTTTCGGGTCTTGTTCCCCGAAAATTCGCTGGAGCAGCAAATAGGTCTGCTTTTTCCATATTCTGAGGTCAAAATCCCGGGCATCAAGCAGTAAAGCTTGCTTGCGCAGTAGTTCGATTGCCTGTTCGGTCATGTTTTCCATGGAATGAGTTATTGGTGTAAAGATACACATTCAACTCACAAAAAACGTCAGATAATCGTAATTTAGCCGAATAAATTATATCGTTGTGATCCCTCCTTACACTGTCGCCAGTATTCTCGAAGCCTCACGCATTGAAGAGGTTGTGAGCGACTTTGTGAATCTGAAACGCAGGGGCAGCAACCTGATTGGTCTTTGTCCGTTTCATCAGGAGAAAACACCTTCGTTTACTGTATCACCATCCAAAGGGATTTTCAAATGCTTTGGTTGTGGCAAAGCGGGCGATTCGGCCCGCTTCATTATGGAGCACGAGCACTATTCCTATCCCGAAGCACTTCGCTATCTGGCGGCAAAATATCAGATAGAAATCGAAGAGCGCGAACAAAGCCCCGAAGAACTTCAGGAGCAGAATGAGCGGGAGCGATTGTTTAACCTGAATTCGTTTGCGCGAGATTATTTCAGTAATTCTCTGTTCGAAACACAGGAGGGAAAAACTATCGGACTGGGTTATCTCAAGGAACGCGATTTCCGCGAAACGGTTGTCCGTAAGTTTCAGCTTGGTTTCAACCCCGACCACAAAGACGCTTTCAGCAATCACGCACGAAACCAGGGTTATTCTGCCGAAGCTCTCCTTAAAACAGGATTGTCGGTGGGCAGCGAAGATAAACTATATGACCGTTTTCAGGGAAGAGTAATTTTTCCCATTCATAACCTAACGGGAAAAGTTATAGGCTTCGGAGGAAGAATCCTCGTCTCTGACAAGACAAAAGCAAAATATCTGAATTCACCGGAGTCGGATATCTACAACAAAAGCAAATCGCTTTACGGCCTTTATTTCGCCAAAACCGCTATCAGCCGCCTTGATCAATGCCTGCTTGTGGAAGGTTACACCGATGTGATCTCGATGCATCAGGCAGGTATCGAAAATGTGGTCGCCAGTTCGGGTACTTCACTCACTACCGAGCAGATCAGGCTGATCAGACGCTATACAAACAACATAACCATTCTATACGATGGCGATAAGGCCGGTGTAAATGCTTCTCTCAGGGGCATCGACATGATCCTTGAGGAAGGGATGAATGTCCGCGTACTTTTGTTTCCCGAAGGGGACGACCCCGACTCATTCGTCAGAAAGCACCGTAGTTCTGAAGTTGAAGAGTTTATCCGTAAGGAATCAAAAGATTTCATTAGTTTTAAAACAGGCTTATTGCTCGAGGAAGCCGCCGGTGATCCCATCCGCAAGGCAGGTCTGATCAGGGAGATCGTCACTACCATTTCGCTGATTCCCGACCCCATATACCGTACGGTGTATGTGAAAGAGTGCAGCCGTATGCTCGAAGTGGCTGAGGCAACCCTGATGAACGAACTTAACAAACTGCTGCGCAGCAGGTTTCGCAAACAACTTAGTCCTGAAACACCTGTTTTGCCGCAGTCACAGCCTGACCTGCAACTGCAGGAAGTTGCTCCCGAGCAGGAAATCCCGACACTACATCAGGAACGCGAGCTGATCAGGCTGATGCTTATGTTTGGTAATCATGAGGTTATGGTTCCTACGGTGGATGAAGACGGCTTCCCGGCCATCTATCGCCTACCCTTGGCCCATTATATTCTGGATGACCTCAGAAACGATCAGCTCACCTTTATGCATCCTACCAATGTTAAAATATTGGAAATCTATATCGAAGGTCACGATGAAGGTGTCGTTCCGCATGAACAGCATTTTGTCTCCAATCCCGAACCGGATGTGGCGTTGTTGTGCATCGATCTGATAACTGAGCGTTATCAGCTAAGTCAGAACTGGGAAAAACACAAGATTTTTGTCAAAACTGCCACCGACGACCTGAAGCTTCTGGCCGATTCGGCTCTGATTCATTTTAAAAGAAAAATGGTGGACAGTAGCATGGCTGATTTGTTTCAGCAACTAAAAGAGGCGGTGGACCCGAATGATCAGCTGATAATACAAAAAAAGATCAAGGGGTTGAAAGTGATAGACATGAAACTCAGCCAAAAACCCGGTATCGTCATATCTAAGTAGATTTTGCTTGAGGGTTTTAAGGCTCAAGTCCTTTGGGCTATGGTTCACAAATAAGAATATCAATTGGGCACAAAAACAAACCGGGAATCTATTCTGTCGAATGGATTCCCGGCTCACATGCTGCCGTGCCGTAGCGCTGCAACCTGTGTCAGGTTAAGTTCAGGCTGACTTTCAGGCATCTTCCGTAGAAGGTTTCTTACTCATCCGGTACTTCACCTCGGCATGGTTTCGCAACTTCTGCCTTCGAAGCTCCAGGCTGTTTCTGATGCTCCTCATTCCGGCGCCATCACCTTGCGGCTGCCACCGTCTGATTCGGAAACACATCAACGAACGCTTTTGCAAGTGCCCTTTTTGCGTTTCTTCATCCAGCCTGCCTTATCGTCACCTGCTGAAACAAAAGTAAGCAAAACTGCACCCCTTTGTCAAGAAAAAAGGCCACTTTTGTATACACACGGTATCAACACAGGTTATGAACAATTGTTGATAAAGCAGATTTATTTCTTTCTCACCAACATCAACCCATCACGCAGCGGAAGCAAAACCTGTTCCACACGATCGTCTGTGGCAACTATAGTATTGAATTTTCTGATGGATTCTGTTTCCACATCAGCACAACTGCGATCAAGTACTTTCAGGCTCCACAAAACATTGTCGGCCAACAGAAACCCGCCAGGGCGAATTTTGTCGATTATCTTTTCATAATACAATGAATAGTTCTCCTTGTCGGCATCCAGAAATACAAGGTCGAAAGTATCCTTTAAACCGATGATAATCTCTGATGCATTGCCATGAATTACCTGTATTTTCTGCTCCAGTCCGGCTTCCTGAAAGAGTTGGGTTAACGGCTCGATAAGTTCGGCATTCTGTTCAATAGTGATCAGGCAGCCGCCTGCTTTAAGCCCTCTCGCAAGCGAAACGGCACCATAACCTGTGAAAGTGCCTATTTCTAGAATCTTGTCGGGCCTGATCATCAGACTTATCATTTCGAGAAACTTACCCAAAACATGACCCGAGATCATGCGCGGATAAAGGGTAGTAAGGTAAGTGCGCCTTTCCAACTCACGCAACAAAGGTGTGGCTGGCGTTGTATGTGCACTAATGTAGTGCTCAAGTTCAGGGGAGATCATTGAAACTCGCTGTAAAAACCTGTTTGTACGTCTTGAAGATTCTCAGGAACAACAATCCTGATATTTTTTGTCTCAAAGGGTATTTCTTTCCGGTTTATTTCCAGCAAACCCGGGTAAAGCACAATGAAACCGATTTCATCCTTGCCGACACTTTCAAAATACATGTCGATCAAAGTCTTTCCGTTAGGCGCGGTGTTGCTGAAAAACAGGGGCTGCTCGGCATAAAGAAACATTCCTTGTCTGTCGCGGAGTGCCACATGCATCCAGCAATGGTTAAGCTGCTCTGATGTATTGTTTTGCAGTTCAAACACAATCCGGGTGCTTTGCATATATTGACTGAAATTCTTAATCGACAGGGTGTAAGGACTGTCAAGCGGGCGATATTCAGTTTCGATTGTCGGCTGAAAGTACCAGGTTGTGTCCGCGGTTGAATCGGATTGCGCTTTGGAAACAGGCAAAACCTGAGCCTGAAGTGTATTCAGCATATGTGCGGACAAAGTGAAACAAATCAACAGTAGGAGATTTCTCATGCGCCAAAAATATAACTTGTTGCATTACCTCGATTTGTTTAATTGTTTTTTTCTGAGGCAAAGGTCAGGCTGCATAAACGTGAAGGGTCAAAAACAACGGCAGCAGCTTCCTGCAGATCATCGGGGCTGATGCGGTTGATTTTTTCAATGAGCAGAGCCATATCATCAACTGTTTCTGAGGTCAGGTGGGCGCGGGCAATGGCAAGGGCTTCCGACATGCCTGATTCAAAACTGATGGCAAGCTGTCCGGTAAGCTGTTTTTTGGCTTTTTCCAACTGGATACCGCTCAGGGGTTGACGGATGAGTTTCATTAACTCTTTCATGGTCAAGTCCCGGGTTTTGTTGAGCGAGCGGGGGTCGGTGCCGAAATAAACCACAAAAATGCCGGTGTCTGAATATGATGTATAATGGGATTCGATCGAATAGCAAAAGCCGAACTTCTCACGAATATTGAGGTTCAGTTTCGAATTCAATCCGGGTCCTCCAAGAATATTGTTGAGCAGAATCATGGCATGCCTGAGCGGGTGTTTCTGATGAAATGCTGTGTTTCCTATGGTGCAGTGACTTAGGTAACCTTTTTTTAAAACATGTTCATGAAGCGGTTTGTATGCATGAAAGCTTGCTCTTATGGCAGTCTTTTTTGTGCTTTTGATCTTTCCGAAGAAACTCTCGGCCGAAGTAATGAATTTTTTGAAGCTTACAGGTCCTACAAGACTGATCACCATTTCGGATGTGCTGTAGTTCCGGCTGATGAACCTGAAAATTTCTTTTCTGTTCATTTGGCTAAGATGTTCGGGTGTTCCCAGGATATTTCGTCCGATAGGATGGCCGCGAAAAACAAGGTTTTCAAACTCATCGAAGATTTCATCTGAAGGATTGTCGCGGTAAGAATTTATTTCGTCGAGGATAACCGCTTTTTCCTTTTCAATTTCATTGGCCGGAAAAGTCGAGTTAAAAGCCAGATCAGAGAACAGCTCAAGCACTCTGTTCAGGTGCTGGGGTAAAAATGAGGCGTGAATACAGGTTTCTTCCTTGGTAGTGTATGCGTTAAGGTCGCCTCCCACATGTTCGAGGCGGTTTAGGATATGATACGATTTTCTTTTGGCTGTGCCTTTAAAGATCATGTGTTCAATCAGGTGTGCCAGGCCATTTTCGTGCTCCAGTTCATCACGCGAACCAGTGTTTACCATGAATGCGCAGTGTGCAACAAGGTTATTTGATTGCCTGCTTATCAGTCTTATTCCATTCGACAGGCGGTAGTAATTGTAGGACATCTGTGTGTTTGGGTGGTTATTTCATGGAGGCAGGATAACGCTTGTCCGTGTAAATCCAATACAACGGCTGCCAGCGTTCAATGCCCTGAGAATCAAATCTGCGTGCCACAGGTGCAATTCCCAGTACTTTTTTTGTGATCTGCATGGATTTGGGGTCGTAATACCATTCTTCTAAAAACCGGATGCGAAGCACGTCCGCTTCTTCTATATGATGTACCACCAGGGTATCGTAATACTCATAAGGAGCCTCCTGATGCTGCAGGCGGTATAGCATCGTATCATGCAAAATATAGCCAACCTGTTTGGGATCCAACGGATTGTTAAAATAATCATGGGTTTGAACCTCGCCTTTCAGTGCTTTTTCAATCAGGTTTCTGACCAATTTTTCCCTGGCTGGTCCCTCGAGGTTTTGAATCCACCAATCGTAATCGGGCGAAGGACTCTTTATGGTTACATCATACTGAATCCGTTCGGTGATCAACTGCGGTTTCTCGCCGCATGACACCATCAGCATGCCTGCGGCTAACAGCAAAAATAATCGGGCCATCATTGTTTTCATGGTATGTAAATATGGCACAAAACTATAAAACAATCAGGGATATTGCTGCACTTTCGATAACTTTGCGCCTGATGGCGAACTTTTGCAAAACAATCGAAAAGATAAGCAACACAACCCTGTTGCTTGATGAAGAACGCTGCAGGGCAAATATCCGCTTAATGGTGCAACGGGCTGAAGTTGCAGGCGTGCTGTTCAGGCCACACTTCAAAACACATCAGTCGGGTCTGGTTGGCGAGTGGTTCAGGGATGAAGGGGTCAGTTGTATCTCTGTTTCATCCCTCAGGATGGCAGCCTATTTTGCTGATCATGGCTGGGACGACATCACAATTGCTTTTCCGGTCAACATTCGCGAGCTGGACGCCATTAAAAAGCTCACGATGCGCATCAGGCTTAATCTGCTGGTCGAATCACAAGAAGTTGTAAATCAACTTGATCGCGAAGGCATCGAATCCGGTATTTTCATCAAAATCGATACAGGAGCAGGCCGCACAGGTATTCCTGTCGGGCAGCATGATGAAATCTGCCGTCTTGCCGAAACGATTAACAAAACCCAAACACTTAAACTGCAAGGCCTGCTTGCACATGGTGGAAACACCTATTGGGCAAAAGGAGCTGAAGCAATCAGAAAGATCGCTGCTGATGCTGCGCTTTCAATGGACATGGCAAGGAAAAGAATCGGCAATGAATTACTGATCCTTAGTTGGGGTGATACACCTTCGTGCTCGATGATGAATGACAATCCGGGATTTGATGAATGGCGGCCGGGCAACTTTGTGTTTTATGATGTGATGCAGTACCACATTGGCTCGTGCATGCTGAGTGATATTGCTGTTGCACTTGCATGTCCGGTGGTGGCTGTGCACCACTCACGAAGGCAGGCAGTGATTCATGGAGGTGCTGTGCATCTATCAAAAGACTGTATCAGGGCCGAAAATGATTTTGAACTTTTTGGCTATGTTGTTGAATTCACCGATTCGGGCTGGGGAAGTCCCGTGCCTGGGGCATGGCTTGGGTCGGTTTCGCAGGAACATGGAATAGTAAACCTTCCGGAAGATATGTGTCTTAGGCTGAAACCCGGTCAGTTGATCGGAATTCTTCCCGTTCATTCTTGCCTGACAGTTGATGCAATGAAAGAGATGACCACCCTGAACGGCTATCCTGTTCATTGTTTGAAATAGGCGAGGAGTTGAGTGAGCTGTTGGCCTTCGGGCATTGTCGGTTATTCCCAATTAATCATTAATCTGATTCAGTCAGCGAATTCATGTGTAAACAATTCATTACCTTTGTGAAATATTTAACAATAAGACTATATCTATGAAGCTTAATGATAAAATATTGTTTATCAATAATATAGAATTATTCAAAGGATTAAATGCGGCAGAAATAGAATTGATTGCTGCTGAAGCACAGCTGAGGATCATCAGGCAGGGTGAACATTTATTCAGGGAGAATGAAGCACGGCGTGAGATTTTTCTGATCGCTGATGGAAAGGTGGAACTGTATAAAACCTCTGCTTTTGGTGATGAACAAAGAATAACCTTCTTTGGAAGGTTTGATTTTCTGGGCGAAGGATCTCTGATGGAGGACTCTCCCCATTCCACTTCGGCCAGAGCTGCGGAAGACAGCACTATCCTTTCCCTGAACAAAGAGCTTTTCAGGGCTTCGGGATCTATTGCGCTTGTTATTTTGTCTAATATCACCAAGGTGGTTTCGCGCCGAATGCGCTATGCCAACGCAAAAGCCATGAACCTTACTGCACAGTACGAGTCGGGCAAAACAAGGCTTGAACATGACCTGTTGGGTGACAGGGAGGTGCCTTACGAGTATTATTATGGTATTCAGACCCTCAGGGCGCTGGAGAATTTCAATATCAGCGGAATTACACTGAGTTTTTTCCCGGATTTCATTAATGCGCTGGCAATGGTGAAGATGGCTGCGGCAAAAGCCAATCACGAACTGGGCCAACTGCCCGACAACCTCACCGATGCTATTGTTAAAGCATGTCAGGAAATCATCGACAACCGGTTTCATTCGCATTTTGTGGTGGATATGATACAGGGCGGCGCCGGAACTTCCACGAATATGAATGCGAACGAAGTGATTGCTAACCGGGCACTGGAGATACTCGGACACGAAAGAGGCGAATATGCTTATTGTCACCCGAATAATCACGTAAATCTTTCACAGTCAACAAACGATGCTTATCCGACAGCCATCAAGATCGCCCTGATCAAAGCCAACGAAAAGCTGGTGAATGTGTTGCAGGAACTTATTCAATCCTTGCACAAGAAAGGAAAAGAGTTTTCCCACATAATCAAAATGGGCCGCACTCAGTTGCAGGATGCAGTGCCGATGACGCTGGGCCAGACCTTTGAAGCTTTTGCGGTTACCCTTGAAGAGGAGGTGCAGCAACTGAACCGCACTGCGGCTTTATTTGCTGAGGTAAACATGGGTGGAACGGCCATTGGCACGGGCATCAATGCCGATCCCAAATACAGCGATAAAGTGATTCCTTATCTTCGGATGATTACGGGTATGGATATCAGACTGGCGCGCAACCTGGTTGAAGCTACACAGGATACAGGCGATTTTGTTTCATATTCGGGTTCGCTCAAGAGGCTTGCCGTGAAGCTTTCTAAAATGTCGAACGACCTGAGGCTATTGTCTTCCGGCCCAAGAGCAGGATTCAACGAAATCAATCTGCCGCCCATGCAGCCGGGTTCTACCATTATGCCCGGAAAGGTTAATCCCGTTATTCCGGAGGTGGTCAACCAGATAGCGTTTAAGGTTATCGGAAACGATCTCACAGTAGCTTTGGCCGCGGAAGCCGGACAACTCGAACTCAATGTCATGGAACCTGTGATCGTGCAAAGCCTGTTCGAATCAATGGAGATGCTTAAGAACGGCATGAAAGTGCTAAAGAACAGGTGTGTCACCGGTATTACTGCCAATGAGGAACACTGCCGCGGGATGGTGCAGCGTTCCATTGGGCTGGTCACTGCACTGAATCCGTTTATCGGTTATGATGCATCCACACAGATCGCTAAAGAGGCTCTGGAAACAGGACGAAGCGTTTACGAATTGGTTCTCGAAAAAGAACTGCTTACCCGTGAACAGCTCGACATGATACTCGATCCTCGAAACATGATTAATTAGGTATTCAATGGAACAACTTGAGCTTATTTTCCGGCGCAGAAGCATTCGCCGTTATACTGCAGCAATGCCTGATAAGCATACAATTAAACTATTATTGAAAGCAGGCATGGCAGCACCTTCGGCAAACAATATCAGGCCATGGCACTTTTGCGTATTGCGCAATCGCGAACGCATCAATGCATTGCGTGAATTTCACCCGCATGCCAGTATGACGGCTCAATCACCACTGGTGGTTGTGATATGCGGCGATCTGCAGCGGCAACCACATCCGGGTTATATTGTTCAGGATTGTTCGGCAGCAACACAGAATATCTTGCTTGCCGCAACTGCACTGGGTCTGGGTGGAGTCTGGCTGGGGCTTTATCCCCGCGAAGCGCGTATGGAAGGCATCAGTAAATTGCTTAATCTTCCTGAACATATGATGCCGGTGAGCATGGTGGCTTTGGGTTTTCCCGATGAAAATAAACCACCACATGATGAATGGTATCCCGCACAGGTTCATGAGGAAGGTTTTTAATAAAGGGTTTTTTACCTGATAACAGGCTTCATATCAAGATTCTGGCCTTCCTTTAGTATTACTCCTTTATTTTTACGTCCATCTATGAGAATAATCAGATCGCTCTTGAATCTGATGTGCCTTACATAATGATCTTCGTAAACAATTTCCTGTTTTGAAAGGTATTCAAGATCATAGAAACCATCGTGAATGAAAGGGTTAATGGTAAAATATCCGACTCCGAATGAGGTAAGGTTCTGAAAGAAATGAGTGCCCTGACTCGGGTCAATACGGTAGTTATCAAGCCCCGACTCCACAATAATGCGGGCGGCTGAAATCTGAGGCCACTTCACAGGTATGCCAAGCCATGGATCGCTCGAACCCCAACGGCCTGGTCCCACCAGAATGTAGTTTTTGTCAATTTCCAGAAAGCCTTTGTTAATGTGACCAACAATTTCGGCTATTTCTCTTGTTTTGGAGGGATCAAAATGCTCCGGTCGGACATAGACAAAGTCGTGTATGCCCCTGATAATGCCATTGCCTAATGCATGATCGGTGGTGATGATTGCCTTTTCGTGCGTAATGGATTCAATGTCGAAATCAACCGAATCGGTACTGCTCACAATCGGCCTGATCTGCAGCACATAGAATACCTGATGCACATCCTTTGGCTTGTTGAGTTCTATGGCAAATTCAATTTCAATGGGTTTGCCCATTTCAAGCTGCCCGATCTCGAGCACATCTTCAACTATTTTTGCCAGCGGAAAAGTGTTGTGCTTTAATATGTTGGAAAAAGTAACAATTTTCTTGCCGTCTTCATGGAAACCATCTCGAAGAATGTCGTTCTGAAAGTCGTAGGTGGAACATACAAATTTTATAGCACCGTCTTTTTCGGCTTCGGTGAGCCGCAGGTGCAGCAGGTTGGCAGCATCGTCAACATTGGGCTGAAAACTGGCCGGATCGAGGTTTAGGGCAAAAAAATGTTTTTGGGTTTCGCGGAGTGCCATATCGGGCGAACTGGTCTGAAGTATTTTTTGCGGGTATTTTGGCGAAAACCTTAGAGAGAGGCCGCCATCAACGATATACTTTCCAAGCCCGAGCGCTATAGTTGCGATTCCGTCTTCAGGTTTTTCGGGCGGTATCGGATAAAAATTGATGGAGCGTGCTACGCCTGAGCAGGCCGGATAATATCTTGTTCCATATGATTTGCCACACACTTCCTGCATCACTATTGCCATCTTTTCTTCGTCAATCATGTTTTTGGTGGCCATCATATAGGCTTTGCTGTCTTTGTAAAACGCTGATGCATAAACACTTTTAATGGCATTGCTTAACATTTTGATCATCATGCGTTCGTCATTTTCCACTACCGGAATCATGTAAGTGCTGTATATTCCGGCAAAAGGTTGATAGTGACTGTCCTCGAGCAGGCTCGATGAACGCACTGCCAGTGGATTTTTGATGACCGAAATAAGGGTGTAGAGGTCTTCATGGATGCGAAAGGGTAGCCTTGCCTCAATAAAGTATTTAAGGATTTCTTCGTCGCTGATGTCGTCCGAAAGGGCAATTTCATAGAGGTTGTTCTCTTCCATGAAATCGTCGAAGACATCGGTGCACAAGACTACAGTACGCGGAATGGCAATGGTGACTTTCGGAAATTTATCGTGCAGTTTGTTACGTTTAATCAGCGAATCCAGAAAGGCAAGTCCGCGTGCTTTTCCCCCTATTGAACCATCGCCTATTCGGGTAAAAGAAAGGTATTCGTCAAAACTTTCGCGGTTAAATTCAGCAATAACACCTCGAGCTTTATTGAGCCTGAATTGAGCAATAGCGTCAAAAACAAATCTTTTTATTTCGTCGCAATCCTGGAAGTCTTCAGGTGCGAACGATTTGAACAGGTCGGCCAAAGGAAACAATGCTCTGGCGCGTAGCCATTTTGAAAGGTGGTTTCGTTCGATGTGGTATTGCAGTGATTCGTTGGGAACCTGAAATATTTTCTCCTGCAGGGTTTTCAGATCTGAAGCACGCAACACTTCGTGGCCTGATTCCGGATCTTTGAACACAAAATCGCCAAATGCAAAAAACTCACGAATGAAATTGCGCAGCTCAAGTGACAAGGTTTTGGAGTTTTTGTTGATGAAGCCAACCTTAATCTGTTTTGCAATTTCTTCGTTATACACATCGGACGACTGCAACAGCATAGGCATGTACTTGTCGTTTTTTTTCACCACCTGACACAGTCTGATGCCTGCCTGAGGATCGATGACCCCGTCGCGTTCATAGGATATGTCGGAAATAATGCCAAGCAGGTTTTGCTTGTACTTTTTATAAAGACTGATGGCTTCTTCGTAATTCGTGGCCATGAGGATTTTAGGGCGACCGCGCATCCGGAGCATCTTTTGATGCTCGTTGAGCCCTTCGGTCATGAATGATTTCGATTGTTTGAAAATGATCTTGTAAATGTTGGGCAAATAACTGCTGTAGAACCTGATCGAATCTTCTACCAGAAGAATGCATTGTACACCTATGTCGCGGATGTCGTGGTCGGCGTTCATTTTGTCCTCAATCAGCTTGATGATGGCCAGCAAAATGTCGGCATTGCCCAGCCAGTTGAACACATAATCAACAGCTTTAAGCTCCTTTCGGTCGATCTTGAGATTGAGCTCGCGCGAGAAAGGCGTCAGCACAACAATAGGAATCGAAGGATAAGCTGATTTCAGCTCTTCGGCCAGATGATAGGTTTCCTTGTCCTCGGCACTAAGCATCATAATGATCAGGTCGATCTTTTCATCTGTCAGATAATCATACGCTTCCTTTTTTGAGGTTGCCAGCAGGAATCCGGGCGGATAACGCAGATTGAGGGAAACATATTCGTTAAATATCTGTTCGTCAATCCTTCCGTCATCCTCAAGCATGAACGCATCATACACCGATGAGATGAGCAACACATGATAGATGCGTCGTTTCATCAAACTGGTAAATGAAGTGTCGTTGAAATTGAATTTTCGGATTTGCGGATCTAATCGATTCAGTGGCATAGACAGCTAAGTTATTTTTCAACAGTCTGAAGGGCTGTAATTTGCCCAGCATTAAACGGAAACATCCAACCGGTGCGCGTTGCAGCGGAAAGACTTTCATGCAATGTTAATAATTTTATTTGGATTGAGTTTATATTAGGGCACTCTGTTAAAAATTAACATTGAAACACTTGCGAAATAATCATTATTTGTTTACGTTTGCTTCATGATTGGTTAATATTAAACTCAGGCTGCCATGATCGCTTTAATTGTAGTTTCAACACTGGTAATCCTTGGTTTGGGGGCTCTGATACACGCCATCATTCACGCACCGCTCATTGATGACAGGGGCGACAACTGGCCGGCAGTCTGAAACACAGGCTGCGCAACCCCTCAGGGAAAAAAAAAGACCGGATTTGCTTGTTTCCGGTCTTTTTTTTTCATTTCAGATGCACTGACAATTTCCGATGCCCTGACCCTGAAGTTCGGGCGGATTGCCACACACCCCGCAACTATCTTCATCATGGTGATTGTGATGGTGGTCGTGTCCACTGCTGCCACCACAACAGCCCTGATCAGGAGTGCCACAGCCGCAACCGGAAACAACCGGATGAAGTTCTTCGTAGGTGGCTTCCCTAACTGCCATTACTTTGCCAGAAGTGTACAGGCTTTTTCCTGCCAACGGGTGATTGAAATCCATTGTCACCTTTTCGCCGGATACCGAAATGACCTTACCGTTAAACGGATTTCCTTCGCTGTCCATCATCGGAATCACTTTGCCTGTTTCGAGCATGCCGGGTTTCACCTCGCCATTGACGGCAAAAGCCGACATTGGCAAATCCATCACCATGCCCGGATTGTATTCGCCGAATGTTTCAGAGGGCTCAATCACAAATTCGAACGAATCGCCGGCTTTAAGGCCCATTAACCGTTGCTCAAAGGCTCCGAGCAAACGCCCGGTGCCAAACACCATTTCGCGGGGATTATCATGGCCGGCTTCTTCAAGCAACTCGCCATGCTGGTCATTAACCCTTATGTTGTAAACCAAAACCCCTGTTTTATGTGTACTTAATTCCATATTACTGTTATTTTCTGAAGTTTTCAAGACTGCAAAAATAACACTATTGAATTATTTAGAACGATTTTAAATAATTATATCCTGAAAACCATCTGTCAGGATTTACGCATCGCCTATTGACTCAGCCCGATTGAATATTGATTTTTTTATATTATGTCAGGT